>Ga0068862_100003073_pt1 | contig 14551 bp, 10 predicted proteins | sample KBSSwiS52_FD_66598 | JGI IMG/M metagenome (GOLD analysis project Ga0068862, IMG submission 66598) | Switchgrass rhizosphere microbial communities from Kellogg Biological Station, Michigan, USA - KBS Switchgrass S5-2 | ecosystem: Host-associated > Plants > Roots > Rhizosphere > Soil ... | reverse complement strand
TTGTGCACTTGGTCTCGGGCGCCGTGGCGCAGATCAAAGGTGGACTTGATCTCCACGACCAGGGTTTCGTCCACGATCAGGTCAATTCTCTGGCGGCCCAGTTCACCGCCTTTGTAGAACACGATCACCGACACTTCGCGCCCGACTCGATGCCCTCGGCTCCGCAGCTCACGCTCAAGAGCCAGGCTGTAGATGTGTTCCTTGAAACCGAAACCAAGCGTGTTGTACACCTCGTAGAATGCACCAATCACCGACCGGGTCAGTTCTTCATGGATGAGTGTCCGCTGTGCCATGCCGGGAACCTAGGAGCTTCGGATTCGTCTGCATCGTCAATCCATTTCTTGGTGGATCAATCCGCTCCGATCCGCTATTTCCGTCGAATCGGGTTCACGCTTCGTCGTTGATGTCTGCGCTGGCGAGCCGGCCCTTCGATACGTTGCGCGCGCGGCTGCAGCGTCGTATCGATTCTGAGACCTGTCACTGACCACCTGCCGTTCCTGATGCTGTCACTTCGATCGCTGCTTTCCGTCTCCGCTCTCGCCGTCTCGGCCGCCTGCACGTCAGCAGGCGGTACCGCGTCGGTCTCATCCATTTCGGTTCCGCAGCCGTCGCTTGGTGGCCTCGCGGCGAACGCGAACTTCGCCGGTGCTGGCGATCTTCCCTGCACCGACTGCGACGCCATCCCGATGCCGGCGGACGTCACGCGCGCCGTGGAGACCCGCATCGCTGACCTCAAGGCCCGTGGTGGCACCTGCTCCCGCTACGGCACCGTCCTCGAGACATCGTACCGCAGCGGGCGGATCATCATCCGGCCCTTCATGTGGCGCGTCGGGTCGAATCTCGCCTCCGGGGAAGCCAAGCCGAACGGCGACATGACGCTCGCGCGCGAGATCGACTCGCTGAACGTCGGCGTGCGCACCGTCGACGATGTGCTCTGGAGCATGGAGCATGAGGCGGTCCACATCGCGCTCGGCATCACATCCGGCGAGGAAGCGAGCGAGGTCCGCGCGGATCGGTACGTCCGTTCGTGCAAGACGTGACAGTCCTGTGACTCATCGACGGGCGCTGCTGCTCGCGGCCCTGACCGTCGTCGCACCGTTAGGCATCGTCCGCGCGCAGGCCGGTGCGGCGTCCGCTCCGGCGACGCTCACGGTCCGCGGACTAGATGGTCGCGAACGCGCTGTATCCAGCGCGGACCTCGCGCGCCTGCCGCGGCACGACACGACCGTGAGCGCCCACGAGGTCAGTGGCCGGTACTCCGGTGTCGCGCTCACGGATCTCCTGGCGCTCGTCGGCGCGCCGCTCGGTGACTCGCTCCGCGGGCGGTCGCTCGCGACGTTCGTCACCGTCGAGGCGACGGATGGCTATCGCGTACTGTTCTCGATCGCGGAGCTGGACTCCCGGTTCACGGACCGCGTCGTGATCGTCGCCGATGCCAAGGACGGCCGCGCGCTCCCTGCTGCCGAGGGTCCGTACCGTCTCATCGTGCCAGGCGAGAAGCGACCGGCGCGCTGGGCGCGTCAGGTTGTTCGCATCTCGTTAGGACGCGCGCCCTGAGCTGACGGGCCCCCGCACGGAGCAGCTCACTTCCGCGGTGCGTTCGAGCAGTACCCGCCTGGGGCGCACTTCGGGCGATTGCGGTGTACTCCGGTGTGCAGACGACACGACGCCGGACGTCTCCTCCGTATCCCCTTCGCGAGCACGCCTATGCAACCAGCTCTTGTTCGCATCCCCGGGATCGCCATCGTCGCGACCCTGACGATCTTCGTGTTCCCCGCAGTCGCGCGCGCACAATCGGATCGGTCGACCGGTACGGCACGGATCAGCGGCGAGGTGCGCAACGAGGCCGGCGCGCCAGTGCAGTGGCCGCAGTTCTCGGTCAACTCGCTTGGCCGTGCGGTGATCGGCGATTCGCTCGGCCGGTTTGCAATCACGAACCTGCCGGCCGGTCCCGTCCGGGTGCAGCTGCGGCGCATCGGCCTGAGCCACATCGATACGACCTTCGTCCTGAGCGACGGTCAGCACGTCGAGTGGCATCCGACGCTCAAGCCGCAGCCGGCCGTATTCCTTGGACGGACGCCCGAAGACATCGCCAGGGCGGCGGCTGCTGGCGCCATTGACAGTGTCGCGATCGGTCGGGTCACCCTCGATACGAGCCTCGCGTTCGACTACGCCTCGTTCGGCACACGTCTGCTCGCGGCATCGGTTCGCAAGGCGCCCGATTCGAATCGCGTGCTCTCACCGTTCAGCGCCGGGCAGGCGCTCGCGCTTGCCATGGCTGCGTCGAAGGACTCGACGACGATCATCATGGCACGGGGGCTCGGTCTCGGCAGGCTCGATCAGAAAGAGCTGGCCAATCGCACACGCCGGTTCAACCGCTCACTCGTCGACCGCAAGGATCTGACGCTCTCGGTCGCCAACGCGTTCTGGGTGGATACATCGGAGACGCTGCAGCCAGAGCTCACCAGCTGGGCGCGCGACTACTACGACGCGTCGATTCGAACCATCCCGCTGCACTCGAAGACGATCGGCAAGACGCTCAACGCATGGGCCGACAGCGCGACTCGCGGCCGCATCAAGCGCATTCGCGACCAGCCATTCGCCGACAGTGTTAAGGCGGTGCTCACGAATGCCGTCTACCTCAAGGGCAGCTGGCTCACGCCGTTCGAGACCAAGCTGACGAAAGACGCGCACTTCACGACGGCCCGAGGCGATCGACCGAAGGTTCCCCTGATGCACGGCGGCGGGAAGCTCGGGTATCGTCGTGAGCACGGGTATCAGGTCGTGCGCCTTCCCTATCGCACTGGCCTGACAGCGATGTACGTCGTCTTGCCCGCCGCGGGCATGCCCGCGGCGGCCGTTGTAGATTCGCTCGAGCGATATGGCTGGCCGACGCCGAGCCCTCGGACCGAACGGTACGACGTGTCGCTCGCCCTGCCTCGGTTCCACGTGGAGCAGCGCACCGATCTCGTGCCGCCGCTGACCGCGATCGGCATGGGGATCATGTTCGATTCGGCCCGCGCGGATTTCGGTGGACTGCTCAGGCCGAGCCCCCATCGTCCGCCACCGTGTCCGCCGATATCACAGGGAGTGATCGGCGGCTACTGCACGCGCGTCCGGATCGACGAGGCCACGCAGAACGCCTTCATCGACGTGAACGAGGAGGGGACGGAGGCGGCCGCGGTCACGCTCCTCTCGTTCGAGGTCGTCGCGGTCTCCGCTGGCCCACCACCGATCCCGTTCGTGGTGGACCGTCCGTTCTTCTTCGCGATCCGCGACGAGCGTACGGGGACCCTGCTCTTCACCGGCTACGTGGCGGACCCGAAGCGCTGACGTCGAGCGGTTAGATTCCGGCCACCGAGCACCGACGCTCGGCGGCCCTGGACTCGAGGACGATCGCGTTGCCCAAGCTCTCCGCGCTGTTCGCCAACAACCGACGATGGGCAGCGGACCGCACGCGTGAGGAGCCCGATTTCTTCACGCGACTCACGGCGCAGCAGGCACCGACCTACCTGTGGATCGGCTGCTCGGACAGTCGCGTGCCGGCAAACGAGATCGTGGATCTGCCCCCGGGCGAGCTGTTCGTGCACCGCAACGTCGCGAACGTGGTGGTGCACACGGACCTCAACTGCCTGTCGGTGCTGCAGTACGCGGTCGACGTGCTTCGCGTGAAGGACATCATCGTGTGCGGCCATTATGGCTGCGGCGGTGTGCGCGCGGCGCTCACGAGCGCGAAGCTCGGCCTGATCGACAACTGGCTGCGACACGTCCAGGACGTTCGGCAGAAGCACGCCACCGAGCTGGATGTGCTGGCGGAACAGGACCGGGAGGACCGCCTGTGCGAGCTGAACGTGCTGGAACAGGCGGTGCACGTCTGCGAGACGACGATCGTGCAGGACGCGTGGGCCCGCGGCCAGCAGGTGACCGTGCATGCCTGGCTGTACCGCCTGGACGACGGGCTCCTCAGGGACCTGGAATTCGACGTCGACTCCGCGGCGGAGGTCATGGCCATGCAGGCGGCACTAAGCCAACGTTAGGCGGCCAATACTAAGGCATTGGGGGTCAGACTGGATTTTCATCGATCTGTCTCCTACGCATCAGCGACGAAGGGAGAAGACGATTGGGCGGATGGAGCGGATTAGGCGGATCGCTGCGACGGACCCGAAAGAACGGAGCCGCTACGAGCCGAATGAAAAGGGGAACACCCCCGGGAGTTGATTTGGCGTCCCGAGGGTGTTCCCCCCTTTCATCCCGGCTCGTTGCGCGTCGGCCCGTCACGCTCCCTGGAGCAATCCGTCAAATCGGTTCAATCCGTCCGATCGATTTATCGTTCGTCGCTGATGCCGGCCGGATCGCTGAATCCGGCCCCTGCAACAGAACGATGAAAGTCGAGTCTGACCCCAATTACTTATTGCTCGGCCAATGTCTTCGCCGGATCCACTGACGCCGCCCGGCGCGCCGGCACATAGCACGCGAGCATGATCGTGATCACGAGCAGCACGACCGCGCCCGTCAGCGTCAACGGGTCCGTCCCCGAGACGCCGTACATGATCGACGACAGGAAGCGCGTCGTCGCCAGGCCCGTGCCGAGTCCGACGACCGTCCCGACGGCGGCGATCACCGCGCCCTGCTGCAGCACCAGCCAGAGGATGTTCCGACGCGTGGCACCGAGCGCGATGCGCGTGCCGATCTCACGCGTGCGCTGCCGCACCGCGTACGACATGACGCCGTAGATACCGATCGCGGCCAGCGCGAGCGACGTCACCGCGAACACGCCGAGCAGCCACAGCACTACCCGCGTGATGCGCTCGGACTCGCTCGCGACGTGCGACAGCGTCTGCGCCTCGGCCACGAACGCGTTAGGCTCGATGCGCGCGATAGCCGACTTGAGGGCCGGCAGGGACTTCTCCGGGTCTGTCGCGGTTCGCACGAACAATGTCGTCTGCCCGGGGAGGTTGCGCTCGAACGGGAAGTACATGTCCGCCCGCGGCTCGTCGCGGAGTCCCGCGCGCCGAATGTTGCCGACCACGCCCACGATCTCCAGCGTCTGATCGCCCTGCTTGACCTGCTTGCCGACGGCGCTCTCGTTCGGGAAGAAGCGCTTCTGAATCGCTTCACTGATGATCACGACGGGCGGGGAGTTCTGTGCGTCGCGTTCGTCGAACAGGCGACCCGAGACGAGTGGGATCTGCAGCGCCTTGAAGTATCCGTTCGACGCCAGCTGCCACCCCACTTCGGGGGGACGCTCGCCGGCCGGCACCGGCTGCTCCGGTCGCTCGAACGGCGCCGTCCAGTTGTTGCCCGTGAGCGGCGTGACGGCCGCCACCCCGATCTCCTGCACGCCGGGCACGCCTCTCAGCTCCGCGAAAGCGCGACGGTAGAACGCGTCGCGCGCACCGAGCTCACGATAGCGATTGCCAGGCAGCTGCAGGCTCATCGTCATTACGTTCTGCGTGCGGAATCCCGGATCGACCGCGAGCAGGCCGGCGAAGCTGCGCAGGATCAGCCCCGCACCGACGAGCAGCACGATCGCAAGCGCGACCTCGGCGACGACGAGCGTGGACGTCGCCCGCCGCGCCTTTGCGCCCATGCTCGTCCCGCGCGACGCGTTCAGGACACCGACGGCCTTCTCGGAGCGAACCGTGAGCGCCGCGACGAGTCCGAACACGAGCGTCGTCAGCACGATGATACCGAGGGTGAACGCCAGCACGCTGCCGTTGATGCGAACGTCGCTCAAGCCCGGCACGTTGCCCGACTGCGGCAACAGCGCGACGAGTGCGTGCGCGCCCCAGTACGCCATCAGCACGCCGCCCGCGCCCGCCACGAGCGCGAGGACGAGACTCTCGGTGAGCAGCTGCGCGGCGAGCCGTCCGCTGCCGGCACCTAACGCGAGCCGAACGGACATCTCTCGGCGACGCCCGAGGGACCGCGCGAGCAGCAGGTTCGCGACGTTCGCGCACGCGATGAGCAGGACAACGCCGACCGCGGCGAGGAGGAGCACGAGCGCGGGCTTCGTGTTACCGGCGAGCGACGTCCGCAGCTCGAGCGGGTAATACTCCGACGCCAGATTGCTCTGCGGGTATTCGCTCTCGAGCTGACGCGAGATCGACGACAGGTTCGTCGCGGCGTCGTCCACCGTCTTGCCGGGCCTGAGTCGCGCGAGCGCGAACGTCCACCCGTTCCGGCGCTGGGCGGGCGCGACCGTCGGCAAGGTCAGCGGCAGGATGACGTCCGTCGTGGCGGTCGGGGGAAACGTGAAGCCTTGCGGCGCGACGCCGACGACCTGCCGCTCCGACTGCTCCAGCCGGATTACCCGGCCGATGATGGACGCGTCGCCGCCGTAGCGATTCTTCCACGTCTCATACCCGAGCATGATCACCTTCGGCGCACCCTCGCGAGCGTCTTCGGGCTGGAACGTGCGACCGAGCACGGGACGAACACGAAGCATTTCCAGCAGCCCCGGTGCCGCCCCAAGCAAGTCGACACGATAGGGATCGTCCCGATCGATGATCGACGTCTGGCCTCGGCCATACGCGGCGAGGGACTCGAACGCGCCCTGCCGGCTGACGAGATCCACGTAGTCGCCGATGGCAATGAACTCCTTCGTGATGCCGGTGCGCTTGTCGCGATGGTTCAGGATCACGAGCTGGTCGGCGTCCGGATACGGCAGCGGGCGCAGGAGCACGGCGTCGACGACGGCGAACACGGCGACGTTGGCACCGACGCCGAGCGCGAGCGTCAACAGCGCCGCGACGGTGAACGCGGGCTCGCGCACGAGCTGACGGAACGCGTGACGGATGAGATAGAGAACCATGTGGAGTCGCTCCGTCTGCTTCGGTTCGGCGAGGATGGGATCGGCGTGGCGCCGCTCCGCTGGCGGGGAGCGGAACACCGCAGCGAGCGCGAGGCGCCAGCAGTCGAGGAACACGACGACCGCAAGGAATACGTAGGCGGCGTAAAGCGGCGCCCTGCCTAACGACGTTTCGGCGCGCTGCCGACGGATGAGGTAGGCGATCCGCAGGTCCTCCCACGCGGGCTCGAACGCATCGGAGGCGATGCGGTCGGGCAACAGCGATGCGAAGACACGTCCGAGACGGGGGTCAGGCATTGGCGAGGCGCCCCTGCGCAGCGGCGGCGGCGACGGTCTCGTAGAACGCCCGGGTCTGACGCCACGCGCGCGTGCCGCTGGCGGTGATGCGATACCGCCGCTCGCGGACGGCCTGGTCGCCGACGACGATGGCCTCGTACCAGCCCTCGAGGAGCCCATCGCGCTCGAGCCGCGCCATCAGCTGGTAGAACGCGGCACCAGTACGCCGCACACCGTAGTCGGCAACGACATCGCGGATGACACGCCCGGGCTCCTCGGTCGACAGGATGACACCGAGCGCGAGGAACTGAAGGTGCGACAGCGGGGGAAGCTGGCGGGGAGTCGGCATAAGGTGGCGTTATATACGATCTCCGACAGCCATCGCCAATGGATGGTTTGCTCGGCGAGGCTGGCGGGGACGAACTGCGCCTGGCCGTGACGAACGTCGGATCGCTCAAACACCGCGTTGCGCTGCTTACTGCTTGCTGGAGCTGCATGCAGCTTGTCGAACCCTCGGAGGCTTCCCGAGGGGGCACAAAGCAGGACGCAGCACCGGCAAGCAGCAAGCAGCGTTCTTCGCTTTCCGTCATCCGGCGCGGATGGCGAGCAGCGGCCCTCGTGGAAGCGTTGCGTCACGCGCGGCTGGCGGAGCCGGACTGAAGCGAGCGATCCTCGTGTGCGCAGGAACGTTCAAGCGCCCGGGAATGACGGATACCATTGGTCCCACCAGTCCTGGAATTCATGCCGCCACTGCAAGCCGCCGCTCTCACACTCGTCGCGAGCCTGTGCCTCGCGTCCGCCGCGTTCGCACAGGGCTCGCGCGACCTGCCGCGCACGCACGTGCCGCGCCCCACGACGGCCGACATTACCGTCGAGGACGTGAAGACGCGGACCTACATCATCGCCGATGATTCCATGGAGGGCCGCGACACCGGGCGGCGCGGCGGGCTTCGGTCAGCGACGTACATCGCGGGCGAGCTCAAACGGCTCGGGCTCGGGCCTGCTGGGGACAACGGCACCTACCTGCAGCAGATCCCGTGGGTCGCACGCACACCCGACACCGCCGCAGTGCTGCGGGTCGGCGGGACGACGCTGCGATGGGGCACCGATTACCTCGTCGTGCCGAAGATCGGCTTCGCTCTCGCGCTCGGCGGTCAGCCGTTCGGTGGCGGGTTCCGCGGCGAGAACGTGCCGATTGTGTATGGTGGCAAGGTCGGCGATTCGACGATCGCGCCGGATCTCGTGCGCGACAGGGTCGTCGTCTTCGCTGCGCCGGCATTCGTGTTCTGGCAGCGCGACAACCTGCGTCGTTATGCGGGCGCGCGCGCCGTCGTGCTAGCGACGCTCGACTTCGGCGCCCCGCCCGCATATCGCGTTCGACGCGAGACGTACTGGGATTCGACGGGCGCCAGCGGCGTGTCGCCACTGACCGTCATCGCCGTCACACGTGCCGCCGCGTCGGCGATGTTCGCGACGCCCTTCGACCAGCTCACGGTGGGGACGTCCGGAGCAACGTTGAGCGGGAGCGCCGGTTTCATCGACGCACCGACGGAAGCGCCCGCGTACAATGTCGTCGGGATCGTTCGTGGCAGCGATCCGGCGCTGCGCAACACGTTCGTCGCGATCGGTTCCCACCACGATCACGTCGGCATGGGGCCGCCCGTCGACCACGACTCCATTCGCGCGTTCAACCAGGTCGTGCGCGTTCGCGGCGCCGACGATCCACCGCCGCGGGACGTGACGGCCGATCAGTGGACGAAGATCCGCGCCATTCTCGACAGCCTGCACCGAGCGCATGGCGGCGTGAGGCTCGATTCGATCTTCAACGGCGCCGACGACGACGGCAGCGGCAGCGTGCTCGCGCTCGAGATCGCCGAGGCGTTCGCGCGGGCACGGGTGAAGCCGAAGCGCTCGCTGCTATTTGTCTGGCACACGGCCGAGGAACGGGGCCTCTACGGCGCGCAGTACTACGCCGACCATCCCACGGTCCCGCGCGACTCCATCGTCGCGCAGGTGAACATGGATCAGATGGGACGCGGCGACCCGATCGACAACCCGGCGGGCGGACCCAACGCGCTCATCGTGATCGGACCGCGGCGTCTGTCGACGGAGCTCGGCGACCTGGTGGAGTCCGTGAACGCGCGTCCGGAATACAAGTTCACGCTGGACTATCAGTTCGACCGCGACGGAGACGCGACGAACGCGTACTGCCGCAGCGATCACTACATGTACGCCCGTTACGGGATCCCGGTGGCCTTCCTCGTCGCGGCAGCGTGGTACCTCGACTACCACATGGTGAGCGACGAGCCGCAGTACATCGCGTTCGATCGAATGACGAAGATCGGGCGCTACATCAGGGATTACGTCGGCGAGGTCGCGAACCTCGCGCATCGGCCTAACGTAGACAAGCCGAAGCCGGACCCGAACGGCCTCTGCCGGCAGTAGCACCACGCTTTCAAGAGGGTCGGAGCCGTTGAAAATTGATGTCGCCGATTCAAAGGGGTCTGACCCTCTTGAAACACTAGGGGCTCTGACCCTCTTGAAACGCTCGATACCCGAACACTCTCCTGAATAAGCCGCCCTTGCCCCGACGAATGCCGGGGCGGTTGATTCAGGCTGGCGCCAGCAGGCCCAAACCCCGCTCCCAGGAGAGCGATCGATGCCCCACGGACGTCGCGTCGCGTCGGCAATGGTAGGCGCGGCCTTGATCGTGACCGCCCGGTCGGCTGCCGTCGCGCAAGCGAACATGCAGCCGGTCAACGACCTACCGAATCCGTATCAGACCGTCGAGGGCTGGGCCAAGCTGCCCGACGGCCGCGCCTGGGGGTCGACGAGCGCCGTGGCCATCGCCCCGGACGGCAGGGGGATCTGGGTCGCCGAGCGTTGCGGCGCCAATGCGTGCCTGGGGTCGTCGCTCCCATCGGTGTACCTGTTCGACGCCACCGGTGCCGTCGCGAAATCCTTCGGCGCCGGGCTGATCCTCTCGCCGCATGGCATCGACGTCGATCGCGAAGGGAACGTCTGGGTCACGGACTGCGCCTGCACGCTCGGCCGCAATGCTACGCCCCCAAACCCGCCGGCCGGCCATCAGGTCTTCAAGTTCAGCCCCGACGGCAAGCTTCTCATGACGCTTGGAACGGCCGGTGGTGCGGGTCGGGCGGATTCGGGGTTCTTCTATCAACCGAACGATGTGCTCGTCGCGCCTAACGGCGAGATTTACGTCGCGGAGGGCCATTCGTCGTCGGAGGGCTCCATCGCGCGCATCCGCAAGTTCTCGAAGGATGGCAAGCTCATCGCGACGTGGGGCCAGTTCGGGAAGGGACCGGACGACCTCGACCAGCCACACGCGCTCGCCATGGATTCACGCGGCCGGCTGTTCGTTGGCGACCGCGGCAACAACCGCATCAAGATCTTCGACCAGAACGGCAAGCTGCTGGACACGTGGTACCAGTTCAGCCGCCCGAGCGGCATCTTCATCGACCGGCAGGACCGGATCTACGTCGCGGACTCGGAATCCGGCTCGGTCGCCCCGGCAAACAAGGCCTGGAAGCGCGGCATTCGCGTCGGGAGCGCGAAGGACGGCAAGGTGACGGCATTCATTCCGGACCCGGCCGAGAATCCACCGAGCACGAGCGCAGCCGAGGGCGTTGCCGCGGACGCGGCCGGCAACATTTACGGAGCGGAAGTCGGGCCTCGCGCGTTGAAGAAGTACGTCCTGAAGAAATAGTCCACCGGAACAGTCGACTTTGGCCTCACGGAGCCACGAGAGCACATGACGTTCACGTTCAAGGTCAACGGAAAATCCACGACAGTGGATGTCGCGCCCGACATGCCGCTGCTCTGGGTGCTGCGCGACGTTCTCGACCTCAAGGGAACGAAGTTCGGCTGTGGCATCGGACAGTGCGGCGCGTGCACGGTGCACGTGAAGGGCACGCCGACCCGCTCCTGCCGCTTGCCGGTGTCGCGGGCCGCGGGCGCCGAGATCACGACCATCGAGGGCCTCTCGGCCGACGGAAATCATCCCGTGCAGAAGGCGTGGGAAGCCGTGGACGTTCCGCAGTGCGGCTACTGCCAGGCGGGCCAGATCATGACGGCGGCCGCGCTGCTCGCGCGAAACTCCAATCCGAGCGATGCCGACATCGACACGGCGATGAACGGGAATATCTGCCGGTGCGGCACGTACCTGCGGATTCGCGACGCCATCCACAAGGCGGCGGCAACGTCGGCGACCGACGGTGGGGGCGCGAATCGCTCCCGCCGCTCCGGCGACGGCAACTGAGGAGACGTCCATGAAAACCAAGACACCCGACAAGGCCGTCTCGCCCACGCCCGCCGTGGATCGCCGTCAGTTCCTGCGCGTGAGCGCGATCGCCGGCGGCGGCGTGTTGCTGGCGACGTACATCGAGCCGTTCACGAATGCGGGCGCCCGACTCTCCGGCGCTCCGAAACCCGCCGCCGACTTCCAGCCTAACGCCTACATCCGCATCACGCCCGACGGGACCATCACCATCATCGCCAAGAACCCCGAGATCGGTCAGGGGATCAAGACGATGCTGCCGATGTTGATCGCCGACGAGCTCGACGCGGACTGGTCGAAGGTGAAGGTCGAGCAGGGCAGGCTCGACACAGTGAACTACATGCGCCAGGTCGCGGGCGGCAGCACGGCGACGCCGACCAACTGGACGCCGATGCGTCAGGTGGGCGCGGCGGCGCGTGCAATGCTCGTGACGGCCGCGGCGCAGACGTGGGGCGTGCCGGAATCCGAGCTGACGACGAGCATGGGCACCGTCATTCACAAGGGCAGCAATCGTCGCATTGGCTATGGCGAGCTCTCGACGAAGGCTGCATCGGTCACCGCGCCCGAGCTCGCGTCCGTGAAGCTCAAGGACCCGAAGGACTTCACGATCATCGGCAAGGGGGTGCCGGGCGTCGACAACCACTCGATCGTGACCGGCAAGCCGCTCTACGGCATCGACGTCACGATGCCGGGGATGCTGTACGCGGTGTTCGAGAAATCACCGGTGTTCGCGGCGAAGGTGAAGACGGCGAACATCGAGGAGATCAAAAAGGAGCTGGGCGTCAAGCACGCGTTCGTCGTCGACGGCGGGACGCAGCTCGCCGGCTTGTTAGGCGGCGTGGCCATCGTCGCGGACAACTGGTGGAACGCGAAGGCGGCGCGCGCGAAGCTCAAGGTGACGTGGGAAGAGCACCCGACGGCACAGCAGAGCAGCGCGAGCATCGCGACACAGGCAGCGGCGCTGTCGAAGAAGCCCCCGATGAGGACGCTCCGGAAGGATGGCGACACCGAAGCGGCGTTCGGGAGCGCGGCGAAGGTCGTCGAGGCGACGTATTTCTACCCCTTCATCTCGCACGCGCCGCTCGAGCCGCAGAACTGCACGGCGAGCTTCAAGGACGGCAAGCTCGAGATCTGGGCGCCGAGCCAGACGCCGGAAGGCGGGCGTGGCATGTGCGCTCAGACGTTAGGCATCAAGGACACCGACATCACGATCAACCTCACGCGCGCGGGCGGCGGCTTCGGCCGGCGACTCAACAACGACTACATGGTCGAGGCGGCGTGGATCGCGAAGCAGGTCGGCGCGCCGGTGAAGCTGCTCTGGACGCGCGAGGACGACATCCAGCACGACTTCTACCGGCCGGCGGGCTATCACTACCTCAAGGGCGCGGTCGACGCGAGCGGCAAGCTCGTCGCGTGGAAGAACCATTTCGTGTCGTTCGGCGATCCCGAGAAGATGGCGGCACCGCCGGTCCAGGGTGCCGTCCCCTTCGCGGCCAGCGCCGGGATCAGCGGCGCCGAGTTCCCTGCCCGCTTCGTTCCGAACTTCGCGCTCGAGACGTCGGTCATGCCGTTAGGCGTTCCGACGGGGGCCCTGCGCGCCCCGGGCAGCAACGGCATCGCATTCGCCACGCAGTCGTTCATCGACGAGCTGGCAGCCGCGGCCGGAAAGGATCCGCTGCAATTCCGATTGGACCTCCTGGCGAACACGCCGATCCAGGACCCTCCGCCGGCAAACGCTCCGCCGGGACAGCAGCCGATCGTCTTCGAGGCCTCCCGCATGCGTGGCGTGCTCGAGCTCGTGCGTGAGAAGTCGGGCTGGGGCCGGGGGACGCTGCCGAAGGGCACGGGCCGCGGTGTCGCGTTCCACTGGAGCCACCGCGGCTACTTCGCCGAGGTGGTGCAGGCGACGGTCGCGAAGGACGGTACGATCAAGGTCGACAAGGTCTGGGTGGCTGGCGACATCGGAAGCCAGGTCATCAACCCGCTCAACGCCGAGAATCAGGTGCAGGGCTCGGTGCTCGACGGGATCGCCGAGGCGTTAGGCCAGGAGATCACGATCGAAGGTGGCAAGACGGTGCAGGCCAACTTCAACAACTTCCCGCTGCTCCGGATGCGCCAGTCGGCGCCGGTGGAGGTCCACTTCAAGATCACGGAGTTCCCGCCGACGGGTCTGGGCGAGCCTGCCCTGCCCCCGGTTGTCCCGGCGCTCTGCTCGGCGATCGCCATGGCCACGGGTAAGCGAGTGCGGTCGCTGCCGTTGTCCAAGGCTGATCTCAAGTGGGCGTGAGCTGATTGCTGCTAGCTCGTGCTGCTTGCTTCACCGCCCGTCACTTCGGTGGCGGGCGGCTTTTCGTTCCAGGTTCGGGGCGCGGGTCGGCGAGGGTATCGCGCTTCGGCGGCTTCCGCGCTTATACGCCTCGAGCCAGCGGGTACTGGGCTCCGTGTTCGTAACGTGGCTCGGCCCCGCTGTCTCGCGGCTACGCGCTCACGCCGCCTGCGCGCGACACCCTCGCCTCTCCACAATGAAGCTGACCGTCAGCAGCTCGTAGCGTGTCCGAGCCCTACTCGCGCGGCCCGCGTTCGCCACCGGTGCTGTGGGCGCGCACACGCTGCGAGCCTGGGCGCGCGCCGCCGATCGGCGCGGCCGAGTCCCGATGCGTGCGCGCGATCGAGCACGGTGCGTTCAGCGTGCGATGCCGTGGGGCGCGCGGGCTCGGCGGAGGAGGCGTACGCGCGTAGCCCGGAGACAGCGGGGCACCGCCACCATCCGCACACGGGCCCCAGTGCCCGCTGGCTCCGGGCGTGAAGCGCGCGTCAGCCGACGGAGCCGAGTCCCCGCGCCTCGCGCCACGATGGAGCCGAATGCCCGCGCCTCGTCGCCACGATGAAGCCGAACGCCCGCGCCAAGCGCCACGATGAAGCCGAATCAACTGCCTGTCGACGTATACCGCCGAACGCCAAAACCCCACACCCATAGCGCGACGCCAAGGAACACGAAACCGAACGCCGGCGTGATCGGCAGTAGCCAGCCCGTGACACCAGTGCGCTCGACACGGCCCAGCACCGATGCGGCCGGAAAATACGAGATGCACGCCAGCGGCACGACGAACGTGAGAAAGTTCCGGAACCAGCGCGCGTAGATGTCGAGCGGGTACTGGCCCGCCTCC
>Ga0068862_100003072_pt1 | contig 14553 bp, 15 predicted proteins | sample KBSSwiS52_FD_66598 | JGI IMG/M metagenome (GOLD analysis project Ga0068862, IMG submission 66598) | Switchgrass rhizosphere microbial communities from Kellogg Biological Station, Michigan, USA - KBS Switchgrass S5-2 | ecosystem: Host-associated > Plants > Roots > Rhizosphere > Soil ... | reverse complement strand
CGCCGAGGCGCACGCCCACGCGCCCCAGGCCTTCATCTGGCGGTACGTCTTCAGCAAGGACCACAAGGTCATCGGCATCCAGTACTACGTCACCGCCATGACCATGGCCCTCATCGCCGGGCTGCTGGCCATGATGATCCGCGTGCAGCTCGCGTGGCCCGAGGTGGATTGGGGCTTCGTGGGCCGCCTGCTGCCCATGGGGTTCCAGGGGGGCAACGGCCAGCCCTACGTGATGAACCCCGAGTTCTACTCGATGCTGTTCACCATGCACGGGACCATCATGGTCTTCTTCGTGATGTCCACGGCGCCTGTGAGCGGCTTCGGGAACCTGCTCATCCCGCTCCAGATCGGCGCGCGGGACATGGCCTTCCCGTTCCTGAACGCGCTGTCCTACTGGACGTTCCTGCCGGGCTGCGTGGTCATCGTCAGCTCCTTCTTCGTCTCCGCGGGCGCGGCCGCGGCGGGCTGGACCTCGTACCCGCCGCTGTCGGCCCTGCAGGGAGCGATCCCCGGCTCCGGGATGGGACAGACGCTCTGGATCGTGGGCATGGTCTTCTTCATCGCTTCCTTCACGATGGGCGGGCTCAACTTCCTGACCACCATCCTGAACATGCGCACCAAGGGCCTGTCGCTCATGCGGCTGCCCCTGACCATGTGGTCGATGATGCTCGTGGCCATCCTCGGCCTGCTGGCCTTCCCCGCGCTCGTGGCCGCTTGCCTGATGCTGCTCTTCGACCGGCACTTCGGCACGAGCTTCTTCCTGCCCGCGGGGCTGGTCCTGTCCAGCCAGCCGCTCCTGACACCGGAAGGCGCGCCGCTCCATCAGGGCGGGTCGCCGCTGCTGTGGCAGCATCTCTTCTGGTTCCTCGGCCACCCCGAGGTCTACATCCTGATGCTGCCGGCCCTGGGCTTCACCTCCGACCTCATCTCGGTCTTCTGCCGCAAGCCGATCTTCGGCTACCGCACCATGGTGGGCGCGATGGGGGCCATCGCCTTCTTGAGCTTCATCGTCTGGGGCCACCACATGTTCATCAGCGGGATGAACCCGTACCTGGGGATGGCCTTCGCGATCGGTACCATCCTCATAGCGGTCCCCTCCGCGGTGAAGACGTTCAACTGGCTCTCCACGCTCTACAAGTCGAGGATCCAGTTCACGACGCCCATGCTCTGGGCCATGGGCGTGGTGTCGCTCTTCATCAGCGGAGGGCTTTCCGGGGTCTGGCTGGCGCAGGCGGGCCCCGACATACACCTCCACGACACCATGTTCGTGGCCGCACACTTCCACCTGATCATGGCGGGGGCGGCTCTGTTCGGGGTGTTCGGGGCCACCGCCATGTGGTTCCCCAAGATGTTCGGCCGGCTGATGAACGAGCCGCTCGGCAAGCTGCACTTCTGGCTCACTTTCATCACCTACTACGGCACGTTCTTCCCGATGCACTACATCGGGCTGGCCGGGCACATGCGCCGCATCTACGATCCCTACCAGTACCCGTTCCTCAAGCACCTCCAGGGCATCAACGAGTTCATCACGGTGAGCGCGATCATCCTGGGGACGTCGCAGATCCTCTTCTTCGTGAATTTCTTCTGGAGCGCGTTCGCGGGCAAGAAAGCCAGCGAGAACCCCTGGAACGCCAACGGGCTGGAGTGGACGACGCCCTCGCCGCCGCCCCACGGCAACTGGCCCGGCGAGATCCCCGAGGTGCACCGCTGGCCGTACGACTACAGCGTGCCGGGCGTGGCGACCGACCATGTGATGCAGCACGAGGCCGCCCCGGCGGCACACCCGCACTGAGTCGCGGATGTCCTCGATAGTCCAGGAGCGGCCGCGGACGGGCGGGACGATCGGCGGGGGTCCCGGCGACCTGGCGCCGGGCGACGGCGGGCGCGGAGACGGCGCGCCGGGGATCCTGGGCGACACCGCGCTCTTCGGCCTGCTCGCCTTCCTGGGCACCGTCAGCATGCTGTTCATCGGCTTCACCAGCGCGTACATGATCCGGCGCACGTCGGTGGACTGGCGGCCGCTACGGGCGCCCGGGATCCTCTGGGCCAATACCGCCGCCCTGGCCGCCAGCAGCATCGCGCTCCAGGCGGCGCGCAAGCGGTTGCGCGACTGGGATCTCCGGGGGGTCTTCCCGTGGGTGGCGGCGACGGGGGCGTTGGGCGTCCTCTTCCTCGGGGGACAGGTCGTGGCCTGGCGCACGCTGGCGGCGCAAGGCGTCTTCCTGGCCACCAACCCGCACAGCTCGTTCTTCTACATGCTGACCGGGCTGCACGGCCTGCACCTGGTGGGCGGGCTGGTCTGGTTCGCGGTGGTGCTGGTCCGCGTCCGCCGCATGGACTACACCCCCGGCGAGGACGGCCTGCGCCTGTTCGCGACGTACTGGCACTTCCTGGCGGCGCTCTGGGCCTACCTGCTGGTCCTCCTTTTCGTGCTATGAGGGAAGAGGGAGCTTCGCGGTGAATCGAGGGAGCGACTGATGCACGACAGCACCCACGCGGCGGCCCTCCCGGCGGGATGGGGCGGCGGCGTCTCCCCCTTCGGGGCGACGTGGCAGAAGACGATGATGTGGATCTTCATCGTCACCGATGGCTTGCTGTTCTCCGGCCTGCTCAGCGGCTACGCCTTCCTGCGCATGTCCAGCCTCTACCCCTGGCCGGAGCGTTCGCACGTCTTCAGTATCCCCTTCATCGCGCTCATGACCTTCATCCTCATCACGTCCAGCGCGACCATGGGCACGGCGGTGGGGGCCGCGAAGCTCGGCGACCGGAAGACGGCGCTTCGCTTCCTGATCCTGACCATCGCCGGCGGCGCGGCCTTCCTCGGCTGCCAGGCCTACGAGTGGACCCACCTCATCGAGCACGGCGCGCGCCTCACGTCGAACCCGTGGGGGGCGCCGCAGTTCGGCCAGGCCTTCTTCATCCTGACCGGCTTCCACGGCTCGCACGTCCTGTCGGGGCTGGTCGTCCTGACCATCACCGCCATCCGCACCGCGATGGGCAAGACGCAAGCGCAAGGCGTGGAGATGGCGGGCCTGTACTGGCACTTCGTGGACCTGGTGTGGGTCTTCATCTTCACGCTGTTCTATCTGGTGTAGGGGCAAGGAGAGAGGCATGGCGGAAGCGGCGAAGGCCCACGGGCCGTACCGGATCTACTGGATCACGTGGGGCATCCTGCTCGTCATCACGGTGGCGATGCTGGCGGCGGAAAAGTTCCACCTCCCGCGGATCTTCCTGGTGCTGTTCCTGCTCGTCTTCATGCTCGTGAAGGCCACCATGATCGGCGGGAACTTCATGCACCTGCGCTACGAGCAGCGCAACCTGGCCGTCATCGTGGCGGTCGGCCTGCTGGTGACGTCCGTCATCCTCTTCTCGTTCATCACGCCCGAGTCCTTGAGCGTGAGGGCGCGACGGTCCGAGCCCGTGGCCGCGCCCGCCGCGCCCGCGCACCATCCGTGAGGAGGACCCTGGCGGCGCTCGTGCTGGGGGCTGGCCTCGTAGCCGCCTCCGCCGGGCCCTCCGCCGCCCAGTGCGTGATGTGCAAGACCGCCCTCACGGGCTCGCCCGAGGGCCGCGGCATCAGCGCGGAGTTCAACCGCGCGATCCTGCTCATGGTCGCCGCGCCCTACGTGGTGATGGGCGGCTTCCTGCTGGGCGTGTACCGGAGCCGGCTCGTGCACGACGGCCGCCGGTTGGGCGCGCGCCTCCGCGGCCGCCTGCGCGCCGGCCGCTGACCGGGGCGCCGTCTCCACGCCCCCCTTGACCCTGCGCGACCTGCCGGCCCTGAACGCGGGGCTCAACGCCGCCAGCGCGCTGCTCCTGGCGCTCGGGTGGTTCCTGATCCGCGCGGGCCGCCGCGAGGCCCACAAGCGCGCGATGCTGGCCGCCCTGGCCTGCTCCACCCTGTTCCTGACGTCGTACCTCGTCTACCACGCGCACGTGGGGTCGGTGCGCTTCCAGGGGCAGGGCACCGTGCGGCTGGTGTACTTCACGATCCTGATCAGCCACACCGTCCTGGCCGTGACGGTCGTGCCGCTGGCCCTCGTCACGCTGGTGCGCGCCCTGCAGGCCCGCTTCGACCGCCACCGGCGGATCGCGCGGATCGCGCTCCCGATCTGGGGCTACGTCTCCGTGACGGGCGTGGTCGTGTACTGGATGCTCTACCGGCTCTGATCGGACCGGCGACGCGCTGGAAGATCCGACAACGGGGGGGGCTGCGCCCCCCCCGCACTCCCCCGCTGAACTACACGCGCCAGGCGGCGCACGCCCTCGGTGATGGTGTCCGCCGTCTCCTTGGCGAAGGTCAGGCGCATCGTGCGCGCCCCCGTCCCGTCCACGAAGAAGGGCGCGCCGGGGACGTAGGCCACGCCTTCCTCCACCGCCGCCTCGATGAGGGCCTCGGCGTCCAGGCCCTCGGGCAGCGTGGCCCACACGAAAAGCCCACCCGCGGGCCGCGTCCAGCGCGTGCCGCGCGGCATCTCCGCCTCGAGGGCCCCGAGCATCGCGTCGCGCTTGGCGCGGTAGTAGGGGCGGATGCGCGCCTTCTGCTCTTCGATCAGGCCGCGCTGCAGACAGGCCAGGATGATCCGCTGGTCGAGGCCGCTGCCGCAGAGGTTGGCTGACTGCTTTGCGATCTCCACCTTGGCCAGAAGCTCCTCCTGGCCGATGAGGAAGGCCGTGCGCAGGCCCGGGGCCAGGATCTTGGAGAACGAGGACAGGTACGCGACGCGGCCGTCTTGGTCCAGGGACTTGAGGGTGGCCAGCGGATCCGCCTCGAAGTAGAGGTCGCCGTAGGGATCGTCCTCGACGATCAACAGGTCCAGCTCCCGCGCCACGGCGAGCAGGCCGCGGCGCTTCTCGAGCGAGTGGCTGATCCCGGACGGGTTCTGGAAGCTGGGCACCACGTACAGGAACTTCACGGCGCGACCCGCGGCCACCTCCTCGCGGTGGCGCCGCCGGAGGTCGTCCAGGTCCAGGCCGTCCTCCTCGAGCCGCACCCCCACCATCCGCGCCCGCGCGGCCCGGAAGGCCGCGGTGGCGCCGATGTACGAGGGCAGCTCCACGAGGACCACGTCGCCGGGGTCCACGAGGACGCGCGTGACGAGGTCGAGCCCCTGCTGGCTGCCCTCCGTGAGGAGGGTCTCCGCCGCGGTGGCCGACATCCCCTTGGCGCGGGCGTACTCAACCACCGCGGCCACGAGGGCGCCGAGGCCGCGCGTGAGGATGTATTGGAAGGCCGTCGCGCTGTCGCGGGCGATGATCTCGCGCACTATCTCCTGGAAGGCCTCGACGGGGAAGGTCTCCGGGCTGGGCTGGCCGGGGGCGAAGGAGATGACGCCCGGACGCTCGATGAGGGCGCTCATCCTTCGGATCGCCGAGAAGCGCATGCCGCGGGCGCTGGCGGAGAAGTACCGGTCCACGGAGCTCATTGGAACCCGCGCAGTATAGCGGACAACCGTTATGCCCATTCGGTGCGACACCGCGTCCCCCGCAGGTGACGGGGCCGAAGCCGCAAGTCACTGGCTTTCAGCGAGATGAATAGGCATCGGTCGTGCAATGAGGATTGACGTGAAGAGGGACGAGGTCTACCATCCGACGGGTATGGGAGGTGGCTGGCTGCGCGCCGTCACGCTGACGGCGGCGCTCGTGGCGGCTCTGCTCCTGATGGCCCTCGCGGGCCCCTCTCCGGGTGAGGAGCCCACCCCCGCGCTGCGGACGCGGCTGAGCCGGATCGAGGGCGCGTTCCGGTCCGGTAGCGCCGGATCGCTCCGCCAGTCGTTCTCGGAGACCGGCAAGGTGCGGGTGGACCTCAAGGAGCTGACCGAAGAGCCCGCGTCCTACGGCTGCGGGCAGCTCCAGGTGGTCTTCGGGCGCATCTTCGACGAGAACCAGACGCGCGACTTCGCGTTCCCCAAGGATGACGTCACGGTCTCCGCGGCGGGGACCGCCTTTGCGCGGGCGCGCTGGTCGCGGCGCACCCGGCCCAGCGGCCAGGACGCCGTGGACAACCTCACCTTCACGCTTCGCCAGGAGAGCGGGGACTGGCGCATCAACGAGATCCGCTCGTCCCGGTAACGTCCCGCCCCGGCACCGCCGTCGCCTGTCTCGCCGCCGCGGCGCTCCTCGTCGGGGGCACGGGGCGCCTCCACCTCCGGATGGAGAAGGGACGGGCGGCGGAGGCGGCGACCGCGCGGGCGACCGGGCGACTCCTGGCCATCCAGAAGCGCGCGGCCGCGCTGGAGGCGGCGCTGCAGTCCGCCGCGGACGCCGTGGCCGCCTTGCCCGACGCCTCGCCCGCGCTGGCGGGTGACCGCGCGGCCCGCACCCGCTTGTTCCAGTCGCTGGAGAGCCTGCGGGGGACCCTGCCCGAGCACCCGACGCTGGCCGTGCACGCGCCGGCGCTCACGCCCGTGGCCTGGGCGGACCGGCTCAACGACCTCAGGGCCTTCCGGGGCGTGCTCGGCGAGAAGAAGGACGTCCTCATCCTGCAGGGCAGCGTCTCCACCTTCCTCGTGGCCACGGCACCCGTGGGCGGGGCCTCCGGCGGTCCCCGCGGCCTGGCCACGGCCACCCTGCCCGTCGCCGTGCGCCGTAACATCCGGAACGAGTTCCTCGCCGACTTCGATCTGATCGCCGGATCCCGGCCCGGCGTGCAGATCCGCTACGTGGACGCCCGGGACGAGCTCGAGGGCCCGGGCCCCTTCACGCCCCTTCCTCCGGGCACGCGCGCGGAGCAGGCCGCGCTGCGCGCGCCGGACGGAAGCGTGCTGGCAGCGGTCCGCGTGGTCTCGCCTTCGCCGGAGAACAGGTCGCAGCGCATCGCGGCGCGCTACCGGTTCGGCGTCTCGGCCCTGGGGTGCGCGGCCGTCCTCACCTGGGCCCTGGCGCCGACCCGGACGGCCCGCACGCGCCGGCTGCGCCTGGTGGCGGCGGCGACGATGGCGCGCGTCCTCATGCTCGTGGTGGGCCCGCCGTTGCCGGATCCCAGGGCCACGGTCGTCTCTCCGGACGCCTTCGCCTCCACGCTCATGGGCCCGCTCCTGACCAGCCCGCTCGACCTGTTCCTCACGGCCTCGTGGCTGGTCGTGCTGGCCGCCGTCCTCTTCGAATCCGTGATGTCGGCGCCGCCCGCGCGACCGTCCCCGGTCCGCGCGCTGTGCGTGTCCCTGCTCGCGCTGCCCCTGCTGGGCGCCGCCTTCTACTGGATCGCGGACACGGTGGCCAACACGCCCCTGGACATCGAGGCCGTCCCCCTCCTGCCCCGGAGCCCCGCGCAGCTCCTCATCCACCTCTCGCTGCTCCTCGTGATGGCCACCGGCCTGCTGCTGCTGACGGTCCTCTTCGCGCAAGACGGCCCGATCGCGTCGCGACGGGCGGCGGCGCAGCGGGCCGGCCTCTGGGCGGCGGTCGGCGCGCTGGCCTTCTGGCTGTGGCCCCGGCACCTCCTCTCGCTGCCGCTGGCGCCGGCGGTGCTGGCCTTCCTGGCCGCCGCCATCGTCGGCGGCACGCGTCACCTTTGGGCGCCGCGGCTGCGGGCCGCCACCCTGGGCGCGCGCGCCGGAGTGGTCCTGGCCGGGATGGCCGGCCTCTCCCTGTTGCTCTATCCGAGCCTCGTCCACTACGGGGAAAGGAACACGCGCCTGCAGATCGAGCGCGACCATGCGCCGCTCGTCCTGCGCCAGCCGCAGTGGCGCGAGTACGTGCTGGCGTCCACCCAGCGGCGCATCGACTCGCTGAACGTGCTGGAGGAATCGCCGCCGGGGCCCTATCCGCCCGAGATCGAGGAGCTCGCCTTCGGGATATGGTCGGTGACCGACCTGGCGGCCTTCGGCTTCAGCTCCGCGGTGGAGATCCAGGACGTCGCGGGGTCCGTGATCAGCCGCTTCGCCTTGAACCTGCCGGCCTCGCGCCCCGGCCCGCCGCTGCCCCTGAGCCAGGCGTGGGAGGTGTCCCGCGAGCGGCTCACGGTGGCCAGCGAGGAGCGGCCTGTGCTCCACGCGCAGCGGCTGCTCTCGTACCACTCCGAGGTCCACGGCGCGATCCACCTCTACGTCGGCGAGGACTTCTGGAACCTCCCCTTCATCACCAGCCGCGACCCCTATTCCGTGCTCCATCGCTCCTCCTCCGGGGAGGCCACGCGCGACCGGCCCATCACGCTCCTCGTGTACGCCGACGGCGAGATCGTCTTCAGCTCCGCCGAGCGGCCGCCGGCGCTGCCGGCCGGGCTCATGTCGAGGGTGGGCGGGCCCAACCGCGTGGCCTTCTGGACCACCCTGACCGTGGACGGGCGCGCGCACTACGCGTACCTGTTCTCCGAGGGCGGCCGCGTCTACGCCCTGGCCTATCCCCGGCTGGAAGCGACACGCTACGCCGCCGGCCTGGTGGAGGCTGCAGGGGGCCTCACTCTGGTCGGACTGGGACTGCTGGCCGTGGTCACTCTCGCGCGCAGCCTGCTCGGCCGTAGGACCCTATCCTTCACGTCCATCATCCGCAGCGTCGAGGAGCGCTTCGCCCTCCGCTTGTTTGTGGCCTTCACGGTGCTGGCCTTCGTGCCGGTGGCCGTGCTGCAGGTCGTGGTGCGCGGCTTCGTCGCGGAGAGGCTGCGCAAGGAGTCGGAGAACCAGGCGCTGGAGCGGGCGGCGGTGGCCAAGAAGGCCGTGGAGGACTTCGCGCTCTTCCAGCGGGGCGAGGCCCTCGGGGATCAGCCCGTCACCGATGCCGCCCTTGTCTGGGTGGCGAGCCTCATACGGAACGACCTGGACGTGTTCGAGCGGGGGCGGCTGCTGGCCTCGAGCAAGCGGGAGCTGTACGCCTCCGGCCTGCTCGCGCCCCAGGTGCCGGGCGGGGTCTACCGCGCCCTCGTGCTCGAGGGCGAGCCCTACGTCCTGCGCACGGAGACGATCGGCGGCTTCTCGTTCCTCGCCGTATCCATGCCGGTGCACGTGGAGGTACGCGAGCCGGGCGTCCTCGGCCGGGAGCCCGGGATCCTGTCCATGCCGCTGGCCCTGCGCCAGAAGGAGGAACAGGCCACCCTCGAGGACCTGGACCGGAAGATCCGCCTGGCCTCGGTCGTCTTCATCGCCCTGGCCGCCCTGCTGGCCCAGTCGATGGCCCGCCGCATCTCGGGCCCGCTGCGCGACCTGACCCACGCGACCCAGCGGGTGGCCGAGGGCGACCTCCAGGCCCGGGTCAAGCCCACCAGCCGCGACGAGCTGCGGGCCCTGGTGGAGGCCTTCAACCGGATGGCCGGCGACCTGGACCGCCAGCGCCGGGCACTTGAGCGCAGCAACCGGCTGGCGGCCTGGGCGGAGATGGCGCGGCAGGTGGCTCACGAGGTGAAGAACCCGCTCACGCCCATCCAACTCTCGGCCGAGCATCTGCGGCGCGTCTTCGGGGATCCGCGTGTGGATTTTGCGGCCGCGCTCGAGACCTGCACGCAGACGATCCTCAAGCAGGTCCGTACGCTGCGCGGGATCGTGACCGAGTTCTCGGCCTTCGCGCGCCCGCCGGCTCCCGTGCTCGAGAAGCAGGACCTCACCACGGTGGTGGAAGAGGCGCTGCGCCCCTATCAGCCCGGCCTCCCCCCGGGTGTGACCCTCAGCGTGGAGGTGAACGACGGGGTGCCGGCGGTGATGGCTGACCGGCGCCTCCTCGAACGGGCGGTGGTCAACCTGCTCGAGAACGCGCTGCAGGCGGTGGGCGAGGACGGCGCCATCCGCGTCCGGCTGCGCTCGGCCGAGGCCGGACGGCGCGCCGAGATCGAGATCGAGGACACGGGAGCCGGGATCGACGCCGCGGTGAAGGACCGCCTGTTCGAGCCCTTCTTCTCCACCAAGACGAGCGGCAGCGGGCTCGGTCTGGCCCTCGTGAAACGGATCGCGGAAGACCACGGCGGGGGCGTCTCGCTCGAACCGGCGCCAGACCGCGGCACGCGCGCGGTCTTGTGGCTACCGGCGGACGTGCCCGCGCCCCCGGCCTAGGTCCGTGAGGTCCGTACGGATCGGATCAGGCGGTGGCCGTACCCCCGGGCGCCACCGTCTGCAGGCACTGCTTCGGATGGACGCCGCCGCGCTTTCCTTCCTTGTGGCGCTCCTTCAGCTTGGGCCGGAGAATCGGGCTGTCGATTGCCCTGGGCAGACAGTGCCGGCCCTTGTGCCCACCGAAGAGGCCGAAGATCGCGGCTTCGGCCCCGGAAGACGCCAGCAGCAGGGCCAGGGTGGCGCCGATCAGGATCCTCATTTGCCCTCCAAGGACAAGAGTTAACCCCATTGGATGGAGACGTTACTTGAAGATCCTACTCTCCTCGCGGCCCGAGGGCAAGCCCCATCCGCGCCTTCCCGTCCACCCGGCGGAATCCGTCCTGCACGACTTCTAGGGCCTTTTCCGGCAGGTCGTAGGCCGGCAGGTCCGCGGCGGCCACCAGGGCGACGGCCTCGGCGTCCGATGCCGCCCGCGCCTCTCCGGAAACATAGTCGCAGAGGTAGTCCACGATGACGTAGTGGTACGCCACGCGGTGCGCGTCCCTGTGGATGCGGTCGAAGACGGCGACGACCTCGCGGGGCCTCACCACGAGGCCGGTCTCCTCCAGCACCTCGCGCACCAGGGCCTGCTCGAGCGTCTCCCCCAGCTCCACCGTGCCCCCCGGCACCACCCACCGCCCGCGCAGCGGTTCCTTTCCCCGGCGTATGAGGAGGACGCGCCCTTCGTGGATGAGCACCGCGCCCACGCCGACGCAGGGCTGGTCGGGCGGGCCCGTCACCACCGGAGCTGCGGGGCCTCCTCCGCGGCGAGCACGGGCGGGGGCGGACCGGTGCGGCGGCGCGCCACGCCCGCGACGTAGAGCGCGGGCCCGGAGAGCCAGTACAGGCTGGCCATGGCGAGGAGCACCCAAGCCGGGTGCAGGGCCACCACCAGCAGCAGGAGCGCGATGCCCAGGACCGCGGTGTAGCTGCGGCGCGTCCGCAGGTCGAACTTCTTGAAGGACGAGTAGCGGAACGTGCTCACCATCAGGAACGACAGCACCACGATGAGGGCGAGGGCCACGATCACGTGGGCGCGCAGGGCCAACGGCTCGGGGAAGAGGTTGACCCAGGCCGCCACCTGGGCGGCGCCGGCGGGGATGGGCAAGCCGATGAAATAGCGGCCGTCGACCGCGTGCCGCTGGACGTTGAAGCGTGCCAGGCGGAGCACGCCGCACATCACGAAGAGGAACGCGGCCAGCCAGCCCACGCGGGGCAGGGTGGAGAAGCCCCAGGAGTAGGCGAGGAGGGCAGGAGCCACGCCGAAGGAGATCGCGTCGGCCAGGCTGTCCAGCTCGCCTCCGAACTCGCTGCTCGTGCCCGTGAGGCGGGCGATGCGGCCGTCCAGCATGTCCAGCACGATGGCCCAGCCGATGAGGGGCGCCGCGTCCTCGTACTGGCCGTGGAGCGTCTTCACGAGCGCCCAGAAGCCGAGGAAGAGGTTGCCCGTCGTGAAGAGCGCGGGCAGCAGGGACGCACCCCGGCGGAAGCGCGCGGGGGCCGTCCGCCGGGGAGCGCCGCTCAACGAACCCTCACTGACGCTCGCCCAGGACGGACACGCCTCCCGCAACGCGGTCTCCCTCCTTCACCGTCACCTTGAACTCGGGGGGAAGGAAGACGTCCACGCGGCTGCCGAACTTGATCATCCCCACGCGCTCGCCCCGCGCCACGGGGTCGTCCACGCGCTTGGTGAAGACGATCCGCCGGGCGATGAGGCCCGCGATCTGCTTGAAGACCACGCGCGTGTCGCTGTCCTGGATGGTGACGGTGTTCTGCTCGTTGCGGGTGGACGCTTTGTGGTCGAAGGCGGGCAGGAACTCGCCCTTGTGGTAGTCCACCTTCGCCACGCGCCCGCCGATGGGTGCGCGGTTGATGTGGACGTCGAAGACGGACAGGAAGATCGAGATCTGCGAAGACCCCGGGCCGAGGGGCGATCCCGCGGGCGCGGGCATGACCTGGACCACCTTGCCGTCGGCGGGCGAGACCACGAGCCGCGGGTCCGGCAGCACCTTCCGGTCGGGGTCGCGGAAGAAGAACGTCGTGAAGAGCCCGAGCAGCACGAAGACCCCTCCCAGCCACTGGAAGCGGAGGAGCAGGAGCACGCCTCCCAGGGCCAGGAGGATGAAGATGTGCGGCCAACCTTCGCGGGCTATGGTCATCGCGGCCCGCCTTTCGCGGGGGGGTAGTGGCGCCCCCCGCCCACGCGGAGCGGGGGGCGGATGAGGGCTAGGGGTGCGGCCCTTCCCTGGCCTGACGGGCGATCGCCTCCATGCGATCCTTCACCTGGAGCTTCTTCTTCTTGAGGGTGGTCTCCTCGACCTGCTCCTCGTCGCTCAAGACGACCTTCTCGGTCAGGGTCGTAAGTCGGTCTTCGTACTCGTGGTGCTGCGCGTCCAGCCGGCGGTATTCCTCGTTCTGGGTGAGGAGAGTGTCCTTGATCGGATTCTGGGACATCGGCACCTCCTGGCGTGTCGGATGAATGGTGACCAAAGCATTGACCGTCATGGGCGAGACGGGAGTTTCCCCCCGAATCGAAAACTAACATGCCTGAAGAACCCATTTCAAGGATCAAGCCGATCCCGTCCGCACGGCGCCGAGGTCGGTCTTTTCCAGGATGAGGGCGTCCTCGCTGGGGTGAGTGTAATACCCTCGGCGCACGGCCACGCCCCGGAAGCCCAGGGACCGGTAGAGGCGCTGCGCGGCCCAGTTGCTCTGCCGGACCTCCAGCAGCGCGCGCTCCGCGCCCCGCCGGGCACCGAGCGCCAGCGTCAGCTCCAGGAGGCGGCGGCCCAGCCCGCGTCCCTGCCGAGCGGGGTCCACGGCGAGGTTGTGGATGTGCATCTCGTCCACCACGGTCTGGAAGCTGCAATACGCGAGCACGCCACGGCCAGGATCGTCCGGCGGCGCCAGGCTCCGGAGGATGAGGATCAGTCCGACCTCCGGATCGGCCATGGCGTCCCGGAAGTGCTGGACCGTCCAGGGCTGGCTGAAGCACAACCGCTCCATGGCCAGGAGCGCGGGCACGTCGTCTTCAGTGGCCGCTTCCAGCGCGAAGGGCAGAGCGGTCATGCACCGGCCTTTCGAATGCTGGCGTCGCGCAGGTAGAGGGGGCGCAGCTCCGACGCCGCGACGCCCCGGCCCGCGAGGATCTCGACCTCCCCCAGGAGGGCCACGCTGCCGGCCAGGAAGAGGCTCCGTGCGGCGAAGTCGGCGTCAGGCCGGACGGCGAGTATCTCCGCCCGGTATCGCTCCGCGCCGTCGCCGATGAAGACGGCCGCCTCCGGGGCCCGCTCGAGGAGGGCCTGGAGCGGGCGCGCCTGCGGCTCCCCCACCGGACGCCCGGCGCCGTCGTAGATCGCCCCGAACACCTCGCCGCGGTGGGCCTCCATCACCGCCACTATCCCGCCCTCGGCGGGCGCGGCCCGCGCGGCCAGCGCGTCGAGCGCCGAGATGCCCGCGCAGGGACGATCCGCGGCCAGGGCCAGGCCTTGAACGGTGCTGATGCCGACCCGCAGCCCGGTGAACGAGCCCGGGCCCGCGGCCACGGCGTAGCCGTCCACGTCTCGGGGTGCGAGGCCGAGGCCGTCGAGGAGAAAGGCGATCGAGCCCATCAAGCGCACGGAGTGGCCGTCCACCGGGCTGAGCCGGACCTCACCCCGGACCGCGCCGTCCTCGGCGAGCGCGACGCTCTCCCGCGCGGTGGTGGTGTCGACCGCGAGGACCCGCAGGAGACCTCCTTGGGAAGCGCCGCGGCGCGGAACCACGGTAGCTTATACTTTCCGACCGTGGCCGTGAAAAAGGTCGGGCCGGAACATCTCGCAGAGGCGAAAGCGTTCTTCGGGTAAACGCCCCTGTCCACCGCGACCACCCCCACGACCCCCGCGATGCAGCAGTACCACCGCATGAAGGCGGAGCACCCCGAGGCGCTGCTCTTCTTCCGCATGGGGGACTTCTACGAGCTGTTCTTCGACGACGCCGTGGTGGCCTCCAAGGCGCTCGACATCGCCTTGACCTCTCGCTCGAAGGAGAAGGACGGCAAGCCCATCCCCATGTGCGGGGTGCCCCACCATTCGGTCTCGGGGTACGTCTCGCGCCTGGTGAAGCAGGGCTTCCGCGTCGCGCTCTGCGAGCAGATGGAGGACCCGCGCACCGCCAAGGGCGTCGTCCGGCGCGAGGTCGTACGGGTGGTGACGCCGGGGACGCAGCTCGAGGCCTCGGCGGTGGATCCGGGAGAGGCGTCCTACGTGGTGGCGCTGGCCCCCGCGGAGGGGCGGCTGGGCGCGGCGTGGCTGGAGGCCACGACGGGTGACTTCTCGGTGGCCGAGTGGGCGGGCCCGGATTGCTGGTCGCGGCTGCGGGACGAGCTGGCGGCCACGGCGCCGCGCGAGCTGCTCGTCCCCCGCGGTGCCGCCCTCCCGGAATGGCTGAGCGACTCCACGCAGCCGGAGGCGGCCATCCCCAGGGCGGAGCTGGACGGCGGCGCGTTCGATCCGCGCGCCGCGCGCCGCGAGCTGCTCGCCCAGCTCGGCGCGTCCAC
>Ga0068862_100003071_pt1 | contig 14553 bp, 8 predicted proteins | sample KBSSwiS52_FD_66598 | JGI IMG/M metagenome (GOLD analysis project Ga0068862, IMG submission 66598) | Switchgrass rhizosphere microbial communities from Kellogg Biological Station, Michigan, USA - KBS Switchgrass S5-2 | ecosystem: Host-associated > Plants > Roots > Rhizosphere > Soil ... | reverse complement strand
TGTCGTCGGCGTGGGCGACCGCACGTCGGTGCACGCGGAAAGAAGCAGAACCACCCCGAGCGTGATGGCCGTCAGCCATTTCATGATGTCTCGCTGTTCATCGTAATCTCGTCGCGTCGGGTTCCGCATAAAAAGGCGGAAAAACAGACGCGTAGCGGACATCCCGACCACGCCTGAGGCGTTCGTCAAGGAGTTGTAATGACGCAATCGCGTCGACGATTGCGCGCCGCTACGACGGTTTGTGCTTCAGGAGGCGGCCCGCCCAGGGAATGAAGTACTTCCAGTTCGGACCGTCGGTGTGTCCGCCATCGTGCTGCCGCCAGGCCAGTTGTCCATCCAGCAGTCCGACGTTCACGCCCGGCATTTTCTCGGTGCGATAGTCATCGGAGCGGCCGAGATCCCTGGCGCCGAGCAGCCGGAACACGGGACCGGCCGCGATGGCCGCCATGTAGCTGCCCTGCTGGTCGAGCCACCTGGCGTCCCCCTTCTCGGGGACACCGTAGCTGATGAACGTCGGCCGCGGCGCGCAGAGCGCGATCAATTCGTGGGCGTCGACCGGAAGATCGCCGGCGTTCCTGCTGCCGAACGTGGCGTCCGCGGCGCCGTACTTGAGGAAGTTGCCGGCCATCCAGTGATACTCGCCGGAGGCGGTCAGGTTCTCGACGGCTTCGCCCCAGTTGCGTCGATGCAGCTTGGCGCCGCCCTCCCCAGACGAGCCCACGAGCACGACCGCGAACCGCGTATCGAACGCCATCGCGACGAGCGCGGCCTTGCCGAATCGCGACACGCCTTCGATCCCCACCTTTTTCGCGTCGACCAGGCGGTCGGTTTCCAGGTAGTCGAGCGCGCGCGACGCCCCCCAGGCCCATGCGCGCAGCGAGCCCCAGTCGTCCGGCTTGCGCGGCTGGCCGCGGTTGACCAGCCCGATGATCCCTTTCGTCAGCCCCGCGCCGTTGTCGGCCTGGATGCTCGAGGGGCTGATCGAGGCGTAGCCCCAGCCGGCGGCGATCAACTGCTCGGTGGCGGGTGGATCCGCTGCCGGGGGCGCAGCGGCAGGCGGCGGCGCCCCGGCACGTCCACCTCCGGGCGGCGTGAACCCGGGCAACCCCGGTAGCGCGCGACCGCCGATCATGATCATGAGCGGCACCGGCTGCTTCGCGCCGGCGGGCGTAACGACGATCAGCTGAATATCGACAGCGTTCGCGGGATGGGCGGAGTTGTCGACGTGACCGGCGAGCTGCCGGCCGAGTACGGGATGCGTCCCGATCGTCGTCTCGGTCGTGGCCACGATCGTCCAGGTGACCTTCGGAATGTTTTTCGGCACACGCCCGAGCACTTCACGCTCGAAGTCCTCGACGATCTCAGGCCGGCGCTGCTTCCACCACGCCTCCGCGCTCGCGACTTTGCGGCCGTTCGCCAGCGTGAGGACTTCGGGCAAATTGGGGAACGGGTTAGCGAGCGCCTCGTCGTAGTTGGCGTGGTTCGGCGCCTGCTCGTTGCCGCTCGGGCCGGGCCGCAGCGACCGGATGCCGAGCTGCTCCATCATCTGTCGATGGTCTTCGGCGGTGGTCCACTCCTTCGGTACCCCCGCACTTTGCGAGGCGGCGGCCACTGCGCCGAGGGCGAGCAGCCAGCAAACGGACGAGGTCGATCGTGGTCTTTTCATCGGTTGCGCATTTCTGATCGAAGCCTACCCGCGTAGCCTCTCATCGAACAAGTGAATGTCACAAGTTGTTACAATCCGCCGCGGCGGGCCGCGTAGACTGGCAGACACTCGCGATGAAGCTCAAGAAGCGGATTCTCGTCGTCGAGGACGACACGGCCCTTGCCACAGGTCTGCTCGACAACCTGCTGTCCGAGGGCTTTGATACGCAGTGTGTCAACGAGGGCGGTCGCGCCCTCGCGTCCGCTGCGGCTTTCAAACCCGATCTGATCGTGCTGGACCTGATGCTGCCGGGTGTCAGCGGATTCGACTTGTGCCGCGCATTCCACGACGCCGGTGAAACGCCGATCCTCGTCCTGACCGCCCGCAGCCAGAAGGCCGACAAGATTCGCTGCCTGGACTACGGCGCCGACGACTATCTGACCAAGCCGTTCGATCTCGATGAACTCCTCGCCCGCATCCGGGCGATTCTGCGGCGCACGCGGCCGAGTCTCGAGACGCTGACGATCGGATCGATCACGGTCGACTTCAGATCGCGGCTGGCCGTGCGCGACAACACGGATCTCCGTCTGACCCACAAGGAATTCGAGATCCTTCAATATCTCGCGGAGCGACAAGGGCACGTCGTCCACCGCGACGAGCTCTTGAAGGACTTGTGGGGCTACGCACAGGCGCCCTTCACGCGATCGGTCGATACCGCCATGGCCCGCCTCCGCAAGAAGATCGAGGCCGACGCTCATCATCCGCGCTTCATTCACACAGTGCATGGCGACGGTTACTGCCTGACACCGCATGGTCAAACCACCGTCTGAGCGCCGTCGTTGGGCAGCGGCGCTCTTTCTGATCGCGTGGTCCAGCGCGTGCGCTCGGCCGTCGGCCGCGCCGACGCGGCACACCGTGCGAATCGGCACCGGGTCCTCGACGGGCAACTACTACCCCGTGGGCGTCGCGCTCGCGCGCACATTCGCGACGGCGATGCCAGACGTGGATGCCGAAGTCAAAGTGACCGGCGGAACGCTGGCCAATATGGACGCGTTGCTGCATGGTTCGGCCGACGTGGTGTTTTCCTATGCCGACGTGGCCTATGCGGCCTATGTCGGCGGTCCCGGCGATCAAGGGGAACCATTCACCGGCCTGCGCGCGCTTGCCCTGTTGCAGTTGTTGCCGGTGCAGTTCGTGGTCAGCGACCGATCGCCGGTTCGCGACGTCAGCGACTTGCCGGGCCGTAAGGTGATCTTCGTTGGCGGCGGGACGAACCAGGTGGCTGAACGAATTGTGCGGGCCTACGGGGTCGATCCCAAGAGCATTCTGCTGCAGCAGCAGCGCACGCCCGAGGACTCGATCGCGGATCTGTCGTCGGGCAAGCTGGATGCGATCTTCGTCTTGTCGCGATACCCGGTGGACAACGTGAGCGGCGCCCTCGAGAGGGGATCGCATTTGCTGCCGCTTGCCGGCGCTCCAATCGAACAGCTGCACCGGGAGTATCCCTTTTTCCGGCCGATGCTGATTGCCGGCGGGGCGTATCCGAAGCAATCGCTGCCGGTCCGGACGATCGGCGTGCACAGCCTGTTGCTGTGCCGCATCGACCTGGACGAACAGCTCGTCTACCGGCTGACGAAGGCGTTGTTTCAGTCGCTCTCGGAGCAGTCCAACGAGCTCTTGTGGTCGGTGGATCTTGACAGGGCCGCGGCGACGCCGATTCCGCTGCACCCAGGCGCCGCACGCTACTACCGGGAGCGCGAGCTCTTTCCGTGACCTCCGAGTCGCTTGGCTGGCTTCGAACGCCGGTCGCGTTGCTCGCCTTTGCCTTGTGCGCCGCCACCGGGATGCTGGCCTGGCACGACTACACCACGACGTCTGCCTGGCAGAGAAGCTCTGGACTGCTGCTCGAACGTCGCGCCGATGAAGCGCTGGAGCTCCTGGCATCCGCGTTCTCGAGAGACATGCATGGCGCCCAGGCGAGCGTCCTCGCCGTGTTAGGCAGCGCCGAGCTCACCGCCGAGGGTTTGCACGAAATGCGGTCGGACGCGGCAAATGCGTTCCCGCGGTACCCGTACATCGAATCGTTGTTCGCGTGGCGCCGGTTCCACCCGTCTGCGGACGTCGTGTTCTTCAACCGCGCGGAGCGCCGGCCTGGCTGGGCGACGCCGCGCGCGCAGGCCGCGGCCTTTCCCGTCGAGGTCTGGGAGCGTGCGCCGTTCTCAACGGAGTTCGTCTCGCGATTCGAGCACGAAGCCGCACGCGGATCGCGAACGGCGGTGTTTCAGACCACGATAGGAGGCGACGTCTATCAGGTGATCGCCCGCGTTCTGTACGAAGACGAGGTCCGGGCCTCGCTCAACGGCGTGTTCGGGTTCACTGTCAACCTGTCGTGGGTACAGCAGCACTACCTGCCCGACATGGCCAGGCAGGTCGCGCAAATCGCCGGCATGGCGGACGAGCTCACCGTTCAGGTGCGTGATACAGACGGGCGCGACCTGGTCACGATCGGCGGGGCACCCGTGCCGGGCTCGCTCAAGAGCCGCCAACTGCCGCTGTTGTTTGCCGATCCGCTCTTGTCCCGACCGGGGCCCGCAAAGACGTCGCACCGCTCGCACATCACCATCCAGGTCGGCATCAAGGCCGACCCCGGACGGCAGGCGGCGTTTCTCAGCGCACGACGCATGGCGCTGTTCACCAGCGGCGCGGTGCTGGCGCTCGGCGTCGGCTTCCTGATGACGGCGAGAGCCATCCGGATCCAGGCACGGCTCGCGGAATTGCGGTCCGACTTCGTATCGACCGTCACGCACAACCTCAAGGCGCCGATTACCTCCATCCGCATCCTCGGAGAAACGCTTGCCCGACGAACGGATCACGCGGACAGCGGCGTCAGGAGATACGGGACGATGCTCGTGCAGGAGACCTGGCAGCTGGCGCGGCTGGTGGACAACCTCCTCGCCTACTCGCGGGTGACCGACGTCACCGAGATCTACTCCTTCGAACCGGTGGCGCTCGATCAGCTCGTGGAAAAAGCGCTGGGGAGCTTCGGGCCGCGACTCGTCGGCGACAAATTCGACGTCAACGTGGAGATCCCCGATGACCTGCCGGACATCCGTGCCGACAGCACCGCGCTTGGCCTGGTGCTGATCAACCTGATTGACAACGCCATCCGCTACTCCGGCGAACGGAAGTGGCTGCGGATCACCGCAGGCCGGCAGGGCGAGAACGTTTCGATCGCCATTGCCGACCATGGTGACGGCATCCCGGCAGACGAAATGCGGCACGTGCAACGCAAGTTCTATCGGGGCCGTCGCGCCCGTTCCGACGGCTCAGGTCTCGGCCTTGCTCTCGCGGAGCGGGTCATTCGTGACCACCACGGCTCGTTGACCATCCAAAGCTCAGTCGATCAGGGCACCACCGTGGTGATCCTTCTGCCTTTCGCCTCCCTGTAACAACTTGGCACAAATCGGCGGTTGATCTCCCCATAGACTCGCGCTGCGCCGCGGCCTGGCGAATAGGTGCGGTGTCGAAGAGGAGCCTGAGTATGGCGACGACCTGCGAATCCAGTCAGAACAGGTGGACGCGGCGGTGCGTAGTGTTGAGCTTGGCGGCGGTGACGTCGCTGGCAGGTGTCAATGGGAGCTTCGCTCAGAGCGTCTCATCCGGCACCATCGAAGGCACCGTCAAAGACGAATCCAACGCCGTCCTGCCCGGCGTGACGGTCACGGTGACCAGTCCGCAGCTGCAGGTCGGCCAGCTCGTGCAGGTGACCGAATCCAACGGCAGCTACAAGTTCGTCGACCTTCCGGCCGGCACCTATCGTCTGAGGGCCGAGCTCACCGGATTCTCATCCGCGATCCGCGAGGACCTGAGGCTGACGGTCGGCTTCAACGCGCGCATCGATCTCACCTTGAAGCTCGGCGCGATGGAGGAGTCCGTCACCGTGAGCGGCCAGAGTCCCGTCGTCGACGTCTCGAGCACGACGGCCAGTGTCGCGTTCACGAAAGAAGTGCTCGATGCGATTCCGCGCGGGCGCGACTTGCAGAACGTGTTTGCCATGGCGCCTGGCGTGACCCAGGCGGTGGCGGATGTCGGCGGCAGCACGATGGCGCAGCGCCAGAACCTGTCCAGCTACGGTGTGTTGTCGCAGCCGAAGCTGCAGGTCGAAGGCATGAACATCACGATGGGCGCGGACCAGAACACCGCGATCTATTTCAACGACAGCACGCTCGAAGAGGTGCAGATCAGGACATCGGGCAACGATGCCGAGGTATCCGTGCCGGGTATCTCGATGGTCGCGATCATGAAGTCCGGCGGCAACGACTTTCATGGCACCTATCAAGTCTCCACGGAGTCGCCGAAATTCCAAGCCGACAACCTGAACGACGTCTTGCGCGCGCAGGGGCTCACCGCGACGTCGCCGCTGAAGAACTTCTACGACCTGTCTGCGGATCTCGGCGGCCGGGTCGTCCGCGACAAGCTGTGGTTCTACGGCGCGTACGGGCGGCAGTCGAAGAACGAGGGCCTGCTGGGATTCGCGTCCGGTCCGGGCCCCGACGGCAAGTACCTGACGGCCGACGACCCGCTCGCCAACGTCGAGACGTCGCTCTCACAGATGTCCGCGAAGTTTTCGTATCAGCTCACGAAGAACAATCGTCTCGTCTACGCGTGGCAGCGCGGCACCAAGGCGCAGCCGCAGAACAACGCTGATCGGTTCACCCCGCTCGAATCGACGAGGGACTACAAGAATCCGACCGCGATTCAGAAGTTCGAGCTCCAGAGCATGATCAATCCGCGCGTGCTCGTGAACGCCGTCGCCGGCTACAGCGGTTATGTGACCGACTACGATGCGGCCCGCTCGTTCGCACGGGCCGATGCGCCGCCGCGGCAGGATCTCGCGACGACGTTGAATACCGGATCGGCGCCGCTGCATCAGAACAAGACGCGTGATCGCTTCCAAACCGACGACAGCGTCAGTTTCTTCCCCGAGCGCTCATTCGCCGGCAAGCACGAGATCAAGACCGGGATCAGCATCTATCTCGACAAGAGCTCAGACGGTTACTCGAACAACCTGGCCTGCAACTGCATCCTCTACACGGATACGATCGCCGGCGTCCCGAACACGCCGTCGCAAATCAGGATCTACAACACGCCGGTCGTTCCCGCCGACCACGACAACATTTACGCGTGGTATTTGAAGGACAGCTGGCGGGCAACCAGCAAACTGACGATCAACCTCGGTGTCCGCATCGAGCGGCAGCACTCGTTCCTGCCCGCGCAGGACTACGGCGGCGCACGCGACTGGCCGACGGTATTCCCAGCGGGATCGTTCCAGCAAATCGACGTGCAGACGCTCACCCGTGCGGTGCCTCGTACAGGCTTCGCGTGGGACATCGGCGGCAAGTCGGTCGTGAAGGCGACGTTCGGGCTCTACAACTACATGCTCGGTGACACCTATGCCGACGCCTTCAACAGGAATGCGACGGCGAACGCCGTGTTCACCTGGCACGATCTGAACGGCGACAAGCTCTATCAGCCGGGTGAAACGAATCTCAGTTTGAGCAGTACTGACTTCAGGAGCATCACCGCGGCCAGCAATCGGATCCTGAGTCCCGACCTGAAATCGCCGGACATCTGGGAAACCACCGCGAGCTTCGAGCGCGAGCTGGCGGCCAACATGGGCCTGCGCTTGATGTACGTCAACAAGGTGGTGTCCGGCTCCATCGTCAATTCCACGAACAATCTGGTGAATATCAATACGCTGCGGCCTTACAGCGCCTGGAGCGTGCCCATCACCCGTCGGGACCCCGGCCCCGACGGAGTCCTCGGTAGCGGCGACGATGCGGGGACGGTGACGCTCTACGACTACACCGCCGCGTACCGAGGCGCCGCGTTCGTGAACGCGCAGACGGTCAACGCGCCCAATACGGATCGGTACCACTCGGTCGAGGCGACGTTGACGAAGCGGTTCTCGCGGAGATGGACGGGACAGGTGTCGTATTTTGCGGTGAAGAACCATCGGTGGATTGCATCCGTGTTCACCAGCCCGAACGACGAGTTTTTCCCGCTGGACGAAACCTGGTCGTGGGCCGGCAACGTCACGGGCAGCTATCGGATGCCCGGCGATGTGTCGATCTCCGGATTCCTTCAGACCAAGAACGGCGTGACGGGGCAGAGAACCTACATTTTCCGCCAGGCCGATCCGGATGGCGGCGCCGCCATCGCGCAGAATGGAAACACCACGCTGCGGGTCGAGCCATACGGAGCGCGGAGGCTCTCGGCGCAGAACATTCTGAACCTCAAAGCCAGCAAGGATCTCAAGCTTGGCACCGGGCGTCGCCTCAATATCGACGTTGACGTCTTCAACGTGTTGAACGCAGCGACGCCGACCGCGGCCAGTTTCGTGACTGGTCCTTCTTTCGGCTTCGTCAGCAGCGTGATCCCGGCTCGCATCGCGCGCCTGGGCCTGCGTTTCCTGTTCTGAGGTTGGTTGTGGGGTCAGACCCGGGTCTGACCCCGGGCTGCCATTTGGGAGGCAAGATGACCGTGAAGAAAATGCTCCGATCCGCCGGCCTTGCTTCATTGGCGGCTGCCCTCGCGCTGCCGGTGTGGACCACTGGCATATCGTTCGTACCGGCCGTGTTTGCGGATTCCCTAAGTTGCAACCTGTCGCAGTACAAGGCCGCGCAAGGGCTGACCGCTGCCGTCGAGCAGGACGCGCTCGTCGTGTCGTGGGCCGGCCAGAACGGCGCCGATCTGCGGGCGCGATACGCGATCGACGGCGGCCAGCCAGTGGTGCGCGACCTCGCGGTCAAGAAAGCCGGCGGGCAGTGGACCACGCTCGGCAAGAACCTCGCGCCCGAATATCACGTCGTCACCGGTATTCGCCGGATGGCTGACGATCAGGCGAACCCGCTGAAGGCGGCGGGTATCGAGCTGACTGAAGAGGTGATCAACAAGAACCGGTGGTACGCGTTCTGGGACGCTCCGCTCGTCATGCCGGGGTCGCAGGAAATGCAAGACGAAGCGGCATGGCGCCGGTCTCAACAGCCTCAACAGGGGCGCGGCGAAGGGCGCGGCGGACGTGGCCAGGCTCAGGCTGCCGACCCGCTGATACCCAACCGGACGCTGGGCACGCCGCGGACGCCGTCCGAGATTCGGCGCGCCGACGCGTCGTTTCACACCACGTCGTGCAGCGTGAAGACCGATGGGGCAAGCCTCATCGTGACGTTCCCAGGACTGTCGCTGGGCATCTTCTCGGGCGACCTGCAGTTCACGGTGTACAAGGGCACGAATCTGGTGCGGATGGACGCGGCGGCCAAGACCAGCGAACCGTGGGTGGCCTACAAGTACGACGCGGGGCTGAAAGGATTGTCGACCGACCTCACGCCGCGGGTCACCTGGCGCGACACCGGCGGTCACCCGCAACAGCATCAGTTCGGCGGCGTCGTCAACACCACGCTCGCGCGCGTGCGCGCACAGAATCGGCTGATCGTGGCTGAAGCCGGCAGCGGCGCGCTGGCGGCGTTTCCTCCACCCCACACCTTCTTCTTCACCCGCGAAAAAGACACCAATCTCGGCTACGTCTGGTATCGCAAGGACGCTGAAGGAAAGTTCGGGATCGGTGTCGGGATGCCCGAACGTGAAGACGAGCCGCGCTACGTGCAGAATTTCGCCCTCTACAACGCGCCGCCAGGCACCGTGCAGAAGATGGGCGTCTACTTCTACGTCAGCCCCGACGCCGGAGAGCCGGCGCGTCAAGCGGTGCTGGCGTTCACGCATGGCGACGTCTTCAAGCCGATTCCCGGCTACAAGACGTTCGTCAATCACTTCCATCTCGATTTCACCGGCCGGCAGCGCGCATCGGGATCGCTCGACACGCCGTTCCAGGACCTGATCGCGATGCGCTCGATCGGCCTGAACGTCATCGGCCTGAGCGATTTCCATTTCGAGCTGCACCCGAACGATCCGGGCCCGCTGCGGCTCGCTGAACAGAAGGACTATTTCGACGCCTCACGGCGGGCGTCGGACAAGGATTTCCTGGTGGTGCCGTGGGAAGAGCCGAGCGCGTACTTCGGCGGCCACTACAACATCCTGTGGCCGAAGGACGTTTACTGGACCAAGGTGCGCCAGGCAGGACAGCCGTTCGTCGAGGAGGTGCCCGGCTACGGCAAGGTGTATCACACCGGCAACGCCGCGGACGTGCAGGCGATGATGGACGCGGAAGGCGCGTACTGGTATCACGCGCATCCGCGGACCAAGAGCACCACCGGCTATCCCGATCTGATCTGGGACAAGCCGTACATGAAAAACGATCGCTATCTGGGCGTCGCCTTCAAGCCGGGAATGGGTCAGGACAACTCCGAAGTGCGGATGTGCGACTGGCGCTGCTTCGACGCGATCGACACCATGAACAACATGTACGCGGGCCTGGGCGTCGCGCCGAAGTACGCCATCGCCGACATCGACACCTACAAGAAGGGCCCCGAAGACGATCTCTACGCGAACTTTCCGGTGAACTACCTGAAGATCGACAAGACGCCGGGCCCGGAAGACGATTACAGCCCGATTCTGAAGTCGTTGCGTGACGGCAACTTCTTCGTGACGACCGGCGAGATCCTGATCAGGAACTACGCGGTGGCGGGAACCGGTGCGCAGCGGACGATTACCGCCGACATCGACTGGACCTTCCCGTTGAATTTCGTCGAAGTCGTGTGGAGCGACGGCAAGAAGGTCGATCGCCAGGTGATTTCAGCCACCGACAGCGGACCGTTCGGCACCAAACATTTCGCGATCCCGTTCAACGCCACCGGCAAAGCCTGGGTGCGATTTGCGGTGTGGGACTCGGCGGGCAACGGCGCGTTTGTACAACCGATCTGGCTGTCGCCGAAGGCCGCGCAAACGACCAGCGCCAGGTGAACCTATGAAAACCTCAACAGCGAGATCATTCATTTGCGCGGCGGCCGCGGCGGCGGCGGTGGCCGTCGCCTTCACGACGCTCGGTGCCGACACGTTGACCTGCGATCTCGCCCAGTACAAGCCGGGCGCTGGCCCCTCTGCCTCGGTCGATCAGAACGTGCTGACGGTGTCGTGGCCCGGTCAGAGCGGCTCGGAGATGCGGACGCGCTACGCGATTGACGGTGGTCAGCCGATCGTGCGCGAGCTGTCAGTCCGCAAGGCGGGCGGCCAGTGGGTGACGCTCGGGCACAACCTCGCGCCCGACTATCACGTCATCAGCGGCATTCGCCGGATGTCGACGCAGCAGGCGGACCCGCTGAAGGCCGCCGGCGTCGAACTCACGCCAGAGGTGATTGCGAAAAATCGCTGGTACGCATTCTGGGATGCGCCGCTGGTGATGAAGCCCGGCCGCGAGATCATCGGGCCGCCGCGGGCGCCGTCCGACATCAAGCAGGCCACCGCGTCGTTTCGTACCTCGTCGTGCCGCGTGAAAACCGATGGCGCCGCGCTCGAGGTCACGTTCCCGGGACTATCGATGGGCATCTTCTCCGGCGACTTGCGGTTCACCGCGTATCGCGGCACCAACCTGCTTCGCATGGATGCGCTCGCGTCGACGAAAGAAGAATGGATTGCCTACAAATACGAGGCGGGCCTGAAAGGATTGTCAACGGACCTGACGCCGCGCGTTGTCTGGCGCGATACCGGTGGCCTGCCGCAGCAGTACGCCTTTGGCGGCGTCGTCCACAAGACCTTCGCGCCAGTGAAGGCGCAGAACCGGCTGCTGGTCGCGGAAGGGAAGGGCGCCTCGCTCGCCACCTTCACGCCGCCGCACACGTTCTTCTTCACGCGCGAGGTCGATATCAACCTCGGCTACGTGTGGTACCGCAAGGACTCGGCGACGACCTTCGGCTTTGGGATCCGTCAGGCGGATGCCGAGGAGAATCCCCAGTACGTTGACAACTTCGCGTTGTTCAATGCGCCGCCCGGCACCATGCAGCACATGGGCGTGTACTTCTACGCAAGTCCGGACCCGGCTGAAGGCACGCGCCAGGCCGTGCTCCGCTTCACGCACGGCGACGAGTTCAAGCCGCTGCCTGGCTACAAGACGTTCGTGAACCATTTTCATCTGCGGTTCACCGACCGCGTCCGGGCCCAGAACTCCTTCGACACGCCGATGCAGGACTTGATGGCGATGAAAGCGCTCGGTCTCAACATCATCGGCTTGAGCGACTTCCACGGCGACCTCCACCCGAACGACCCGGGGCCGCTGCGGTTCAAGGATCAGAAGGACTACTTCGAGGCGACGCGACGTGCATCCGACACCGATTTCCTCGTCACGCCGTGGGAGGAGCCGAGCGCGTTCTTCGGCGGGCACTACAACATCATGTTCCCGAAGCGCAGCGTCTACTGGTCCAAGGTGCGTCAGCCAGGCCAGCCGTTCACCGAGATGGATCCGACGTACGGGAAGGTCTACCACACCGGCAATGCGGCGGAGGTCCAACAGATGATGGATGCGGAAGGCGCGTACTGGTATCACGCGCACCCGCGGACCAAGGGAACCACCGGCTATCCTGACCTGATCTTCGACAAGCCGTACGTGAAGAACGATCGCTACCTGGGTGTTGCGTTCAAGCCCGGCATGGGGATGGATCTCTCCGAGTCGAGAATCTGCGAATGGCGGTGCTTCGACTCGACCGACACGATGAACAACCTGTACGCGAACTCCGGATTGCGGCCGAAGTACATCATCGCCGACATCGACACCTACAAGAAGGGACCCGAAGACGATACCTACGCGAACTTCCCGGTCAACTATCTGAAAATCGACAAGACCCCTCGGCCGGACGACGATGTGAGCCCGGTGTTGAAGGCGCTGCGCGACGGCAACTTCTTCGTGACCACCGGTGAGATTCTGATCACCAATTACGCCGTCGCCGGAACGGGTGCCCAGCGAACGATCGGTGCGGACGTCGAATGGACCTTCCCGCTGGCGTTCGTCGAGGTGGTCTGGGGCGATGGCAAGAAGGTCGATCGCCAGGTGATCTCAGCGACCGACGCCGGCGCATTCGGCTCCAAGCACTTCGCGATTCCGTTTGATGCGACAGGGAAATCGTGGGTGCGCTTCGCGGTGTGGGACTCGGCGGGTAACGGCGCGTTCGTGCAGCCGGTGTGGCTGAATGCCACGAGGGTGACGACCGACCAGGCCGCCCAGCGCCAGAAGTAGTCCGACCGCCCGGCGCCGGATGTCAGGCGTCGCGTTCGCGCATGCGCTCGGCAATCATCTGGTCCAGCACGTCGGGCTCGGGCGGCTTCGTCAGGTGGTGATCGAAGCCCGCTTCCCGTGAACGCCGCCGGTCCTCGTCCTGGCCCCAACCGGTGAGCGCGACCAGCAGCACCCGCCGGCCGAGCCGCTCGCGCAGCCGGCGGGCGACCTCGAACCCGTCCATTCGCGGCATGCCGATATCCACGAATGCGATCTGCGGTTCGAACGCCGTGCCGATGGCCACCGCTTCCTCGCCGTCGGCCGCGACGCGAACGTCGTGCCCCTTCATGCCGAGCATCAGGCTCATCATCTCCGCCGCGTCCGGACTGTCTTCGGCAACCAGGACGCGGCATCGCGCCGCGCGCGCGGTGGCCGCGTCCGCCGCCTCACGCTCCGTCTCCGCCGCGAGGTTCGCGAGCGGCAGCCGGACGGTGAATTGACTGCCGTGGCCGGGTCCGTCGCTCGACGCGGTAATCGTACCGCCATGCAGCTGCACCAGACGACGGGACAGCGTCAGCCCGATGCCGAGCCCGCCGTAGGTTCGATCCCGATGGGCCTGGAGCTGCGTGAACATGTCGAAAATCCGCGGCAGCATCGCTCGCGGGATGCCGATGCCGGTATCGGTCACCGTGACGGTTGCCCCTTCCTCGTTCGCCGACGCGGCGACGGTGATCTGGCCGCCGGGCTCGGTGTACTTCGCGGCGTTGCTCAGCAGGTTCGAGAGCGCCTGCGCGATCCGCGTCAGGTCGGCGTCAATCCAGATCGGCCGCTCGGGGACATGCACCGTCAACGCGTGGGCCTGCGCGTCGATCATCGGCCGGGTGGCTTCGATCGCGCTCTGCAGGACGACGCGCAGATCGATCTGCTCGCAGTGCAGATGCACCTTGTTCTGCGTGATGCGGGCGACGTCGAGGAGGTCGTCGGTAATCCGCACCAGTTGCGCCAGCTGCCGCTCCATCGTCGCCCGCGCTTTTTCGATCAGCTCGTCGTCGCCGCGGGCGAGGCGAATCACTTCGATCGCCGATCGAATGGGGGCGAGCGGATTGCGCAGTTCGTGGGAGAGCGTGGCGAGGAATTCGTCCTTGCGGCGATCGGCGTCGCGCAGGCCCATCTCGGCGAGCTTGCGGTCGGTGAGGTCGACGACCACGCTGACGCAGCCGTAGATCTCGCCGTGCGTGTCGTAGAGCGGTTCGACGTCGTTCTGGACGTAAAGGACGCTGCCGTCGGCGCGGACGATTTCAATCTCGTTGCTGACGGCGGTGCGGTGCGCAATCGCGTACTGCATCGGCAGCTCGCGGACCGGGATGTCTTTGCCGTCGCGCTGGATGCGGTACTGTGCGCGTTCGCCGGCCGGCGGCGTCAGCGAGATGTTGACGTCGGACGGGAGACCCATCAGCGTGGCCAGCGCGCGGTTGGCGAAAATGAAGCGGCAGTCCGGATCATGCGCGATGGCGATCGGGATCGGCGCGCGGTCGATGATGGCCTGGAGCGACAGCAGGCGTTGGCGCAGGTCCTCGGGACTGAGGTTGTCGAGAACGTCGAAGGGACCCCATTCAGCCATGGCTGCGGCGCGTCCCACCATTCTGGCGCAGCTGGATCGGGCGGCTTTCACGCCGTTGCACGATTGGGCGGTGTTGCGCGGCGAACGGACGATTGGCTACTATTGAGGTTCGGCTTTTGCGTCGCTTAC
>Ga0068862_100003070_pt1 | contig 14555 bp, 35 predicted proteins | sample KBSSwiS52_FD_66598 | JGI IMG/M metagenome (GOLD analysis project Ga0068862, IMG submission 66598) | Switchgrass rhizosphere microbial communities from Kellogg Biological Station, Michigan, USA - KBS Switchgrass S5-2 | ecosystem: Host-associated > Plants > Roots > Rhizosphere > Soil ... | reverse complement strand
GAGGGGCGGGAGGGGCCGTGAACATTGAGCCGAACGTCAAGAATCTTGTCGGGCTAGCGCTGCACTTGCTGAACGCCCACTTCGACGGCCTGGAGGATGCAGCCCGAGAGCACCCGGCGGTGCATCTCGCCCTGGAGAGGCGCGGGCTGATCGGACCACGAAAAGCGGATGTCGTCATGCTGTTGGAGCGGCTGCACCACGCACTGGACGATGACATGGTGATTGGGGCATCCGCCGAGCCGCGGGCCGAGGGGAGGGAGGGGCCGTGAATACTGAAACCGGCTATCTAGAAGAGTGCTGCTGGACATTCGAGCGTCAGCACTGCCCCGGGCGCGGCGGCTGCAAATGCCGTTGTCACGTCGATCATCCGGACCCAATCCCGGGCACTGATCGCCAGACGCTCCTGTTCGTGGCCGACGATCTCAGGAGGGCAGCCGAGGCGCACATCAAGAGCGCCAACATCGCCGGGAAGCGGATAGAACGCAAGCACCTGAACGAGATCGCCAAAGTGCTGATCGAACGAGCGACATACTACGAGGTGACGGCTCGGTCTGGCGGCGTAGCGCCATGACGGCATCCGCCGACGCCAGCTATGAGCCGCCGTGGTAGTATCCTGATGTGAGCCGCGTCTTTGTGGGTGTGGCCCGTCCAGGTCAAGCCCGCAGAGCGCACAGCGAGGCTCCGGTGCTGGACCGCCGGGGCCTCGCTGCATGTCCGGGGCCGTGGTAGAATCCTCGTGTTGTGCCAGGCGCGATCTCCTTTGGGACCGTCCTGGCCGATGATTGTGTAGGCCGTGAAAGACCGGCCACGAGGGCGCCCCTGTCTCACAAGGACCGGGCGCCTTCTTCATGCCCGCCGAGCTGGGCCACAGATCAGCGCGCTACGGCGTCGCGCTCCAGGCGGGACAGTTCCTGGTCGAGCCACCGTGCCCGGCGTGTCGTGATCTGGATGTGACCGTTGATCCAGCGCGAGAGTTCCGGCTGCGTCAGTCCCAGCCGGCGCGCGGCCTCGGTCTGTGTGAAACCGAGGCCAGCGATACGGGTACGGAGTTCGTCGGGCGTCATGATCCACACTCCGGGCACGGGACCAGGCTGGACGGACGGTCTCGACAATATCCGCAGTTCCACGCCTGACGGATCGTCTCGAAGACTTTTGTTACCTGCCCCATCTCCATCATGAGCACCAGCCCTTGATCGGGCGAGCGGCCGTTGCGGAGTGCCTGGATCTCCGCGTCACAAGCGAGTCGCAACATGATCACCGCTCGCTCGTACTCCCGTCTCCGAATCTCATCCGGCGTCATGGTCGCTGCACCGGCATGTACTGGCAGTACGACTTCCCCGCGCTGACGCCGTAGTGCTCGCGCTTCTGCTCCTCGGACCAGAACGACTGGCCGCAAGCGGCGCACATGATCGGCGGATGCCAGCCCGCCTTGATCGCCCGCATCCTAGACTCTCTGCTGTACTTCGCCATGATGTCCTCCCGAGGGGCTGGTGCGGCCGTTAGGCCGCGTGGCTCCCGCCGTGGTTCCGGCCTTCGCAGCGGCACTCGCACGCGCCGCTGGTGGAGCTCATGCACTTGTCGTTGCACTCCTGCCGGCCGGCCTTGCCAACGATCCGCTTGGAGCCCTTCGAGACCTTCTCGCCGCAGACCCGGCACACGACCCGCTTCATCGCGGTCCGGGGCAATTCCCACTCCCACGCGCTGACCTTGAACTCTTCCCAGCCACCGAACCAGCGCGCGACCCACTCGGTCCGGGTGACTGCGCCGCACTGGCACTTGGTCATGGTCGCTGCGGTGTGAGTGGTCATCTCGGTGCTCCTTGCCTGATCTGAGAGTATCATAGCATATGCTATAGCACCTGTCAATAGGGTAGACGGTGCAATTTTTGAAACTCGCCGAGCTGGGCCGTGGCCCGTGGGGGCGAGTGCCATCGACGTCGCGTGACCGATACCTTGTCATAGCTGTTTGGTGCGTTTCTGCGAATGGCTCCGAATCGGCCCGAAAAGCAGCGCCCCGGCGTGCCTACAACTGCACATTCCGGGGCGCTTTGACCGGTCGTTATAGGTAGTGATTATCACGAGCACATATCTGGTCGGGCGATTTTCCAAGGACGTCAAAATTGGTGCCTCTGCCCCCTTGACAGATACATACCACGGTGGTATAGTAATGTCACACCGAACGAGGAGTTCCTACGTGACGATGATCGCCCGCATCACCTGCAAGAAGTGTGGCAATGAGTGCGACCTGAACGGATGCCCGTGCGCGATCGATTACCCGAAGATCACAGATATGAGTCGGGACGCCGTCTGCAAGCGGATCAAGGCCGCGCTGGTCAAGCGCTCTGGCAAGCAGTGGAGCGTCACCGGTGGGCGCGGGACCGCCTACGGCTGGATTCGTATCAGCGTTCCGAAAGCCCGCCTCGGCTGCGCGCGGCTCCATGAGTATGACTGGCAGACCAACCGGTGCCAGCACTGCGAAGCCTTCCGATTTGAGGACGGTATCTCCGGATGTGAAGGCCACGTCTGCACTGAGTCCTGCTACCGCGCCTACATCACCCCCGAAGATCGCACGGACCTGGCCCGCCTGCTTGGCCTGAAGCGTCTCCATTTTCAGGGGGAGAGTATTCCGTCGAGCACCGACTACTACGTCGAGTACGTCGACCGCGCCGAGGGTCGCCTGCCTCGCAAGCACGGCGTGCCCTATTGGGACTAGGGGGTCACATGACGCCGCAAGAACTGAGGGAGCGCCGCGAGGCGCTCAACCTCACGCAGGCCCAGCTCGCGGAGCGCCTGAAGGTCCGCCAGCACCACCTCTCGCGGTGGGAAGGTGGACGAATCGCCATCACCCACATGCGAGCCGCGTGGCTCGATCGTGAATTAGCACGCCTTGAAGCTGAGCGGGCACGTGGCTGACACGTCAGGCGAGGTGGCATGATGCGGCGCGATAGCTCGTCCACCATGACGATTCATGCCGATCTCCGGCGGCGTGGGCACTGTCGATGCTACGGCTACACCTACCTCATCCGCCGATCAGATGGCCTCTACAAAATCGGCATGACGGAGATTCTAGAAGCCCGGCTCAAGTCGATCAGCTCAGGTCTGGTTGACACGGTGACGGTCGTGACAGTCGCGCCAAGTAAAGACGCCAGAGGACTGGAGCGGCGACTGCATCTCGCCTTCCGTCCGCAGCGTGCGCGCGGCGAATGGTTCAGGCTCAACGAAGAACACGTGGAGCAGATCGCCTCGATGTGCGACGAAGAAGCGGCCCCAGAGCATACCGGTTGGTGCGCGGCGAACGGCACCGAGTCTGTCAGTGGCGAGGTGGTGGACCAGTCCTTCAGCGGGGCGGGAGAGTGGCTGACACCGTCACAGGCCGCGTCGCGGCTGGGGATGTCGGAGCGGACGCTCTGGCGGCGGATCGACACCGGCAAACTGCAAAAGCGCATCGTCTCGGGGCGCGCCCAGGTATACGTCCCGATGGCAGGCACAGTGCCTGCCACGAATCATGCCGAGGAAAATCAGGAAAATGCCGTTGCGGTGCCTGGCAGACAGCCTGACATGCTGGCACTGGCGCTCATTGAAGAGTACCGCCAGCAACGCCAGCAGGACGCCAATCACGTCTCGCGCCTGACAGCACGTCTGACAGAGTTAGAACGTGAGAATGCGGTGCTTCAGGAGCGACTGTCACGTCTGTCATGGCGACAGCGCTTGCTCGCATGGTGGAACGGGTAAACCAACGCCGAGCGCGACGCCGCCCGGGAGACGGCAGCCGATCTCCGGGTGCGCCTGGAGGCCGCCGAGCAACGGCTAGCCGCGCGCCGATGGTGGAAGTGGTGGTAGACTGACCGTACACCCCCACAGGTGTCGGCCCGGTCGGGTGCGTCTGATCCACGCACGGGAGAGGGTAGCTACCTCTCGCACGGCCGGGCTTCTTCGTGCCCGCAATCGTGATCGGTTTGACGGAACGGCCGCCGGCTTGACGATAGGCGCCCCAGACGTCATCATGGCCGGCGCCTCCACGAACAAGGAGGACATGCAAAAGCGCTCACCCTGACGTTTTGGCCGACAGCAGGATGAGCGCTCGGAGAGACTGTGAACGCTACAGTAGCACGGTCAACCTCGTCGTGTCCAGAGCAGGGCCCCACCGGTCGCTACACACAACTGCCCGATATCCTGATTGACGTGCTGGGTCCGCGCGAGCACCAACTCGTCCACGCGCTGCTGTCGTACGACTGGACAGGCGACAGCCCGATCTATCCGAGCGTGCCGACACTGGCAACGCGGCTCCGCTGGTCCGTCAGGACGGTGCAGCGAACGCTCAGGGCCCTTGAAGCTCAGGGCTACATCATCACCGAGGCCCGGTACCGCGACGACCAGGGGCGCACGAGCAATCTGTATCGGCCTGGGCCCGCGCTTCTTGCCCATCTGTCACCACGTGGGGCCCAACGTGTCACCACCCCGGTGCCAGACTGGAAGCGGGTCCCCATGACACGGCCGTCAGACGAACGAGAACCCCGGAACCAGACCTACCGAACGAGATCACCAGAACGGTCGAGATACATCTACCCCCCGAGGTCCGGCAGCCTGCTGGTCAGCCGGTACGGGCCGATCGCGCCGAGACGGTGACCATGTGCAAGACTGCCCATCTTTGGCAAACCACTTGCCGGTACGTCATCTGACGTACTACGCTGGAACAATCAGGGGGAGTGGGCCTAGTTGCTGACGATATGTAGCGCCCGCAGCTCTCCGTACAGGAGATCGGCGTAGCAGCAGCCGGCGAGCGCCCGAACAGACCAGGGGCCTATCAGTGGGTCGTCTTCGAGCCCGGTGTCGCGCCAGTTGATGGTTACCGTGCCTCGGCGCAGCGTCCACGCTGCAACGTCACGGTCGTGGTGGGACGGCGCCTGAACCGCCGTCTCGCCTGTCAGCAATGCCGCCATCCGCGAGCCCCCGTGCACTGAATCCGCACGCACGCTGTACCCTACTCGTCACGCCATTTCAGGATACCACCAGTGAGGTACTGCTTGGCATGCCCCAGATGGGGGTATCCGCCGTCAGGTTGACGTAATCATCACGACAATCCTAACGAAGACGGGCATCAGAGGTGACGCTAGTTTATAACACCGGCGACTGGAATGCTAGCGTTGTGCTAGCGGTCTGTGTCGGGAAAGTCGAGCACCAGCGGCTTCATCGTGCCCAACAGAAACCGCCGGCGCCGCGCATCGTGGCGTGCCAGCTTCTGGAGCAACTCGGCCACCAGCGGTGCCTCGTCGGGCTGGAACATCGCCCGCAGCTCGGCCTCGATGCCGGAGGAGACGGGGTCGGGGGCAAAGTCCGTCAAATCAGTGACGAGAACGCCGAGTGCGCCGGCTATGAGTTTAATCTGCTCAATGGATGGGCGATCAAACTCCCCCTTCTCGATCCGCGTGACGTACGAGGGGGATATGCCGGCCCGTCGTGCGAGTTCCGCCTTATTCCATTGGCGTCGTTCGCGCGCCTCCGCAATCCTCTTGCCCAGAAGCACGTTTTGGTCCTTCATGTTGCTAGTATAGGTGACCCCTGTCAACATGACGATACGGATTCAGAGAAAGTTCCACGAATTTCCCAGATTCGCCGTTCTTCTACGCAATAGACTATTGACCCGAGTCACGAAATCAGTCATACTAGGAGCATGACTGAGGAAACAACCCGCGATTTCCTGGCTCGGCTCTGGCAGTTGAAACTCGACGCCAAGATGAGCAATGTCGAACTCGCTCGGCATCTCGGTTGTTCGCCGTCGTACATCTCCCATCTCAGGCGGGGACGCCCGGGGAAGGGAAGCCAGGTCGGGCTGGAGTTTGCGCTCAACGCGGCCCGGTTGTTCCCGGAGCTGCGTTCTTTCTTGTTGCCATCTGAATTGCTCGTGAGCAACAATGTCGTGCCTGACGGAAACGAGGAGACGGAGCAATGACGCAGCGCCCTCGATCCCAGACCCCCGCCGCCCCATCAGCGGCGGCACCTCGCGCGGCTGGGAGGCGGTAGATGGGCGGCACGGCATCCTGGATCGCTGGTCTCATGCGCGAGAACTACGAGGCCGTAGGCTTCATCCCGGAGCCTACTGTCGCTCGTCAGTACGTGGCGAATGGCCGCTACGTGATCCAGCGCGACGAGGTAGGCCGGCGTGTCGGTTACCTCCTGCACGGGAGTCCGGCCTACGGTCACTCGCTCAACGTCGCCCAGCACTGCATCCAATACGAGCGTCGGCGGCACGGATACGGCGAGGACGCGCTCAGCGAGTTGATTGCCCGCGCCGAAAACGCTGGTGTTTCAGGAATTACCGCCCGGGTAGGGACAGACCTGGAGGCGCTGAACTTCTGGCTATCACAGGGGTTTCGATTTCGAGATGTCGTCCCAGGTGGACAGAGGCGCCAACGCTCCATTGCACGACTCTGGCTCCCATTGCAGTTGCCGCTCCTGGAGCTAACCGCATGACCCCCATCCCCGCCCTCCACGCCGCGATGGTCGAGGCCGACATGCGCTACGCGGTCCACTTCAACGTCTGCCGAGCGCGCAAGGCCGGCTGGCCCTGCAAAGCCTGCGACCAGCTCGAACAGATCGCCCTCGACGCGGCCGACACCTACGAGGCGGCGCGGCGACGTGAGGCGGTGCCAGTCTCATGACACCCCGAGCAGCCCAGTTGACAGCGCGCCTCCGCATCGCCCGCAAGGTTGGGCGGCGGATGCTCTGCCGTCTGGGGCTGTGTTCACACGCCGATCCGAAGGAGGTTTTCAGCCGGCCGGCACCGCTGGCGCGGACATCAGCGGCGGCCAACCCGACAGCCGAGCCGTTCCGTGGCATCGCACCTATGGATCGACTCACCCTGCCCGCCGAGGCCGCATCGGGCCGTCCCGGTACAGCGGGCACACAGGAGTAAGGATGCCGACCCTGCAAATCGTCCTCTTCTGGCTGATCGTGTGCGCCGTCATCGTGGCGACTGGCTGGATGGCGGGCCTGTGATGAACGGAGCGCTGATGACCCCTGAGCAATTCGAGAAGATCGCCGAGCAGGTTCACCAGGCGTGGGCTGACGAGAAGGTCCGCCAGGGCTTCGCGGACCACGCTTACCACCCGGTAACTACCGTGAATCCATTCGTGGACCGTTGCGGAATCCACGGATGCCTCATGCCGAACGATGCAAGCAAGCATCACGACGACATGCTGCCGTACGCCGACCTGGCCGAGAACATCCGTGAGTACGACCGGGCCGCCGTGCGCGCGGTCCTGGCAGGCATCGAAGCCGCCGGGCTGACGATCGTCAACACCGATAGGTTCCGCCATATGGGCCACGCCGTGGGGCTGCTCAACTCAATGGTGCTCTCAGGTGAGCAGCACTCCGAAACGAGGAGATCGGTGCCCGCTGACAAAGAAAGAGCCCGCCGTGTCAGCGACGGGCGAGAGAGGAACCGTATCCGTGAACGACGCAACGATTCCCGCTGAGAGCATCGTAGCAGAATCCACAGTGACCACTGGTTTCAAGGTGGTCACGCACGATTTGTGCGCACCGATCCAGGGCGGCCCTCCGATCTGGACGGGCGACACGCCGTTCACCCTCCCGCCCGTCGATCTGGACACCAAGCAGAACGATTGCGGACGCGGTTGGAATTACTGTGAGCGACTGAGCACCGCGTTTCGGATTGCTGGTCTCTGGCCGAACGGGCGCCCATCGCGAGGCTTCCTGGTCGAGCCTGGCGCTGACGCGATCATCCGAGGCGACAAGCGACGAGCCTCTACGCTGACGGTAGTCCGCGAGGCGACGGAGGATGAAATTCGCGCCGCCATCGTTGAGATGTCGGCGCCGTTCGGCGAGCACGCGCAGCGGATGGCCAATGATCAGATGGCGTGGCGGTCGGCACTCGCCCGAGCAGAGCGGAACGCCGATCAGGTTGCCGCCGGATTACGTGCGGCGTTGATCGCTCGCGGTCTCGGTGAATGGGAGATTCAAGAGCACCCATCTGCCAGGGATGCCTGGGATGCCAGGGATGCCAGGGCTGCCTGGGATGCCAGGGCTGCCTGGGCTGCCTGGGTTGCCAGGGATGCCTGGGCTGCCAGGGATGCCTGGGCTGCCAGGGATGCCTGGGATGCCAGGGATGCCTGGGATGCCAGGGCTGCCTGGGATGTCAGGGCTGCCTGGGCTGCCTGGGCTGCCAGGGATGCCTTGACGGTCACCTACGCGGCGCTTAAGGGGTGGATCAAGGAACAGCCAGAACTCCTGACTGTTGGCATTCGTGACGCCTACAGCGCCGGTCTCGCGGTTGCTATTCCGACTGGCCCGAAGACGCTCGGCTACGCCCTGATCGAGGCCCATCCATGACCGGCTTCTACTTCGCCGACCTGATGATGGTCATCGGCTGCGCGTGGACCGCCGAGCGCATCGCGTGGCTGCTGGTGGGCGGGGGGATCTGATGGCGATCAGGACCATCGACCGACCCTCAGGAACCTACGACAACCACGGAGTCTACTGGGTCGAACGCCCGCTGCCCCAACACGACGAGGACGATGCCCGATGGGCCGAGTTCTGTCGGACCATCGTGACGCGGATCGAGGCTGAACGCGAGGACGTCCCGCCAGTCTGCAACAACTGCGAGACGATCCAGACGACCGAGCGGCGCTGCGCTCGCTGCAAGAACTTCAAACCGTTCTCGGAGTTCCCACGCGACCGTACCAAGAAGCTCGGCCACGCCTATTACTGCAAGGACTGCACGCAGATCCCGATTCGCGCCCGGCGCCTGGAAGCGCGGCGCCAGATGGTCCGCCAGTTCCGAAAGCAGGTGGCGTCATGAGCGTCCTCAGCGACGTCGATATCCGCGCTGCACTCGCGGACGGCTCCATCGTCATCACGCCGCTAGGGGACGACGCTGTCAGGCCGGCATCAGTTGATATGAGGCTCGGCCCACTGCTCAAACTCGCCACGCTGCAAGAGGATGAGCCGTGGCGGTGCATCGATCTGCGAGAGGGGTCATACCGCCTGTCTCGTGGAGACTTCCTCCTCGGTGCCACGCTGGAGTGGATCGAAATCCCTGACGACCGCGTTGGCGTGCTCGCAGGAAAATCATCCCGCGCCCGCGAGGGCCTGATTGTGGAATCCGCCGGCTACGTCGACCCTGGCTGGGACGGCGAGCTCACGCTGGAGATCACGATGCTGGCGCCGGGGTACGTGACGCTGTACCTCGGCATGCCGATCTGTCAGATCCGCTTTGAGACGCTCCTAACCCCGCCAGAACGGCTGTACGGCCACGATGAATCTAGCCACTACCAGGGGTCACGCGGGCCGGTAACGAGTCGGACTATGGTCGGGAGGATGCCGGCATGACCGCCTACGACATCGCCGCCCTGCTCGACCAGGCTGCTCGTCGTGAACAGGCGCTCCGTGGGAGCCAGCACAACGCCCATCGCCAGACCTCCTATGCCGGGCCGCGTCCCGACGCCGTCTCGCCGCTCGCCGCTCCCGAGTACCTGTGGCCGTCACAGATGGACAAGAAGCCGAAGCGCTGCACGTACTGCAGCAGTCCGGGCCTGAGCACCGATCCGCCGCACGGGCTGGTCAAGTTCGGGGAGACGACGTGCTTGCTGTGCTCGTGCGTCGTGGTTCGCTGGCGAGCGGACGGAACACGGACGATCCGCGAGATCGCTGCCGACCTGGGGGCGATAGCACCGCCGAAGCGCGGACGACCGCCGAGGCCAAAACCGGAGCGGGGCACGTGCATCCGCTGTGACGGCGAAACGCTGTCGGACAAGCGCCAGCTCTGTCAGGTGTGCATCGCCGCGCAGGCGAGTGGTGGTCCATCGTTTCGTCGTCAACTGGTTGACCTCCTGTCCGATGGACAGCCACGCCAGCGTCACGAGCTGTGCCGTGCGCTCGGCATGACGCGCGACCAGTTACGGAAGGCGATCACCCGAGCCCGCGAGGCCGGTGCGCCGGTGACGACGCACGGGCGGTACGGGCCGATCTCGCTGGAGGTGGGTCAATGACTGTTGCCCTGATCTCTCACATGGGCGACGACGCGATGGTGGCCCGCGCTGCGTGGGTGTCCACACAGCGCGACGAGCGCGAGGCCACGCCGGAAGTTGTCGAAAAACTGATCCGCTTCCTGCTGTCGAACCGCCCGACGCACGCCAGTCCATTCGCCCACCCGCACCTAACCGTGCTGGTCGAGTGCCCGATCTTCGTCTCCCGGGAATGGATGCGCCATCGGGTCTGGCAGTTCTCCGAAGTGTCGAGCCGCTACAGCGACATGAGCGGCGAGGCATACCTGCCGCCTATCTCCGACTTTCGCACCCAGGTCGGACGGCCCGGCGACTACCGCATGCAGCAGATGGAGCCATCCGCAGCCGATGACGCCCAGGAGTGGATGCGGGGCGCATACGAGCAGTCGGCAGATTCCTATCGGGAACTTCTGGCTCGCGGCCTTGCCCTCGAGGTGGCCCGCAACGTCCTACCGCTGGGGACGATGACCCGGTTCTACGGGACCGTCAACCTCCGCAACGCCATGGCGTTCTGCGTGCTCCGCAACCACCCGGCGGCACTCTTGGAAATCCGCCGTGACGCTGAGGCTTTCGAGGCGCTGCTGCACACCCTCTGGCCCGTGACGATGCGGGTCTGGACAGAAGAGGGAAGGCCGAATCTGTGAGCGAGCAGTACGAGCAGATCAGCCATCCCCAGCACTATGGCGGCGCCGACAACCCGTACGAGGCGATCAAGGTCATCGAGGCGTGGGGACTCGGATTCTGCCTCGGCAATACCGTCAAGTATATCAGCCGCGCCGGCCAGAAACCCGATGCTGACACCGTGACGGACCTGAAGAAAGCACGCTGGTACCTCGACCGAGAGATTACCCGTCTCTCCAAGACGGAGTCCCCCAAATGAACAAAGACCTCCCCGAATCCGAACAGATCGCACTATGGGCGAGGCAGGCCATCACGCACCGCCGCGATGGCTACCCGGACGGCGTGACCATCTGCATGGACGCCATCGAAGAGATCGTCTACGGCGCTCCAGACCGCCCGCTCGCCGAGCTGATCGACGGGATCGGAGACACCTGATGGACCCCATGACGCTCGAACACCAGTGTGAGATCGACGGCCGCTATTTCGTCGCTCTGGCCGCCCGTCAGGATGCCAGAGGCACCGTCCGGTACGACCTGACGCCGGAGCAGTTTGCCCGCTTGCGCGTCGTTGAGACGACCGTGGGGTGCCCCGAGAACGCGCCCCGACTTGTATTCGCACGGCTGCTGTACCAGACCGGGAGACTCACACCATGACCGATCCCCTGCGAGTGACCGACATCGATCCGGCGCTCCCCCATCTGCTCGATTGGATGGCCGAGAACCCGGAGCAGCGGGGGATGGGCAGCGAAGCCGTGAAGGGGTATCTGGCAGGCTGGCGCGCTCGTGGCGCCGTCGAGGCCGACGAGCGCGTCCGGGTGCTGGCGTTTCCCGAGCGGGAGATGGGGGTGTCAACGTGAGCCGTCTTGATGAGGCACAGGATGCCCTCGTCGCGCTCACCCTCTCCGCAATGGGCGGCCGCTTCACTGAGGATGAGCAGGCGACCTACGACGCGCTGTGCAACGAGATTGAGCGCCTGGAACGCGTGGTGCCGGCAGCAACCGAGCGGGAGGTGCCGACGTGAGCGATCAGATCACGCTGAAGTGCCAGGTCTGCGGCCGCGACATGGTCGAGCGGACGAACGGCACCAATGGATCGCGCTTCATGAGTTGTACGGGCTGGCCAGACTTCTGTTCCGAGACGGCGAAGGTACCGGCCTACATCGAGCAGAAGCGGGCCGGCGCCGCCGAGTTGCCGGGATTCGAGGCGTTGCTGTGAGCGATCCATTGCCCTGCTGGGCGACTCGCATGGAAGTTGATACCCGCTACGACTACGGCTCGGACACGTTCGATGACAGCGCGCCACTGTGGTCCCCGAACTGCCAGCATGACGCCTGCGTCGCTGAGGAGCGACTGCACGAGCAGGGGACGTGTAGCGAGCGTTTCGACGGACCTACCGCCGTGGAGTGCCCCCAGATCGAGTGTCGGTTCGCCACCGCACACTCCATGTGCGATCTCGATCAGGGTCACAACGGCGAACACCGATTCGTGCGTGAAGACGAGATCACGCTGTACTTCGTAGACCCCGATGACGCCGCCCAGGAGCGCGCGGCGGCGGGCGGGGGTGCGGGGTCGTGAGCCGTCCGCGCCTTTTAGATCTGTTCTGCGGGGCTGGTGGCGCAACGCGGGGCTACCAGATGGCTGGCTTCCACGTGACGGGCGTGGACAACAGGCCGCAGCCCCGCTACATCGGCGACGGTTTTGTGCAGGCGGATGCCCTGGAGTATCTGACTGCGCACGGCGACACGTTCGACGTGATCCACGCGAGTCCCCCATGCCAGCGGTACTCCCGTGGGAGCAAGCAGAGCCATACCGGAGAGCAGCATCCAGATTTGATAGCCCCGACGCGGGCGGCGTTGATTGCGACCGGGCGCCCGTATGTCATCGAGAACGTTGCCGACGCCCGCACCTGGCTACGTGACCCCATGCTGTTGTGTGGAGCGATGTTCCCGGACGTGCGCACCTACCGACACCGTCTCTTCGAGAGTCAGGTGTTCATGCTCGCCCCGTCGCATGCAGCGCACACGGTCAAGAGCCCGCGCAGCAACGTCTACGTGGTTGGCCAGTTCATGACGATCTACGGCCACGTCAGCCCGGTCGAGAAAGCCCGCGAAGTGATGGGCATCGACTGGCCGATGAGTCAGTACGAGATCGCTCAGGCGATCCCCCCCGCCTACACCGAGTTCATCGGTCGCCAACTGATCGCCGCGCTTGAACCCGCAGAGGTGGCCTCATGACCGGCGATTGGGCGGTCGCCCTGTTCGCCGTGGCCGCCGTCTGCGTGCTGGTCCTCGTGCTCCTGGCCGCCGATCCCACGGTGGTCGATCCGATTGTGAGGGCTGTTCGATGATCTGGCTTGCTCTGTACGTGCTCTCGATTGTTGCCGCGAACGTGACGCTCGCCGTGGTCGGCCTGATCCCTGTCGGATGGGGCCTGATGGCGCCGGCTGGCGTGCTGTGGGCCGGCATCGCCCTGACACTCCGTGACCTCGTCCATGACAGCCTGGGACGCTGGTGGACCATGGCCGCTATCGTGGCCGGCGGCGGCCTGTCGTGGCTCGTCTCGCCGTCGTTCGCTGTCGCGTCAGGGATCGCGTTCCTCGTCTCCGAACTCGCTGATATGGGCGTCTACGCGCCGATCAGGCGGCACCGTTGGCTGCTGGCGATTGCGCTGTCGAACACGGTGGGACTGCTGGTCGATTCGTGTCTGTTCCTCTGGCTCGCGTTCGGGAGTCTGGAGTTCCTGGCCGGGCTCGTGGTTGCCAAGGTGTACGTGACGCTGATCGCGGTGGGAGTGCTCTGGGCCTGGAGGCATCGTGGAGACGTTCTGGTTGGGCACGCACAGGCCGGAGTGGCTGGCCGTGACTGACGTGCCGCTGTTCGTCTCCCGGCGACGGCTGAGCCTGCGCAAGACCATGCCGCGTGCGTTGGGGCCGGTCGCTATTGACAGCGGCGGGTTCTCGGAGTTGACGCTGTTCGGCGCGTGGCAGACGCCAGCCCGTCAGTACGCCGCCGAGGCTCGCCGCTACGTGGACGAGATCGGGAACGTGCAGTGGCTTGCCGTCCAGGACTGGATGTGTGAGCCGCACCTGATCGTCAAGACCGGGCTGTCCGTTCCCGAGCATCAGCGGCGCACGGTGGCGAGTTACCTGGAGCTGATGCAGTTGGCGCCGGAGATACCGTGGACGCCGGTGCTTCAGGGCTGGACGGTCGGGGACTACCACCATCACATCGACGCCTACACGGCGGCCGGCGTCGATCTCCTGGCGCTGCCGATCGTCGGGATCGGGTCGGTCTGCCGGCGCCAGTCCACGAGCGAGATCGTACCGCTGATCCGGTCGGTAGCGGCGACCGGCATCCGCCTCCACGGGTTCGGCGTCAAGGTCGCCGGGCTGCGCCAGATCGCGAGTCAGCTCACATCCGCTGATTCGATGGCGTGGTCGTTCGAGGCGCGCCGCCAGCCGGTGCTCCTGCCCGGGTGTACGGGTCACCAGAACTGCGCCAACTGCCTCCGTTGGGCCTTGCAGTGGCGCGACCGCGTACTGGCGTCCCCCGACGCAGAGCCGATGTGCTGGCAGTTGTCGCTGCTGGAGGCCGTCTCGTGACCAGCCCCGAGCGCGCGCTGATCGAGCGTTTGTTCATCGTGTGCTCGGAGATGGGAGCTCCGAACAAGACGTGTCGGGCGCTGCGGTCCGCGTACTCCTACCGTGGCGTCTGCACCGTCCTGCCAGCCGGCGCCCATCACGGGCTCTGTGACGACTGGAACCAGGCTGTGTGCGACGCACGCGACTACCTGCTGGAGAACCCAGTGGACCGGACGCGCCAACTCGAACTGGAAGGGATCGCGGCGACATGACCCTGAACTACGACCACGAGGTAAAGCGGATGCAAGGCCAGTACGGACCCGGCGCCGAGATCC
>Ga0068862_100003065_pt1 | contig 14563 bp, 13 predicted proteins | sample KBSSwiS52_FD_66598 | JGI IMG/M metagenome (GOLD analysis project Ga0068862, IMG submission 66598) | Switchgrass rhizosphere microbial communities from Kellogg Biological Station, Michigan, USA - KBS Switchgrass S5-2 | ecosystem: Host-associated > Plants > Roots > Rhizosphere > Soil ... | reverse complement strand
AGCCGCGGAGCTCTCCGCCCACGAGCACGAGCCGGTCGCGGAAGGTCCCTGGGCTCTGGCGGAGGACCGTCGGGACCTGACGCCAGGAGATCCGCGAGTATCGCGACCAGTCGATCCGGGTGTCGATCCAGAAGCTCCGGGGCATCTCGCCCTCCCGGGCCAGCTCCGGGCGGAGCTCGCTCGCGGCCCGCGCTGCCCAGGATGGCTGTCTGCCCCCGTCGCGATCGCGGAACCAGAGCCGGCCCCGGCGGATGGCTCCATCCCGCTCTTCATCCAGGTTGACGAAGCCGAAGATCGGGGAGGCCTGCTGGGGGCCGAGAGCCCCTGCGGTCAGCCCATCCATGCACTCCGTCCCGACGACGCTGCCGTCAGGATTGGAAAAGACCGCGAGCGTCAGGTCCTGGGAGTGCCCCAGGAGCAGCTCGAAGAAGCCGGGCGACGCGCTCCACTTCCGGGGCAACAGGAAGTCGATCGCCACGCCCTGCGCGCCGGCTTCGAAGACCCCGGAAAGGGTGCGCCCGACCTCGTCCGCCCGGTCCGCCAGGGAGAGCGGGCTGCTGTCGAGGCTCGCTTCGTCGAAGGTGATCAAAAGGATCCGCGGGTCGGGAGCTTTCGCGGGCGAGGTCCGGACGCGCAGGTCGTCGATCAGGCGCTCGAGCCCGGGCAGCGGCGGCCAGGGGAGGAGGAGGCCCACGGCCGCCAGGGCCGCGGCGAGGAGCGCCGCGATCCGCATCCGTCGGGGGATTTCGACGGCTTTCCATCTCGCCCACTCGGCCTGCGCCGCGCCCTCCCGGAGCCGGCGCACGACCTCGCCCGCGGTGCGGGGGCGGAGGGCCGGGTCCTTCTCCAGCGTGTCCCGCAAGGCATGCCAGACTTCCGGCGGCAGGGGAAGCGGAGGGGGCTCCGCCTCCAGGTGGCCGGCCAGGACCTCGGCAACCGATCCCTGAAAAGGAGGCCTGCCGCCGAGGAGCTCGTAGGCGAGAACGCCGAACGAGTAGACGTCCGAGGCGCGGCTGGCTTCGCCGCTGCGGATCAGCTCCGGCGCCGCGTAGAGCGGCGTCCCGATCTCCTCGCAGACGCCGCCGGTCCTGTCGGGGGCCGCGAGCAGCTCCGCCAGGCCGAAGTCGAGGACCTTGACCGCTCCCGACGCGCAGACGAAGACGTTGCCGGGCTTGAGATCGCGATGGAGGACGCCCGCGCCATGGGCGGCATCGATCGCGCCGGCGATCTGTTCGAGGAGCGAAAGCGCCTGCGCGAGCGGCCGAGGACCCGAGAGAGGCACCCCTTCGAGGAGCTCCGTGACGATGTAGGGAAGGCCGCCCTCCGACTCGTCGATTCCGCAATCGGTGACCTCGACGATGTTGGGATGCCGGAGGCGGCCGAGCGCCAGAGCTTCCGTGCGGAAGCGCTCGAGGGCCGCGGGAGCCGGAGCTCCGGAAACCTTCAGAAGCTTGATCGCGAAGGACTTTTCCAGGCCGACGTGGACCGCGCGGTACACGGCACCGGCAGTGCCTTCCCCGAGGCGTTCCTCCAGGTGGTATTTCTCGCCGACGAGGCGAAGAGTCTGCGGAGCGCTGATAACCGGCTCCTCCCATGGACGGCCCGACCCGCTCCCGCGCCGCCATATCCCGAGGTGTCTATATCAGAAATCCATTTCGCTGCTACGGCCGGCCCCGACGGAAATACATGCCTGGGCCGGGTCACATGAAGGGTATGGAAAGCCCGCCGCTGGAGCTCGAAGCTGCGCCGCCCTCCTTCGAAGAGACGGCGGAGTACGCGCCTCTGCTGTACCGCTTGGCGGCCCGGCTCGTCGACTTGATGGTGCACTTCGGAGCGGCCGCCTATGGGGCCTTCTGCCTCGCGTTTGTGGCCGCGGTCGCGGCTCCCGATAGGGTGGACGCACTCCTCGCCGGGTTTGGTGAAAATACGTTCTTCGGCGTGACCCTGGGCGTCCTGGGCTCGATGCTCTACCAGACCTGCATGGAGGGCATCCACGGCAGCTCTCTGGGCAAGCGGCTCTTCGGCCTCACCGTGCTCAGCGAGGAGGGCGGGCTGTGCTCCCTGCGCCAGGCGTGGAAACGCTCCTTCGCGTTCCTGCTCGACAGCTTCTTTTTCGGGCTGATCGGCTATTCGAACGCCAGGAATTCCCCGCGCAAACAGCGCGTCGGCGACGAATGGGCGGACACGGTCGTCGTCCGCACCCGGAGCTTGCCGGCCGCGCTCCGCCGCTCCGGCAAGGAGCTCTTTGCCGCCTTCGCCGGGGGCTTCGCGTGCGACGTCGTCGCCGTGGCGCTGGGCCAGACCCTCGGCTTTCTGGTGGGCTGACCGGCCCTCACCGCCGCGTGATCGGCATCATCCGTCCCGTGCCGAAGGCGCGATCGCTCACCTTGAGGATCACGCCGTGCTGCCAGCGCTTGTGCTCGGCGGCATGGAGAAGGCGGCGGAAGGGGGCGGCGTCGGTGTCGGGGGGATGCCCCTGGACCAGGGCCTCGACGGCGGGGGAGACGGTCGGGTAGTCGAAGGGGTCCACCTGGTCCGGCCGTAGCTCGGCCGACGGGGGACGGTCGAGGATGAACGGCGGGATCGGCGCGCGGTGCGCCGCCACCCAGCGGGCCAGGGACTGGACCTCCGGCTTGGTGACGTCGCCGAGCACGCTCAGGGTGCCGCCCAGGTCGCCGTAGAGCGTGCCATAGCCCAGGGACAGCTCGGTCTTGTTGCTGGTGTTGAGGAGCAGGCCGCCGTGGCGGTTGACCCAGGCGGTGAGCACCAGCATGCGCAGACGGGCCTGGAGGTTCTCGTCCACCGTGCCCTCTGTGTCGAGGAGCGCGGGGAGCGCGGCGCGGGCTGCGTCGTGGAGCGGCTCCAGGGGGACGACCTCGAAGCCGATCCCCAGGGCGGCGGCCAGCTCGCGCGCCGATTCCGTGGAGCGCGGATCGGTGTGGCGCGAGGGGAGCGCCAGGGCGGTCACGGCCTCCGGCCCCACCGCCGCGGCGGCGATGCAGGCGACCAGGGCCGAGTCCACTCCTCCCGAGAGACCCAGGAAGACCCGGCGCAGGCCGTTCTTCGCCGCGAAATCGCGCACGCCCAGGGTGAGCGCCTCGAACAGCTCCTGTTCCGGCGGCAGCTCCTCGACCGGCTCCAGGGAGGGAGCTGCCAGGTCGACCACCTCCACCGCCTCGCGGAAGGCGGGGAGGCGGGCGAGGAGGGCTCCCTCGCGGTCCGTCACGAAGCTGCGGCCGTCGAAGATCAGCTCGTCGTTGGCTCCCACCGCATTGACGTAGACCAGGGGGAGGCCGGTGCGGGCGGCGTGGCCCAGGCGCCGGGCGAGGATGCCGCGCCGGTAGGGGGACGAGGAGATGGCGATCAGCAGGTCCGCGCCGGCCGTGGCCAGCTCGGCGGCGGGGTGCTCCGGATAGCCCTCGTCCCACAGGTCCTCGCAGAGCAGGAGGCCCACCCTCCGGCCGGCGATCTCCAGCGGCGAGGAGGGCGGACCGGGACGGAACCAGCGGGTCTCGTGGAAGACGTCGTAGGCGGGGAGGAGGCGCTTGGCCACGACGGCCTGGACCGCGCCGTCCGCGAGGAGCGCCGCGGCGTTCCACAGGCCGGGATGGCCGGGGGTGGCGGCTCCGGAGCGGGCGAGCGTGCCCACGACGGCCGGCGGTCCTTCGACCAGGTCGCGGGCCAGGTCTTCGGTGGCGGTGAGCGCGCGGTCCACGAAGGCGGGATCGAGGAGGAGGTCGCGGGGCGGGTAGCCGGGGACGGCCAGCTCGGGGAGGACCACGAGATCGGCACCGCGCTGCGCTCCTTCCCGGACGGCCGCGGCGAGGCGGCGGCGGTTGCCGTCGAAGTCGCCGATGCGGGTGTCGACCTGGGCCAGGGCGACCTTCAGGGCAGGTCCCCTATCTCGCGGGCGACGGCAGCGAGGAGGTTGAGCGCGGCCAGCACGGAATCGCGGCGCAGGCAGACCTCGTCGCCGAGGAGGAAGGTGCGGTAGCCCAGGGCCAGGAGGAAGGCGGCGTCGCCGATCTCCGGCGCCTCGGGGATCGGATGGCGGGCGAGCGAGGGGAAGAGGCGGCTCGCGGCGATCGCGTCGGGGTCCGCCGCCAGGATCTCCCGCACCGCACTCACCAGGCGGTGCGGCTCGACCACCTCGACGAAGAGGTCGCCGCGGGCCGCCACCAGGCGCCCGAGCCGGGCGCCGTGGGCCCGCGCGAAAGTCAAACCGCGCCGGGTCTCGATCTTCAGGAGGACCTCCGCGTCCGGAAGGAGCCCGCGCACCTCGGCGATATCGTCGGGGCTTTCGACGTAGGAGAGCATCACCCGCCGCTGACCGGTCTCCCGCATGGCGGCGAGATAAGCACGGTCGGCCGCGGTGAGCGTCCCTTCCACGGCGAGCGACGGATGCGGGATGTTGACCGACTCTCCCGGCCCGACGACGCGGCGCGGACCGTCCTCGAGGATCAGGCGGTCGCCGTCCACGGCCACGACGCGGGCGTGCTGGCGGCCGTCGTCGAAGAAGGCGTCGGTGGGGGTGTGGACGCGGATGCGATGGCTGATGCGGACGGCGGTGAAGGGCGGGACGGCGGCCTCCGCCACCCGGAGCTGCCGGCCTTTGAGATCGACCCAGAGCGGCGGACCGAGCGCGGCGAGGCGGGCGAGGAGCGCGGCGGGCGGATCGGCCAGCGGCATCACCGTGTTGAGCCGCAGTCCGGAGACGAGCGGATGCGCCGCCACCTCCTCCAGGAAGGGGGCGTACGGCGGCACCGTCACGATCGCCTGCACGCGCATTCCGCGCCCTGCCCTAGACCTCCAGCGTCGAGCCGCAGAAGGTGCAGACGTGCCGTCCCATTGCCGTGGCCGGGATGCGGGCGCCGCAGCTCGGGCAGGCGAGGACGCGCGGGCCTTCCTTGCGGATGCGCTCCGCCACGGCCTTCACCTTGCCCTCTTCCTGACGGGCGCGCATGTTGGCCTCGAAATCGTCCAGGTGCCCCCAGGCGCGGGCCACGAGGCCCATGGCGTAGTCCACGGCCCGCTGCTCGTCGTCGATGCGGAAGATCCGGTCCGGCCCCACGGCGTCGGCCCACTGGCGGTCCACCTCGTCGCCCGCCCGGCCGGTGGGACGGCGCAGGAACCAGGTGTTCCACGTCTGCCCGATCCGCTGCCAGGTCTTCACGGCGTCGAGCTCTGCCCAGGCGCTGCCGAACAGCCGCTCGGTCCATGAGGCGGCCCCGTTGCCTTCCCGGGGGGCGGCATCGCCCAGGAGACCGGTCACCTGGCCGCTCGGGATGGTGGGGTGCATGGGCGCGTCGCCGAAGACGATGAGGAAGGGGCTCGCGGCGTTGGGGGCGGTGACGTGGTTCTCCACCCACCAGGCGAACAGGCCGTAGCTCTCCGGCGCGTCGCCGCCGCCGCCTTCGCCATAGAGCGAGCCGAGCTGCTGCTCCAGGTCGTAGCCATGGGCGAACTCGGTGACCTGGAGCGGCCAGCGGTCGGCCTTGGCGTCGCCGATGGCGGCGAAGCAGATCTCCAGGTCCTCGCGGTACTGCGCGAGCGTGTTGTAGAGGAGCGGCAGGCGGTCGAAGATCTCGAACGGCCAGTTGGCCATGGAGCCGGTTACGTCCACCGCCACGATGAGCGGGTTGGCCGACTCGGTGGTGATCCGCTTGCGCGGATTGATGAGCTCCGGATGGGGCGGCGCGGTCCTGGCGCGATAGGTGCGGGGACCGCTCGCCGCCGCCGCGGCCGCCGCCGCGGAGCGCACCTCCTTGCCCGCCTCGCCGAAGGAATAGCTGCCGCTGCCGTACCAGTCCGAAGTGTCGTCGCTCCACGAATACATCGATCGCCTCCCTGTCCTTCTGCGTTTGGTGGTGGTCAGTCTATCGGGGACGGGGTGTCGAGCGCCAGGGTGGCGAGGCCGAGCCGGGAGGTGGCGTCCTCTCTCGCGAAGCGGGGGAGGATAGAGGAGGCCATGCCACTCCAGGAGGCTCCCGAGCCGTCCAGACCGCCGCAGGCGCTGCTCGAACGGGTACCCTGGCCGTCCGGGCAGCCGTAGGAGTCGCTCAGACAGCCACCCGAGCCATCCGGGCAGGCGTAGGAGCGGCTCCGGCTCGCGTACGAACGGCTCGGGTGGCTGTACGGACGGTTCGGGCGTGCGTACGGACGGCTCGGGTGACCGTGCGGACGGTTCGGGCGTGCATACGGACGGCTCGGGTGACCGTACGGACGGTTCGGGCGTGCGCAGCGCCCGACAAGGCGCCTTACCGCACCGTCGCAACCGATTGACGGCCGGGCGGGAGGGGGCGTACGCTTCTCAAGTGCAGCAGCGAGATCAGGTTGTGGGGAGAGGCTCGGTGAGGGTGGGAACGTTATTGGACGCCGAATAATGTTGGGTGTGGGTGAGGTGGAGTTCGCCGACTAACAGATCTCTAGATCGATCTTACTACGAAGGAGTTTACTTGAACAAGGCCTCTAAGAGAGAGAACCTAGTGAGGGTAGGCATAGAGAAACTCCCGGTTGTGCAGAATGTAGTCATCTTGATTGCCGTACCGTTCCTGGTGGTAGCTGGCAAATCGCGACGACTCAGTTTGATTATTCCCGCTATGGCCCTCGGAATGTTCGCGGTTCTACTTTGGTCGGCCAGAAGGTTCTATGAGGGCAATCTCTATAAGAAAGCCATGCATCTAGTAGAACAAGGACAGCACATGGCGGCTTTGCGTCTATTGATCATGGCGGAAGAAGCGTGGGTTTTTAATGCAATACACTACACCCCAAAAAATGTTAGAAAGGACTTCCGACGTCTTGCGATGATAATAGCTGCTATTCAAACCGAGGTGCACAAACTTGGAGGAGAACTTGACGCTGAGGAGCTTATGGGAGTAGTCTCGCGGTATATCGATGTATGTTCGAAGAAGAAAAACGTGGTGTTTGGAACCAACAGCCTGAAGGCTAGCGCAGACAGAGAGCTCGCGCAGCTGGGAGAAATACTCCCCGGCTTGCGGGGTCGGTTTCGAGTAGCCTGTCAGGAGTTCTACGAAAACGCGGCAATTCAGACGGGCTGAAGCCCCAGGCTCTATGCCTACGCCCCTGCGGGGCTGTTGAGACATCCTCTGAGTGGCGAGCCTTCAATCCAGCGGCGACGGGGTGTCGAGCGCCAGAGTGGCGAGGCCGAACTCGCGCCGGAAGCGGGCGGCGAGGCCGCGCTCGTCGATGAGGGCGGCCACGGCCGGCGGCACCAGGTCGCGCCAGCCCTCGCCGCGCGCCATGGCCTTGCGCACCGCCGTGCCGTCGAGAGCGATGCGCCGCTCCGGCGGGATCAGCCGCACCGGGTGGATGACGGGATAGACCTCCTGGAGGAGGTCGCGGACATAGGTGTTGGCCGTGACGAAGAGGTCGAGGGGACCGAGGAGCCCGGCCACCATCTCCCGCCAGCGCGGCCCGTTGCCGAGGTCGGGCACCTGGATGAGCTCATAGGGCCCGCGGTCGCCCAGCACCCGGCGGATCATGTCCGCGCTCTCCTCGGGGGTGAACGGGTTGCGCACGTCGTAGCGGTTGGAGCTGCCGATGCCGATCACGACCTCGTCGGCCCGCTCCAGGAGAGCCTCCAGCACCGCGGCATGGCCGAGATGGACCGGCTTCCAGCGCGCCACCATGCCCAGCCGCCGGATCTCTCTCATGCCCGGAATGATAGAGCCGAAGGCACCCACCCGTCCCCCGGCCCGCCGCCGCGCGGACCGGGGGATGCTCCCCTCCTCCAACCCCTGCTTTCCTAGTTCACGTCGGGATCGACGGCCCGGACCAGCCAGTCGAGGGCGATCTTCTCCCAGTCCTGCTCGGTTGAGGCGTCGATGTACCGGCTCGAGGTTTCGATGCCCGTCTCCTTGGCCAGGCGGCGGGCCTGGAGCGTGGCGATAGCGCTGTTGAGCACCACCGCGTTGCGCTCCATCCCCACCTGCGTGCAGAAGCGGATCGCCTCCTTGAGGATCTCCTGCGCGTCCGCGGGAAAGGCCCGCGAGTAGCGCATGTCCACGAGCACGGGGAACCTGCTCCCGCCGGAGCGGATGGTCTGTTTCATGTCGTCGAGGAGCGTGCCCAGGTCCTGCTTCTGAAGGAAGCCTTCGAACACCAGCTTGTAGCCGTACTGCGTCTGCTCGATCCGGTGCATGTCCAACCCTCCCTTTGGAAAAAAGACGACTTCAAGAGATCCAGTACCAACCAGAGTGCAGGAAAACGGCCCGGGAGGGACACAAAAAAAGGGGGAGCCTCGACGGCTCCCCACCTGCTCGGCCAGGAATCGGATCTAGAGGCTGAACGAGAACGTGGCGAGGATGCTGTCGAGCGTCATCTCGGTGGTGACGCGGGTGCCCGGCACCGGGCCGATCACCGGCGAGATGAACGGGCCCGAGATCTCCTCGGAAAGGGCGCGGTAGTAGCCCAGGTTCAGGGTCAGCGTGTCGGTCACGCCGACGCCCAGGCCCGCCGTGATGTGGGTGCCGAACACGGCGGGGGAGGCCACGTTGAAGAAGGTCGCCTCGTCCGGAATGGCGCCCTCGGTCTCGTTGTAGCCGGCGCGCAGGGCGAGCTTCGGCGTGGCCTGGAACTGGATGCCGAGGCCGTAGGCCGTGATGTCCTGCCAGCCCAGGGTGTCGCCGAAGCCGGCGGCGTCCTCGAAGTACATCTGCTTGGCGTCGAGCGCGATCTTGAGCTTGTCGCCGGGCGTGAAGCCGATCCCGACCACCACGTTGGCCGGGTTGTTCACCTGCAGCGAGAGCTTGCGCTTGGTGCCGAAGGTGGGCAGATTCGGATTCGCGACCGCCGAGTTCCACTCGAAGTCCTCGAAGTCCATCTCGGTCTGGTACGAGAAGCCGATGTTGAACGCGTCGCTCACCTTGTAGAGCACGCCGACCTGGGCGCCGAAGCCCCAGGCGCTGTCGCTGTCCGCGTTGGGCACGAAGCAGACGCCGGTCGCGGTGCAGTCAGGCGCCGCGAAGCCGGCGGGACGCGCGGTCAGCGAGGCGCGGCCGGCGACGAGCGCGCCACCGATCGACAGCTTGTCGTTGACCTGGACGGCCACCACGGTCGGCACCTTCATCAGGGCATAGCTGGAGTAGACGTGGCCGAAGCCGAAGGGCTGCGGCGCGAACAGCGGGTTCGTCGAATCCTGCGGGAAGTCGGCGCCGAAGCCGGCGAGGCCGAGGAAGCCGACGCCGAAGGCGATCTTCGAGCCCGGCTTGTGGGCGGTGAAGCCGAAGGCCGGGATGAGCGCCGGATCGGCCGTGTGCTCGGTCTTGCCGGAGAACGGACCGGCCTGGCTCGAGATGGTGATGTCGTCGTCCGCCAGCTCGGCGCTGAACTCCATCTTGTGTCCGTCGAGCTGGGTGAGCAGGGCAGGGTTCAGGTTGAGCGCGCCGAGAGCGTCGTTGGGCAGCGCCACGCCGGCGCCTCCCATGGAGCTGTTGACCGCCCCGATGCCGTGCAGCTGGTTGCCGTTGCCCGCCCAGGCCGGGAGCGCGGCGCAGGCGGCGAGGAGGAGAGCGAGGCCTTTGAACTTCCGTGACATGACGATCTCCCTGATCAGGTTCCCTGATCGTGAATGTGCAGGTTCGCACGCCGGGGGTGCGGCGCCCCGCGGCACGGAAACCTTTGCACCTAGGAATAGCTGCCGGAACTATATCGGAAGACGCGGCGACGTCAAAGGCCGGGTGCGCACTCCGTTGTCACTTGACCTATCCGTGCGCAAGTTGATCAACCCTTCTTCGCCCCGTACTGCTGCACGGGCCCGGCCGGCTGGGTGGGATCCGGGAACGGCGAGGGTCCGCCGTGCGTGAGCGGAGGGGTCACGTCGTCGAAGAATTTGTACCAGGTGCCGTTGGCGTCGACTCCCGCCTGGTACTGGGGATCGAAGGCGTTGAGCTGGGTGAACCAGGAGGAGTGCTGGTTGCCGGCGCGCCGTATGTTCAGGGGGGTGATCAGGTACGGCACGTCGCCGGCGGTCCACGGGCCCTGCATGCCGTTCGGCCCCGTGAGGGGGGCGCCGGTGCCGGGCTTGCGGATCGGGTCGAGCTGGGCGGCGCTCAGGCGCAGCAGGAGGATCGTCGCGGTGTAGTACTGCCCCTCGCTCTGGAGCTTGGCGGCGTTCACCTTGGCGAGCTGGCCGGTGAGGAGCAGCTCGTAGTCGAGGTCGCGCGCGGAGTTCTCCGCGCCTCCGGTGTCGCCGCTCGTATCCGGGTGGCGGGAGGCGCCGCGGGCGCCCGCGGAGATCACCTGGTAGCCGCCCAGGTTCCAGCTCGTGGCCCAGCCGGTCAGGTGGTTCAAGGCCGCCTCGGCCCGCCACCAGGTCTGCGCGGGCTGGAGCACGGCCTCGTCCGCGGCCTGCTGCGCGGCATAGAGCAGGGAGGCCCCGGCCGCGTGCCAGAGCTGGGCGTGCGAGGAGGTCAGGGTCTCGTTGGTCTCGTGCTCGGGGATGACGTTGTGTCCGTTGTCCACCTGCGCCTGGAAGGTCTGCAGCGCGAGCGACCGCGCCTTGGCCGGATCGGTGCCCGCGCCTTTCAGGATGACGGCGTCCGCGTAGACGCCGGCGGCCTGGAGGAACTTCTGGTTGGGCGTGAACTTCGGGTTGAGCTGGTCCGGAGTCGGCTGGACGGCCGGCGTCTGGCCGAGCACGAGCACGTCGTACAGGTGCTGGAGTAGCTGCTGTTCGGCTCCCATGGCGGGTCTCCCATCGGTGAGTGCGGCGGGTCGCCCTGGAATCTAGCACAGAGCCCCGGCTTGCGGACGGAGGTGGAATCCCCTTATTCTACGAAGCAAATTCGCTTGCTAAAGACGCGTCGGCGCCCCCGGGCGGGGCGTCCCGCCGTGCGAGCCGCAGCAGGGCAGCCCCCGCCGGCAGCGAAAGGAGAGAGACAGGAATGGTGGAGCCAGATGTCGCGGCCCGGGTCCATGACCCAGGGACTCCGGCCATCCCCGGCTTGCCGGACTGGGCGAACCGCCACACGGACAACGCCCTGATCGGCTTGCTGGTGGTGGCGGCGCTCACGCTCGTGGGCTTCGTCCTCCTGTACTTCGGCGGCGGTCCGGCCTGGCCGGGCTTCGCGTTTCTGGCGATCGGCGGGGCGGGGATCGCGGCCTACGGCGCTCTGGTCTACCCGTTCTTCCGCAACCTGGAGCGGCGGCTGCCGCAGAACGAGGAGCGCTGGGCCGAGCTCGAGGGCAAGCTGGTCGCGTCGTTCGAGCAGCTCGGGGCCGGCGACCTGGTGCGCGCCGGCGAGCACACGTCGCAGCTCCCGGCGCGGCTGTCGCGGGTGTCGGCCGCGGCGAGCGGCGCGCTCAGCTCGCTCGCCCAGCAGATCCAGGACAGCTCGATCGAGGTGGCCTCGGCCGCCGACGCCGTGAACCAGGTGGCGTCCGATCTCGCCTCGGGCTCGTCGCAGCAGGCGGCCTCGGTCGTCGAGATCACCGCCGCCATGGAGGAGCTGGCGCGCACCGCCTCGCAGATCGCGGAGAACGCCACCCGCCAGGCCGAGCTGGCCTCGCGCGCCGAGGCGAGCGGCGAGTCGGGCTCCGAGGCCGTGTTCGAGGCCGTGGCCGGCGTCGAGGAGGTGCAGAAGCGCATCAGCGCCATCGCCAACCGCGCCGACACGCTGGGCACCCGCTCGAAGGAGATCTACCGCGTCCTCGAGCTGATCAACGAGATCGCGCAGGAGACGCACATCCTGTCGCTCAACGCCGCCATTGAAGCGGTCGCCGCGGGCGCCGAGGGGCGGCGCTTCTCGGTGGTCGCCGAGGAGGTCCGGCATCTCGCGCAGAGATCGCAGGAGTCGGTCGAGTCGGTGCGCAACCTGCTCGACGAGTTCTCGGGCTCGATCCGCGCCACGATCGTGGCCACCGAGGAGGGGAGCAAGGAGGCCGCCCGGGTGCTGGAGCGCTCGCGCGCCGCGGCTTCCGCCATCGACGAGCTGCGCCAGGCCTCCGGCGACACCTCGCGCGTCGCCCGCCAGATCTCGATGGCCACGCAGCAGCAGAACGCGGCTTCGGACGAGGTGGTCATGACGCTCCGCGAGGTGAGCCTGGTCGTGCAGCGCATGACCGGCGGCCTCAAGAACCTGTCGGGCACGGCCGACCGGCTGAACTCGCTCGGTCTGACCATCCAGCTCCTGGCGCAGTCGTTCCACCTCGATTCGCCGCGCTCGCTCAAGCACATGGTGGAGGAGTGGGGCAAGGAGCTGGAGCGCGCCGCCACCTCGACGGAGCTGGAGGAGACGCTGGACCGGCTCGTGCAGCAGACGCCGTTCATCGAGCTCGGCTACTTCGCGGACACCACGGGCTACCTGGTGGCGCTCTGCTACAACCGCGCCGCCGTGAGCGGCCGGCAGCAGCTCCTCACGCTGGTGTCGGCGCGCGAGATCGACATGACCCAGCGCCCCTGGTACCGCACCGTGTCGCGGGAGCGCCGGGCCGCGCTCACCCAGCCCTACGAGTCGCTGCAGCACACCGGGCACGTGTTCACCGTGGCCGCGCCGGTGTACGGCCACGACCGCACGTTCAAGGGGGTGGTGGGGGTGGACATCAACGTCACCGGGTGGACGCGCATATGATTGCGCCGGAATCTTCCTCGAAAGGAGCGAATGGCTCCGGCCGGCTCGGCGGGCTCTCCACCGGCAGCCACCTGCTGGTGCAGGCCGGGGAGTACGTGTGCGCGCTGCCGCTGGTCTCGGTGCGCCGGGTGGTGCGGTCGCTCACCGTGCATCCGCTGCCGGGCTCGGCGCCGGAGCTGGAGGGGCTGGCGGAGTTCGGCGGCGAGCCGCTGCCGGTGCTCAACCTGGCGCGCATGGTCAACGCCGCGCCGGGAGCGAACCCGGCCTACCCGGTGACCGTCGTGGTCTGGGCCGGGCCGGCCGACGCGCGGGAGATCATGGGGCTGGCCGTCGATGCGGCCCTGGAGGTCGCGGACGTGCCGTCCGCGTCCGTGGTGGCGGGCGGCGGCGGCTTTCTCCTTGGCGAGGCGCCGATCGCGGGCCGGGTGGTGCGGGTGCTCAACCTCGAAGCCCTGGGGCGCGAGACATGAGCAGTTACCTGCTCCTGCGCCGCGGCGGGGTCCTGTGGGGGATCGACAACGCGGCGGTGACGGGGCTGACCCGGAGGGGCGAGTCCTTCCGGATCGCCATGGACGGCGAGGCCCCGCTCTCCGCCGACGAGGTCCTGTGCGTCGTGGACGATCTGCGCGTCCAGCCGTCCGCGGCCCTGTGCCGGTTCTGGCCGGGGGCCGCGGCCGGCGTGGCCGGCCTCGCGGTGCACGGCGAGCTGCCGCTCGTGGTGGTGGACCCGCGGCAGCCGCCCGCGATGCTCCGGCTTGAAGAAGGAGACGGTACTGATGGGTGACGCGAAGAACCAGGCCCGCCTCGGCCTCTGCATCGTCGGGGGCGTGACGCTCGCGGGCCTCGTGCTGCTCATGGCCGCCGAGGCCGGCGGTGGCCGCAACTGGCCGTTCAACAGCTTCCTTCTCTTCGCGGGCGGGTTCCTCTGGCTCTACGTCGGGGTGATCTACCGCGCGCAGCAGAACCTCCGGAGCCGGGTGGAAGGGGCCGACCGCGACCAGACCGCGGTCGAGGGCACGCTCGTCCATGCGCTCGACCGGCTGCGCGCCGGCGACCTGGTCAACTGCGCCGAGCACGCGCGGCTCCTGCCCGGCAAGGTCGCGGTCACCTTCGGCAACGCCACGAACGCGCTCGACGTGCTGGCGCAGCAGATCCAGCGCAGCTCGATCGAGGTGGCCTCGGCCGCGAACTCGGTCAACGAGATCGCCTCGGAGCTCGCGTCCGGCTCGTCCGAGCAGGCGGCGTCGGTGGTCGAGATCACCGCCGCCATGGAGGAGCTGGCGCGCACCGCCTCGATGATCGCCGAGAACGCCACCACCCAGGCCGAGCTGGCGCAGCGCGCCGAGGAGAGCGGTAATTCCGGAAAAGTGGCGGTCGAGGACGCGGTGCAGGGCGTCGAGGAGGTGCGCAAGCGCATCGCCGGCATCGCCAGCCGCGCCGAGATCCTGGGCACCCGCTCGAAGGAGATCTACCGGGTGCTCGACCTGATCACCGAGATCGCCCAGGAGACCCACATCCTGTCGCTCAACGCCGCCATCGAGGCCGCCGCGGCCGGCGACCACTGGCGCCGCTTCTCCGTGGTCGCCGAGGAGGTCCGTCGCCTGGCGCAGCGCTCCCAGGAGTCGGTCGATTCGGTGCGCAACCTGCTCGACGAGTTCGCGAGCTCGATCCGCACCACGGTCGTAGCGACCGAGGAGGGGACCAAGGAGGCCGCCCGCGTGCTGGAGCGCGCCCGCGCCGCGGCCGACGCCATCGAGGCCCTGCGCGAGGCTTCGGGAGACAGCGCCCGCGTGGCGCGGGAGATCTCGCTCGCCACCCAGCAGCAGAACGCCGCGTCCGACGAAGTGGTGCTCACGCTCAAGGAGGTGAGCCACGTGGTGCAGCGCATGGCCGACGGTCTGAAGTCGTTCTCCGACACGGCCGACCGCCTGAACCGCCTGGGCCTGATCATCCAGATGCTGGCGCAGTCGTTC
>Ga0068862_100003064_pt1 | contig 14566 bp, 15 predicted proteins | sample KBSSwiS52_FD_66598 | JGI IMG/M metagenome (GOLD analysis project Ga0068862, IMG submission 66598) | Switchgrass rhizosphere microbial communities from Kellogg Biological Station, Michigan, USA - KBS Switchgrass S5-2 | ecosystem: Host-associated > Plants > Roots > Rhizosphere > Soil ... | reverse complement strand
GTACAGAAAGTACGCCTCGCCGGCTGCCTTCGGGCGCCGCCTCGCAGCTGCACCCTTCTCATCGCTCTAGCTGCGTTTCTCCGACAGGCGGCCGGGAAGTTCCTAGCGAGCGGCTGCTTGCATTCGACTCTTCATGCGCTCGCGGACCTGCGCCAGCACGTGGGCGGGCGCCTTGTCGGGCGAGCCGGAGGAAAACGGCGGCTCGGGATCGTACTCGATGCCGAGCTGGATCCCCTGCGCGAAGTCCTCGCCGGCGATGCGCGCCGCCAGGTGCAGCGCCATGTCGATGCCCGAGGACACGCCGGCCGCGGTGATGATCTTGCCCTGTTCGACCACGCGGCGCGAGGTCGGCGTCACGCCGAATGCAGCGAGCTGATCCATGGCCGCCCAGTGGGTCGTGGCCTGGAGGCCGCGGAGCACGCCCGCCGCCGCGAGCACGAGCGAGCCCGTGCACACCGAGGTCGTCCACTGGCTCGTGGTGTGCGCCTCTCGGATCCAGTCGAGGAGCGGATTGGGGGTGAGCAATGCCCGCGTGCCGAAGCCCCCCGGGACCATGACGATCTCGGGATGCGGCACCGCCGAGAGCGGCTCGTCCGCCATCATGGTGAGCTGGCGGTTGTCGGTCTTGTACGGCCCGGCCTCGATGGCCACGAATCGCACGCGTGCCCCGGGCAGCCGCGAGAGGACTTCATAGGGCCCGATGGCGTCGAGCGCGGTGATCCCTTCGAAGATCGGAATGGCGATGTTCATGCGAGTCTCCTTGCGGTCTGAGAGTCCGGAAACGCCAGCACCAGGATGCGGAGCGGGCCATCCGCCGGACGGCGACGCCGCTCTCGCCCCCGAGGCGATCGCTCAAATGACGCGGGGCCGGCGGGCCTGTACGGCCCGTCAACCCCGCGCTGACAACTAGCTCAGGATCCGCTGATTCCGGGTCCGCTAGTCCCAGTACACCCGGCGATTGTGATGCCCGAAGAGCCGCGTCTCGTAGTCGCGCGCCACGGGCTGATTCGGATCGTACTCCGGCGCGCTCTTGATGGCCTCGCGGCTCATGTCGACGTACACGCGGGAGTCGGGCCAGCTCACCCGGTTGATCCATTCGGGCGACACCAGGACCTTCTTGCCCGGCCACCAGTTCCGCGTGTCGACGAGCATGTAACGGATCGCCCACGCGGCGGTGTCGACGATGAAGTCATCGACGTGGCCGATGTCGCCATCCGTCGCCTCGATGTAGTACCCCGTGACGTTCCGGGTGCTCCGGAGGCTCGGATCGCCGCCGCCCCGCGGCGGCATCGCGGCCACCGCCTCTGGCATCGCGAGGACCCCCTCGCCCGGATACGGCGTGGCGCCCCAGCGATACGGGCCGGTCCAGTAGTAGGGGTACCCGTAGTATTGCGAATATTCCTCCTCGTACTGGCGCTCGACCGGCTTGTCCACGTCGGTGGACGGGCTGTTCTCGACCTGGCTCTTGGTCAACGAGACGGGAATCTTTGCCTCGTCCGTGCCGGCCATGATCGACCGGGGCGAGATCAAGACCTGGCGCCCGGGCAGCCAGGTGCCCGTATCGACCACGAGGTATCGGATGGTCCAGCTATGATCGTCGAAATAGAGGTCCTGAACACTGCCGATCTCACCGTCCGTGGCGGCAATGCTCGTGCCCTTGAGATGACTGGCCGTTCTCAGCATCGCTCGTCCTCCTTTCAATGGTCACGTCAATGGTCACGCGGCGTTGCGGATGTCCACGTTGACCTTCCGAGCGTCGCGGAAGCGCTGTGCGACGTCCTTCCAGTTCCACACCTTCCATACGGCCTCGAAGAACTCCGCCTTCCGGTTCTCGTACTGCAGGTAGAACGCGTGCTCCCAGGCATCGATCACGAGGAGGGGAATGCCCCCCTGGCTCAGATTCGACTGGTGATCGTAGATCTGGGTGGTCAAGAGACGACCGCCGAGCGGCTCCCAGACCAGCGCCGCCCAGCCCGATCCCATGATGGTGGCAGCGGCCTGGCTGAGCTGCTTCTTGAACGAGTCGAACCCGCCGAAATCGCGCTGGAGCGCCTCCGCCAGCTCGCCCTCCGGCTTGCCCCCACCTTTCGGCATCATGTTCTGCCAGAACAACGAGTGGAGGATGTGTCCCGACAGGTTGAAGGCCAGCGCCTTCTCGAACGCGGCCAGTCGGGTGAAGTCGGCCTTGTCACGCGCCTCGTCGAGCTGCTCGAGCGTCTTGTTGGCGCCTTCCACGTAGGTCGCGTGGTGCTTGTCGTGATGAAGCTCCATGATGCGCCCGGAGATGTGCGGCTCGAGCGCCGAGTAGTCGTATGGCAACTCGGGTAGACGATAGGCTGGCGGCATGTCGTCCTCCTGATGTCGGGTTCTCAGGCAATGCGCCACTGCGCCACTGACGCGTGCGCGGCGCCGCCCGATATGTCGGGCACGATGGTGAGCTCGAGGGCCGTGACGTCGGACAGCTCGACGCGATAGTCCTCGGCTTCCAGGGCCGATCCGGTCGGAGTGAAGTTCCATTGCTGCCGAACGACGTCCTTGAGGGAGCGCCCGCCATCCGCCGACCACCGGATGACGAATTCCTGCGTGCGCGTCACCTCGGGCTCGACGAACATCAGGCTCATCCGGCGTACCGGGACCGGACGATCGAACAGGATGCGGATCGTCTGAGGACCGTCCTGCCCGGCGCGCCAGCCCCTGTCGTCTCCGAGGACGAGCGCTCCCTCCACGGGGTGCTTCGGATCCTCGGAGGTGACTTCGGCGCGTGCCAGCTCTTCGAGGTCGAACCAGCGAGCCTCACTTGCAGCGTGCGCGTCGGCCCTTGATGCGCGCTCGGAGGAAGCCGCGACCACGGACTTGCGCATGGTGACGCCGTCAGAGACGCGGAAACAACGGGTAGATGAAGTCGACGACCGCGCCCGCCGGGTGCGCCACGCCGAGGAAGTGGACGGCGAGGCACACGGCGGATACCACGGCGAGGACTAGGATCCCAGCGTCGCGGATGCCATCCATGCCGGCTCCTCGTCCATCGGCTGCGTATAGGTGCAATCCTCGCACTCCCAGCCCCTCAGCTCCGGCTTGAACTGCACGATCGAGTATCGAGCGCATCCCGGGCAATACACGAAATCCCGATCCATGCTCCACCTCCTGCTGATTTTGCGTCTCCGTTAGCCCGTGGAATGCAAGAGTCGTGCAGCCGGAAAGCGTGACCTGTCGTCAACGAAAGCGCTGGATGACTCTAGTCGTCGGGGGCGATGGCGTACTTTCTTCCGGTCATCGGGTGGGGAGCGGAAGATTGTTCCGCCTCGCAGCTGCTCAATCGCCCGTCCAACCACTCGATACGCATGCTAGGGCGCTAACCACCCGTGGCACGTCAGATGCACGACATGTCAGCTTCACGCGTCAGATGCACGACGCATGGTTCGCGCCATGAGACGCAGACGCCACATTGAAACCGACGACCGCACCAAGGTCCTTCCGGACCCGAGACGATGACCGCGTCGACCCGCCTTCTCGCCCGCGTCGGCACCGCCGCCGCGCTCGCAACCGTCGGCTACGTGCTCGTCCAGCGGGCGCGCCGATGGGACCTGCGCGGCCGCACCGTCCTCGTCACCGGAGGCTCGCGAGGGCTCGGGCTCTGCATCGCGCGCGAGCTTACCCGGGTGGGGGCCCGGGTCGCGATCTGCGGGCGCGACGAGGCCACCCTGGACCGCGCGCGGTGCGAGCTCGAGCGTCATGGCCTCGTGGTCGCCCTTCGCTGCGACATGCGCGTCAGGGAGGATGTCGACCTGCTGGTGAAGGAGGTAGGCGCGCGCCTCGGGCCAATCGATGCGCTCGTCAACAATGCGGGCCTCGTCACCGTCGGTCCCGTCGAGGCCATGGAGGTCCAGGACTTCGCCGACGCCATGGACACGAACTTCTGGGGCCCGCTCCATGCGATCCGGGCGGTGCTCCCGGAGATGCGCCGGCGCCGCACGGGGCGCATCGTGAACATCGCGTCGATCGGGGGCATGATCGCCATGCCCCATCTCCTGCCCTACAGCGCGAGCAAGTTCGCGCTGGTCGGCCTCTCGGAGGGCCTGCGCGCGGAGCTGGCGCGCGACGGGATCCTCGTCACGACGATCTGCCCGGGCCTGATGCGCACCGGCAGCCCGCGCCACGCCTTCTTCAAGGGCCGCCCGCGCGCGGAGTACGCGTGGTTCAGCATCAGCGACAGTCTCCCCGGCCTCTCCATGGACGTCGACCGCGCCGCCCGCGAGGTCGTCGAGGCCCTCAGCGCGGGAGAGGCCGGGCGCGTGCTGTCCCTGCCCGGAAAGGTGGGCGCGCTCGCACACGGGCTCTTCCCCGGATTCACTGCCGAGCTTCTCGGCCTCGTGAACCGCTGCCTGCCGTCGTCACAGGGCAACGAGGGAGGTGTTCGACTGAAGGGCGAGGACAGCATGTCCGCCCTGTCGCCTTCGTGGCTCACGCGCCTGGGCGATCGCGCCGCCAAGCGCAATAACCAGATCGCCTGATCGCGTCCATCCGTCCTGTCAACGATGGCCGCGGCCGGCGCGCCGCTCGAAAGCCGTGAGGGCCGCGTCGATCAGAGCCCACGTCTGATCGAGCGTGAGCACGTCAACCTCGGCGAAGGTGTCGGCATGCGCGCAGCCCTGGAGGTCCGCCACGATGACGACGGGCGACGTGGTGTCGAGCTCCGCCACGAGCGTGACCGCACGGCCAGCGTCCCGGCACAGCGGGCAACGGAAGGTGGCGCGACGCAATGGGCGGCCCAATGGTGGCTGGTCTAGCCGTCCTTCGTCCAGGGGCCGCGCTCCTCCGCATAGAGCCCGTCGCTGTTCACGCGGCGCGTTGCTCCACACGTGCATGTCTGCACGCGCGTGATCCTGCCGTGACTCGCAGGCGAGCACTGCCCGGCCAGGGCGACGCAGCCGGCGAAGGGGCTGTCGCTCATCTTGGCCGGGCGATGCCGATGCGCGATCGTCGCCATGGTCTAGTCCTCCTCGTTTCTCACACGTCCCACGACGCCTAGATTCCGTCCGGCAGCAGGCCGTTGATCGCCGTCATCAGCCTTGGGTTCGTAAACGGTTTCAGGAGCACCTTCGCCGCGCCCATAGCCGGGCCGAGTCGAGATAGTCCCCGCTGTCGGCACCCGAGATCGCGATGATCTTCGCGGCAGGATGCCGTTCCCGAAGCTCCATCACAACCTCGAGGCCGTCTTTCTCTGGCATCACGATGTCCGTGATCACCAGGTCGACGTTCGCGTGCTGGAACCGCTCCGTCCCTTCCTTGGCGCGCTTCGATCACGGTGTGGCCAAAATGGACCAGGGTCAGGCGCAGCATGGGTGCGGACTGCGTCGTGGTCGTCGATGAGGAGGATTCGAGCCATGACTAGTGGTAACGGATATAGTCGCTCGATTCAAACTGAAATTGTGCTTACTGCGCGCGCAGAGCGTGTTCGGCGCACCTGGAGCCGGTTTCCGTCGCTCGCCACGCCGACAGTCCCGCCAAGGGGTCGAGAACGTTCGCGAACGCGGGTGGCACCGCAATTGCTCCTCTACCCGGCCTTACCCGATGGGTGAGTCTCGACTGCAAAACCTGAAAGGACCCACAATGCACATCAAAGGGGTACTTCACGCGCTGGCGGTGGCCGCGCGCGTCGCGATCCTCCTCCCGACGGTCGGGCTCGCGTGGCTGATCTGGAGCCGGTAGCGCGGTTGACCCGGCCGTCGCCCGGCGGGCCATGGTGGGCCAACGTCCACTAGGCCCTTGAGGGTGGCGGCCGCACAATTCCCCTCGCCTGCACCCCGGCCTTGTCGGGTTGGCGCCGCTGGCGCCGAGACCCCGGTGAATCTGGCGTGTCGAATCTGAGCACCCCGGGAGGCCATCGATGGATCAGCCGAGCCTTCGTCTCCTGATTCTGGAGAAGCTCGCCGACGGCCGCTTGCCACGTACCCCCGTCCCGCGCGTCTGGAGCGGCTCGGGCAACGGGGAGGCGTGCGATGGCTGCGGGGAGCTCGTGACCAAAGCCCAAATGGTGATGGAGGGGCTCGACGCGAAGGGATGCCGGGTCCAGTTTCACGTCGCATGCTCCCACCTCTGGGACGTAGAGCGCCAGGTGCCCCGACACGAGCCGAGCGCCCGATCTTCCTGCCCGATCCGCGTTTCAGAGCCCTCGACGCCCGTCCGACGATCCGGCCATGGTCGCCACGCGCGCCGTCAGCCCGTCCGCCAAGATCCGCCTCCGCCTGAGCTGGGGATTCGATGGTGGTGGGCGGAGCAGGGATCGAACCTGCGACCCCGGCCTTGTCTAGGCCCTCCCCCCGCCTAGCTGTCACCGTATCCCCTTCGCCGTCAGCGTCACCGGCTGGGCGCCGGCCCGCTTCATGGCCACGACCAAGGCCTTCGGTGAGGGAGCGCCGCGAGGGCCGGGTCCTCGAGCAGGGCGCGCGGCACGAGCAGCGTGCGTTTGCTCGTGCGCCCAGGATCGAGCGTAAACCTGTGTGTGCGTTCGCCTCGGCGTCGAATCGATCGATCAGCTAGTCATGGACGCGCAGCACGTGCCGTGCTTCGTCGCGTGGGAGTGCGTGCGGAAGGCAGCGCAGGGGCAAACGCGCGGTTGTCCGGCGGGAAATTTCTGCATCCCCAGAAGTAATTATTCCCATGCCTCGCGGACCAGGCTCGCAAGATCGAGCACATACGGGCGGCATAAGTTTTGCCACATAGACCCGAGACGTGGAGAGCCCAACACGGGAAAGCCATTGTTTCGGAGGCCATCATGGACGTCCACCTCGAAATTCCTCCGGCCATGCCGACCAAGCTCGAGTTGCCCATGACCAAGGAGCGCCGGTGTCCCGCCTGCCAGAGCGAGCACGTCAAGCGCGCCGGCCACTTCATTGCGGCGAGCGGGATGATCAAGTCGGAGCATCGGTGCGAAGGGTGCGGGGCCGCGTTCTGGTTCGCGCGGGAGCGAATCCCTTGATCGGGGCGAGTAGTGGCGCCCGTACTCGCGTATTGCGCTCGCTAGTGGCCTGACGCATGCCCCTGAAAGGCGTGTCCGTTCTGATCGTGGAAGACCATGTCGATCATCGCGAGCTCGCGCGGATTCTACTGACTCATCTCGGTGCCAGGGTGGACGTGGCAGAGGACGGTCAGCAGGGCCTTGAGAAGATTCGCAAGGAGTGCCCCGACCTCGTGCTCTGCGACCTCGTGATGCCCCAGATGGACGGATACGAGGTTGCGCGTCGCGTGCGCCGCATCCCCGAATGCGCCCATGCCCGCCTCGTGGCCCTCACAGCATTTCGCGATGACCCCGCCTATGTTCGGTCTTGGAGCGCTGGTTTTGATGCCCACCTGGAGAAGCCGATTACCCTCGCGAAGCTGAACGCGATCGCCGAGCGATTCCTACTCGGTTCCCCGGCGTCCCGACCACGCCGCCGCCGCAAAGATTGATACGAGGAGGAAATCTGATGAAGAACTCTCTTTGGGCTTGGGCCCTCGTGATGATCGCAGCTCTCGCGCCCGCTGTCGTCTCCGCAGGTCAGGCCGGGCGGGTCAAGGCTAAACCGTTCGAGTTCGTCGGGATCGCCGGCGCGTGCGGCCCCGGCAGTCCGGCGGGTGAGGATACGGTGATCGCGGAGTGGATGACACACGAAGGCCTGCCGGATGCGGGCCGGTCCGACCATGCCTTGTTCCTGCAGAAGCTGGGCGTGACCTCCAACTGCGCGTCCGCGGGAGCCGTGATCAAGCCGGTCGCCGGAATCACGCTGTCCCAGCTCGGCTATGACGTCCGCGATGACGGTCACTGCGGCGCGGGCGCGCCGCGCTTCAATGTCGTCATGAGCAATGACGGTTTGCACTTCGTCGGGTGTGCGGCCGGCCCGTCGACGGGCACCATGACCGACTCGCGAGGGGCGACCTGGACCCGCAAGCGCTGGACCGCAACCGATCTCGCCAATGGCGCGCTCGCCTCGCCGCCAATCACGGCGGCCTCGGGCACGGTCATCAGGATCTCCATCGTCTTTGACGAAGGCGCGGACACCGGACCCGACTTCACCGGCCAGACCTTCCTCGACAACATCGACATCAACGGCACCCTCATCCGCAAGCCGGGTCTCGCCAAGCCCTGACGGGCAGACTCGCTGAGGGGACTGCGGGCCGGCATTCTCGCCCCGCGCTCGTGAAGAGCCACGGAGCGAGAATGCCGAGGAATCGAAGGGATCTTAGGTGGTGGGCGGAGCAGGGATCGAACCTGCGACCCCGGCCTTGTAAGGGCCGTGCTCTCCCGACTGAGCTATCCGCCCGTGTTGGAGAAACTACGGGTAAACATGGCGCCCGTCAATCGAATCCACCCGGAGCTCGCGCGCGTCGCGGCCGTGCCAGAGCTCGGCGCGGAGCCATGGCCTCAGCCTGTCGAGCTCGGCCTCCACCCCCGCGAGCGTGCGATGGGCCTCGGCCGGCGTCCCCGCGCAGCCCCGGCTCTCGAGCGTCGCGCACAGCTCCTGCAGGTGGCGCAGGCCGAGCGCCGCGCAGCTTCCCTTGAAGGCGTGCGCGCCCTGGCGCACCCCGTCGGTGTCGCCGCTCTCGAGCGCGGCACGCACCGCCGCGAGCCGGACCGGCGCGTCGTGGCGGAACACGTCGAGCAGCTCGGCGAGCAGGTTCGGCTGTCCCGGCTCGCCGTCGATCGCGGCCAGCTCCGCCAGCGCGACGGCGTCGATCGACCCGTCGGCGGGCGGTCCGTCCTGGACGCCCCAGCGGCGCAGGGAGGCCACGAACACGCCCTTGGTGATGGGCTTGGCGAGGTAGTCGTCCATGCCGGCGGCCAGGCAATGCTCGCGGGCGCCCTGGAGCGCGTTCGCGGTAAGGGCCACGATGGGCACGCGCCGGCCGCTCGCGTGCTCGCGCTCGGCGGCGCGGATGGCGCGAGTGGCCTCGTACCCGTCCATCTCGGGCATCTGGCAGTCCATGAACACGAGATCGTAGGGGAGCCGCGCGATGGCGTCGACCGCCTCGCGCCCGTTGGCCACGGCGTCGGCGCGGCACCCGGCCGTCTCCAGCATGCGGATCACCACGCGCTGGTTGACCAGGTTGTCCTCCGCCACCAGCACCCGCAGCCGGCGCGGCGGAGCGCCCGCGGCCTCCGCCGAGGGGTCGGGTGCCGGCGCGGCGGGCGCAGCCACCGTCGTGGGGGCTCCCCCCAGCGCTCGGCTCAGCGCGTCGCGCAGCCGCGTGGGGCGCACCGGCTTGGTCAGGTATGCCGCGATGCCGACGGCGCGGGCGGCCTCGGCCGTGGCCCCGCCCCAGGAGGACAGCATCAGCAGGGGCATGGACGCCAGGGACGGATCCGCGCGAATCGCGCGGGCGAGCGCGAGCCCGTCCATCACGGGCATCTGCATGTCGAGCAGCGCCGCATCGTAGCGGCGTCCCGTGGCGGCGCGGAGCTGCTCGAGCGCGGCGGCACCGTCTGCGGCCTCGTCCGCGGTCACGCCCCAGGCACGGAGCTGCTCGCGCACGAGGGCGCGGCCCACCGGATGGTCGTCCACCACGAGCACATGGCGGCCGCGCAGCACGTCCGGGTTGCTCGACCGCGCCTCGCCCTCGACGGCGGCGCCGAGCGTCACCGTGAACCAGAACGTGCTGCCGCGACCCGGCTCGCTGTCCGCGCCAATGGCCCCACCCATGGCCTCGGCGAGCTGCTTGGAGATGGCCAGGCCCAGGCCGGTGCCGCCGTAGCGGCGCGTGTTGGAGCTGTCCACCTGCGAGAAGGACTGGAACAGCCGGTCCCGCGCCTCCTCCGCGATGCCGATGCCGGTGTCGGCCACCTCCACGCGCAGCCGCACCGCGGAATCGTCCGAGGGCTCGCGGCGCACGCGCACGGACACGCCGCCCTCGTGGGTGAATTTCAGCGCATTGGCCACCAGGTTCACCAGGATCTGGCGCAGGCGCCCCGGATCGCCGCGTACCACTGCCGGCACGTCGGGCTGGATCGCGCAGGCCAGCTCCAGGCCCTGGGACTGGGCGCGCTCGGCCAGGAGGTCGAGGCTGTCCTCGACCGTGGCCGCCAGGTCGAACTCGACGGACTCCAGCTCGAGCCGTCCCGCCTCGATCTTCGAGAAGTCGAGGATGTCGTTGATGATCGTGAGCAGCGCCTCGCCGGAGTGGCGCACCGTCTCCGCGTACTCGCGCTGCTCGGGGGTCAGCGGCGTGTCTAGCAGCAGCCCGGTCATGCCGATCACGCCGTTCATCGGCGTGCGGATCTCGTGGCTCATGGTGGCCAGGAACTCGCTCTTCGCCCGGCTCGCGGCCTCGGCCGCGTCGCGCGCCTGCCGCAGCTCATCCTCCGCGCGCTTGCGTGCGGTGATGTCGCTGTACGTCGACACGAAGCCGCCTCCGCGCATGGGGTTGTCCTGGATCTCGATGGTGCGGCCGTTGAGCAGCTCGCGGTCGACCCGGCGAGGCTGGAACCGGCGCGCACGGGCGACCCGCTCCGCAATCTGCGCCGCCGGGTCACCCGGGCCGAACTCCCCGCGCTCGGCAACCACGCGAACGAACTCCTCGAAAGGCTGCCCCACGCGCGCGAAATCCGGCGTGAACCCCGTGAACTCGAGCGCCCGGCTGTTCCAGGCGGCCAGGCGCATCTCGCCGTCGAAGGCCAACAGCCCCTGCCCCATGCTCTCCAGCGTGGTTTCCAGCAGCGCCGACTTGTTCGCGACCTCCGCCTCGCGGCACCGGGTCACCTCGAGCAGCCGCGCGTTCTCCAGTGCGGCCGCGGCCTGGCCGGCGAGCGTGGTGAGCAGCCGCGCCTCGGCCTCGGTGTGGGCGTGGACCCCCTTGTGCGAGCTCACCAGCACGCCATACACGCCGTCGCGCAGAATGACCGGCGCGGCCATGTAGGCGCGGGCCGCCACAAGCGAGGGCATGGCGGCCTCGGTGTCCGGCGAATGCTGCAGGCGGGCCGCGTCCGCCACGCGATCGTCCGTCCAGCACACGCGCCGCTCGGCGTAGGCTCGCCCGCTCACGCCCTCACCCGCGCGGATTGCCAGCGCCTCGGTCGGCCCGGGGGAGAAGTTGACCGCGCGCGCCGCCACCAGCCGCTCGCGCGCGGCGTCCCAGCGAAAGAAGCGGGCCACGTCCGAGCCCATGGCCCGTGCGGTGCCCTCGGCCACAATGCCAAGGATCTCCCCGACGTCGAGGGTCGCGCCCAGGCGCCGTGTGATGTCGAAGAGCACGCTGGCCTCGCGCTCCCGCTCCTCCGTCGCCGCGAAGAGGCGCGCATTGCGCATGGCGAGTGCTGCCTGGCCGACCAGCGTGTCGAGCACCTCGCGCTCCTCGGCGCCGAGGCGCAGGGGCTGTGCCGACACGAACGCCAGCACGCCCAGCAGGCGGCCGTCCTGGATGATGGGCATCCCCACGAAGCTCTTGAGCCCGTGCTTCTGCCACCAGCCCGTCGCGGAGCCGAAATAGTGCGGGTCGACGAAGACGTCGGGCACCTCGATCATCGCGCGGTTGGTGGCGACCCAGCCCACCAAGCCCTGGGTGATCGCGACGCGGCGCACCGGGTATCCCTCCAGCAGGTGGGAATCCGAAAAGGCGCGCGACTCGAGTACCTGCTCCGCGGCGTCGGCCGTCCAGATCCAGGCCGGCGTGCCGCCGAAGAGCTCGGTGGCCGCATGCACGATGGCCCCGAGGACCTCGTCGAGTTCGAGCGACGCGGACACCACCTGGTTGACTCGGGTCAGCGTCCGCAGCCGCTCCTCGCGCACGCACGCCTCCCCGAGCAAGCGCGCGTTCTCGATGGCCACCGCCGCGTGGTCCGCGAGCTTGCCGAGCAGGCGCAGATCCGCGGCGGTCCACACGCGCCGGGTCCGGGTCGCAACGCCCAGCACGCCGGTGACCTGCCCGCGGAAGCGCAGCGGCAGCACGGCCCCGGCATCCAGACCCTCGGCCGCGATGACCGCCGCGTGATCCTGCGACACGCGCGGGTCGGTGAGGTAGTGCTCGGTGACGAATGGCTCGCCGGTGCTGAGCACCCGCCCGCCGATGCCCTGCCCCGGCTCCATCCGCAGGCCCATCAAGCCTGCCGTGCGGGCGCCGGACACGGCGGCGATGACGGCCGCCTGGCCGCCGGTCTCCAGGGGCGCGATGAACGCGACATCGCCGCCGGCCAGCTCGCGGGCGCGGTCGATGATGCGCTGGAGCACCACCGCGTGGTCGAGCGTCGAGGTGAGCTCGCGCCCGATCGCGTCGAGTGCCACGGCTTCCTGCCGGCGCCGGTTGACGTCGGCCGCGGCGCGCAGCCGGTCGATGGCCACGCCGGCCAGGTCCGCGACACTGCCACACAGCGCGGCCTCGGTCCCGCCGAGCGCCGGTCCGTCGCGGCGCCCGACCAGCAGCGCGCCGATCGGCTCCCCGACGTGGGGCATGGGGATCGCGGCCCAGGAGGTGAGGGTCTTCAGGAGGGGATCCGTCGCCCAGCACCGGTGCGCCTCGACATCGGTGGAGAGCACGGGCGCGCGACGCTCGACGGCCAGCGCGGCCGGGGCGCCGTCGCTCGAGACGAGCTCCAGCGTGCCCACCAGGCCGGCGGGACAGCCGTCGCCCGCGACCAGCCGCAGGCGCGCCTCGCCGTCGACCCGCAGGAAGACCGCAGCCAGGTCGCCGCCGGCAGAGGCGCTCGCGATGGCGGCGACGTGCGCCATCGCCTCCTGGACCGAGGCCGCCTCCAGCAGACCGCGAAAGGCCGCCACGGCCTTCCGCTCGCTCGTGCTCATGTCGTTCCCCGATCAGGAGTTGCCCACAGGTGGATCGGCCGATCTGCGCCGGGCTGGAGCCGAACCGCCAAGTCGAGATCGGCGGGCCGGCACGAGGGGCGGAGGGAGGCCAGATGTTCAAATCGCGCGTGCCTTGAACCTACAACGCAAGCTCTATGCCCTTCGGAGCCGCGGTCCATCCTGGCAACACTTTCAGTCACATAGCAGTGGATTGGCCCTGATGCCGCCAGGAAAACACGCGAAGAGCGCCACGATCTGACACCGACAGTGCCGGTGACCGGCACCCGGAGCCGATGGGCCGTCAGAGCGCCGTCAGCGCCTCGTCGAACACCTCGAGCGTCCGCGCGATGTCCGCGTCCGTGTGCGCCAGCGAGATGTACATCTTCGCGCCGGGAATCACGAACACGCCGCGCCGGATGAACTCGTGGCCGAGCCGCGTGGCCTTCTTGCCGTCGGCGCCCCGCAGATCGTGGTCGGCAATGACGCGCGTCGTCGGACTGATGAAGATCGGCTGCGCGATGGGCCCCTCGCCGAGCGCCTGCAGCGGCACCCCGCGCGCGGCCGCCACACGCGCCAGCCCCTCGCGCAGCATGCGCCCGAGCGCCGCCAGCCGATCGTAGACGCCGGGCCGCTTCAGCTCGGTGAGCGCCGCCACGCCCGCGGCGCACGCGATCGGATTGCCGCTCAGCGTCCCGCTCAAGCACGCCCAGTCGAGCGTGCCCTTGCGCGTCGGATCGGCGGTGGCCATCAGATCGGCCCGGCCGGCGATGGCGGCGAGCGAATAGCCGCACGTGAGCGCCTTGCCATAGGTGGCGAGGTCGGGCGTGACGCCGTAGAACTCCTGGGCGCCGCCGTAGGCGAGGCGAAAGCCCGTGACGACCTCGTCGAAGATCAGGACGATCCTCTTGCGCCGCGTGATCTCGCGGAGCCGCGCGAGAAACCCGGGCTGCGGAGGAATGGCCCGCTGGAGCGGCTCCACGATCACCGCGGCGATCTCGTCGCCGTAGCGGTCGATGGCGTCCGCCGTGGCCGCCAGGTCGTTGAAGGGCACCACCAGCATGCTGTCGAGCGCGCCCTTGGGGATGCCGCCGATATCGGCCGTCGGCGTCGGATAGGGCTCGGTGCTCGGCCGCCACCCGTTGCCCACGAGCGCGTAGTCGTGCAGGCCGTGCCAGCCGCCCTCGAACTTCAGAACCTTCTCGCGCCCGGTGGCGACGCGCGCAATCCGCATCGCGTACATGGTCGCCTCGGTGCCCGTGCTCACGAACCGCACCTGGTCGCCGCACGGCGAGGCCTTGCAGATCATCTCCGCCAGACGGACGGTGGGCTCGCTCAGCCACTGATACGTCGAGCCCCGATCGATCTGCGCCTTCACGGCCGCGGTGAGCGCGGGATGCGCGTGGCCGAGCAGGAGCGGCCCCGAGCCGAGCGCATAGTCGATGAAGCTCCGGCCGTTCGTGTCGATGAGGTGACTGCCCTCGGCGCGATCGACCACGAAGCTGATATCGCGCGGCAGCGTCCACATCCAGCTCGACCCGCCGGGCAGGTAGCGCTGCGCCGTCTCGACCAGATCGTCCCGATGCTCGTCGCTCATCGCGGCTCCTTCTCCTCGACGGCGGCGCCGTCGGATTCACGGGCGGCGTCCGCGTCGTCGTCGATCGCGGTGGCGCCGTTCCAGACCCATGTACACCCGCTGCAGCGGCTCGTTGGCCAGCAGGTCGGCGCTCGTCCCCGTCAGCGCGCGCCGGTCGCTCCCGAGAATGTACCCCGGATCGGGCACCTTCGTGATATCGGCGCCG
>Ga0068862_100003061_pt1 | contig 14571 bp, 12 predicted proteins | sample KBSSwiS52_FD_66598 | JGI IMG/M metagenome (GOLD analysis project Ga0068862, IMG submission 66598) | Switchgrass rhizosphere microbial communities from Kellogg Biological Station, Michigan, USA - KBS Switchgrass S5-2 | ecosystem: Host-associated > Plants > Roots > Rhizosphere > Soil ... | reverse complement strand
CACGTGCTTGAAGCTCTTCTGCGCCTTGCCGGTCCCGGCCACGGTCTTGAAGCTGATCGGCTCGTGGTCCAGCCACAGCTTGGAGAGCTCGTCCATGCCGTGGCTCTTGTGCAGCCCCCCCTCCAGGGTGAAGCTGATCAGCATGGTGTCTTCCACCGGCCCCACGTCGATCCCGTAGCGCGAGAGCACCGCCAGGTCGTACTTGGCGTTCTGCGCCACCTTCAGGATCGAGGGGTCTTCCAGGAGCGGCTTCAGCCGGGCCACCACCTCGTCGATGGGGATCTGCGTCAGGTCGGACGGCGCCTCGAGCTGCAGGCCCCCCTCGCCCTCGTGGCCCACGGGGATGTAGCAGGCCTCGCCCGGCGTCACGGCCAGCGAAATCCCGCACAGGTTGGCGCTGGCCGCCGAGAGCGCATCGGTCTCGGTGTCGAAGGCGATGACGCCGGCCGCGCGAGCCCGCGCGATCCAGGCGTCCAGCGTCGCCAGGTCGCGGACGCAGGCATAGGCGTTGACGTCGATGGCCCCGTGCTTGGGCGCCGCCGGCCCCTTGGGTTCGGCCGCCGCGGCGCCCGCCGTCGGGGCCGCCGCCGGCGACTTCCCGTCGCCCACCCGGCGCGCCAGGGTGCGGAACTCCATCTGCTCCAGGAAGGCGGCCAGCACGGCGCTGTCCGGATCGTCCACCACCAGCTCGTCGATGGGCGCGGGCAGGGGGGTGTCGCAGTCCAGCCGCACCAGCTCGCGCGACAGGCGGATCTGGTCGGCGAATTCGATCAGGGTCTCGCGGCGCTTCTGCTGCTTGACCTCGCCCGCGCGGGCCAGCACCGCGTCCAGGTCGCCGTACTCGTTGATCAGCGCCGAGGCGGTCTTGATCCCGATGCCCGGCGCGCCCGGCACGTTGTCGACGGAATCGCCGCACAGCGCCTGCACGTCGACCACCTTGTCCGGCGTCACCCCGAACTTCTCGAACACCTGCTCGGGCCCGATGCGGACGTTCTTCATGGTGTCGAGCATCGAGACGCCCGGTCCCACGAGCTGCATCAGGTCCTTGTCCGACGAGATGATCACCACCTCGCCGCCGGCGTCGCGCACCTTGCAGGCGTAGGCCGCGATCAGGTCGTCGGCCTCGTAGCCGGGCAGTTCGAGGGACGGCACGCCGAACGCCCGCGTGGCCTCGCGCACCAGCGGGAACTGCGGGATCAGGTCCTCCGGCGGCGGCGGCCGGTGGGCCTTGTACTGGTCGTAAAGCTTGTTGCGGAAGGTCTTCTCGGAGTGGTCGAACACCACCGCCAGGTGGGTCGGCGCGTCGGCCTCCTTGCGCATCTCCACCAGGAACTTCCACAGCATGTTGCAGAAGCCCGCCACCGCCCCCACCGGCAGCCCGTCCGACTTGCGCGTCAGCGGCGGCAGGGCGTGGTAGGCGCGGAAGATGTAGCCCGAGCCGTCCACCAGGTAGAGCCGCACGCGCGGCCCGTCCTGCGTCGGCGCGCGCGGGATATCGCCAAGGGTTTCGGGGGCGTCGGCCACGATGTCGGTCATGGCCGCAAAGATAGGCGCTGAGGCCGCCGCGGTCACGGGGGGGTCTCGCACCCTGATCCCCTCACGCCTTCAGCCCCACCTCCCGGGCGAACTGGGCGATCCGCACCAGGGCGTTCTCGTAGTCGTAGCCCCAAGGCGTCACCACCACCCGGTGCGCGCCCGCCGCCAGGAAGGACTCGATCTCCTCCGGCCGCGGCGCGCCCTTGCAGGGCATGCCCTCGTGGAACACCAGGACGTATTCGAACGGCGCGCCCTCGCGCCCGTACTCCCGGCGAAAGCCCTCGATCCGCTCCTTGGCCTGCTTGAACTGGTCGACGGTGTTGACCACCCCGTACCATCCGTCCCAGCGCGCGGCTCGACGCAGCGCCGCCTCCGATCCGCCGCCCACCAGGAACGGCGGCCGGGGCTTCTGGATCGGCTTCGGCTCGAACGAGGTCGGGGCCACCCGATAGAACTTGCCCTCGAAGGCGGTGTCGCCCGGCTGGAACAGGCGGTTGATGAAGTCGAGCTGCTCGTCCAGCCGCGCCCCGCGGTTGTGCATCTCGGTGCCCGAGGCCTCGAACTCGTCCGGGTGCCAGCCCAGCCCCACCGCCATGTCGAAGCGGCCGTTGGAGACGTGGTCGACCCCCAGGATCTGGCGCGCGGCCATGATCGGGGCGCGCAGCGGCAGCATGACGATGCCGGTGGCCAGCCGGATGCGCGAGGTCTTGGCCGCCAGCCCCGCCAGCAGCACGAACGGGTCCAACAGCTCCTGCGGACCATAGGGCTGCGGGTTCACCGGATAGACGGTGTGGTTCGGCAGCACGATATGCTCGCCGTACCAGAGGCTGTCGTAGCCCAGCTCCTCGGCCATCACCGCGCCCGCGACCCGTTCGGCCGCCTTCATGGCGATATTGCTGATCCCGATCTTCATCGGCCCGTCCTCCCGTGGCTGTCGATTGTGCGCGGCGGAGCATCGAACCGGGGTCCGGGACGGTCAAGGCGCCGGCCGCGACAGGTCGACGACAGCTTCCCGCACTATCCCGGACTCAAAGAATGCGCCCGGTCTCGTCCTGCGGGCGGCGATGAGGAAGCCGCCGGGGGGAGCTCGTGATCCGCACATTCGCATCCGGGCCGCGGCCAGGCACGCGGCGGTGTTCTACACTGACGTGAACCTGCGCTACCGCCTGCCTTGGTCAAAGGACCTTTCGGTCTACGGCTCGGTCAACAACCTCTTCAACAAGGCGCCGCCCTTCCCGACCAATCAGATCCTGCACGACGCCGTCGGCCGCTACTTCCGGATCGGCGTTGACGCGAAGTTCTGATCTACGATGCGGCGCGGGGGCGGCATTGCCGCCCAACGGCCGTCGTTGCGGGCTTGGGGAGCTACGAGCGCCGCCAACTATTAAGTCATTCGTTCAATTTGTTTATTAACGTTCAGGCCCCTCTTTGGTCCGGATCTGTCCTCCCTTTCCTTTGAAATTGTGCATCCGACTCGGAATGGCCTCCTTATCCGAGCGCGCAATCGCGGGAGGACAGGGATATAAATAAGGCAATTGACTTATATGTTGCTCGGATCCATCGTTCGTACGGGAGGATCCGATGAACCTGCGACGCTTTGCGCGCGCCACCACGGCGCTTTCGACCGCTGCCTTCCTCATGGGCGCGGCCCCTATTCCAAATCCGGAAGGGTTCCAGGGCCACATCGAGGAGTACGGAAAAGACTCCCGCCCCTGGTGGCCGCCCGCCGTCCGGGCTCCCGCGGGCGCGCCCAACGTCCTGGTCTGGCTCATCGACGATGTGGGCTATGGGCAGATCGGCGCGTTTGGCGGCCTGATCGAGACGCCGAATATCGACAGCCTCGCCCGAAACGGCCTGAGCTATACGAACTTCCATTCGACGGCGCTGTGCTCGCCGACCCGCGCCTCCCTGCTCACGGGGCGCAACCCCCACAGCACCGGCATCGGCAGCCACTCCGCCTCACCGGCCGGGTTTCCCGGCTACTATGGTGTGGTGTCGCCCCAGACCGCCTCTCTCGCCAAGATCCTGAAGGCGAACGGTTATGTCACCTACGCCACCGGCAAGTGGGACCAGGTCGCGGGCGAAGCCACATCGAGCGCGGGTCCCTTTGACCAATGGCCTTCCGGCCAGGGTTTCGACCACTTCTACGGGTTCCTGGCGGCGGACACGAACAACTTTCTGCCCGCGATGTGGTCGGACCACACGCCGGTCGAGCCGCAGTTGACAAAGCCCGACTACCACCTGTCGAGCGACATGGCGGACAAGTCGATCGAATGGATCACCAACCAGGCGTCCACCGCGCCCGACCGGCCGTTCTTCCTCTACTTCGCGACGGGCGCCAGTCACGCTCCGCACCAGGCGCCCAAGGCCTATATCGAAAAGTACAAGGGCCGGTTCGACATGGGGTGGGACAAGGCGCGCGAGCTGATCCTGGCGCGCCAAAAGAAGCTCGGCGTCGTGCCCGCCGACGCTCGCCTGCCGCCAAGGCCGCCGGAGCTTCCGGCTTGGGACAGCCTGTCCGCCGCTGAAAAACGCATGGCGGCGCGCCAGATGGAGGTGTTCGCCGCCCAGCTCGACCACGCCGACCACGAGTTCGGCCGTGTCCTGGACGCCCTGCGCCGGACGGGCGAACTGGACAACACCCTGGTCGTCGTCACCTCGGACAACGGGGCGTCGGGTGAGGGCGCGCCGGCCGGAACCTACAATGAAGTGCGCAACCTCGTGGGGATGCACGCCACGCCTGAGATGAACGCGCCATTCTACGATTCCTGGGGCGGTCCGAACGGCCACTGGCACTACAGCGTCGCCTGGGCCATGGCCGGCAATACGCCGTTCAAATACTACAAGCAGACCACCCACGGCGGCGGCGTGAACGCGCCCACGGTGATTTCCTGGCCCAAGGGGATTGCCGAGCGCGGGCTGCGCCGGCAGTTCCACCACGTCAACGACATCGCCCCGACCGTCCTCGATGTGATCGGTCTGAAGCCGCCCGCCGAGCTGGACGGCGTCAAGCAGAAGCCGATGGATGGCGTCAGCATGGCCTACAGCTTCCATGACGCCGCTGCGCCGGACGCCAAGAAGGTCCAGTACTTCGAGCTGTTCGGAAATCGGGCGATCTACGCCGGCGGCTGGAAGGCGGTCGCGCTGGCGAATCCCAAGACCTGGATCCTCGGCGGGCCGATCGATTTCTCCAAGGTCAAGTGGGAGCTGTACAACGTCGCGAAGGACTTCAACGAGCGCAATGACTTGGCGCAAAAGGATCCGGGCAAGCTGGCCGAGATGCTGGCGACGTTCGATGCGGAGGCGCGACGCTACAATGTCTATCCCATCCGTCCGGATACGCGCGCCCGTCCGGCCGAACTCGAGGCGCAGGCGATCGCCGCCCACAATGGCCGCTTCACGTTCTACACGCCCGGAGCCCGCCGAATTCCCTACCTCAAGGCGGCGCCCATCTATGGACGCTCCTTCACCATGACGGCGGACGTGGACGTTCCGGCCGGAGGCGCAGACGGCGTGCTCGCGGCCCAGGGCGGGGTCACGGGCGGCTTTGCGCTCTACGTGAAGGATGGACGGCCGACCTTCGCGCACAACTATTTTGGCGAGGCGGTCTACGTGGTGCGGGGCGAAAAGCTCCCCGCCGGCAAGTCGCAGGTGCGCGCCGAATTCAAGCTGGGTGACGCTGGCGCGGCGGTCGCCCGGATCTACGTCAACGATCGGCTCGTGGGTGAAGCGGCGGTCCCGCGCACGCAGCGCGCCACCAGCGGACTGAACGACACGTTCGATGTCGGCGAGGACTCCGGCCCTCCCGTGGGCGACGACTATAAGGCGCCCTTCGCCTTCACCGGCGGACTCGAGAAGGTCGTGGTCGAAATCCCCTCGTCGCCCTAACGCGTAGAGCCTTCAGTCGGACGACTTACATTTTGCCCTGACGTTGCGGAGGATGTGCTGCTAGGCTCCATGGCGCGTCTAGCGTTGAGGATCAGATCGATGTCGCGTCCGAGGTCCAAGCGGCCCCAAATCTACGACAAGATTATCGACGCCGCAGAGCGGCTTTTTTCGATGTATGGCATCGAAGGGGTCTCATTGCGCCAGATCGCCGCCGAAGCCGGGTCTGCAAACAACTATGTTGTCCAGTATCATTTCGGCGACAAAAAGAATCTGATCCGCGCGATATTTGAAAGACGGCTCCCTGAATTGGAACTGCATCGCGCGAAACTGCTCGCCCAGGCCAAGCGGGACGGTCTGCTGCAAGACCCCAGGGCGCTTGTCAACGTGATCCTGCGACCGCTCGCAGAGCTTCGCGACGAGAAAGGCCGGCGTAGATACGCCTCCTTTCTTCTAAGTCTCGTTCAATTCGAGGGATCTTTCAGCATACGGACGGATGTGTCGGACCTGGCGCCCATGACGGATCACGTGCGGAACTTGCTAAGACTGGAGGTGCGCCACTTGAGCGTGCCGATCTTTGATCACAGGTTCTCTCTGATTTCGACTCTGTTCCTATCGAAGATTGCCGAGATCGATCGTCGCGAAGGGTCGCTGGGAGCCGACGCGCAGGATGACGCCTGGATTTCCGACACGCTCGACATGGCCGCGGCGGCGTTGCTGGCCCCAGTGGCCCCCGAGGTCCTCGACGCCTTGGGGGGACCCAGGTCGGAACCAAACCTGCCTGCCGGACAGAGGCGACGACTGGAAGCGGGATAATTAAGTCGCTTGCCTGAATTAAGGCATGCGTCTATATGTTTCCTCAGCCGGATTCGAATCCGGGGGGAGGAAACACATGCGAAGGTCATTGTTCGGGACGGCCGCTCGTCTCGGGGACACCGTCGGCGGTCGCGCCGGGCTCGTCGGGGCGTTGGTGGCGGGCGGATGGGCTGCGTTCGCGGGGCCGCCCGCGCTCGCCCAGCCGGCCGGCGGCGAATCGCAGCTTGAAGAGGTGGTCGTCACCGCCCGCAAGGTGGAAGAGAACCTGCAGGACGTTCCGGTCGCCGTCACCGCGTTCAGCGGTCAGCAACTGGCCCAGCAGAACGCCGTGCGGATCAGCGACGTCGCTCGCCTCGCGCCGGGCCTGACCCTTCGCGAAGGCAGCAACAATCCGTCCGGCGTCATCCTGAGCCTGCGCGCCCAGGTCCAGACCGACCAATTGGCGACGCTCGACCCGTCGGTCGGAACCTACGTGGATGGGTTCTACTGGGCGCGCGCCTATGGGCTGAACGCCGACCTGCTCGATGTCGAGAGCGTGCAGGTCCTCAAGGGGCCGCAGGGCACGCTGTTCGGCCGCAACACCACCGGCGGCGCGCTGCTGATCGAAACCAGCGACCCGAACCCCAGCGGCGTGGCGGGCATGCTGCAGGGAACCTATGGCCGGTTCGACGAACGGGTCGTCACGGGGATGCTGAACCTGCCCCTCGTCGAGGATCGCGCCGCCATTCGGGTGGCGGTCCAGCAGAACCAGCGTGATGGGTACCTCAAGGACGCCCGCAACGGACGCCGCTACACCGACCGCGACAACCTCACGGCGCGGATGAAGCTGCTTCTGCAGCCGACGGAGGACCTGCAGATGGTCTTCTCCGGAGAGATCTTCAACACTTCCCAGGTCGGCCCTGCCCAGGCCCTCGTCTTCATTCGCCAACCTGTCGTGGCGAGCGCGACCCAGCCGGCGTTCGCCTCGACCGGGCGCACCTTCGTCAACCTGTTTCCCATCCCCGGGCTCACCCTCGACCAATACCTGCGGTCGACCACCACGGACGAGAACGCCATCGCGCTCAGCGACCGGCCCTATACGGACGTCAAGACCCGCACCTACACCGGCACGCTGAAGTACGACACGCCCGTCGGCGCCCTGAAGCTCGTCGGCGGCTATCGTCACATCGAAGCCCTGTCCGACATCGACCTCGACGGCAGCCCCTGGCAGATCCACGTGACGGGCAGCACCCAGGAACTGGAGCATTGGTCCACCGAGGCGCAGCTCACCGGCGACGCGCTCGGCGGGGCGATCAGCTACGCCGCCGGCGCCTTCTACTTTTCGGAGTCCGGCATCGACCGCTCCCTGGGATTCCAGGTTCCCGGCCTGAGCTTCCTGAACAACCAGTTCTACGGGGACATCGACAACGACAGCAAGGGCGCCTACGGCCAGGTCGTCTGGCATGCGACCGACGCGCTGAACCTCACGGGCGGCATCCGCTACTCGCAGGATCGCAAGGGGATCGAGGTCCGCAACCTCACCTACGACCGCAGGACCAACGTGCCCGTCTGCACGATCGCAGGGGCGGTCGCGCCGACCTGCAGCCTGAAGCGCGAGGACAAGTTCGACGGCGTCTCCTACACCGCCGGCGTCGACTACGACGTGGCGCCCGACGTCCTGATCTACGCCAAGACCAGCAAGGGCTTCCGCTCGGGCGGCCAGAACCTGCGGGCCACCAGCCTGGCCTCCTTCGTACCCTTCAAGCCGGAAGTCGTCTTTGAGCACGAGGCCGGCTTCAAGAGCCAGTTCCTTGACCGCCGCGTCAGGCTCAACGTCGCGGCCTATCGGAGCACCCTGAAGAACGCCCAGCGCACGACGCTGCGCATCATTCCGCAGACCGGCGGCACGACGACGGTGCTCGAAAACGCGGCGCGGGTGCGGATCTGGGGCGCGGAGGCCGAGGCGGCCGCGATCCTGTTCGACGGCTTCGAGGTGTCGGCGACGGGCGCCCTGACCAAGGCCAAGTATCTCAGGTACCTGGAGGCCCCGAGCCCTCAGAACCCGACCGGAGATCGCCGGCGGGAGCGCTTCGACGCGGTGCCGAAGCACACCTTCTCCCTGGCGGCCATGTACCGGCGCAACCTCGATTTCGGCCGGCTGTTGCTGCGGGCCGACTATAGCTGGCAGGGAAAGACGCCGCTCAACGCGTGGAACAACCCGCTGGACCCCAACAACGCCGGCATCGTGGCCGCGACCACCCAACCGTCCGGCGGCGCGGTGAACGCGCGCGCGGCCCTCGCCTTCAGCGACGACCGCTATGAAGTCGCCGTGTGGGGGCGCAACCTCGCCAACAACCGGGACATCAACAACGCGCTGTTCGTGGACCCATTCGGCTACGTCGCCGTCCGCCACCGGGAGCCCAGGACTTACGGCGTCACCCTGACGGCCCGCTTCGGCAATCCCTGAGCCAGGGTCCCGGACGCTCCGGTCGGCGTCAGCCGATCAGGGCGTCGATGAGTCGGTCGTCCCTCGGAACCTGCCCGTCGAGGATGAGCACGGAAAGCCCGTGCACCTTGGCCCAGGCGCCGAGCGCGGCGACGGTGACCGCCTCGGCGGTGGCGCCGGGGGGAAGCAGGTGCGCGGCGTTCTCGCGCAGCATGCGGAAGGCTTCCGGGGCCTTCTCCTGCGTCGCCGCCACCGTCAGGTCATGCTCGGGCGCATTGGAGAACATGAGCCGGAACAGCGCGGGATTATCCAGCGCGAAGCGGACGTAGGCGCGCCCTGTCGCGACGAACCCGGCCTGGCCGCCGCCAGCCGCCTCTTGCGCGCCGCGTTGCGCCTCGGCGAGACGGGCGAACCCCTCGGCTGACAACGCGCGCAGCAGCGCGGCCTTGTCCGGGAAATGCCGATAGACCGCGGTCGCGCTGACCCCCACGGCGCGGGCCGCCTCGCGCAGGCCGATGTCGTCGCCCTGGCGATCCTCCAGCAGCTTGAGACCCGCCTCGATCAGCGCCGCGCGCAGGTCGCCGTGATGATAGGTCCGCGCTTTGCCGGAAGTCATGTTGACACTGTTACCATTACGTCCTATGTGAGCGCCGTCAACATTAGCCATGGGAGAGCGAGATGACAATCCGCCTCGATAGCCGCCCCAAGACCGAAACCGCCCCTGCGCCCGCCAATCCGTTCCTGACCGGCGTTCACGCGCCCATGACGCAGGAGCTGACACTCGAGGACCTGCCGGTCGCCGGCGCGATTCCAGCCGCCCTCGACGGGCGCTACCTGCGCATCGGACCCAATCCGATCGGCGCCGACCCGGCCAACTATCACTGGTTTGCGGGCGACGGGATGCTGCATGGCCTGAGGATCGCCGACGGCCGCGCGCTCTGGTACCGCAACCGCTGGGTGCGCTCGCAAGCCGTGACCGATGCGCTGGGCGAGCCGCGCACCGAGGGGCCGCGCCACGTCTTCGATACGGTCAACACCAACGTTCTCGGCTTCGCCGGCCGGACGCTGGGCCTGGTCGAGGCGGGCAGCACGCCGGTCGAGATCGGCGAGACGCTGGAGACCCTGCGCTATACGGACTTCGACGGGACCCTGCACGGCAGTTTCACCGCGCACCCCCACGTCGATCCGTCGACCGGCGAGATGCACGGGATCTGCTACGACGCCAGCAACCCCACGGTCATCCGCTACGTCGTGGTCACCGGCGAAGGCCAGGTCCGGCGCGAGGTGGAGATCCCGGTCGAGCACGGTCCGATGATCCACGACTGCGCGATCACGCAGCGCTTCGCGATCATCCTGGATCTGCCGGTCACCTTCTCGATGGAGACGGCGATGGCGGGCCATCCCTTCCCCTATCGCTGGAACCCGTCGCACCCTGCGCGGGTGGGACTGCTGCCGCGCGAGGGCGGGGCTGAAAACATCATCTGGGCCCCGGTCGATCCCTGCTACGTCTTCCACACCGTCAACGCCTACGACGCGGACGACGGGACCGTGATCCTGGACGTCGTCGTCCATGACCGCATGTTCTCGCAGAGCAAGGCTGGGCCGGATTCGCAGCGCGGCGGGCTTGAGCGTTGGATCGTGGATCCCGACGCCCGGACCGTCCGGCGCGTCGTGGTCGACCCGACGCCGCAGGAATTCCCACGCACCGACGAGCGGCGCTTCGGCCTGGCTTACCGCTATGCCTATACGATGGCGCTGACCGGCGCGTTCCTGGGCGCGGGCCTGTTCAAGCACGACCGGGAAACGGGCGCGCGGCAGGCGCATGATTTCGGCCCGAACCGGAGCCCCGGCGAGTTCGTGTTCGTGCCGGCGCACGCCGACGCGGACGAGGACGAAGGCTGGCTGATCGGCCTCGTCGTCGACACCGCGGCGGAGACGACCGATCTCGTCATCCTCAACGCCCGCGATTTCGAGGGGCCCCCGCAGGCGAGCATCCGTCTGCCCCACCGCGTGCCGCCGGGCTTCCACGGCAATTGGGTGGAGACCGGACGCTGACGTCTCGGAAGAGGCGGTCGTCGGATGGGCGGAGCTAAGTCGGGAAATCGGGGGCAGGTTAAGCGTGTCCCCGATTTCCTGCATCGACACAGCGACCACGCGGACTACCCAAGACCGAATGTACTCCGTGCCGGCGTCGCCAAGCCTCAGCGCCCTTTCATGGTGTCATGACCAAGAGCGTGGAGGACGCGGAGGCCAGAACGCGTCCTTGGTCGTCGGTCAACTTGGCTTCTGCAAAAGCGACGCGCCGCCCGAAGGATGTGATCGTACCGACGGCGCGCACTCGGCCCGTATTTGCCGTAATCGCGCGATGATAAGCCACCTTCAGCTCTAGTGTGGTGTACCCCTGGCCGGGCGCCAGCTTGGAATGTGTGGCTATCCCGCAGGCCGAATCCAGAAGAGCGGCGGCATAGCCCCCATGGACGCTGCCCATCGGATTGTAGGTTCGTTCGTCCGGATTCCCCTCGAAGACCGCCAGGCCATCCGCGACCTCGATGAGATTGAAGTCGAGCGTCCGGCCCATTGACGGTTGCGCCTTGGCCGCAATCATCGCCCGAAGCTGTTCGAGACCGGTCAGGTCGCTCATGCGCGATCCCCTGGCCCCATTTCCACCAGCGCCCGCGCCGCATCTGCGCCTGCCGCCAGGATGCGATCCGACACCGTCGCTTCTCCCACGGCGCGGGCGAGCTGAAGCGTGCCGACAAGCGTGGCGTAGACGCCGATCGCGACGGCCTCCGGATCGTGTGTCTCCGGCGACAATGTCGAGGCCATCTCACGCACCATCGCGAGAAACCGCTCGGCGAAAAGGCTGCGCGTCTCTGACGGCTGGCGAGCAATCTCTGGCAGAAGCGCCGCAGACGTGCAGCCTTTTCGCGGATTGTCCCGATGTTCTGGCGACAGATAGGCCGTGATGGCGGCCTCCACGCCGCCCGCGGCCATGAGCTCCCGCATGCGGGTCGCCTGGTCCTCCAGGGCCGTCGCAAGGGTTTCGCGGACAAGCTCCGCCTTCGATTGAAAGTGCGGATAGAAGGCGCCGTTGGTCAGCCCGGCATCGTTCATGATGCCGGCCAAACCCGACCCAGCGATGCCGTCCCGTCGAAAGCGGTCCGCCGCGACCTCGACGATCTGCCGGCGCGACGCGTCCTTTCGTCCCTTTTCGTATCGCACGAGCGACCCTCACGATTCCGATTGCATTACGATCATGCTATCATTAACTGACCATAATGCAATGGCCCCATGCCGGGGAACTTGTGAGTCCGGAGCACCAAATGAGCGCGCATTCCGCAGGGAGCGATCCTAGACCCCCCACACCCGCTGTCCTCATCACCGGAGCGTCGTCGGGCATAGGCGCAACCTATGCCGACCGCTTCGCGCGCCGCGGCCACGACCTTGTGCTGGTGGCGCGTGACGGCGCGCGGATGGACCGTCTGGCGGCGCGTCTGCGCGAGGAATGCGGCGTACACGTCGACATCCTTCAAGCGGATCTGACCCACCCCGACGAGCTTGCAGAGGTGGCGGCTCGCCTGCGGGACGACGGCCGTATCGGAATTCTCGTCAACAATGCCGGCGCAGGCCTGGCGGGCAGCTTCGAACGGCAGGCGATCGACGACATCGAACGTCTCGTCGCGCTGAACACCACAGCCGTCGTCCGGCTCGCGAGAGCCGCCGCGGCGCGCTTCGTGGACGCCGGCGAGGGCGCGATCATCAACGTTTCGTCGGTGGTCGGGCTCGTTCCCGAGTTTGGCCAGACGGTTTACGGGGCGACCAAGGCGTTCGTCTCATACCTGTCTCAGGGGCTGAGCCTCGAGCTGGCGTCGAAAGGCGTCTACGTGCAGGCGGTGCTTCCCGCGGCGACCCGCACCGAGATCTGGGAGCGTGCAGGCGCCGACATGAACGCCCTGCCGGCTCTGATGGACGTCGGTGAACTGGTGGATGCGGCGTTGGTCGGATTCGACCGTCGCGAACCCATCACCATCCCTCCGCTCCACGACGCCGGACAATGGGACGCTTATCAGGCCGCGCGACAGGCCATGATCCCGGGGTTCGCCCAGGTCCATGCGGCGGAGCGCTATCGCACTGCCTCAGCATAGCCCTTGAAGCGACCTGGCGCCCAGGCACGCCGCAACGCCGACGAGGTCGGGCTTGCTCGTCCCGCGGCGGGGACGCGCACTGAAGTGCGTGTTCGCCCCCCGCCAAAAGTTGCTAATATGTTCTCGCCGGGCTAAACTCTGGAAACACCTGGCCGCTACCGCCCGGATGGCTTCGAGGTGTTGACCGGTCAACACCTCGGTCAACACCTCGGTCAACACCTTGGTTCCCCTGCAAGTTATTGAATAAAAATGAGAAGTAATCCTCTCGGCAGGTATTGACCATCCCCGCGTTTTCGCCGGACGTCGCGCGGTCCGGTCAACCCCCGCCCGCCTCAGTGCCCGTGCGAGCCCTCGTACACCCCAGGCGCCAGGCGCTCGTCCTCGTGGGCCTCGTGGCCGGTGGCGGAGACGAACCGGCGGTCGCAGTAGGGGCATTCTACGAAGTCGGCCTCGCCCATCTCCAACCACACCCGCGGGTGGCCCAGGGCGCCGCCGACGCCGTCGCAGGCGATCCGGTGCGAGCGCACGGCGATGGTCTCAGGCGGGGTCGGGCCGGTCATCTTCACCTCAGGGCCTGCAGCCGGCTTGGCGGGGCCGCGGCGTGCGCCTAGGTATGCGACGCGGGCTTCCCCCGTCAATCGACTGACAGCCCCAACCTCAAGAGCCTGCCAACCTTATGAGCCTGGATCTCCCCGCCTACGCCATCGAAGCCCGGGGCCTCGACAAGACCTACGCAGCCACCAAGACCACGCCGGCGATGCATGCGCTGAAGGGCCTGGACCTGGCCGTGCCGCGCGGCTCGATCTTCGGCCTCTTGGGCCCCAACGGGGCGGGCAAGTCGACCTTCATCAACATCCTGGCCGGGCTCTGCCGCAAGACCGCGGGCACGGTCGCCATCTGGGGCCGCGACATCGACGAGCGTCCGCGCGACGCGCGCGCCGCCATCGGCGTGGTGCCGCAGGAGATCGCCGCCGACCCCTTCTTCACGCCGCGGGAGGCGCTGGACGTGCAGGCCGGCATGTACGGGGTGCCGGCGGTGGAGCGGCGCACCGACGAGCTCCTGGCCGCCCTCGGTCTCGCCGACAAGGCGGGCGCCTATGTGCGCCAGCTTTCCGGCGGCATGAAGCGCCGGCTGATGGTCGCCAAGGCCATGGTGCACAACCCGCCGGTGCTGATCCTCGACGAGCCCACCGCCGGCGTCGACGTGGAGCTGCGCCGCCAGCTCTGGAGCTATGTGGTCGAGCTGAACCGCAAGGGCGTGACCATCGTCTTGACCACCCACTACCTGGAGGAGGCCGAGGAGCTCTGCGACCAAATCGCCATCGTCAACCACGGCCGGGTGGTGGCCTGCGAGACCAAGAAAGGGCTCCTGCAACGGATCGACACCCGCAGCGTGGTGGTGACGCCGGAGGAGCCGCTGGCCCAGGCGCCGCACCTGGAGGGATTCGAGGCCAAGTCCCGGCCCGAGGGCGCCTTCGCCGTCACCTACCGCACCGGCCAGTCCAGCGTCGAGCAGGTGCTGGCCGCCGTGCGCGCCGCCGGCCTGCACATCAAGGACATCGCCACCGAGGACCCGGACCTGGAGGACGTGTTCCTGACGCTCACCTACGCCGCCCCGGAGGAGGCGTCCGCCTGACGCGCCGTTTGCAGCGGGGGCCGGTTTCGGCTAGGAACCGCATCCGCTTCAGCCGCACCCGTAGCTCAGCTGGATAGAGCGTTGCCCTCCGAAGGCAAAGGTCACACGTTCGAATCGTGTCGGGTGCG
>Ga0068862_100003059_pt1 | contig 14576 bp, 14 predicted proteins | sample KBSSwiS52_FD_66598 | JGI IMG/M metagenome (GOLD analysis project Ga0068862, IMG submission 66598) | Switchgrass rhizosphere microbial communities from Kellogg Biological Station, Michigan, USA - KBS Switchgrass S5-2 | ecosystem: Host-associated > Plants > Roots > Rhizosphere > Soil ... | reverse complement strand
AAGTCGAAGATCATCGTGATCTCGACGCACCTGCTCGAAGAGGTCGAGGCGGTTTGCAACCGCGCGATCATCATCGCGCGCGGCAAGATCCTCGCCGACGACACTCCGCGCGGGCTCGAGGCGCGCTCGCGCTTCTACAACGCCGTATCGCTGAAGCTGACGAATCCCGAGCTGATCCCGGCCGCTCGCAACGCGATCAAGCTGCTGCCCGAGGTCGCGAGCACCGAGCTCGACGAGAAGAACGGCCGTATCACGGCGTTTCCGGCGCCCGGTAAGCTGCCGTTGGCCCCGATCAACGCGCTCGCGGAGCGGCAACGCTGGCCGCTTGCCGAGCTGCACTTGGAGTCCGGCCGCCTCGACGAGGTGTTCCGCTCGATCACGGGAGGAGCTTCGGCATGAGCGGCGTCGCCGCAGTGTTCAAACGCGAGCTCGCGAGCTACTTCGCGACGCCGATCGCGTACGTCTTCATCGTGATCTTCCTCGTCGTCTCGGGCTGGTTCACGTTTTTCTACGGCGGTTTCTTCGAGGCGGGACAGGCCGACCTCGGCGCCTTCTTCTACTGGCACCCGTGGCTCTACTTGCTGCTCGTGCCGGCCTTGAGCATGCGGCTGTGGGCCGAGGAGCGAAAGTCGGGAAGCATCGAGCTCTTGATGACGCTGCCGCTCGAGACGTGGCAAGTCGTCGCCGGCAAGTACTTGGCGGCGTGGGCGTTCACGGCGATCTCGGTCGCACTGACGTTCCCTATTTGGATCACGGTCAATTATCTCGGCGAGCCCGACAACGGCGTGATCTTCGCCGCCTATCTCGGCAGCATCCTGATGGCCGGCGGCTTCCTCGCCGTCGGAGCCTGCTTGTCCGCGGCGACGAAGAACCAAGTCATCGCATTCATCGTGTCGGTCGTCACGTGCTTTGCGCTGCTGGTTCCCGGCCTCGGCGTCGTTCAGCAGATCCTCTCGGGCATCGCGCCGCAGTGGCTCGTGGACGGGCTCACGAGCTTGGGGCCGCAAGCGCACTTCGACTACATCAGCAAAGGCGTCATCGATCTGCGCGACATCATCTACTTCGCGCTGTTGATCGGGATGGCGCTTTACGCCAACACGCTCGTGCTCGAGCTCAAGAAGGCGGATTGACGCAATGAGCGCAACGAGTAAGAACAAGCTCGGCTACGTGACGCTTTTGCTGATCGTCCTGGCATTCGTCGTGGCCGTCGTCGCGGCGAATGCTTGGCTCCGCGGCATGCGCGTCGACCTGACCGAGAACAACCTGTACACCTTGGGCGAGGGAACGCAGGCAGTCCTCGACGACATCGACGAGCCGATCAATCTCTATTTCTTCTTCTCGAACGAAGCGACGGCCAACTTGCCGAGCCTGCGCACGTACTCGACGCGCGTACGCGAGATGCTCGAGGAATTCGCCGCGCGAGCACCCGAGGGCAAGCTCGTGCTGAACGTCGTCGATCCACAGCCGTTCTCGGAAGAAGAGGACCGGGCGGAGCAGTTGGGTCTCCAATCGGCCATGGTCGGCCAGGGCGGCGAGGCCGTTTACTTCGGTCTCGCGGGCACCAACAGCGTCGGCACCTCGGATCGCATCCCGATCTTCGACCCGCGCAAGGAGTCGTTCCTCGAGTACGACATTGCGCGCCTCGTCTACAACCTCGCGACCACGGACAAGACCGTCGTCGGCCTGCTGTCGAGCGCGCCGATCGGCGGCGGCTTCGATCCGCTCTCGCAGCAGCCGGCGCAACCGTGGGTCGTCGTCGAGCAGGCGAAGCAGCTGCTCGAGGTGCGAACGTTGCCCGCGAGCGTTCTCTCGATCGACGACGACGTCGACGTGCTCTGGATCGTGCACCCCGCGATGCTCGACGACAGCACGCTGTACGCGATCGACCAGTTCGTCATGCGCGGCGGCCGCGCGCTCGTGTTCGTCGACCCGAACGCCGAGGCTCTCGCCGGCCCCGACCCGTCGGGCCTCGGCATTGGCGGCTCCGCGTCGACGTCGACGCTCGGGCGTCTCTTCGATGCCTGGGGCGTCAAGTTCGATACGGCGAACGTCGTCGCGGACAATCGCTACGGGCTCAGCATCAGCAGCCGGTTCCAACCGGTGCGTCACATCGGTTTGATCGGGCTCGATGCAGACGCGATGAGCCAAGACGACCCGATCACCTCGGGACTGGGCACGGTCAACTTCGGCGTCGCGGGGCATTTCGAGCTCGCCGAAGGCGCGAAGGCGACGCTGACGCCGTTGCTCAAATCGAGCGTCGAATCCGAGCTCATGCCGGCGGAGCGGTTCCAGTTCTTGCCGGATCCCGAGGAGCTCTTGAAAGGCTTCACACCGAGCGGCAAGGAATACACCCTGGCCGCGCGCCTATCGGGCCCGCTCAGCTCCGCGTTCCCCGACGGCCCGCCGGCGGCCGAGGGACGCGAAGCTCCCGTCGATGCGGCCCTCGCCGGCAAGCATCTAGCCTCGACCGAGAATGCGAACCTCGTGCTCGTGGGCGACGTCGACGTCTTGAGCGACAGGCTCTGGGTGCAGGCCCAGAACTTCCTCGGCCAGCGCATCTACAACGCGTTTGCCAACAACGGCGACTTCGTGATCAACGCGCTCGACAATCTCTCCGGCAGCGCCGCGCTAATCGGCCTGCGCAGCCGCGCGACGTACACGCGGCCGTTCACGACGGTCGAAGGGCTACGCCGCCGCGCCGACCTCGAGTTCCGCGCGACGGAGCAGAGGCTCGAGGCCGAGCTCACGCAGACGGAGCAGCGCTTGGGCGAGCTGCAACAGTCGCGCAGCGACGGCAACTCGCTGCTGATGAGCCCCGAGCAGCAAACGGAGATCCAGCGCTTCCTCGACGAGCAAGTGCGGATCCGGCAGGAGCTGCGCGCCGTGCGCCGCAACCTCGATGCCGACATCGAGCGGCTCGGGACTTGGCTCAAGGCGATCAACATCGTGCTCATGCCCGTGCTGCTGACGCTCGCCGCACTCGGCATCGTCGTCATGCGCCGCAAAAGGAAGGCGCGCTCGTGAGCCAGCGCACGGTTGCGATCCTTGCCGCGGCGCTCGTCGTGCTGCTCGCGCTCGTGATCTTCGGCCAGCGCACCTCCGCGCCGGTGGGCTTGGGCACTGCATTGGTACCCGACCTCGAAGCGGCGCTCGGCGATCTCGAGCGCGTGACCGTCGCGAAGGCCAACGGCGAGACCGTCGCGACGCTCGAGAAGCGCCCCGACAACTGGGTCGTCGCAGACAAGAACGGCTACGTCGCGAACGCGGCGAAACTGCGGCAAGCGCTCACGGCGCTCGCGGAAGCGAAGATCCTCGAGCAGAAGACGGCGAATCCCGAGCTCTACGGCCGCCTCGGCGTCGAGGACGTCACCGCTGCGGACGCCGCCGGCGTCAGCGTCGCGCTGACCGCGCAAGGCCGCGAGCTGCCGACGATCATCCTCGGCAACGCCGAAGGATCGAAGTACCGCTACGCGCGTCGCGCCGGCGAGGCGCAGAGCTATCTCATCGATCGCAATCCCGACGTGCCGCGCGCGGCCGCGCAATGGATCGATTCCGTCATCGTCGACGTCCGCGGCGAACGCGTTCGCGAGGTCACGATCACGCACGCCGACGGCGAGGTCGTTCACATCTCGAAAGCGAGCTCGGAGCTCGCGAACTTCGACGTCGCCGCCGTTCCGAAGGGCCGCGAGCTCTCCTATCCCGGGGTCGCGAACGTCATCGGCAACGCGCTGCGCGAGCTCAACCTCGAGGACGTCGAGACTGCCGCGGCACCGGCCGAGCAGCCCACGATCGTCGAGTTTCGGACGTTCGACGGGCTCATCGTTCGCGTGACGGGCAGCAAACGAGGCGACGAGGACTGGATCTCGCTCGAGGCGAGCGTCGACTCCGCGCAAGCGGCCGCGCCGCCGGCCGCCCCGGCCGAAGGCGCCGCCGCTTCGACGCCGCCGGCAGCCGACCCGAATGCCGAGGCGCAGCGCATCAACGCGAAGGTCGCGGGCTGGCGCTACAAGATCGCCGGCTTCCAGTACGACCAGATGACGCGCCGCATGGCGGAGCTGCTGAAGGCCGTGCCGCCTGCCTGACCGCGCCGCTCGAGAGGTGCCGGTGTTACGGTTTCGGTTCGTGGCGTGAGGCGACGCCTGTGCCTGCCGCGTGCCGAACCGAAACCGTAACACCGGCACCACTCGCCCGGTAAACTGCCTGCCTTCCGCTTCGCGGGTAGGCCATGAGCACGCAACCGAAGTCGTATCCGATTGCCGCGAGCTACGCGCCGTTGATCGCGCGCGCTCGCGTCTACGACGTCGCGATCGAGTCTCCGCTCGACCGTGCGCCGCGCCTCACGGCGCGGCTCGGCCACGACGTGCTGTTGAAGCGCGAGGACTTGCAAGCCGTGTTCTCGTTCAAGCTGCGCGGGTCGCACAACAAGATCGCGCAGACTCCGGCTGAGAAGCTGGCGAACGGTGTCATCTGCAGCTCGGCCGGCAATCACGCGCAAGGAGTGGCGCTAGCCGCGCACAAGCGCGGGCTCCGCGCCGTCATCGTGATGCCGAAGACGGCGCCGTCGATCAAGGTCGACGCCGTCGTCGCGCTCGGCGGCGAGGCGGTGCTGCACGGCATGACTTACGACGAGGCGAACGCGCACGCGCGAACGCTCGAGAGCGCGCAGGGCCTTTGCTTCGTGCATCCGTTCAACGATCCCGACGTCATCGCCGGTCAGGGCACGATCGGCGCGGAGCTCGAGCGGCAATGGCCGCGCGTGCCCGACGCGGTCTTCGTGCCCGTCGGCGGCGGCGGGTTGATCAGCGGCATCGGCACCTATCTCAAGCACCGCTACCCCGGCATCAAGATCGTCGGCGTCGAGCCCTATGAGTCCGCGAGCATGTACGAGTCGCTGCGCGCGGGCCGCATCGTCACGCTCGATCGCGTCGGCACGTTCGCCGACGGCGTAGCCGTGCGCCGCGTCGGCGACGAGACGTTTCGCGTCGCGAGCGAGGTCGTCGACGAGATCATCCTCGTCAGCACCGACGAGATCTGTGCCGCGATCAAGGACATCTTCGAGGACGTCCGCGCCGTCGTAGAGCCCGCGGGCGCACTCGCCGTCGCCGGCATGAAGCGTTACGCCGAAGGCCGGGGCGCGCGAGGCGCGACGTTCGTCGCGATGCTGAGCGGAGCGAACATGAACTTCGCCCGCTTGCGGCACGTCACCGAGCGCGCCGAGATCGGCGAGCACCGCGAGGCGCTGCTCGCCGTCGAGATCCCGGAGCGGCCCGGCGCGTTCCTGAAGTTCTGCGAGGCGCTCGGCGAACGCAACATCACGGAGTTCAACTATCGCTATGTGCCGGGCGCCACGGCGCGCATCTTCGTCGGCGTGTCGTTGCAGCGCGGCGCGGCCGAAGCCGCCGAGATCGTCACGGTGCTGCAATCTCAGGGCTATCCGGTGCTCGACTTGAGCGGCAACGAGCTCGCGAAGCTGCACATCCGCCACCTCGTCGGCGGCCAAGTGCCGGGGCTCGAAAACGAGCTCCTGTACCGGTTCGAGTTTCCGGAACGCCCCGGCGCGCTGATGGGTTTCCTGCAAGCGATCGGCGACCTCTGGAACATCAGCCTGTTCCATTACCGCAATCACGGCTCCGACTACGGGCGCGTGCTCGCGGGGGTGCAGGTGCCCGAAAGCGACCGGAGCGAGTTCGCGCGGCACCTCGCGAAGCTCGGCTACACGTACTGGGACGAGACCGCGAACCCGGCGTATCGATTGTTCCTGCACTCGGGCTCATGACGGCCAACCGCTGGATGACGAGAGCGCTGGCGCTCGTGCTCGGCGTCTATGCGCTCTTTTCCTGTTGGACTCTTTTCTACAACTTGAGCCCGATCGCCGCCGCCGTCGCTTGCGTGCTCGGTGCCGCAGCGGTGGGACTCTGGCGCATGAGGCCATGGTCTCGCTGGATCGTCTACTCGATCTCGGCGGTGTTGGGCGCCTGGTTCGTCTGGTACGTCTCGAAGCTGGTCCAGGGCGGTTGGCCGTACGAGGACGGTACGCGATCCTTGCTCGCCGTGCTTCCGGCGTCGCTGCTGATGCTGTGCGGTATTGCGGCCGCCGTTCACGTCAAAAGGGTGTTTGACCCGCGCTGAGTCGTCAACGCTCCTGCGCCCCCTCGACGCAGCGGTCTCGGCAAGCCCTTGTCGCGGCGACGCACCGGTCCACCACCGCAAGCATCGTCGGCCACAGCGATTCGGGCGTGGTCATGGCCTCGCGCGCGAGAGTCGGATTCGTCAAGTAGCGGCCCGCGATGACCAGCGCAGGCGTCGCGCTGATCGCGTACTCGCGATTCAACGCGGCGGCACGCTGCATGCGCGCGTCAACGTCACTCGAGTCGAATGTAGCGTCGAAGGTCGCCGCATCCACGCCGAAGCGTTCGAAGAAGTCTTCGAGCGCGCCCCGCGACGCCAAGTCATTGCCGCGCTCATGGATCTCGTCATAGAACGCGTCTTGCATCGCGTCGAGCTTGCCGAGCACCTCGGCCGTGTAATACGCGCGCGCCTGGAGCTCCGCTTTGGCGTTGAACAGGGCTGGAACGCGCGCCAGCGAGACGTCGCTCGGCGCTCGCGCTTCCCAGCGATCGAGCTCGGGCTCGAACGCGTAGCAGGGGAAGCAGAAGAACATGAAGAACTCGGTCACCTCGATCTTTCCGGCCGCACCTACGGTTGCCGTCGCCGTTGCGCCCGGCAGCACTTCGTAGCCGCGGCCCGCGACGAACCGCGACGCGTCGATGGTGGGCAGAGGAGCCGACACGCCGGCGGGCGGCGCGCTTGGCGACGGGTCCACGAGTGCGAAACGAGCCGCGATCGCGACGACGGCGACCGCGGCCGCTGCGCCTGCGAGCCACAACCAGGGGCTGCGAGCCGCCGCTTCGCGCTGCGCGGGAGCCCCGGCAACGAGGCGCGACAGCGTCGCGAACAACTCCGGCGCGGGGTCCGCGATGGCATCGCCGCGCAGCGCGTCGTCCGCAGTCCACGCCGCAGTGCACCGCGCGCAGGCCATGACGTGCTCGGCCGCGCGCTGACGCTCGGTCTGATTGAGCCGTGCGACGCGATGGCCGTCGATGATCGAGTCGATTGTTTCGCAGTTCATCGTTTGCTCCCAACGACATGGAGTGCCGGGACGGCTTCGTCGACGGCGAGGAGTCTTGCGAGCCGCTGCCGAGCGCGGTGCAGCCGCGCGCTCAGCGCGTTCTTGTTCACGGCGAAGATCGCGGCAAGCTCGTCGAGGTCGTGACCCTCGGCGTGCAGCGACAGCAGCGCGCGCTGCTCGGGGTCGAGCTCATCCCAGACGGCAGCCAGGCGCTCGTGCATGCGCCGAGCTTCGGCGGCGCGCTCGGGACTCGGCTCCTCGCTGTGCGGCATTCCGGGGACGTCGTCGCCCGCAAGCGAAACGTCGGCACGGCGCCGCTTGCGCCGCGTCGCGTCGACGAACAAGTGATAGAGCGCGCGCATCAGCCAGGCGCGCGGGTTCGTGGCGGCGCCAAGATCGTCGAGCCGCGAGCAAGCACGCAGGCAGAGCTCCTGAACGAGATCCTCGGCATCGGGCCGACGCCGCGTGAGCCTCATCGCGGCGCGATACAGCGTCGCGAAGTGCGGCTGCACCAGGCTCGTGAACCTCTGCTCGACTGAATCGCTCATCGGCGGCGCCTCGTACTATGCGCCTAAGACGCCGGGCGAGCCGAGCGCTTACGGGTAGTGGACGAGAATTCTCGCCGTGTTCGGAGCGAAGGTCAGTTTGCGTCGATGTGAGCGAGCTTCGACGCTTGCGAGAGCCGGTAGAAGTGGCGCAGCTCGCGGTGCGCGGCCGCTTCGTCGTCGCGGCGCAGCGGCAGGCGCTGACAATATTTCGCCGCGTAGCGGTTGGCGCGGCGGTATCGCTCGCGCTCGTGCTCCTCGAGCTCGGTGGCCAACGTCGGCAAATCGAATAGCCAGCCGTGCAAGCCGCCCGGCTCGCGGCCGGTCTGGTCGCGCAGCAGCATGCCCGTCGTCACGAACTTGTCGACCTCGGCTTGCAGCTCGAGCTCGAACAGCGAAACGGTCTTGTCGCGCGCGGCGTTCCACGCGTAGTACGTGAAGTGGCTGACGCCTTCGAGCGCCGCCCAGAAGTCCGCGAGGTTGTCGCCGTCGAGCTTCGTCAGCGGATCGTGCCGGTCGAGCCGATCGAGCAGCTCGCGCTCGAGATACAGCGCGACGTCCGCCTCGCCGTCGGCTTCGGCGATCAAGAGCTTCTCGTCGACCTTGCGGCCGCCGGCATCGAGGCAGCGCGCGAGCTTGGGATCCGTGATCAAGAAGTCGCTGACGGCGTAGCCGACCTCGAGCGCGTAGAGCTCGTGCAACATTTGCTCGAGCCTGCGCAGCAGCATCGCTAGTGACGTGTCGCGACGTTCAGCGTCGCGTTGGGCTCGAGGCCGTGCTCGCGCAGCAGCCGCGCAGCGCGTCGGCTGCCCGTGCGCAGCCAGATCTCGTAGAGGCGCAGCACGTCGATCGCCGCCGCCCTGCCCGAGTCGCGGATCTCGGAGAGCACGTCGACGAAGTCGCGAAACTTCTCCGCGAGCTCCGCGAAGACGCCGCCGAACGCGCGCCCCTCGCGCGTGCCGCGCACATTGTCGGAGAGCCGTCCGTACGCGGCGCCGCCCATGTCGATGTAGTAGTCGACGTCGACGAGCTTGCGCGCGAAGCCGTCGCCGAAGAAACCGGCGACGAACAGCGACGTGTCGCCGGCGCGGCGCAGCAGGGCGTTACGCGCTTCGCGGTTCGGGCTATCGGCGGCCGCCGCGAGCAGCAGCGCCACCGGTTGGAGTCCGGGGCCGGGCTTACCCTGGTCGTAGAGCGTTTCGTGCCGAGCGAACAGCGTCAGCAGATTGACGACGTAGTAAGCGGTGTGATCGTCGGCGGCAACGCCTTGCTTCGCCATGGCGTCGGCGACGGAGTCCTTGAAAAATTCTTGCAGACTGGCGACAGCGTGTACCCGGTCCATCGGCGCGCGCAAACAGGTCTCCTGCAACCTCGGCGTTGCACTGCCGCACACGACGGCAGAGCGTGCCGCTTGAGTTCGAGTATAAGGTCGCGCCGCACGGAAACTGCAAACGGCTTCACGTTTCTTCGTACTGCGAGACTCGAGCGGCTAGAGCTCCGAGCATGCGCACACAATGACCGTGAATTCGTTCATACCAGTGCCGCCGACGCAATGCGGCGGCACCGTTCAACGAGTAGCGAGCGTCGAGCAGCACGCACGCGCCGTCGTCTTTCGGCTCGATGCGCCAGTGCAGACGCAAGCTGACGCAGCACGGCGGATCGAGCAGCGTTTCCTGCAACGTGATCGATACTGGTCGTAGACATGCAAGGACCTTGCCGCGCCGTAGCACCTTGCCGCGTTGCGCTTCGTAGCGGCGCCCCGCGGTAGGAACCGTCGTGTCGAGCAGGAGCGCGCTGCCGCCCCAGCGGCCTTTCGCGACGACGTCGACGAGCGCCGCGAATGCTTCCGTCAACGCACAGCCGACCTCGATCTCGTGGCGTTGCTTGAGCACGACCGTCCTCCCTGACTCGCGTGCGGCAAACGCTAGTGCACTCGAGCGGTGCGCGCCACGCGCGAATCGGGCCAAAACGAGGCGTAATTGCGCGCTAAGGAATCAGGACCGTCGAGCCCGTCGTCTTGCGCGCCTCGAGATCGCGATGCGCTTGCGCCGCGTCGCGCAACGCATACTTCTGGTTGACCTCGATCTCGACGCGCCGTTTCTCGACGAGCGCGAACAGCTCGGCGGCGCCGGCTTCGAGCGACGCGCGCTCGCCGATGAAATCCTGGAGAGTAGGTCGCGTAACGTACAACGAGCCGCGCCGCATCAGCTCGTGGAGACCGAACGGCTCGACCTTGCCCGACGAGTTACCGAAGCTGACGAGAACCCCGTGCGGCCGCAGGCAATCGAGCGACTGATAGAACGTCGTGCGGCCGACCGAGTCATAGACGACGGGAACGCCTCCGCCCGAGAGCTCGCGGACGCGGCGCGGAATCTCGTCGCCGTCGAGCAGGACGTGCTCGCAGCCCAAGCGCAGAGCGAGCTCACGCTTCGCCGGCGTGCTGACGATGCCGATGACGCGCGCGCCGAGCTCGCGCGCCCACTGCGCCGCAATGAGGCCCACGCCGCCGGCCGCCGCGTACAGCAAAATCCAGTCTCCCGACGCGACCTTGAAGCTTCGCTTCAGCAGGTACCAAGCCGTCAGGCCCTTCAGCATCATCGCCGCGGCCGTCTCGTCGCCGATCGCGTCCGGAAGTTTGACGAGGCAACGCGCCGCGACCACGCGCTCGTCGGAGTACGAGCCGAGAGGCGGAGGTGCCGTGTACGCAACGCGGTCGCCCGCTTTCAGGTGCCGGACACCCGGGCCGACCGCGGTGACGACGCCCGCGCCTTCGCCGCCGAGCCCACTCGGCAACGTGAGCGGATAGAGCCCCGTGCGGTGATAGACGTCGATGAAGTTCACGCCGATCGCTCGATGCGCGACGCGCGCCTCCCCCTCGCCGGGCTCCGGGACCTCGACCTCGCGGTACTGCAGAACCTCGGGGCCGCCGAACGATTCGAAACGGATGGCGCGTGTCATGACATCTAATACCTGGCGGCGCTGCTAGAATCGCCGCCCTATTTTGGAATATAGCACTCGATGAGCGACCCTCTCGTGATCGTCGGCGGCGGCCAAGCGGCCGCACAAGCCGTCCAATCGCTGCGGCAACAGAATTTTGCGGGCGCGATCACGCTGCTCTGCGACGAGCCGTATCCGCCGTATCAGCGCCCGCCTCTGTCGAAAAAATATTTCGCGGGCGAGCTTCCGCGCGAGCGCCTACTGCTTCGACCCGCCGCCTTCTACGCGGAGAAAGGCGTCGCGCTCGAGCTCGGTGCGCGAGTCGAGGAGATCGAGCCGGGCGCGCGCCGCGTCAGGCTGCGCGACGGCCGCACGCTCGCGTACGACCGCCTGCTGCTCGCGACGGGCAGCCGCGCGCGCGTTCTCGCGATACCCGGCGCGGAGCTGCCCGGCGTGCACTACCTGCGCACGATCACGGACGTCGACGGCATCATCGCGGCACTCGCGCCGTCGGGGCGCATCGTCCTGATCGGCGCCGGCTACATCGGGCTCGAGGTCGCCGCCTCCGCGCGACAGCGAGGGTTCGACGTCACGGTCCTCGAAGCGGCCGACCGCGTCATGTCGCGCACGGTCAGCCGAGAGGTCTCCGCCTTCTACGAGGCTTGTCATCGCGCCGCCGGCGTCGTCATTCATTGCGGCGCCGGCGTCAAGACGTTCCACGGGCCGTCTCATGTGACAGCCGTCGAGACCAGCGACGGCCGAAAATTCGCTTGCGACGTCGCCATCATCGGCGTCGGCGTCGAGCCCAACGTCGAGCTCGCGAGCCGCGCCGGCCTTCCGTGCGCCAACGGCATCGTCGTCGACGAGCTCGCGCAGACGGCCGATCCGCACATCGTCGCGGCCGGCGACTGCACGAACCACCCGCTGCCGCTGCTCGCACAACGCGTGCGCTTGGAGTCCGTCCCGAACGCCATCCATCAAGCGAAAGTTGCGGCCGCGACTCTGCTTGGGGTCCCGACACCGTATTCGGAGGTGCCGTGGTTCTGGTCCGATCAATACGACTTGAAGCTGCAAATTGCGGGGCTGTCGACGGGCTATGACGAGGTCGTGCTGCGCGGCGATCCTGCCGCGCGCAGCTTCGCCGCGTTCTATCTCAAAGGGGGGCAGATCCTTGCCGTCGACGCCGTCAACAGCCCGCGCGAGTTCATCGCGGGCAAGAAGCTCGTCGCGAATCGCGCGCGCGTCGCGCCCGACGTGCTGCGCGATGCGAAGGTCGACTTGACGACGATCGCCCCTTGAGTGGGCTACTGTGCCGCGACTTGCGGCCCGGGAAGATTCAAGTACAGCTCGCCGTTCGCCTGCGCGACGTTGCGCGCCGGGTCGAGGGCGGTGATCTCGTAGTGCTCGACGGCGCTGCCTTCGCTGCCGCGAAACGAGCCCGTGAGGCCGACGACCTCGGCGCTGTCGTCGGCGCCGGGACCGACGGTCGGCCAATATTCGACCGGGCCCGTCCACGGTTGATCGAGGTACCACACCGGCACGAGCTGTTCTTTCAAGAACGGCCACGCGTTGGAGTCCGCGTGAACGTAGAAGCTGCCTTCGCCGGGGATCGTGACGAGCCAGTCGTCGCTGACGAGCACGCCGTTCAACAACAGGTCGGTGTCAGGCGACGCCGACAAGAGTCGGCTCGCGAGCGCGGCCGGTTGATTCGAGCCGTCGTTGAGCACGAGACCGAGCACGCCGGCGCGGTCGATCGTCTCTTCCCAGAGGCTGTCGTCGCCCGTCTCTTGCCCGAATAGCCGCGCGTCCTCTCCGATCGCAAACTCGAGGACCTGGTCCGGCAACGAATAATGCAGCTTGCGGTCCGTGCTGCCGGGCATCGGCGCCGACCTCTCGGCCAACGGGTTGTAGTAGAGCGCGGCGCCCGCGCCGGCTACGCCGAGCACGAGACCGAGGATGGCGACGAATAGGTATCTCATTGGAGCCGGCTCGTGACGGTCGAGAGCTCGATCGTGCCGCTGACTTTGCCGTCCTCGTCGACGGCGGCAACGCTCCACGTCTCCCTGTAGGTGCCCAACAGGTTCTCGAACTCGCCAGTGCCCGCGGCGACGACGCCTTCGCCGTCCCCCGTCATCGGCAGCGTGACGGTGCCGGCCCACTCTTTGCCCGCGCTATAGCCGCGCGAGCGCAGAGCTGAGTCGAGAGCGGCTCGAGTCTCGCCGCGCGAGCTCAAGACCAGCGCGCCGCGGCTCGGAATCAAGACAGACCACGTCGTGGTCGCTTCGGCACCGGTGCCGTTCCAATGGCGCGCCGCGACGCCGATCACTGCGCCGCCCGAATCGCGAACCTTGAAATGCTCGATCAGCAACGGCTCGGCCACGAACTGCGCCGGCATGATCATCACGCCGTCGGCGCCCTTGGCACGCAGGCCCCCCGCCTCGCCGTCCGTTGCCGCGATGCGGTCGGCCGGCAAGCGAATCATGAACTTCTCTGCCCGGCCGCCGTTCGAGACGACCGTGGTGTTCGAAGGCAGCCGCTCGTGCTTGAGCGCCGGCGCGAAGTGCGCGCCGGCAAGCGTGCCGGCAAAGCCGATCAGCAGCGCCAATAAGAAGACTGTCTTCATGCCCGTCCCGAGTGGCCGAAGGTGCCAGTATCAGCGCCCGGCGGCCGGCGCGAGCGTTAACGGAATCACAAAATAGGGTCGGGGTCGATTGCCCGGCGGCCCTAGGCGGCCGAAAAGTAGTTCCGCAGGTAGTCTGCGAACGACCGGGAATCCTTGCCGGGCAGGGCTTCCGCCTCCTCGAGCGACCGGCGGGCCGTCTCGGCCAAGGCCTTCTCGCGCTCAAGGTCGAGCGCGAAATCGCGAAAATAGGCAGCGTGACTGCGCGCGAGACCCAACGTGTACTCGAAAAAGCTGGCCTGCTCGGTTCGTAAGGCCGCGAGAAGCGCCGCCGACGGCGTGCGCTCGGGGTCGCGCAGCGCCTCGGCCGCGGCGTCGACCGCCGCGACGTAGCCTTGGGCTTCGTCGTCGAGCAGCTCGGCGACCTCGCGGACTCCCGCGAGCAGCTCGAGCCCGAGCTCGCTCAAGCTCCGCTGACGCCCTCCGTCGACGAGCTCGAGGCGCGGCCGCCGGCCTTCGCGTGCGACCGTGAGATCGCGCGCATCGATCTCCGCCTGCTCGGCCGAGGAGATCGGCGGGCTCTCCGCCAGCAGACAGTAGATCAGCAACGCCTCGACGAACCGCAGCTCCTTCTGGTTCATTCCGACGGGATCCGTCGCGGAGAGATCGAGCGTGCGCACCTCGACGTATTCGACGCCGCCGGCGGCAAGCGCGACGAGCGGCCGCGACTTGTTCGCTTTGCTCGGCTTCGGGCGGATCGTGCTGTAGTACTCGTTCTCGATCTGCAGGATGTTCGCGTTCAGCTGCCGATAATCACCGTCGACGAGCACGCCGATCTCCGCATAGCGCGGCTCGAGCGTCGTGACCGCGCTGCGGATTCCGGCAAGATACTCGTCCAGCGAATTCGCGCGAATGCTCAAGCGCCCTTGCGTCTTGTTCCGATAGCCCAAGTCGCTCATACGCAGCGAGGTCGCGTACGGCGCGTGCCACGTGTCCGAGTCGAGCTCGACGAGCAGCTCGTGGCCATCGGGACGAAATGAACGTCCGAGCGCCGGCGAAGCGCCGTTGAGAAACGTCACGAGCCACGCGCAGCGCCGGTAGTTACGCACGAGCCCCATGAGCTCTGCCGAGCGGAAATCGCGAAGCGCTTCGGAACGGCCGAGGAAGGCTTGGTACTCGGGCCAGAAAGCGAGCGGCAACGAATAGTTGAAATGCACGCCGGCGATCGCCTGCATCGCGCGACCATAGCGATGGCCCAAGCCGCGGCGATAGACGGTCTTCATGCGGCCGAGATTCGACGGGCCATAGCTCGCGATCGGAATCTCGTCGTCGGCGGGCAGCTCGC
>Ga0068862_100003057_pt1 | contig 14579 bp, 16 predicted proteins | sample KBSSwiS52_FD_66598 | JGI IMG/M metagenome (GOLD analysis project Ga0068862, IMG submission 66598) | Switchgrass rhizosphere microbial communities from Kellogg Biological Station, Michigan, USA - KBS Switchgrass S5-2 | ecosystem: Host-associated > Plants > Roots > Rhizosphere > Soil ... | reverse complement strand
GTGTTCGACGCGACGGGTATGACCCGCCGCGAAGTCGGCATTTCGGACGACGAATAGCCGCCGCCTAGGCGGCTTCGGGCGACGATGGCGGCGCCGCGGCGAAGCGTTCGGTCATGCGCGCGTTGAAGGCGGTCACGGCCGAGAAGGGGCGCATGAAGACGGTCAGCTCGGTGACGCGGCCGTCGCCGTCGAGCTCGAGGTAGTCGATGCCCTCGAGCTCGCGGTCGCCGACCCGGGCGCGGAAGCGGAGGACGACGCGGTCGGACTCGGCGAGCTCGTCGAGGTACGCGAAGTCCTCGAGCACGGCGATCACGTGGGAGAGGACGGCGAGCACAACCTCGCGCCCCTCGAAGCCGCGGAACAGCACCGGGCTGTGGAGGACGACGTCCTCGGCCAGGGTCTCGCGCATCAGCTCGAGGTCCTTGCCCTCGGCGGCGCGGCGGAAGGGGTGCGGCTCGGGCATTGACCCCAACGTACCCGATGGGATACTGGCGCGATGCCGAGCGACCATTCATGGGCCCGGTTCTCGAACTCACTGGGGGCACGGGGCTTGCGCTGGGCGGGCAAGCTCAACGTGCCGGTCTACCGGCTGAGCGGCGGCCGGATCGGCGGCAAGGTCGGCAAGGCTCCGGTCCTGCTGCTGACCACCACCGGCCGCAAGTCAGGACAGCGGCGGACCAGCCCGGTCGTCTACCTCGCCGACGGCGCCAACGTGATCCTGATCGACACCAACGCGGGCAACGAGCGCCTTCCCGCCTGGTCGCTCAACCTCGACGCCAACGCCGAATGTGAGGTCGAGCTCGGCCGTGAGCGGCGCACGGTCCGCGCCCGGCGGGCCGAGGGTGAGGAGCGGGCCACGCTCTGGCGCGCCCACAACGTCCAGTACTCCGGCTTCGACGAGTACGACGAGAAGTTGCGCCGCGAACCGTCGGTCTGGGTCCTCGAGCCGCGCTAGGGCGAAATTGGCGCCTTTCTCCCCCGCGTAGGGGAGAAAGGCGCCAAGCACGATCAGCCGGTCGCGGTCGTGACCGGCGTGCAGATCGCGGTCACGGTGATCGACGTCGAGCTCGGGCCGAAGCCGACGCCGACCCAGCCGTTGCGGCCGGAGGTCGGAGAGCTTTCATTGACGAACGCGGTTTCGTTGTTACTCACCGATGCGCCTCCGCCGATCACCTTCGTGCCGCTCGGGCAGTTGGCGGTCGTCGACGTCCCACTCGGAGACGCTTCGTTGATGCTGGCCGTAGAGGTCGCGTACTGGACCGACCCGATCGCCGCCGCGCTGACCCCGGTCAGCGTGCTGCCGTTGACCTGGGTCCCGGTGATCGAGCCCGCTTTGATCTGAGTGCCGGTCAGCGATCCGGATTGGACCTGAGTGCCGGTCAGGGAGCCGGCCTTGATCTGTGCTCCGGTCAGCGAACCCTTCTGGATCTTCACGGCGGAGATCGAGCCGGCCTTGATCTGTGCCGCCGAGATCGCGTTCGCCTTGAGCTGGCTCGCGGTCAGCGACTTCGGCTTTATCCGGTTGCCGGGAATCGAGTTCGGCTTGATCTGCGTGCCGTTGATCTTGCCCGCCGCCGCGTAGACCGTGCCGCCGAGCGCGAAGAACAACGCAACCAAGGCCACTGCGTTCGAGAACGTCAGCGACCGTCTAACCCGCTGCCACATTCACTGCTCCCTTCGTCGGTGATAAACCGGCGGGAGTCTATTCGAGCGCTAGAAAAATCTCTTGTAAGCCGTCGAATTGCCGGAGGCGCTACGAAGCGTCGCGCAGCATCTGTGCCTCTGGCAGGCGCTTCAGCTTCTTCAACGTGTTGTTCTCGATCTGGCGGATCCGCTCGCGGGTGACGCCGAAGGTGCGGCCGACTTCCTCGAGGGTCAGCGGCTCGGCGCCGGAGAGGCCGTAGCGAAGTTCGATCACCTGGCGCTCGCGCTCGGGCAGGGCGTCGAGGGCGCGGCGCACCCCCTCCTTCTGCAGGTGCTCGCTCGCTTCCTCGAACGGCTCCAGGACGGCTTCGTCGGCGACGAAGTCGCCGAGCTCCGATTCGTCCTCGTCACCGACCGGTTTCTCGAGTGAGACCGGGAGTTGGGAGACGCGGATGATGTCGCGCACGTCGGCGACCGGCCAGCGCAGCTCTTCGGCGATCTCCGGCGGCTCGGGCTCGCGCCCCAGTTTCTGCACCAGCTGCCGTTCGACGTGGGCGACCCGGTTCAGCTTCTCGACCATGTGGACCGGGATGCGGATCGTGCGCGCCTTGTCGGCGATCGCCCGGGTCACCGCCTGCCGGATCCACCAGGTCGCGTAGGTGGAGAACTTGTAGCCGCGCCGGTAGTCGAACTTCTCGACCGCCCGGATCAGGCCCAGGCTCCCCTCCTGGATCAGGTCGAGGAAGGAGAGGCCACGTCCCAAATAGCCTTTCGCAATCGAGACGACGAGGCGCAGGTTGGCCTCGACCATCTGCCGCTTGGCGAGCATGTCGCCGCGCTCGATCCGTTTCGCCAGTTCCACCTCCTGGGTTGCGGTCAGCAGATCGACCTGGCCGATCGAGCGCAGGTAGAGACGCAACGAGTCGAGGCTCGGCTCGACGGTCAGGTCGAGCTCTTCCTTCTTCGACGACGCGCCGCCGTTGCTGTCGCTCTCGCGCTGCGCTTTGTAGGCGCTGACCCCGTCCTCGGCGATCACGTCGACCCCGTGCTCGACGAGGTGGGCGTGGAGCTGCGTCACCTGCTCCTTGGTGATCTCCACCTCCTCGAGTGTCGAAGCGATGTGCTCGAAAGTCAGGTATCCGCGGTCGCGTCCGAGGGCGATCAGTCCCTGAAGCTCCTCGATCTCGCCGATCGGACTTTCCCCGGGATCGCGATCAATCACGTCCGTCACCGTCTCAAGCGGTTCGATGCTCACTCCGTATGTACCTCTTCCCCCAAGAATTCCCAAGCCGGCCCGGAAGCTCCGACCGCGGCGGATTATAGGGAGCCGCCGTCGCCGCGTGGCGATGCCGAGGTGGTCAGTTCTTTACGCTTCACAAGACGATGTCGAGCCAGTCGACCGCCACCGCCGCCGCTCCCGACGTCCAGGCCGGCCTACCCGCCACCCAGGTCAGCCTCTCGCGGGTCGGTGTGACCGGGGTCGAGAAGGTGATCCGGGTCCAGGCCAACGGCCGCGAGAACCTCTTCTACGCCGAGCTCGAGTGCTTCGTCGACCTCGAACCGCGGCAGGCCGGGGTCCACATGTCGCGCTTCGAGGAGATCATCAACGAGGCGATCGACGAGGTCGTGCTCGGCGAGGCATTCCGCGCCGAGGTGCTGGCCGCCCACATCGCCGAACGGGTCCGCGAGCGCCAGGGAGGCCAGCGGGCCGAGGTCTCGCTGACCGCGCACTACCCGGAGACCGTCGCCGCCCCGAAGAGCGGCCAGAGCAGCCAGGAGATCTACGTCCTGTTCGGAACCGCGGTCGCCTCCGCCGCCGGCACCCGCACCCTGACCGGCGTCCAGGCCCAAGGGATGACCGCCTGCCCCTGCGCACAGGAGATGGTCGCCGGGCTCTCGCGCGAACGGCTCGCCGAGCAGGGCTTCGAGGCCGAGGAGATCGAGCGGATCGTCGAGGTCGTCCCGATAGCCACCCATAACCAGCGCGGGATCGGCACTCTCCACGTCGGCTGCCCCGAGGGCGGCCCCTCGTGGATCGACGCCCCTCAGCTGCTGCACATCGTCGAGAGCTCGATGAGCTCGGAGATCTACGAGCTGATGAAGCGCCCCGACGAGATGTCGGTGGTCGTCAAGGCGCACGAAAACCCGCGCTTCGTCGAGGACTGCGTGCGGGAGATGGTTCGCCAGGTCGTCGAGGGCTACCCGGAGCTGCCGGACGAGGCCTTCGTGATGGCGCGCCAGGAGAACCTCGAGACGATCCACCGCCACAACGTGGTGGCCGAGCGCCACGGGACGCTGGGTGAGCTGCGCACCGAGCTCGAGACCGGCGAGCACTCCGCCCGCCACCGCACCCGCCGCGAGTGGCTCGACGCCGCCGGCGCCTAGACGGTCGGCGCTTTTTCCCCGACCCGCTCCTTCTGGCGCTGCTGTTCCTCGATCCGCTTGCGCAACCCGAAGAAGTAGTCGGCGCCCGAGACGACGGTGACGACCAGGGCGAGGTAGACGAGGACGTCGACCCAGACCGGCGAGGGGTTGGTGGCGATCAGAGCGATAACGGCGCCGATCTGCAGCACCGTCTTCGCCTTGCCGAGCCAGCTGGCGGCGATCACCAGGCCGCGCTCGGCGGCGATCGTGCGGAGGATCGTCACCGCCACCTCGCGGGCGATGATCACCATCGCGATCCACGCTTCCAGCCGGTTCAGCGAGACCAGCGAGAGCAGGGCGCCGACGATCAGCAGCTTGTCGGCGAGCGGGTCCATCAGCTTGCCGAAGGTGGTGACCGAGTCGCGCGAGCGGGCGATGTAGCCGTCGAGGCCGTCGGTGGCGGCGGCGAGGGCGAAGACGATGGCGGCGATCACGTCGCCGTTCGGCGTCTCGCTGAGCAGGGCGACGACGACCGCAGGCACCGCCAGGATGCGCAGCAGGGTCAGCGCATTCGGCAGGTTGAGCGGGAACATCGCCCGCTCAGTCTGACGCAGGCGCGGCCGCGGCGGCGGGTTTCGCTGCAACGGCAGCTTCCGCGTCGCGGCGGGCGAAGTACTCCTCGCCCTCGATGCTGAACTTCGGCACGACCTTCTCCATCCAGCGCGGCAGCCACCAGGCTTTCGCGCCGAGCAGGGTCATCACCGCCGGGACCAGCAGGCAGCGGACCAGGGTCGAGTCGATCGCGATCGCGACCGCCAGCCCGATCCCGAACTCCTTCACCACCGGGTCTTCGACGAGGACGAAGCTGGTGAAGACGCAGACCATGATCGCCGCCGCCGACGTGATGACACGACCGGTGTTGGCGACGCCCTGGACGACGGCGGCGCGCGCGTCCCCGGATTCCTTGAAGTGTTCCTTCATCTGCGTCAGCAGGAACACCTCGTAGTCCATCGAGAGCCCGAAGAGGATCGCGAACATCAGCAAGGGCACGAAGCTGACGATCGGGATCGCGTGGTCGAGTCCGATCAGTTCGACCCCCCAACCGAGCTGGAAGACGGCGGTGACGACGCCGTAGGCGGCCGCGACCGAGATCAGGTTCATTGCCGCCGCCTTGATCGGCACCAGCAGCGAGCGGAAGGCGATCAGCAGGACGATGAAGCTGAGTGCGACGACGATCGCGATCATCAGCGGCAGCTTGTCGCTGATCTTCGTCGCCAGGTCGATGTAGCCGGCGGTCTGGCCGCCGACGTAGGACTGCGCCTTCGTCCCTTCGAGCGCGCCCGGGATCACGTCGTTGCGCAGGTTTTCGACCAGGTCGACGGTCTCGTCCTTCCACGGCTCCGATTTCGAGATCAGGGTGTAGACGCAGACGGTCCCGGCTTTGTCACAGGTCGGTTCGGTGACGGCGGCGACGTCGCCCGCTTCCCCGGTCGCTTTCTGCAGTTTCGGCAGTACCTGCTGGGCTTCTTCTTTCGAAGTGAATTCCGAAGAGATCAGCAGCGGCCCGTAGACGCCGGGACCGAAGCCCACCCGCAGCCCTTCGAAGGCTTCCCGCGAGGTCGAGTCCTTCGGCAGGGCGCTGATGTCGTTCTGCCCCAGTTCGAGCTGGAAGATCGGCAGGGCAAGGACCCCGAGGACGACCAGCGCGGCGATCGCCGAGCGCCAGGGACGGTGCGAGACGGCGTCGGCCCAGCGCAACCAGCCGTGCGGTTTCTTGTCATCCGGATGGGTCTTGCCGAAGTGGACGCGGAGGCTGTTGATCCGGGGCCCCAGCGCTCCCAACATCGCCGGCAGCAGCGTCGCCGCGGCGAAGACGGCGACGACGACGGCGACCGCTGCGGTGTAGCCGAGGGTCGAGACCAGCGGGATGCCGGCGAAGGCCAGCGAGAGGAGGGCGATCATCACCGTGAAGCCGGCGAAGACGACGGCGCCGCCGGCGGTCGCGGTTGCGCGGGCGATCGACTCGCGCAACTCCATCCCTTCGCGCAGCTGGATTTTGTGCCGCGTGACTATGAAGAGGGCGTAGTCGATCCCGACCCCGAGGCCGATCATCGTCGCCAAGGTCGCGGCGACCCCCGGCACCTGGAGGACGTGCTCGAGGAGTTTGATGATCGAGAGCGCGCAGAGCAGGCCGATGATCGCCGAGACGATCGGCAGCATCATCGCCGTCGCCGTGCCGAAGGCGAAGAGGAGGATGATCACCGCCGCGACCAGGCCGACGACCTCGGCGAACTCGGTCGCCGGTTTGGAGAGCTGCTGGCCGACGTAGCCGCCGATCGAGGCGTTGACGCCAGCCGCTTCGGCAGGCTTCGCGGCGTCGAGGATCTCTTCCGCTTCTTCTTCGTTGATTTCGCCGGGGCCGTCGGCGAGGACCACCGGGATGTAGGCGAAGCGCTGGTCTTTGGAGATCGTTTTCGATTCCGGCTGCAGCGGGCTTTCGGCCGAGTTGACGTTCGGCATCTTCTGCAGCCGGGCCGCCGTTTCTTCGATCCCGGCGGCGAACTGCGGTTCGGTCAGCTTCTTGCCGGCGGGGGCTTCGAAGACCAGCGGGTTCGAGCCGTAGGCCTGTTCGGGCAGGTTTTCTTCCAGCAGTTCGGTCGAGATCGTCGAGCCGGTGCCGGGGAGCGTCAGGTTTTCGCTCGTCTTCGAGCCGGCAGCGCTCGAGATCGCGAGCAGGGCGACAGCAATGGCAATCCAAGCCCCGATCACGGGCCAGTGATGTCGCGAGCAGAACCGACCGATCGCGTAGAGGGGGCCGGTCATGCGCGCAAGTATTCCTTACGGGGTGGGTGCTTCGCCAGTCTCAAATGCTTCCGAGACGGTTTTTACCGGCCGCGCCCCGAGCAGCCGCCGCAAGATCGTCAGGTGCTGGGCCTGGTTGCCGACCGTCGCCGCCAGCAGGGTCCGGGCGCCCGGCGATTCGAGCCGGCCGATCGCGCTGAGCTCGGCGTTGATCGTCGCGCTTTCCATTTCGTAGGCGAAGCGGAGCCGGTCGGTACGGGTCCGCAGCAGACCGGCCTCGATCGCTTCCGGCTCGGCTTCGGCCTCCTGGTTCAGCCCGCGCAGCGCCTTCACGATCGCGTCGGCGTGTTCGCCTTCCTGGGCGCGGAACTTGCGCAGCAGGGCGAGCGTGCGGACGTCGAGCGTGCTCATCGCCTGCGGGTAGGCGGCGACGACGCCGAGCTGGCGCGAGAGGATTTCGTTGAGGATCTCGGCGTCGGCCTCCTTCGCCTCCGGGGCGGTGGCGGCGCCCGTGTCGCGCTCGCCGCGACCGCAGCCGGCCAGCCCTGCCGCCAGGGCGAGCAGGACGAGGACCAGCGCGGGGCCGCGACGCACGGCGCCGCCGCGCGTGATTCGGTTCGGGGCCATGAGCGCGGCGAAGCCTACGAGCTCGGGCAGCGTCGAGGCCCTCGCCGAGCTGGCGCGGGAGGTCCACGACTGCCGCCGCTGCCCGCGGCTGGTGTCCTGGCGCGAGGCGGTCGCCGCCGACCCGCCGAAGCGCTACCGCGGCGAGACGTACTGGGCGCGCCCGGTGTCGGGGTTCGGCGATCCGGCGGCGCGACTCCTGATCGTCGGCCTGGCGCCGGCCGCCAACGGCGCCAACCGCACCGGCCGGATGTTCACCGGCGACCGCTCCGGCGACTGGCTCTACGCGGCGCTGCACCGTGCCGGCTACGCCAACCAGCCGCGGGCGGTCTCCCGCGAGGACGGCCTCGAGCTGCGCGACGCCTACGTCACCGCCACCGTCCGCTGCGCGCCGCCGGCCAACAAGCCGACCCCCGAGGAGCGCGACAACTGCCTCCCCTACCTCGAGCGCGAGCTCGAGCTGCTCGCGGGCGGCCGGACGGTGGTCGCCCTCGGGTCCTTCGCTTGGGATGGCTTCCTGCGCTCGGCGCGGGCGCTCGGGGTCGAGGTGCCGCGGCCGCGGCCCCGCTTCGGCCACGGGGCCGAGACCGAGGTCGGCCGCTGGCGGCTGATCGGCTGCTACCACCCGAGCCAGCAGAACACCTTCACCGGCAAGCTGACCGAGCCGATGATCGACGCCGTCTTCGCCCGCGCCCGGGCACTGATCGCCGCCGGGGAGTAACTTCCTTCACCGCTCGGAAGGTCTCTACTTATGGCCGCGCCGGGCTGCGGCCACAACCAGGATTTTCCAGTCGACGAGAGCAGGGGGAAACTTTGCAACGACCGCGGATCAAGCGAACGACCGAGCCGATCGGAGCGCCCGACGGTGACCTCTACCTGCACCGGCCGAGCGCCAAGTCGGACATCAGGATCGAGCAGCCCGGCGAGGAGGACCGCCGTCTGCTCGACGCGCTCGACGGCACCCGCACGCTCGAGGAGCTGCACGCCGAGTTCGGCGCCGAGGCGGTCGACGACACGGTCTCCCAGCTGCAGGAGCTGGAAGTGATCGAGGACGCCGCCGACGACGAGAAGATCGAGCCGGCCGAACGCGAGCGCTTCGAAAGCCAGCTGCGCTACTTCAGCGACGTCGGCGGCGGCCCGACGCCGTCGGAGTGCCAGCAGCGGCTGCGCGAAGCCAAGGTCGCGGTGCTCGGGGTCGGCGGCCTCGGCGGCTGGGCCGCCTGGTCACTCGCCTGCTGCGGGGTCGGCGAAATGTGGCTGATCGACGGCGACCGGGTCGAGCCGAGCAACCTCAACCGCCAGATCCTCTATACCGAGGCCGACTTCGGCCTGCTCAAGGTCGAGGCAGCGGCGGCCCGGCTGCGCGCCTTCAACTCCTCGATCAAGGTGACGGCGACGGCGCGGCGGCTCGAGAGCCAGGTCGAGATCGCCGACTTCATCGCCGGCGCCGACATCGTCGTCGACGCCGCCGACTGGCCGCCGCACGACATCGAGCGCTGGTGCAACGCCGCCTGCTTCGAGGCCGAGATCCCCTACATCACGATGAGCAACATCCTTCCCTTCGCCCGGGTCGGGCCGCTCTACGTCCCCGGCGAGACCGGCTGCTTCACTTGCCAGGAGACCGCCTACCGGCGCGAGTACCCGATCTTCGACGTCGCCGTCGAGGCGCGTCGCGGCAAACCGGCGACGGTCGCGACCCTGGGGCCGGCCTGCGGGATCATCGGCGGCCAGGTCGGGATGGAGGTGCTCCACTACCTGACCGGCATCGCCATCCCCTCGACCCTCGGCTGCGGCCACATCTACGACCTGCGGACGATGGAGGTCGAGCGCGAACAGGTGGTGCCGGAGCCCGACTGCCCGGTCTGCGGACACCTGCAGCCGGCGCAGCGCAAGCGGATGGAGGCAGCCGGGGGGTAGGTTGACGGGCGACCATGCGGCTCGCCCTCCCCCTGACGATCGCGGCTCTCCTCGCCGCTCTGCTGGCCGGCTGCGGCGGCTCTTCGTCGACCGACTCGAGTTCGCGCAACGAGGGCCCGCCCGCGCAGTCGCAGAGCGCGCCGCCTGGCGCCACCAGCCATGCCTGCGGCGACGGGCAGACGCTGCGGGTCAGCGCGGTGCCGTGCGATGAGGCGAAGGCGGTGCTGGCGGCGTGGCGCTCGGCGCCTGCCTGCCGGATCCATGGCGGCGCCTCCCACGCCTCCTGCAAGGTCCGCGGCTACCTCTGCATCGCCGCCCGCCAGGGCGACGAATCGGCGGTCAGCTGCGCCCGCCCCGGGCACTCGGTGCTCTTCGTGCCGCCCAAATAGCTCGGGCGCCCTACCTAACTACCTAAAGGGCCTCGGGCCCCCCTCGGCCGAACCGTCCTCGCCGACGAGCCGCTTGGTCGGGTCGAAGAAGAGGATCAACCAGCAGAACGGGGCGATGTGGGGATCGATGAATGCGATCGGGATCGAGACGAGGAAGACCGCGGCGATGAACACGGCGCGGACCGCCCCTTCGCGCCGGGTGCGCATGTCCATCCGGGTCAGTCCCGCCCGCAGCGCATCGAAGAACATCACGAAGCCGACGATCACCACCGCCGCCAGGTTGACCGCGTAGACCACGATCGCCGCCGTCTCGCCGCCGTACTCGCCGAGCACCTGGCTGCTGAACGGGATCAGCACGATGAAGCCGAGGTAGAGCATGTTGAGCGCAATCAAGCGCCCGTCGAAGGCGGTCACTTCGCCGAAGAAGCGATGGTGGTTGAGCCAGAAGCGAGCGATCACCGCGAAGCTGATCGCGTAGGAGACGAGGTGTTCCCACTGTTCGCCCAGCGCGTGCCACAGCTCGTCGGGCGGGACCGGCGGATCGATTGCCAGGTTGAGGACCAGCAGCGTGATCGCGATCGAGAAAACCCCGTCACTGAAGGCGACGATCCGGGAGAACTCGACCTCGTTCTCCTCCCGCCGTTTGGCCGTTTCGGCGCGCGTCACGCCGAGGATCATCTAGGTCGGGCGCGACGGAAATCGAGCGCGTCACCTTCCACTGACGCAAGATCGCTTCCGTTCGTCACCGCTCTTCCAGAGTCTCTGGCCACCTCGGTCAAAGCTTTCAAGCCGCCTCACGCACCACAGGCCTGCCGTGGCGAAGGCCGCGTAGCGCAGGCGCTTGAGACCCGCCTTCCGCGCCTGGCTCACGGTAAGGCGCTTGAGCCGGATGGTTTCGACAGCGCCGTCGAGGCGCGTCGCCTCCAGCGACGCCGCCGCTGGGGCGAAAACCATGGCGACAGCCGTCGTCGCCGTTCCACCATTCGCTTCGCCGGGCCGCGAACTCGTGGCCCAGAGGGCTCCTCCGGAGGGCGTCAATGGTCGGCCGAAGGCACACGCCACGCTGACGCTGCCGCCACTGAAGCTTTCAGAACGGGCCTCGATGCAGGGCAGGCCTCCGGCTGCAGGGTCACCCGCTGGGACGCCATGTTCGCGGCGAACCGAAGTGGACCAGCTATCGCCTTCGACTTCCCCGGAGGCGAGTTGCACCGCAGGGGTCCTGGAGCCGCTGGGAGCTGGCTTGCTTGGCGGATCCGCCGCGAACACGGAACTGGTCGCAGCCGCCAATACGACCACGGCCAGCGCTATGACCGGCGCCCCCCGCATGGGCCGGATCCTATGTGGCGACGGCGTACCGGGGAACGCCGCGTCCTACTTTTCGGCGGCACATACCTCGAGCTGGGCGATCTCGCCGTTCAACTCAGGGGCGGGCTGCGGGGGCAAATCGGGTCGCGGGCCTCCCGTGCCCGTGTCTGCGATCTCGATCTGCGGCGCAACGCCTGCCGCTAGGGCCAAGGCCGACGAGTCATCCCGGGCGATCTGCTCGACTGACTGCTCCGTTGGTTCCTCTTACAATTGCCGGGCGCCGGCGTAGCTCAGTTGGTAGAGCACATCATTCGTAATGATGGGGTCATCGGTTCAAGTCCGATCGTCGGCTCTGGGAAGCCCAGCGGCCGCGCCGTGCCGGGCTCCGTCCCGGCGGGATCTATGACCAGAACTCGTCCCAGGCGTAGAGGTCCTCAAAGTGCTCCCGGCCGTCGGTGATCCGGCCGCCCTCAAGCTCGAAGACGATGCAATTGCCGACCTCCAGGTGCTTGCCGTTTCGGTCTCCGGTGCTGGTCTGGATGCCGACGACGAGGCCATCGTCATCTTCAGTCATGTGCAGCAATTCGGCCCGGAACGTCCCTCCCGTCTCCTGTCCCAGCCGGCCGAAGAAGGCGAGGGTCTCCTCGCGGCTCTCACGGTCGCCGGAAAAGGAGCCTCTTCCCGGCGTGTGCCATGAGGCGCTCTCGTCGAAGGTTTCGTTGAGCGTCTCCATGTCGGCCGTGTTAAAGGCCTCGTAGGCGCGGCGGACGATCGCGGCGTTTTCGCCAGTTGCCATGGTTCTCCCATTCGTTGCTATCGGTACAAGCGACCTTACTCCTCTGAATCGTCGGCTCTGGGTAGCCCGCCTAAGACAGGAGGCTCAGGCGACGCGAGTGGCGATGCCGGGGTAGTCGAGCACCAGGCCCGACTCGTCGTAGACGAGCACGCAGCGGAAGTCGAACCGGGGGGCGGTGTAATCGAAGCGCCGCCGCGCGCCGTCGTCGTCGATGCGAACGTAGCTTTGCTCGAGTCGCTCGACCGAGAGGTCGAGTGCCCGCACGTACGCGGCCGGCGCCTCGGCGCCCTGGCCGGGCTCGAGGGCTTGACGGTGGACGGGAAGGGCATTGGTGAAGGAGGAGGACTCGAGGTCGACGTCGAGGCAGCCGTCGAGCTGTGGGCATGGGTTGCCGTCGAGGGTCCAGCGGCCGAACCCATCGCCCTCGAGCGCCGCCTCCCGCCGACCTGACGCCGACAGGCAGGTCACCTGCACGCGTCGCGTCCTCCAGTCCTGGTCGACGTCGAGCGCGTAGCCGACGCTCCATGCCTCGCCCGCCTCGACCGCTGCGGTCTTGCCCTCGAAGCGGAACCCATCGCCGGTCTGTCGGAAGAAGACAGTCTCGAAGCCCTCGCGCGCATCCTGATGCCGCCAGGCGGCGAAACGAGGGAGCGGGGAGAACCGGGTCCCGAAGCAGCGTACGATGGCGCGGTGGCCGACCTTGGGGAGAAGCTGCAGCCGGTCGTCGAATCCGTGCTGGCGCCTGACGAGCGTTCGCTGGGCTGCTGTGTCGCCACCCAGCAGAGCCTCTTCAAGGGCAGGATGGTCGCGATCGTGGTCACCGAGCAACGTCTGGTCATCCAGGCGATGACGCGGCGCTTCGAGCCCGACGGCGAGCCGCTCTCGCTGCCGCCAGAGCGGATCGCCGAGGCGAACGCCGAGGGCGGCGGAGGCGGCTGGCCGGAAATCGGCGCGGCGATCATGGACAGCGTCAGCATCACGCTGAAGCTGCGGACCACCGACGGCGAGAAGCTGAAACTGATGATGATGCGGGGCGACGGCGCGCTCGGTGGCCTCGGCGGCGGCGAGACGCAGCGCGAGGGCGTCCACGCCCTCGGCGAGTGGTTCGAGAGCCACGCCGAGGCGGGCCGCTGATCAGCTCTTCTCGGAGAAGAGGCCGATCAGGCCGACCAGCAGTTCGGGAAAGAATTCGAGTGAGGAGCGGAACGGCTCGCCGGTCAGCGGGTAGTGCGGGGCGCCGGGGAAGGCGACGTAGAGGAAGCCGGACCAGGTTTTCGAGCCGTCGGGGGCGGCGCTATAGCTGGCGGAGCGATGGAAGGGCCAGGGCGGGGTGAGCTTCGCGCGGGTCAGCGCGTCGTCGGCTTTGACCGCCCTCGGCTTGGCTTCGGCCCGGGCGCTGCGAAAGACCCCGACGCGGCCGCGGGATTCCTGGCTGGCCGCGTAGAAGACGCTGCCTTCCTTGCTGGAGCCGCCGATGAATTCGGCGCCGGCGACGCCTTTGCGCCAGTGCGCCTGCAGGACCGGCACTTCCGGACCGAGTTCGGGTTCCTGGCTTGGCGCGACCAGTTCTCCATCCGAGAGGCCGGTGTGGCGGTTGCGGCGGTGCTTGTCGGCGCCGTGATCGCCGCCACGGTGCCGGTGCGTGCGCTGCTTCCGGGAGTGGCGCTTGTGGGCCTGGTGCCGGCACTTGGGCGCGATCGTTTCGACCGTGCCGCGGACGCGGTGCAGGTCGAGCGAGAGGTAGTTGTCCTCACCGCGGAAGCGCAGCCTGCCCTGCCAGGTGCCGCGGCGGACGAGGAACTCGCCGAGCCCGCGGCAGTTGCGGTGCGGCTTCTCCCAACTGCGATGGCTGGAGGGGTGGAACCGCATCGAGATCTCGCCGAGCCCGCCGAAGTCGGCCTCGAGCCGGCTCTCGGTCGCGGTGCCGTGGACCACGTAGTTGGTCGCGGCGACGCGCCGCTCCGATTTCACCGCCCCGGTCTGGACCGAGAGCAGCACGGTCTGGCCGAGGTTGCCGACGCTGACGTGGTAGCGGCCGCGCTCGAGGTGGATGTTGACGTTGGCCGCGGGGCTAGCCGCCGCCGTGCCCGGCTGCAGGGCGGCAACGAGCGCCAGCGCCCCCGCCACGGCCAGGCTGGAAGCCCTCGCATGCCTCACCGGAACTTCACCACCCGCTTGTAGAGGCGCTGCACTTCGTGCCCGAAGTAGGCGCCGAAGGCGGTCTGCGGATCTTCCGGGTAGCCGTAGTCGGTGACCGAGTTGAGGACGTCGCCGTGGATCGTCCAGCCGCCGCCGGAGGCGCCGCCGGTCACCTGGCAGGGGACTCCGAGGGTGAGCGGGCCGGGAAAGAGGACCGAGAGGGGGTCGTGGCCGAGGAAGGCGGCGCCGCTGCAGAGGCGCTGCGTTTCGCCATCGAAGGGCGGACCCACGGGGTAGCCGTGGATGTCGAAGACCTGATTCGGCGAGAGGTTGAAGGCGATCCCGGTGCCGCCGACCGCCGCCCCCAGCCGCTGGCCTTTTTCGTTGCGGCCGACCACCGCGGCGGCGACGTCGAAGTTCTCGTTGCCTTCCTTCACCCAGCGTTTGGTAGCGTCAAGCCACCTGGCGGGGAAGACGCCGAAGGGGCGCTGGCCGAAGCGGTAGCCGGGGACGAAGGTCCAGCGACCGCGGTACCAGGGGCTGTGCGCGCCGCCGGCTTCGTGCACGCAGTGCCCGGCGGTGAAGACCACGCTCAGGTT
>Ga0068862_100003053_pt1 | contig 14585 bp, 15 predicted proteins | sample KBSSwiS52_FD_66598 | JGI IMG/M metagenome (GOLD analysis project Ga0068862, IMG submission 66598) | Switchgrass rhizosphere microbial communities from Kellogg Biological Station, Michigan, USA - KBS Switchgrass S5-2 | ecosystem: Host-associated > Plants > Roots > Rhizosphere > Soil ... | reverse complement strand
AACGTCTTCGAAATCGACGTCGCCTGTGATTGATCCGTCAGGCAGGCGGTTGATGCCTACGTCGATGACGACTGCGCCTGTTTTCACCATCTGCGGCAGGATCAGGTGGGGTTTGCCTGCGGCGACAATCAGGATATCGGCGAGGATCGTAAATTGCGCCAGGTCGCGGGTCTTGGCGTGACAGATACAGACTGTTGCGTCCCGCTGCATCAGCATGAGCGCCATCGGTTTGCCGACAATGTTGCTGGCACCGACCACCACTACATTCTGCCCTTCTACCTTGATGCGCTCGTATTCGAGCAGCTTGACGACGCCGTAGGGGGTGCACGGCGAGAAGATGGTGTTGCCGACTACCAGGCCACCTACGTTGTAGAGGTGGAAACCGTCCACGTCTTTCTCGACCGAAATTGTTTCCAACACCCGCCGCATGTCGATGTGACGCGGCAACGGCAACTGCACGAGGATACCGTGCACGGTGGGATCTTCATTGAGCGCCTGAATCCGCTTCACCAGCGAATCGGTGTCAATGGTCGCCTCGAGGTCGATTCGCGAGGATCGAATACCGATCTGCTCGCAGGCCCGGACCTTGTTGTTGACATAAATGGCCGAGGCGGGATTGTCACCGACGAGCACCACTGCGAGGCCGGGAGTGACATTCGTTCGCTCACGCAAATGCTCGATGCGGGGAATGAATTCGGCTCGCAGGAGCGCCGCGGCGGCCCGACCGTCAATGACTTTTGCGTTCATGTCCTCCATTGTAGCTCGAGACTTCGTAGGTCAGTTGCACCACGCCATGGTCGAGCACGTGGCTGGACTTCAATCGAAACTCCACACGGCCGGCCAGACCGTCTCGGTGGGACACGATGCCCTGGAGGTTTTGCGGGCCCTCCATGGCCGGCGCGATGAGCACGTGGAATTCATCGACCACTCCGGCGGCGAGAAACGCGCCGTTGGTCGCCGCCCCTCCCTCCACGATCAGATGCCTGACTCCAAAGTCCCGTGCGAGCACTTCGAGGGCGGCTGGGATATCGACGTCGGCGCTCTGCGAAACGATGTAGGAAACACCATCGGCTGCCAGCTCGGCCAGATGACTGTCCGGAACATTCGGTCCCAACAAGACGATGACGTCGTCGCCGGCGACTTTGCCGCCCTGGAGGTGCACCTTCCCGCCGGGATCCAACGCGATGCCGAATGTCTGAGCGCTGGATTTGGCAATGTGGATGGGCCTTTGGACCTGCCACGGTGCCGGCGGCACATGCGCTTGTGACTTGCTCATCTCGGCCATGGTGACCCGACCCACCAGCCAGGCGTTGCCGTGAAGAGAGGAATGCACGTTCTCGTACTGCGCTGACCAGTCGCGCCGGGTTCCTTCGGGGCTCGTCGTAAAGCGACTGGGATGCAGGCTGCCGTCAGCTGAGGTCAACATGAGGATCGAGACGTGGGGTTTCATTTGCGTTCTCCAGTGATCCAGGCCACGAGCGCGGCAGCAAAGCCAGAGGCCGCGCCGACGCCGAGCGCCCAACGCGGACCGTAGTGATTGGCAATCCATCCGACGATCGGCGCGCCGATCGGAGTGCCGCCCAGCGCAACGCCGACACGCAATGCCATCACCCGGCCTCGCATGGCCGGCTCGGTTGCGAGTTGCATCAGGCTGTTGGTTGTGTTTATGAAGGTCAATGCAGCGATGCCGATGATGACGAGCGCGGCCGCGAAAAACCCGTAGCTCGGCGCAACTGCGGCTAACGAGCAACCGATTCCGAAGACGGCGGCCCCGGTGAGCAGCAAGCTGAACCGCGGTCTTTCGCGGCGGGCGCCCAAAAGCGCTCCGGACACTGTGCCGACGGCCATGAACGAAGACAAGAGGCCGTAGCCTCGTGCGTCAACATGGAAGACCGTGGCGGCCATTGTCGAGGTGAAGATGGGAAAGTTGAGGCCGAAGGTTCCTATCAGGAACAGCATGAGGAGGATCGAGCGCAGGTCCGGGCGAGCCCAGACGTAGCGAAAGCCTTCGGTGAAGCTGCCTTTGGTGCGCTCTGCGCGAGTGTTTGGGCGCAGCTCGGCACGCCGCAGGAATGCGATGGAGACGAGCACGGCGAAGAAGGAAATGCCGTTGATGACAAAGGCCCAGCCGGTTCCGATTGCGGCAATGACCAGGCCGCAGACCGCTGGGCCGATCAGGCGGCCTGCATTGAATGAAGTGGAGTTGAGTGAGACTGCGTTGTGGAGGTCTGCATCGCCGACCAGCGCGGCGACGAATGTCTGACGCACAGGGGCATCGAAGGCGGCGGCGCTGCCAAACAGGAACGCAAAGATGCAGACGTGCCAGAGCTGCACTGTGCCGGTGACGGTCAGGATCCCGAGCGCGAGGGCCAGGCAGCCCATCGCTGACTGCGTGACGATCAGGAGCTTGCGTTGGTCGAAGTGGTCGGCGGCGAATCCGGTCCAGGGTAACAGGAGGAACTGAGGCGCGAACTGCAGCGCCATGACGAGGCCGACGGCAGAGGCGTCATGATGGGTCAGCTCGGTGAGGACCAGCCAGTCCTGGGCTGTGCGCTGGACCCAGGTGCCGATGTTGGAAACGAAGGCGCCTGTTATCCACAAGCGGTAGTTGAAGCTGCGTAGGGAGCGGAACACGCTCCTGTCCGAAGAACGGTTCAATGAGTTTCAGTCGTCGACGAGTCGCTCGAGCAACGCCACGGCGCTCGCTACCTGGTTGAGCTCATGGGGGGAGAGCTTGGATTGCAAAGCGCGGGTCAGCCAGTCCTGGCGGGCGGTGCGGCCTTTTTCCATCCACTTGCGGCAGGCGCTGGTGAGACTGAGCAGTGTCTGGCGGCCATCGGCCGGATCGGGCGTGCCGGTGATCATGCCGGCGCTTTCGAGCGCGGCGATGACGGCGGCCATTGATTGGGGTCGCATGCCTTCGGCGCGCGCGAGGTGGGACGTGGTGGCTGGGCCGTCCCTCTCCAGGCGCAGGAGTACGGAAATCTGGGACGGGGTCAGATCGCCGCCCTGGGTCTGGTCGCGGAGGCGGCGCTTGAGCTTGCTCAGCAGGGCGCGCAGGTCCTGCGCCAGGAGTGCGGCGGTGGTCATGGGTTCATTATATACAGGTAGACTGTAAAGTCTATCTGTTCAGTTATCTGGTTTTTTGAACCGGAAGATGGATGTAACCGTCATTGATCTGCTCGGCGTGCCGGGCTTGGCCCCATGTCGTCCAGCGCGCTTCATCCGGAGGCTCCGGATGCGGAGCCGTCAATGAGGCGCGGAGTTGCCTTGTCGTCCTTGAAAGTCCTACTCGATGGCTATGCTGAGACTGCACAGCCACGATGGGCAGCCTGGCTGCGTAAGTCTGTTGCATTGAATTCAACGCCGTCGTCGAGCCTCATGGCAGCGATTTTTCTCATCGCTCCCAAGACCACGTCCGTGTCGTTGTCGATCGCCCGGGCCGCGAAATCGATATCGCGCGTTGGTCGCCGGGCTCCGAGGGCGGCCAGCAACACACCGCCCTTCAGCACGAACCTATCGACGAAGTCAGAGCGAATCAAACGGTCCAGGAAGCATTCGAGCGCGTATTGTTGGATCAGTTCGTCCGTGCGGCGGCCCCGCCGGCGCGCCTCTCGTCGCAGATCGAGATACCTTTGGCCGGCTCGCGTCTGCTTGGTCGCACGCATCAGAGTATGATTTCGAGCGCCTGCCGAACGACTGGCTCGACTCCGCGGAATCGTGTGGCCAGGTCCAGAAGTGCGCCGGGTTGCGATCCGCGGCGGCGCAGCCATCTGCGAAGCGCTTCCCAGGCAACGGCGGTCCCTTCGCGGTGACGAAGACGAATCACGTCGATAATGGAGCGCTCGGCCGAATATATGCCAATGGATAGTCCGTTATCGACCGCGATCTCCTCGCGTCCGATCTCGAAGGTGTTGCCGGCAAACGAATGTATGTCTACTGGTGTCCTGAGCACCGGGATCCTTCGGCCACGCGGAATAGCAACATCCGTTCGATGGGGAATTGCATCCGTGAGACCGTGCCGGGCCAATGCAGTGTCCAAGCAAAGCGTGGCCCTAGGTACCCGATACGCGATCTCGAGCAGATCGGCGTGAGCGGGCGCTGGCGGGATTCACAGGGACTCCAGTTCTAAAAGCATCGTCGTAAGGTATGCCTTTTGTGTGGGGCAGTCGAGGCAGAGAAACTGGCGAGTTTCAGCAGAAATGCGGCGGCTGGTGATCTAACTGTCGTCAGCGCGAGGGGAACGACGAGCTGACAATGGCTGCGAGGCGCTCGGGGTGGTCGTAGGGAATGCCGTGGCCGGCGTTGGGAATCTGTTCGATGCGGATGCGCGGGTTGAGGGTTTGTAGGTGTTGCGCGGTGTCGAGTGAGACAACCGGGGTATCGCCCAGGACGATGAGAGTCGGGACCTGGATGGTGGTGATCAGATATTGATAATCGGGGTTGGGTGGGGTCAGCACGTCAAAGGCGTGGAGGCGGGTTTGCAATCTGGCATTGGCCAGGAGTTGAAGCATCTCCGGTGACCGGTGCGGGTGGCGGGCGCGTAAGTCGGTGAGGACGTCGTCCCTGGTGCGAGTGAGGAGTCGGCGATGTTGGTCGGCTACGTCGCTTTCGTAGACTTCGCGCTGGCGCTGCGGGGTGAGGAAAGTGGGGTCTACCAGAATGAGTGCGCCGATGTTGTCGCCGAGTTGACTGGCCACCACGGCGGCAGTCATACCACCCATCGAATGTCCCAGTAGAATGGGAGTAGTGAGTCCGAGCTCGCGGATGAGCGCCGTAACATCGCTCGAATGATCTTCGTAGCGATACCCCTGGAGCGGCGCGCTCGACTGACCGTGCCCTCTTGCATCGGGCATGAGGACATCGAAATCGCTTTGGAGCAAGCGGGCCACGGGAGTCCAGCAGGCACCGTTGGCGATGAGACCATGCAGCAGAATCAGGGGAGGCTTCGAGCCTCCCGTTCTCAGGTAGTGTATGGAGACACTACCTGTGTTGCAGATCACTTCGCCCAGACCTGCGATGCGACGCGCATGAAGTTTCCGCCCATGATGTCGCGAACTGCCTGTTCTTTGTAGCCGCGCGAACGTAATTGCCGGGCGACCTGGGGTAGTACGCTGGGCGGGAGGAAAGTGGTCTGGATGCCGCCGGGGTACTGGCGCGCAGGCCAATATTTGTCGCTCGTCGGCTTGTCGACGCCGGGCACGTTGTTGGGGGGATCGTAGTCGAGGCCGATTCCAACGTGCTCCGGGCCGACCAGCTTGACCATGTAGTCGATGTGGGCCACCAGGGCCTCGGCCGTCGCAGGTCCGTCGCCGAGAAAGAATCCAACTCCGTTGACGCCGATGAGGCCGCCGGTCGCGGCGACGGCTTTGATTTGTTCGTCGGTGATGTTGCGTTCGTGCTCGTGTAGCGCACGGGCGTTGGCGTGGCTGAAAATGCAAGGCTTGGTCGAGAGCTTCATCGCCTCCAAGCCGGACTTGATACCACTGTGAGCGCAGTCGACGACCATCCCGACACGGTTCATCTCGCGGATCACGGACCGGCCAAAATCAGTCAGGCCGTGATCGGTGTCGTGACATCCGCCACCGGCGTCGTTGTTGAGGTTGTAGGCAATCAACATCTGCCTGACGCCCAGCCGGTAGTAGAGCTCGACCATTGACAGATCGCCGTTCAACGCGCCCATGCCTTCCAGGTCGTATGTTACGGCCATCTTCCCATTGCGCCAGGCGCGTTGGATGTCAGCGAAAGTTGGACAGAGAACGGTGTCGGGACGCGCTTCGATGCCCTTCGTGTAGTCGGCGATTGCACGGATGGCCGTGCTCCAGGGGACTGGATCGTAGCCTACGTTGATAGACAAGTAGTTGATGCCGGCGGATCGCCAGTGATCGAGCAGCGCGACATCCTGAGGACCTGCGTAGCCGTAGCCGGCGTGGTTGTCCCAGTAGCGGAGGGTTTCGGGCTTCTCGGCGGCGAATGCTCGCGCGGTGATACCTGCAGCGATGGCTGCCTTGAGGAAGATTCTTCGTGACTGCATGCTGCCTAGTTTGCCATGTCAGGAGGCCGTTGAGGCGGTGAAAACGGCTAACTGAGCGGCGAAGGCGCGTTGGTAGGCGGGGCGGGCTTCGCCGCGGGACAGGTAGGCGGCGAGGTTGGGGAATTCGTCCAGAAGGGATGATTGTTTGGCGCGCAGCAGGACAGACACCATCATCAGGTCACCGGCGCTGAATTGACCGTCGAGCCACTCGCGATCGGCCAGGTAGGTAGAGAGTTGGCGCAGGCGGTTGCGGACGCCTTCGTCGAGGGCGGGAAGGCGCTCCTGGTACCAGGGCTTGTCGCGCTCCAGGATGGTGAACAAGGAACGCTCGAAGATCGGGGGTTCCACCGTGTTGACGGCGGAAAACATCCAGGTGATTGCGCGTGCTCGGGCGTTCGCATCTACAGGCAGCAGCAGGCCGGGATGGCGCTCGGCGAGATGAAGCACGATGGCGCCGGACTCGAACAAAGCGAGACCGCCCTCCTCGTACGTCGGTATCTGACCGAAAGGGTGCAGAGCCAGATGCGCCGGCTCCTTCATCTCGCTGAATGAAAGGAGGCGCACGTTGTAGGGCTGACCGACTTCTTCGAGGGCCCAACGGACGCGCATGTCGCGGCCGAGGCCCCTGCCCCGATCGGGTGAGCGCGCAAAAGCGGTAATGGTGGGGGTCATGGAAACGCTCCAGTCGATGGCTACCTAGTATGGACGAACGGGCGGACCGCACTTCGACCGAGCGTTCAAAAATAAATGCGCTATCTCCTGACCGCGCTCGCGCGATCGGCGACCCGGTCAACCAAGCTGGCGAGGCCGGAGTTCTGGGCCATCCGGCGACCGCCCGTCGGGCTCAGGTGCATCTTGTCGCTATAGAGGACCGCACCCCCGTGACTGGTTTGCGAGCAGGCATTGGCGCCGCACAGCGAGGGTATCGGGTCGACGATTGCCAGATTTGGGTGTTGGTCGCGAATGTTCAGCACGCTCTGCTTGTACGAAGCGCGGGACGCGACGAGTGCACGGCGCGAAATCGATTTGGAGCACGTGCTACCCGGTAGTTTCACCGGCCGCAGAAAACAGGCGGGTGGTGTCTCGAATGTAGGAATTTCCAGGACGTAGGCCACCTTTGTATAGCGTTCCAGATCGGCTACCAGCGCACTGAGCGCTGTGTTGAATGCCTGCGGCCTGTTGTCGACTTCACGTAGGTCCACATCATCCGGCAGCGGCATGAAGAAGCGCTCCCCGTCGCCAACCAAAACAACCAACGCCGGATGTGTCTGGCGGATGTAGTCGACGAAGGATGTCCAGGTGTTGTTGCAGACCTGACGTCGATCGTCCGATTCATACACGGCCGGTGAAGGAGCTACATTGATCCCGGGTGGGCAGCCGCCGCGCGCCAGAAGCAACATTGAATGCTTGCCTTCCAGAGTGGACGCGATGCCCTCGTACACTCCTTGCGCCTGGGAGTCGCCGAGAATGACGATCTCCGGCTTTGCCGGGCTGTTCCGCTTGCAATAGTTGAACTCTGTCTTGATGCTCACGCTGTCGCGGCAGTGATCATCCTCGCGTGGCGCCTGACGCATCGCCGAGACCGCCGGGGGAAAACGACTCGGAAGACCGCGATGCACGACCACTCCGATACCAACAATGCCAATGACAGCGACACTGACCGCGAGCCCAATGCCGACAAACGTGCTGCGCCGGTGCCGAATCGGCAATTCCAGATACTGGTAAGTCAGGGTGGCAAACGCGAGGCTCAACAGCACCGCGGCTATGCGATAAATCGGGTGCGGCAACCCTGAGTGCAGGATCACCTCGAATGAGAGGATGGGCCAGTGCCACAGATACAAGGGATAGCTGATGAGTCCGATGAAGACCATCGGCCGGCTGGCCAGGATCCGACTCCGAAACCAGGAATCCTCACCGGGGATCAGGATTGCCAGTGCGCCCAGCGTGGGTAGCAGCGCGGCAAAGCCGGGGAAGGGAGTTTTGGGATCGAAGAGGATCATCGACAGCCCGATGAGCGCGACTCCGATCACGGGGCTGTATCGCGAAACTCGCGCAGACAGCATCGGCCGGCCGTGGGAAGCCGATGCCAGGATGGCCAGGGCGCAACCCAATCCGAGCTCCCAGAACCGGGAGAGCGGAAAATAGAACGCCGCGGTGGCATCCATGCGGGTCAGCACCAGGCTGGCGGCGAATGAGGCTGCGGTCAGACAAGTGACGATATAGAGGAGGTTGTATTTCCGGCGCCAGGCGAAATACAACACCAACGGCCAGACGAGGTAGAACTGTTCCTCGATTCCCAATGACCACAGGTGCAACAGGGGTTGAAATTCGGAGGCGGGAGCGAAGTAGCCGCTCTCCTGCCAGAACGAGATGTTGGCGGCAAACGCGGCGGCCGCCGCCATATGGCGGCCGAGGTTGGCAAATTCATCCGGCAGCAGCGCGATGGCGCCGAACGCGAGGCATGCCAACAAGACGAGGCATAACGCCGGAAGAATGCGGCGCGCGCGGCGACTGTAGAAGTCGGCGAAGGAGAATCGCGAGGCCTGGTGCTGTTTTATGAGGATGGATGTAATCAGGAAGCCGGAGATGACGAAGAAGACGTCAACGCCGACAAAACCGCCGGGGACCCAGGCGGGGAACGCGTGGAATGCAACAACGCACAGGACGGCGATTGCACGCAAACCGTCAATTTCGGGGCGATATCGCAACGGATCGCGTGTCGATCCGGCGTCGGCATTGAGGTCTGCCGTGACCACCTGCTCGCCGCGGCGTGTCAGAAGCTTGGAAAGATGCTGGAAAATCATGTTCGAATCCATCGGCCTCGTTCAAAAGGAAACCGGAGGATCGGCCGTCAGAAATCAGCGACGACTGAACCTGGGGAGGACATTCGAACGGGGCGTCAGGTTGGAATGGTCGAGCCGACGATGCGCATGATCTCGCCGCGCTGAGGCGCGATAGCGCATTTGGACGTGGTATTGTTGAAGTAGCACCAGATCATGGTTTACTGACGTCAAGCAATGCGCGTACCTGAACAACGGTTCAGGTTGTATCTGGTTGAGGGGCTCTAGGGGCTGTTGAGTGCGGCACACTCCGTGCTGAGCGCGAGCGTCGGGTGAGCGCAGGGCAGGTAAATAATGCGCGCGCTTCGGATGACCGTACTGATCGGGCTGGCCCGTTTCAAGCGCGTCCGTGCGCCAATGAGCGGACCCGGCGGGAGAGTCTCCACCGTCGCTGCTTTGATCCGCCGCTGATGCGTGCGTCCAGAGAGATGTCGAACACGGGCTCAATAGAGACGCCCATTTCTTTGAGCATCGCCTCCACTTTATCCACGCCCTTTAGCATCTTGGAGATCTGCTTCGACTTTCTGCCGCTACCCTCATTCTGACGATGGGCGAGTTGGACGATGTGATCGGTTACGCTCATTGAGCATCTCCTGTAAATTGGAATCTTCGATTGTAGAGGAAAAAGTCAAATCCACGGTTCTGCAAATATTCAACCAACGTATCGCTGTACACCCGTACGGTCCTCGCGAATTCCCGATCCGAGCCAAAGTCGTCTATCTGCAATCGCAACACGCTGCGTAAGGTATTCATCCCGATCATCCGACTATGCGAATGCCAGATTCTGTTGCTGGATAACTTCGCGGCAATCTCCTCGGCGCGTGCCTCTTTCTCTGCCAGGGTGACTTCCGCTCCGGCGTTGGTCGTCTGGTGTCGCTTCCAGTCCTTGAACTTGTACTGCACCAGCCACTTCCTGATCAGATCGACAGACAGATCGCGTGACTGCCTTGCGGGTCCCGAGTTCTTGTGGATTTTACGGCATAACTCGTGTTGATTCACGAGTTGATCGGAGGCCTAAAGACACGTCACCGTCGATTTGCAGCGTCTTCGAACGCGTGCGGACATCCTGTCGGTCAATGCGTCGTCATTGCCGTGATGTTCCGTCGTCGGGGGGGACGCCGAGCCATTGGCATCCCCTTTTTGGTTTCAGCCCGTCGCGTCGATGTCGATTTCGCGCGGCGTTGATCGCGGGTCGGGGGTCAGGCGCAGATACGGTTTGGCCGCGTACCAGCCGAGCGGGAAGCGGGCCTTGGCATCGGCATCGGTCACCGACGGCACGATGATGACATTCTGGCCTGACTGCCAGTTGACCGGGGTTGATACTGAATGGGTATCCGTCAACTGCAGCGAATCGATGACGCGCAGGATCTCGTCGAAGTTGCGACCCGCGGTCTGGGGGTAGGTCAGGGTCAGGCGGATCTTCTTTTTCGGGTCGATCACAAACACGGTGCGGACTGTGTAGAGCTCATCGTGTTGCGGGTGGATCATGTCGTAGAGGCGCGCGACTTTGCGGTCGGAATCGGCGATCAGCGGGAAATTCAGGGCGTAGCCCTGGGTCTCGCGGATGTCATCGGCCCAGCGCTGATGTGAGTCCACGACGTCTACCGACAAACCAATCGCCTTGACGTTGCGCTTGTCGAATTCCGGTTTGAGTTTCGCTACATAACCGAGCTCGGTGGTACAGACCGGGGTGAAGTCCTTGGGATGGGAGAACAGGATGACCCAGCTCTGGCCGGCCCATTCGTGGAAGTTGATTGCACCGCCATGGGTGGCCGCGGTGAAGTCCGGGGCGGTATCGCCGAGATGCAGTGTCATGTCAGCTCCTGGTGAGGATGGGTCACTGTATGCAATGCGCAGTGACATTGGGGTTAAGAAGTGCTGCGCTTCATTTGGAATGAGGACCCTACCAATGGATGTTTCCCGCCAGCGGGAACGTCGGCTAGGGTCTCGTGATGAATAAGAGACTGTTCCTATTCGGGCTGCTCGCTTGCGCGGCCGTGTCGACTGCGGCAGCAGAGACGAACGAGCTTTTGAACGCGTCCTACGATGTATCACGCGAGTTGTTTGCGCAGGTCAATCCGGCTTTTGCCGCAGCGTGGCAAGCCAAAACCGGCCAGAGACTGACGATCCGCCAGTCGCACGGCGGGTCATCGAAGCAGGCCCGGGCGGTGGCGGACGGCTTACAGGCCGACGTGGTGACGTTCAACCAGGCGACGGATATCCAGTTTCTCGTTAAATCGGGGCTGGTGCAGCCGGATTGGTCCACTCGCCTGCCCAACGGGGGCTCGCCTTACTATTCGTTTCCGGTGTTGCTGGTGCGCGCGGGCAACCCCAAGCAGATTCGGGACTGGGACGATCTGGCGAAGCCCGGCGTGGGCGTTGTTTTTGCGAATCCGAAGACATCCGGGAACGGCCGATACACGTACCTCGCCGCGTACGCTTATGCGCTCGGCCGCGATGGTAAGGACGATGCCAAGGCGCGGGCCTTTGTCGGCAAGGTGCTCGGCAACGTGCCTGTGTTTGATACCGGGGGCCGCGGCGCGACCACGACTTTCGTCGAGCGGCACATCGGGGATGTGTTGGTGACGTTCGAATCGGAGATCGGCGTGATTCGACGGGAATACCAACAGGCGGGGCTGCAGGTGGTGTATCCGTCTATCAGCCTCAGGGCCGATTTTCCGGTGGCGGTGGTTGACGCTGTGGTCAACAAGCATGGCACGCGCGCGGCGGCCGAGGCTTACCTTCAATATTTGTATAGCGAGCCCGGACAGGAGATTCTGGCCCGGAACTTCAATCGGGTGCGCAATGAGACGGTGTTGGCGCGGCACAAGAGCGAGTTCCCAGCCATTCGATTGACCTCAGTGGAGGAGACGTTCGGGGGCTGGGAGCAGGTGGGAAAGGCGCACTTTGCCGATGGCGGCGTGTTGGATCAGCTCCTGGGCGAACGGCGTTAGAGCTTTACTAGATCAGCGGTGAGGAATGCGGTATTTCTTGTCGAGCTCGACGAGGAACTGGGCCTCGTCGTGGCAGTGCCGGCAGCGGGAAGGTTGTGCCGGCCCTGCCGGCAGAGCCGCCCCGACTTCAGGACGGCCCGGCCGGCGCTGGAGCGATCAGGGCTGCAGTTGGCCGCGGATTTCACCCGGCTTGTGTTGTTCGCTGTGGACGTTGACGTACAGTTTGCCGGCTTTGTAGTCAGCCCACTGCTCGTCGGTGAGCTTTGAGCCGGCGGGAACGGTCCAGGTGCCATTCTCGCCCTTCGTGAGGGTGATGATGGGAGGACCCGCCTCGCCCTTGGCTCCCACATGGATGTGGGCCGCGATTCCCTCCATACCGGTCGTCTTGACGCTGCCACTGACAGACTTGTCCTTGGCTATATGGAGGGTTCCCTGTCCTGTCGCGGAGGTGGTCACCGCGGGTGTTTCCTCAGCTCCCGTGAGGCTGACTTTGATGTCCTTGGCGAATGCGCCGGCCGAAGCCACCGCGAGAAGCACAGCCAGAGCTGTTGTTGTTTGAACGCGCTTTGAGCTCATTGTCGTGTCCCTTTGGACTGGTGGTACAGAGCCCGAATCTAAGCACAATTCAGTCCCGGCGCACATGACCAAAAGTATTGGCGGGATTCCGCAGTCGTATTGGGCGGCGGGATTCTTAGATGCAACACTGCGCTCATGACGAGTTCCAGATCAGCGGTTGCGGCCATTGCTTCATTGGTAGCTCTTGCGGCGCACGCGGCCGATGCCGGATTGGACGCCAAGGCGCGCGAGATCGATCAAAGAGCGCTGAAGATCGATGCGCATACGGACGTGCTGTTACCAGGGGCACCGGAGCTCAACTACGCGCCCGGTCATACATCCAGGACCGATCTGGCGAACCTGCAAAGCGGGCACATCGGAGCCATCGCTTTCGCAATTGCTGTCGGACCCGGACCGCGAACGCCGCAAGGCACGCAGGCGGCACGGTCTGAGGCTGATGCCAAATTGAAGTGGGTCCAGAACTTTCTCAAGGAGCACGCCGACCGCGCCACACTGGCGCTGAGCGCTGCTGACATTGAGCACATTCATGCGGCCGGCAAGGTCGCAGTCATTGAGAGCTTTTTGAATGCGCGCTCGCTGGGGAACGACCTGTCGGGCATTGATACGTTCTATGCCGCCGGTGTGCGCGTGTTTGGGCTGACCCATGCGGGGAACAATGAATGGGCTGATTCGTCGCGCCCGACAGGAGATCCGGCGGTTGAGCACCATGGACTGTCGCCGCTGGGGAAGCAGGCTATCGCGAAGTTGAATGCACTCGGTATCATCATCGATGTATCGCAACTCACCCCCGCAGGACTGAAACAGGCCATTGCGCTCAGCCAGGCGCCTGTCATTGCGAGCCACTCCGATGTGCGTGCGTTGGTTGATAACACGCGCAATCTGAGCGACGAGGAGTTGGATGCCATTGGGCACAACGGAGGTGTGGTACACCTCACTCCGTTCAATCCGTACCTGCGGCCGCTGGCCCCCGATTTCGATGCGAAGGCGGCGGTGCTGCGTCAGAAATTCGGTCTGCCGCCGACGAAGCGACACGGACCCATCGGGGCGGAAGAAGGTATCAACGCGCTGACGCCGGAACAGCTACGGGCGTTCATGACGGACTTCCATGAGTTGATGCCGAAGGCGACGCTCGAAGATTATGTGAATCAGATCGACTACATCGTCAAGCGCATCGGCATCGATCACGTGGGAATCGGCACCGATTTCAACCACGGCGCCGGGATCGTTGGCTTCAACGATGAGGCCGAGTCGGTCAACGTGACGAAGGAGCTCGTACGGCGCGGGTATTCCGAGGCGGATATCGACAAGATCTGGGGAGGGAACTTCCTGCGCGTGTTCCGCCAAGTCGGGGCGGCGGCGAAGAAGAGCTCGTAACCACTAAGTCACCGGGGTTCGACTGACTCCATACCGGCCATCGGGCAGGATGGCTGAATCGTGATCGAGACCCGCGGCGTCGGCAAAACATACTACACACCGACTGCCGAGTTCCCAGCGCTTCAGGGTGTCGATATCCAGGTCGGTGCCGGTGAGGTGTTTGGGATCATAGGCCGCTCGGGTGCCGGCAAGAGCACGCTGCTGCGAACTCTGAACCTGCTGGAACGGCCAACCACAGGCAGCGTCCTCATTGAGGGAGTGGATGTCACCTCTCTCGATGGTGAGGCGCTACGGCGCCTGCGGCAGCGGATCGGGATCATCTTTCAACACTTCAACCTCCTGAAGTCACGGACGGTTCACGAGAACGTGCGTCTGCCGCTGCGGGTCAGCGGCCAGCTCGACCGTACCGCACAGGACCATCGCGTCGCTGAGCTATTGGACCTCGTCGGGCTGACGAGCAATGCGCGCAAATTTCCTCATCAACTGTCGGGCGGCGAACGGCAGCGGGTGGGCATTGCGCGGGCGCTCGCGAATCGGCCGCAGATCCTGCTGTGTGATGAGGCCACCTCCGCGCTCGATCCGCAGACGACGCAATCGATCCTCGAGCTGCTGTTGGAAATCAACCGCAAGCTCAATCTGACCATCGTACTGATTACGCATGGCATGGATGTCATACGGACCGTAGCGGACCGGGTCGCCATTCTGGATCACGGGCGCGTGGTTGAGACCGGAACGGTCGTGGAGGTCTTCCTCAATCCCCGGCACGAGGTCACTCGCACGTTGCTGGCTCAAAGTGGAGTTGAGTCT
>Ga0068862_100003052_pt1 | contig 14585 bp, 8 predicted proteins | sample KBSSwiS52_FD_66598 | JGI IMG/M metagenome (GOLD analysis project Ga0068862, IMG submission 66598) | Switchgrass rhizosphere microbial communities from Kellogg Biological Station, Michigan, USA - KBS Switchgrass S5-2 | ecosystem: Host-associated > Plants > Roots > Rhizosphere > Soil ... | reverse complement strand
TGCGAGTCGTTGTGCAGCTCTAGTTCATCGCCGCCCGGCCCTTTAATCAGACCCATTACACTGCTTAGGCAGGCGTTACGTCCAAGCAAATGGGTTACGAGCGCCATCGTCACGGGATGGACAACGATCTCCTGAAAAACGGGATCCTCAAGGAGAAGATAGTGCACGAGTTCCCACGGCGCCGTTCGATTATCATGACTGTCGCCTTCGAGCTCAGGCCTGAAGCCAAATCTACGTTCGACTACGTTCAGGACAGCCTCAAGCGCGCGATGGATCCGCTCTGGTCCCACAAATTTTTCGGGAGGAACGACCGTCAACCCCTTGATCTCAAGTTCGGCCACCTGCCTGTGAAGCTCCAGCTTTTCAACATCACGCCAAAGCGCTTCCGCGTCTTCCTTTGTGCTATATGGATAGAGCCACGGGAAGTGATCGGGGCCTTTCAGCTGCGGCTGTGCAGACAGAGGGGAATGATTTTCGCCGGCAATTGCCGGCATATCGACAGTCATTGTATCCTCCAATCGATCACCTGTGGCGCGAACACTAACAGCAACCCTGTTGCACTCATCGCACTTCCACGACTGGATTACCGGGCATTGGACTCGCCGTGGCTGAGCTCAGTGAAACGTTGCACTGGCGTCAGCAGGTTAGCCACTGTCCAGCCCCCATCTACTGCTATGGTGTGGCCCGTGATGTATGATGAGAGATCCGACAGAAGGAATGCCGCAACATTTGCCACTTCCTCGGGCGTTCCATTGCGCCCGAGCGGGATATTGCTCGCCTTCATGCGCTCTCGCCTTTCTGGCGAATCTGGAATTCGGGGAGTTGCAATACTGCCGGGCGCGACGGCGTTCACGCGTATCCGATGCTGCGCCCATTCCGCAGCCATCGATTTTGTCAGACTGATGATCGCCGCCTTTGCAGCACCGTACGGCGCGTGCTGAGGAGACGCATGCAGACCATCAACGGAAGCCCAGGCCACAATCGAACCGTCGCTATTTCTGTCAATCATACGCTGCGCGAACGCAGACGCGATGAAATAGAAATAGCGCGCGTTAGTGTTAATATCTTCCTCCCACATGGTATGCGTCATTCGGAGTATTGGTGAGAAACTTGCCTTGCCGACAATGGTAGCCATCAATTGAAGGTTCGGAATCGCCTCTTCAGCTGTCGCAAGCAGTTTATCGTGCTCCAGCGACGCGACGACATCATATTGCAGCGCCGTCGACCTACGCCCCAGCGCCTCAATCTTCATTGCTACATCTTCGGCCCGGCGCAAGTCGATGTCGACGACCGCCACGTCGCAGCCACAACGCGCGAGAAGGAGCGCGGTAGCCTCCCCCATTCCAAGCCCGCCCCCGATCACGATCGCGCCTTTGCCTTGAAGTCCAGCCATCGACTGCATCGTCAACGCTCCAAATTTCGACATTCCCGCACGAATGGCCGGGACTATTCGCGCTCGAAAATAAGGGCCCGTCACTGCTATCTGAGCGCAGACCGGCTTGAATGATTACTTTAATGCCAGCGGATTGACTGGAGAACCGAATGCTCCGGTGACGGCGAGAGCGGGCGCCGAAAGCAGGAAGGCGTATCGCCCGTCCACCTCGCATTCGGCCGCAACGCCTTCGAGATTGAATATCTCGCCAAGTGGGCAGCCCATGTCCCGAAGCGCAAGTTGATGGAACGGGAGAGGCATTTCAGAATTAAACGTCTCTTCGCTGAAGACTTCGACAGCAAGATTATCGGCAGCAATCGCCGCGACCTCCTTGTCGTGAAGCCACTCCGCACAAGCTGCCGCCACGCCAGGCTGCAAGCCGTTCGTAAATCTTTCGCGGTCTCGCCGGATGGTAAAATGTCGGATATGCCCGGTGCGAATCAGGACGATATCCCCTCGCTCGACAGTTACATTTTGCTTCTCACAGACCGCGTTAAGTTCATCTACGGTGATGGAATAGCCGGGCTCGAGTTCGTCGACTTGACGATAGCGCGCGACATCGAGCAGTACTGCCCGGGACATTATTCCGGGCTCAGCGAGATTCTCTACGCCGTTCCGCGCCGCACCATCGGCGCCGAGCACATCGCACGCTTTGCATCCGTTGTAGAGCAGGCCGTCGTAATGGCAGTGAGCAAGCGCATCCCATTGCGTTGCAGACTGCAGCGGCATGTGTACGACATCATCCGAGTACCGGCTGCGTGAGCCAGGTCGCACCTGCTTGCCGATCTCTGACGCATAGAGCTTTGGGTTAAACCGACCGCCCCGCCCCGTTTGCGGGCCCTGAGCGTCAAACCTGATACCGAGATTGAAGAGTTTACCGCTCACGACCTCAGCGACACCGCGCCTCAGCGCCTCGGGTTTGATGAAGTTGAGTGTCCCGCGCTGATCTTCCTCGCCCCACCGGCCCCAGTTCCGGACCCTTGCGGCCAGGCGTTCAAACTCTTCAATCATACTGGGCGTCCTTTGGTTTTGAGGAGACCTGCCTCGGACCCGGTCGATGCTAGTAGAATTGTCGCACCCGGCACCGGATCGCGTTCAATCTGGGGCGGGCACGAATGAGCCATGACGCACCCATTCATAACTCCATAAAGAGAAGGGCTCAGCCTTTTCCCGGGCGGATGTCGACGGCCAAGAGTGGTTTCCTGTACGTCGGCAAAAGATAGATGCTAGAGTTTGGGCGTCAATAGGTGTTTTGGCTGAAAAGACGGTTGACGCCAAATCCTATAATGAAAGAGCATACCCCTTGCGATGGCCAGTGGGGCTGCGTGCGGCCGTGATGAGAGTGGTGGAGCGATAACAATGGGCATTCCGTCACTTGAGGACGTCAGACAGGCGGTCGAAGCGGAGCTTGGATTCGTTGTCAGAGATGTCCGCAGACAGTCGCGCTGGCGGCCAACCTGGTTTGTAAGCGCTGAGGGAGCCGACGGGCCCTTCGAACTAGTGGTTCGAGGCGACCGCGTTGACACATCCGTCTTTCCACTGGATCACGAGTTTAGATTTCATCGCTTGCTGTCGGAGCACGGCATTCCGGTGCCGAAGCTTTATGGATGGATCGATTCAATCCGTGCGGTTGCGATGGAGATGATTCCAGGACAGCCGACCTTCAAGGACACGCCAACAGAGGATCGCGACCAGGTCGTTGACGACTATCTCCAGGCGTTAGCTCAGATCCATGCCTTGCCCGTGCAGCCCTTTGCGGACGCCGGAATCTTCCGTGCTGACCGGCCTGAGAATTCCTCGGGCGTCGGGCGTCTGCGGGCCATTGCGCTCTTCAGAAGCCGGAAACGGCGTCCCATGCCGTTTGCCGAATTCTGCATCAGCTGGCTGCTCAGGCATCTGCCTCAGAGTCGCGGTCGAGAAGCGCCGATCCTTTGGGACACTGGTCAGTTTCATCATTCTCACGGGCACCTCAATGCGATCCTCGACCTCGAATTCGGGCACATCGGAGATCCGATGATGGACCTTGCGGTCTGGAGGATGCGCGACACTCTCATCCCGTTCGGGGATTTCAGGCAGATTTACGCACGATATGAGGAGCTGAGCGGCCGTCCGATCGACCTTGAAACGATCCGACGTCACCATTTTGCCGGAACGACGGGGAACCTGCTGATGTTTGGGCCGGCGATTCTCGATCCTGTCTCAGACACGGACCTCATGACCAACATGCAGTGGACCAGCGAAACGAACCTGCACGCGACGGAAGCGCTGGCCGAAGCGATGGGCGCGGAGCTACCAGAGGCGGAGACTCCAGAGCCGCGGCAAACACGCGAGGATGCGACGTTCGATCACCTCATCCGCCAGATCGGCCTGGTGAGCTCGAGCGACCCTGAAGTTAAACACCAGCTGCGCCTGATGTTCCGGACCGCGCGGCACCTGCGCCGCGTAAACGAGATCGGCGATGCGGTCGTGAGTGCCGATCTGGATGACCTTTACAGGGTGACCGGCATCAAGGCTCAGTCCTGGCAGGACGGCGATACGGAACTCGAGCAGTTCGTCGCAGCGGACGCCGGGATCGGCCGCCACGACGAGGCGCTACTGTGGCTATTCCATCGTCGCAACCTGCGCAGTCATATGCAGATGGGACCGCCAGGTTCCTCCATGACACGACACTTTCCCACACAACGCTTCGACGAGTTCGACTAAGCTAGGTCATGTCGAAGCCATGAGAACGGGATCCTTCGCCCGGCACAGCGGTCCCGTTAAGCGCAGGACACGTCCACGGGTTCACAAACCAGGCCGCCTCGTCCCACCGTCACGATTGACTGAGGGGCAATGCGATACGTGACCTCAATGCCGCCAGCGGCGCGCGCGCCCAGGCCAGGGCAAGCTGACGCGATTAGCGCGCGGTGCGCGCGCCCAGTGCCATCTTGTTCCATGGCAGGGTTTGATCTGGCCCATGCGCCCCTAGGGGGCCTGAATCGCCCCGTCGACCGACCAGCGGGCGCGTCAGCTGCCGCAATGCAGGGATCGTGTTGACCTCGTCACGCTAGCGCGTCGTGTCGATCCTCGCGTCTGCCTGAATGCACCCGTTAGAAAATGTCGCCCAGCTGATCCCGGCAACGGACCGCAATTGTCTCCCCCACCTTTCAATCCCTTTGCCCTGGGTTTCCTGAACCTCGCGTGCGGCCGCCCACGGTTGTCAGACGAAAACTTCTCATCACCTCCCGTGGCTCCGTGAGACTTAGGCGCCGAACACGAACCTCAGGCATCATTTCGTGGGTCGGGCCGGACACTTGGCTAATGCCGCCCGGTTGGATGAGAGCGCGCAGGAAATTTGCTACAGGTTGGGACGCGAAGAAGCGTCGGTGTATCACGGCCAAGCCACGCTGGACCCACGCGAAAGCACTATGTCAACGATCCAGCCGCGCCACGCTTGGAGGTTAGACCACCTCCGCGATCCCGTCCGCGCAGCCCTCATTCACGCCTGAAGCCTCTTCCCGCCTAAGACAGCGTTCGGACACGCTGGCAGCCACGTCGCGGAGAGCGCCGTTAGGCGTCGTCTGCAGGATAACTCATTACTGCCACCTCAATCGCTCTCCGCGCATCCTCTGGCAGAATGAACCCATCCCTCTCCATCAATTCCAGCGAAGCTCGAAAGCGCCGCTCGTAATGTGCGGCCCCACCAGGATAGAGCCTTCTCAGGGTCGCTCGGTCGAACGGTCGCGTGAACCCAAACACCTGGCAGAACGGGTCGTGGTCGTTGACGGTCCCGCGGCCGCCTATCGCCGCAATCGGCGCATCGACCCAAGGGCTACGTACGCCACCTCGCACAATGCCAAACTGATCGCGGATCGGCTCGGCGACTCCCCCAGGCGGATACCGGAATCGATCTCCGATAGGCGGCGCCGGGCCTCCCGCGCCCCACGTTCTCAGCCACCGAAGCGCAGCACTGCTGACGTACTCAGTCTGTGGCCCGTTGTTTATATACTCGGGACACGTGACGTCAACGCTGGCGCCGTATCCAGCAAACGACTTTGTCGGAATGATGGCGTTCAACATCGATGTATTCGACTGACTACCGTCGTCCTTTGCAGTAAACTCCGTAAACGATGAGGCGTGAGCGGCACCAGCGACCTGCCAGAGTCGGAGGTCTTCGCTATCAGCCTGCCGGTAACTGCGAAGACCGAGGTTCATCGGGAGCGCGTCACCCTCTGGCTGCACTACGATGACCTTTGCGTGTCCGTCGTCACGGATCTGCACCGGACTGTCGCTGATGAATTTCCGTCGGCCATGCGCATCAAGTCCGACACCCTCAATCGGCGCCGCTGTCCCTGCCATCCACTTGTGAACGAGGTAGCCATCGAACTCGGCCGCCGACCTCCCGAATACGTTAATGTAAGTAACAAGATAGCTTGCAGACTGCGAGGTCCCGACCGCAAAAACCCGGTTGACCGCGCGTCCACCGTTCACCATCAACCCATTCCGTATCGCGCGGGCGGTTGCCCGGAACATGTCAAACGCATATTCCTCCGCCGGAATCTGTAGAGCCCCATACCGCTCACCATCAATCGCCTGAAGATTCACGGCGCGCCCCGTCGAGCGCGGCATCAGCTGCATACCACCGTGAACACCGGTGGGCTGAACCGACACGGCAGCCCAAACGTCACCTCCGCGAGCCCCTTCCATATGCAGATCGCGCCATGCTGGCATCGCGTCGGCGCCGGTGGATACGTTCATCCATTCAAGAAAGACGTTGCCGCTGAAGCGTCGCCCGTTGGCAGGCCGGTACACGACCACGCGGGTGGTGAACGGCGACTCACCGACAGCCCGAACAGTCCACACACCATCATCCGATGGCTCGGCGGCAAGCGCGTACCCCGTCGCCGCCCCAGCGAGATTATATTCCTGTTCGACGTATCCGATTCTCGCCGCATCGAATTCAAGACCGGCTACGACAGCTCTGCCGGCAACCTCCCTCAACATGGGCGCCCCCTGGAAATTGCTGTCTGCATACGTGCGACCCGACCCGCCGGCCGCGGAACTGGAGCGCATCCACGCACTCTGAAATACTACCGGCTCGCTCCAGCGATTTCGTCAGTTTCCTTTTCGCCCCATGGCAGAAACGACGGAGCTTTCATCGTATCTCGTGCATGCTTTAGGGCAGCTCCCCACCAGACGATGTGCTCGAACATCAACGAACGCGCATCGTTCAGATAAGAATAATCGCCAAGCGATTTTCCCGCCCTAGCGACTCCGAGTACCGGCTCCATCGCGATGTTCACCTCCGGCTTTATCGGAGCCATGTGCAGTTCGATACAGACACAGCGCAGCTGCTCAATAGCGCGAGCCGCCCCCACCCCGCCGTAGCCGACGAACGCGATGGGCTTCCGGTTCCATTCATAATATGCGCTGTCAAACGCGTTCTTCAACACTGCGGTCATCGAATGGTTATACTCCGCCACAGTAACGATATATCCATCCAGCTCAGCTATTTTCTTACGCCACGCCTCCGCCTCGATCGACTTGTACGCACCACCTGTGTATAGCTGCAGCACGGGCTCATCGTAGAATGACAGATGCTGATCGCGAAGGTCGAGTACTTCGAGGCTCATGGCGTCCACCGCCCGCGCCCCATCCTGTATCCACTGCGCTGGTATGTCAGCAAACCGGTTAGGACGCGTGCTACCGATAATCAGTCCAATTCTAAGCAACACTCTCCTCCATCGCCCGTGTCTTCTGCAGCTGCAGCAAGGCAAACATGCCTTCGCAGTACTCCGCCGCGCTCTCGCGTGTCACGTTACATCTCATCCGCCATCAAGGGCTTTTGCGCCGCCAGCCAGGATAATGCTATCCCTGTCTAAAGTTGAGTTCGCACAGTATGCCATTCGGATCGTATACAAATATAAATCGCAGCTTCATCGCATCTGCGTCGGCCGCCCTTACTTCGACGCCGTCTTCAGTTAGCCTCTTTAGCGCTTCATTGTAGTTAGCGCACTCGAAGGCGACGTGATTCACGGACGGTTGACCGCCCCGAGCCTTCTCACCGCCGACAGCAAAGGGATCAAAAACTTCTGTTATGACGTGAACGATTGGCTGGCCACGATCATCTATCAACCACGCCCCTGCCGACACGTCGCTTGCGCCTGGCGGGGGCACGCTCTTGAGGCCCAGGTACCTGCCATAGAACTCAATAGTCTCTCCAAGATTGTCTGTAAAAATATTTACATGGTCGAGCTTCCGCACTCCGACCACTTCGCCATCTCGATTGCCGCCCAGATTTGCCTTCATTGACTATCTCCGGATAAATTTCACCGACAAAGCCCCATCCCTGGTCTCCAACCGCACGGCCAGCTGCAACGCGCAAACGGCACAAACCCACGAGCGCGTGGGCCGTCGTCCGGATCTTCGACAACCGAGTCAGGGAAAGACCCGGGATACCTTCCCGGGTCATGCCGATGCTACGTTCGTCAAATTCGCACTGGACACCTCAACAGATGCATCTAGTTGCCACCAAATCTCTTTGTGATTTCGACGCCGAATGTTCGTGGATCACCCACATGCCCCTGCAGATACCCGAGCGCCGTCTCGAGCGTCGAGACATTCACCAGATAATCTTTGCCAAGAACATTCTTTCCCCAAAGAGCGACTTCGACTCCCGCCTTCTGCAAGGTCACTCCCGCGCGCAGGTCGAGCAGGCCGTAGCCTTTCTGTGTGGCTGCCGCCAGGTCTATCGCCTCCGGCGCAAGTACAATCTTGCTCTGCCAGTGGTAGTCCGCGCTCACAGAGATGTCGCCCGCGTCCGTTGGGATATCCAGAACAGCACCCAACGACGTAGTCCACTTGGGCACGTTGAACTTTTCGCCTGACCGATCACCGCTGGTGTCGACAAAACGCTTATACTTGGCATCTGTTAGCCCGCCACTCGCACTCAACGTGAGCTGGGGAAAGATCTTGAGCAGCACCTCGCCCTCAAGGCCCTTGATCGTAGCAGAGGCCGCGTTTGACACCCGGGTAATGGGAACCGGCGATGTACTGGACGCGATGGTCACCGAGCGCTGGATGTTGGTGTAATCGTCGATAAACCCGGCCAGATTTAGTCTAAGCCTGCGGTCCAAGAGGCTCGACTTAACGCCTAGCTCATACTCTGTCGTGTACTCAGGGGCAAATGGAGCCAAGGCGTCCAAGCTCCCCGTGCCGCGCAGATTCATCCCTCCTGACCGGTATCCTCTCGAAGCCTTCACGTATGTAAGGATGTCGTCGGTGGCCTGATACGATACGGAGGCGAGCCAGGACGGAGCTTTGTATGTCTTCTCGAACGTGCGGGGGCACTGAGCTGGACCTGGTGGGGTATCTGTCGCCCCAGCGGCCGGTATAAGACATATAAACCCGCCACCTGGCGCAGTTATACCGCTGCTCGTTGTCAGTATCCGCACGTCCTGCGAGTATCTACCACCGATCGTAGCAGACCATCTAGGGGCAAATTTCCAATTGAATTGCCCATAAGCGGCGGCACTCTTATTTTTAACTCGCGCACGTTGCAGGTTAGGTGCGTTCGGGTTGAGAAGCGGCACGGCATAGCCGTTTGCGTTATCCGAACCATCCTCGTAGCTTCCGTAGACGCCCGCCACCCAGTCAAGAGACGCGCCGCCTCCGACCACCTGGAATTCCTGGCTGAATATATTATCTTCCGTCCATTGGATTACATTCAGCAACGTAAACGGCGTTCCGTCGAGATCGAGGAAATTCTTTTGTCGTAAGTTCTGAAACCCTGAGATGCTTCTCAATTCGACATTTTCAGACACCTTTATGGACACGTTCTGAGCGAGCGACCATCCATAGAAGTCCGAGAACTGCGGGGCGGCCGTGCCGCCTGTGTGGCGCAGGTCGCCACCGACGCCCCCGACATACCGCAACACAGATGCGTAAGCTTGACCGATCGTCGCCGGTGAAATTGCGCCTGCAGCCTCAACTGCTGCCTCCAGGACGCCCACGCAACCCGGCACGCCAACGCCTGGACATGTCTTGGCGACGTTCGCAGGGGAGGTGACCCCGGTGAGAACAACGACCGGGCCCTTGGTCCTGCTCTGCTGATATGCGCCCGTCAGCGTCGCAGTCACCATTTCCCCTTCGAATTTCAACTTCGCCCGGTAGTACTGCGCGTCTTCGTTGTTGAGCGCACGCCCGTTGAGATCGCGGCCATAGGCGCCGTGTTCGTCGCGCTGCGCCACCAATCTGAGGCCCAGTCGGTCGGTGACCGGCACGCTGAGAACTCCGGTCAGCGTCAGGCGGTTCCTGTTACCCGCGGTCACGCCGATCGAGCCGCTGATGCTATCGTCCGGATCTGCAGTAATGATGTTTATGGCGCCGCCGGTAGTGTTCTTTCCATAAAGTGTGCCTTGCGGACCCCGCAGCACCTCAACTCTCTGAAGATCGACCAGACTCATGCGCAGGCCGTACGGCCGTGGCAGACTCACTCCGTCGACGTAGATACCGACCGCCGGATCGACACTTAGAAGGATCTCCTTCTGTAGCTGTCCGCGCATTCCCACAACAACAGCCTGTGATGATCCAGCCGACGGCGCGCTCACCATGTTCGGCACTTTACTTTGGATATCGTTGAACTCTCGGATCTGCGCCTTCGCCAGGTCTGCCTGCCCCAAAGCCGTGACGGCGACTGGCACACTTTGCAGATTTTCTTCAGTCCGCCGAGCAGTTACCACGACCTCCTCAATCGTGCCCTCGCTTCGCGCATCCGGCGTCTGCGCAAGCGCCGCCTGTGCTGCCAACGTCGAGATCGCGACCGCCGAAAGAAGCAACGAGCGCCTTGAAGCCATCATGAGCTTTCCCCCTTGCTGTTTTTTGTTCCGCCAAGACAGCACGCATGGACGGATACGTTCCAGGCGATTGGCCGGCGGCAGGGTCTTTTTAACGCCAGCCGAAGCGCGTGTCTATACGACTGAATAATTTTTATGCGATCGGATTTCACATCTGCTCCCCCGGGGCTTGTCGTCGCCAGCGATAGGGCTGCGGGGGCCGTGACGGGCTCACTTAGCGATCCACGGGAGCACCTGACTGCAGCTGCTTTAGGGAATCAGCCGCTTGGCAACCCTTTCCAGCCGCCGCCTTCCCGTCTGCGCAACGTAGCTCGACTTTTGCTCAGGCTCGCGGGACGCCAATATGCCCCGCCATCCCAACACGTTGCCGATTGATTCAATTAGTTAAAGGCAAGATTCCTGCGATAAGGCTACTTTTGGCATGACCTCCCCCCACCCTTCACGCCCACCGTGGGTTCCTTATTCGGCCAAAGCGGTGTCGCTTAATACTCCCCACCAATTTGCTGCGCAGGATTCCGCTCCGCAGGACATTTCAGTCTGGTGGACACTCTATGAGAGGCTCATTTCACTCTGACAGGCGGCTTCATGTTTGACGCTAGTGTACGAGCTCCGCCCGAATGTGCTTCGCACTGCTCCAGTAGATGATCGCGCCTGGAATTCCGAGGAGAGTGAATGTCGCCAGCGACCACTTTACACCTTCAGCGGCGCCAAGATGAAGGCCATTTGCAATCAAGTCGCTGACGAGTCCGACTGCCAACGGCCCACACCCAAGTCCCACCAAATTCGTACAAAACAAGAGCGTCGCAGTCGCAGTGGCCCTGACTTCCGGACGCATTATGCCTTGGATGGTCGCGTATATGGGTCCGCTCCACAGGTGCATCAGCACACTGGGGATCACCAGCAATGCCAGGCTTGCCATCAGGGAACTCTGCAGAAACGCGGCAATGTAAAATCCAGGCGCCAGGAGCATGCCAAAGGCGGGGATGCGGACATAGAACCGAATATCCCTCTTCACAAAGCGATCGACCAACGCGCCGCCTAGAAGCGTACCGATTACGCTCGATCCACCGGCAGTAAGCCCTAGCGCCAAGCCGAGAAAGCCGGTGCTCTCCAGCCCAAGCCTTGCGGCAGTCGCCGCCAGTTCCGATGCGTGATTGCGGAGGAAGAAAGAGGCCAGGAACGCGGTCATACCGAAGGCGACGAACACCTTTAGGGAACCGCCGACGATCAGGCGCCAGAGCGTTCGGCTGCGCCGCATCTCCTGTAAGGCTTCACGGAACGGTTGCGCGCGCTCCTTCTGCTGGAGCATCTCGGCCCGCATTCGGCGGCGCGGCTCGTGCAGCGTAGCCGCCGCAATTATGCCCATGCTCAGACCCGGCAATCCCACGATGACAAAGGCCGCCCGCCATCCCCAAGCGTCCGCAACGATGCCACCGATGATCATACCAAGCAGACCGCCAACGGGAGCCCCCACCGAGTAGATCGCCATCGCTGAAGCCCGCTGGTCTTTCGGCGTTATGTCGCCGATTAGGGAAACCGCCGGGGGAAGACACCCGGCCTCACCGACCCCCACACCAACCCGCGCCAGAACAAGGTGCCAGAAATTCTGGGCAGCCCCTGAAGCCGCGGTGAAGAAACTCCAAATGCCTACTGCCGTGGCGATGATAAGCGGGCGGTCGCCTCGCTCGGCCAAGCGTGCGACAGGAAATCCGACGACAGTATAGAACAACGCAAATGCAAGTCCAGTCATAACGCCGAGCTGCCAATCGGCCAATTGCAAATCGTTTTTGATGTGTTCGGCCAATATCGATACGATTTGCCTGTCCAGGAAGTTCAGGATGTATATCACCAGTAGCACAGCAATCATATATCGCCGATATCGCTTACTGACGGCGTGCACGTTATCTGCTGTACCCGACTCGGCGATGGTTGCTGCGCGCATGTTCCCGTTCTTCTCTTTTACGCTCACGGCTACACGAATATTTCGGTAGTCATGTGCGACTTTCTTTCACAAAATCAAAGAAGTTCGTTGCGCGCACCTAGTCAAGCGTTGAACCCCCTCAGAATGCCGCCCGCAATTCTATGCCGTAAGACCGCGGCTGATCTGTCGGAATTATCCCGCTGTTTGAACCGTAGACCAGATACTTCTTGTTGGTTAGGTTCTTGCCGTAAACAACGATCGTCAGATCAACCCCAGATACGAGGCCAACAAAATTGATATGCGCGCGCGCGTTCAACACACCGTACGCCTTCTGCGAGGCGAGCGCGTTGTTGAAGGTTTCAAAGAATTCCTTTGACCTGTATGAATAGTCCGCGCGAACCATAAATTCGGTCGCATTAGTCAGCACAGCTTCGTACGAAGCCGACAGCGAGTAGGTGACGTCTGCAGTACTCGGAAATTTGCGATTAGATAAATCCGCTCCATTGGTTCGGTCGAGAAACACCTTATAGTCGTCATCGATCAGGCCCAACGAGGCGGCGAGCATCAATCCTGAAGCCGGCCGGACGTTGGCTTCCACCTCCACCCCCTTTACGGAGCCCTTTGCAGCGTTGAACACACTAGTGTAAGGGCTGCCAGAGGGGTCGAGCAGACGGACTGATCGCTGCAGATTGGTAACCTGGGCGCTGAACAATGCAACATTGGTAGTCACGCGCCGTTCGAACAACTCAAGCTTCGCGCCGACCTCGAAACTTCCGAGTACTTCGGGGACGAACGGGTCGATCGTAGTGGGGGAATCGTCCAGACCACCAGAACGCTGGCCTTTGTCGTACTTCGCGTACAGGTTGGCATGGTCGCCAAGCTCATACCGCGCACCGACCGCATAGGACCAATAATTGAACCCGGCGTTGGCGGACTGGAAGCATACCCCGACCGGCGTCGCAGCGGGTAATGCCAGCAACGAGCACCTTCCGTTTAATACGCCTCGTATCCGAAGATCTCTGTCATCCTGCGTATAACGGGCGCCAAGGGTCACAAAGAACTTGTCGAAGTGACTGGTCTCTATCTGCAGATATCCGGCGGCAGACCTGTTCGTGACGAAACTCTGGCTTGTGCGACCCGTGACCAGGGGAATCGTTGTGTCAGGCAATTGGCTGCCGTCAAGGCCTGTTTCATAGTAGTAATAGCCGCCGCCTGTAAATTCAACTGAATTGATCCAGGAGACTATATTTCTGAAGACGGTGCCGCTCAGCTGTGCTTCTCCGCTCCACTGGCTTTGGTTTTGAAAGGCGAGATTGTCAATGGAGGTGGCGATTCCGCCATCGACGTCAGCGCGGATTTCGGTTTTCAGAAGGCGCCGGCCGACAATCGTCTTGAATGTCAAATCTGGATTGATCTCGAATTCGCCCCGGAACGTGTAGCCGTCGATATTGACCCGTGAGTAGACATTCAGCATTCCAGCACGTGTTTGATAATAGCCGAGTGTCTTGTCCGTGCCGGTATCACTGTTCGTATTGGCGGCCCGGATCAAGGGGCCCGTCTCGTCGATGTTGGTGAAATCGTAGGTCAGGTCGAACGTTACGCGTCTGTCCGGACGCCAGCGCACGGAGACGCGGCCGGCGTCCCTGTGTCGATCTCCATAGGTGTCGATGCCGGTGATAATGCTGCGCCCAATGCCGTTGCCGCGATTGCCGAGGAAGGAACCGCGGATTCCGAGCTGATCGGTGACGACAGGCACGTTGACGACGCCTCCGAAATCTGTGCGGCCGAAGCTCCCATAGCTGACGTTGGCGGATCCACTCAGTTCCGTGAGAGTTGGTCGGTTCGGCGTCAACAGGATGGCGCCGCCGGTGTTGTTTCTGCCGAACAGCGTGCCTTGGGGGCCGCGCAGTACCTGGACGCTGCCCATGTCGACCAATGAGGAGGCCAGTGCCCCTGCAGATCGCGCGACATAAACCTCGTCGAAATAGATGCCGACGGCGGGATCGCTGTTGAATGCGCCTTGGCCGGTGTTTTCCTGCCCACGGATATTGACAACGGCCGTCGCAGCGTTGCGATTGCCGAGGCCAATCTTAAGGTTGGGCACGGCCTGAGCGATATCGGCGATATCGCGCACCGACCGCTCCACAAGTTCCGATCCACTTAACGCCGTCACCGCGACTGGGACCTCCTGCAGGGCTTCGGCTCGCCGGCGCGCCGTCACGACGACCTCTTGGATGTCCGCCTCGGGAGCGCCTGGCGACTGCATCGCCGGATTGCCAGTCGCTTGTCGGGCGTACGCCCCCGTCCAGACGAGGCTGGCGCAACCGACGCCGGCGACGAAGAGCAACTTTTTCATATTCCCCCCATTTCGATCGAATGGTTTTGAGTTCTGGTTATG
>Ga0068862_100003048_pt1 | contig 14602 bp, 11 predicted proteins | sample KBSSwiS52_FD_66598 | JGI IMG/M metagenome (GOLD analysis project Ga0068862, IMG submission 66598) | Switchgrass rhizosphere microbial communities from Kellogg Biological Station, Michigan, USA - KBS Switchgrass S5-2 | ecosystem: Host-associated > Plants > Roots > Rhizosphere > Soil ... | reverse complement strand
GCGAAGCAGTGGGCCATGGGATGATCGTAGCGGGCGAGATTTCAAAAACTTTGGGCTTGCTTCCGGAATCCGAGTTAGAATCGTTAACGAGCGCCGTACGGTTGTGCGGCCCATTGCCATCAGCAGTTGAAATTGATCCTGATGCGATCATCAAGCTGATCGTGAGTGACAAGAAGAGTGTCCGTGGCAAAGTGCAATGGGTGTTGTTGGAGAGAATCGGAAGGCCACGAATAGTTGACGGGGGAAAAATCCCTGCGCGACTGCTAAGAGACGCCCTTCGCAAAGGATTGAAACCGGCTCTTAGTTAAGAGGATTTATTTATGGTCGATGCAACAAGAGCAAACGAGCGGGGCGGCGCTCGACTCAAGTTCATACTGGTGATGGCCGTGATTTTCGCGGGCTCGTACATCGCCTACATGTTTCTGCCAGTCGCCTACAACGCTTATGTGTGGAAGGATCTCATGCAACACAAGGTTGACGTGGCGGCGACGCAGGGCTATCCGGCGAACTGGGTAAACGATCAACTGAAGAAGAGCGCCGCGGAATATGGAATACCACCTGACGCTGAGATCACTGCGGGTCCCTTGGATCAGAGAATTCAGTGCCGCGTTCAGTTTACTAAGCCTATCGAGTTCCCGGGATACACCTATCAATACGAATTTGATTACACGGCAAAGAGCACGGAATTTCTAACAATCAAATAGGCAACTCAGCGATTGAAAACACAAAAGGGCGCCGGGAAAACTTCCCCGACGCCCTTCGTTTTTTGATTGGGTGAATGCTAGCGCTGAGCACCGTCAAGAAACGCCTTGAGTTTTCGCGAACGCGAAGGATGGCGCAGTTTGCGCAAAGCCTTGGCCTCGATTTGCCGGATGCGCTCTCGAGTTACAGCGAAGTGTTGGCCTACTTCTTCCAACGTATGTTCGGATCCGGTGGTGCCAAGTCCGAAACGCATCTTGATCACCTTCTCTTCGCGAGGCGTTAGCGTTGCCAGGACTTCATCCGTGATCTCGCGAAGATTTGACGCAACCACGGCATCCGCCGGATTGAGAATCGACTTGTCTTCAATGAAATCTCCGAGATGTGAATCCTCTTCCTCGCCAATGGGAGTTTCGAGGGAGATCGGTTCCTGGGCAATCTTCAAAACCTTGCGCACCTTAGAGACCGGGATGTCCATCTTCTTCGCGATCTCTTCGCTAGTTGGTTCACGACCGAGTTCCTGCACCAGAGCTCTGGAAGTGCGGATCAGTTTGTTAATCGTCTCGATCATGTGCACTGGAATACGAATAGTGCGTGCCTGATCGGCGATTGCGCGCGTAATCGCCTGACGAATCCACCATGTAGCATACGTGGAAAACTTATAGCCGCGGCGCCATTCGAATTTGTCCACCGCTTTCATCAAACCAATGTTGCCTTCCTGAATCAGATCCAGAAACTGCAAACCACGATTTGTATACTTCTTGGCGATTGAGACGACTAGACGGAGGTTGGCTTCGACGAGTTCACGCTTGGCCTGGCCCGTCTGCTGTTCGCCGATGGTGATTGACTGCAGCGAGCGTTTGATTTCCACCGGGCTGACACTGTGATCAACCTCAATCTGAACCAGGCGCTTCTTGGCCGCAGAGACGCGACGTTTGAATTCCTTTTGATCATCCGGCTTGATTCGTTTCTTACCGAGCTTCTCAGTGAAGGTGGCGATCTCTCGCTCCGCCTCGCGCACCTCTTTCTGCACGGCGCGGATCGCATTGATCAGACGCTGACGCGCTCGCTCGGTCATGCTGAGACGGCCAATCTCCTGCGCAATCTCCAAACGCAGCCGCGCAACCTTACGCCGCAGCCGCATCAGTTTCTTGCTCTTCTTGCCCCGCGTCGCTTTCTGCTCGGCCCTGAGCTTTTCCCACTCTTTCAAACCATTCTTGTAGAGCTTGCGAATGTTCTGGATTCCTTCAATCGTCCAGTTGCGATATTCCTCCGCCTTGTCGGCATCCTCCGCGAGTTCCGCCTGCTCCGAGAAGAGCACGATTTCGCGAATGTTGGCCGTGCCGGCTTCCAGTTGTTCGCCAATACGCAACAGCTCCTTAACAGCGAGCGGTGAACGAGCAATAGATTTTTGAGTTTTGAGCTGGCCCCGCTCGATTCGTTTTGCGATCGCCACTTCGCCTTCACGGGTCAGCAACGGCACCACACCCATCTCGCGCAAATAAAGGCGCACCGGGTCATTCGTTTTTTCGAGCGCGCCGGCAGAGAGATCCAGTTCTACGTCTTCGTCTACCGATTCGTCATCGTCGTCGGGCACGCTGACAGCTGCCTGTTCGAGCAACCGCTCATCAGAATCAGCTACGGGAATATTTGAACCTTCCAGTTTTTGCAGAACGTCTTCGATATCGTCAGGCGAAACCACATTATCCGGCAGCTCTCGATTCAAATCGTCGAAAGTCAGATATTTCTTGTCGCCGCCCAGCTCTAAAAGACGATCCATCACATCATCACGATCTTTGTCTTCAATACCCACTTATATCTCCAGTCAGTGCGCGTTCTCGGCGTACATGGGATTTGCCCTTGCTTAATCTGAGAACGCTCTGCGAAATTCCAAATTGCAATTTAAGAGCTAAAAATTTTTCAGTTTCCTGTCTGCATCGCCTCCGCCCGTGGCAGCAACGCCCCTCGACGACGGGCCAGATCCACCTGCTCCTGCGAAAGGAGCAAAACCTTTTCGTTATTTCCCTCGCGTTCCGCTGCGGCCAACTCCGCCCTTATTTCTTCGATTCGCTGATTGGTTTTCATTAGCCGGAAAGTATGGACGCACTCTGCCGCAGTGTAATGCTCATTCGAGGCGTGAAGCGACTCACTCATCAAGAGCATGGGCAACAGCCTGGTTGAAAGTGCGTCGCCCTCCGTTTTTTCACTCAGACTCTCGAAGTCGACTGCGCGGCCCTGATGCTCCAACTCCTTCAGCGCCCGGAAAATTGCGGCGGTCGGCAAATCTTCGTAGTCAGCAGTCTCCAGCAGCGGGAGAACCTCGCGGCGCAGTCCTTCATCCGCAAATAAGACGCTCAGAAGTCTCTGTTCCGCCGGGGTCGCCTGGGACCGACTGCTCGGTTCGCGCGTCACTGGTGGCCGTCCCGTTTCCGCGCTTCGTAACGATTGCCACAGTTCACGACGCAACGAAACATCCCCGATACGAAGCGAGTCCATGGCGATGTCAAAATACTCCCGCTTCTGAATCCTACTGCGGACAGCGCGAATAAACGGGAGCACCTCCTCAATCGCGGCCTCTTTTTGGGCTGGATTGGTAAGTTTGCGATCCCGTACTGCTTGATCGATCACGAATTGTATGTGGGTTTGTGCCTCGCCACGCTGCCGCTGATATTCACTCGCGCCGAGTTTTCTGATGAATTCATCCGGATCAGCGTTGTCCGGAAGAACCAGAACCTTCACCTCAAGGTCTTCTGTCAGAAGGATTTCGATAGCCTTTTTCGCCGCCTGCACACCCGCTCTATCACCATCATAGTTGACTACGACCTTACGCGCAAACCGGCCTAATAGTTTCACCTGCTCGGGCGTTAACGCGGTACCAAGACTGGCAACAACATTACGAATTCCGAACTGATAGGGCACGATCAGGTCGAGAAAACCCTCCACCAAAATCGCGTAACCCTGCCTTCGAATCTCGTCACGCGTGAGGTTGAGCCCAAATAGGTTGCGTCCTTTTACATAGGCAGCAGTTTCAGGCGAGTTGATATATTTTGCGTCCTCGTTCTTGAGGGTCCTACCGCCAAAGGCAATGGGCTTTCCCTGGATGTCCAACACGGGAAAGATCAAGCGCCCCCGAAACCGATCGTAAGTGCGTCCCGTTTCTTCTTTCCTGGCTACCAGCCCGCTTCGGTCAATCTGTTCCTGACTGGCACCTTTCTGGCGCAGATGACTTGAAAGCGCGTCCCAACTGTCAGGCGCGAAACCAAGCCGAAACGTCTTCCGTGTTTCGTCGGTTATTTCCCGGTGGTCCAAATATTCGCGTGCGGCTCGCGCCTCTGCTCCACCCTGCTCGAGCTGTTGTTCCCACCATTCAAGTGCCCATTTGTTGAGTTGAATAACATCATCGATTTCCGAGCGCCGCGCTTCGAAGCGACTGTCATCGTCGAGCTTCGGCACTGGCACTCCAGTCTTTTCGGCAACCAGTCTGATCGCCTCGGGAAACGAGACGCGTTCAATCTCCATCACAAAGTTGAAAACCGATCCACCTTTGTGACAACCAAAGCAGTAGAAGATCTCTTTCGCTGGACTAACGGAAAACGACGGGGTCTTCTCTTTATGAAACGGACAACACGCCATCCAGTTCGCGCCCTTCTTCTTAAGGGTCACGTAATCCTGCACTACGCGAACGATGTCGGCCTGGCGTTTTAGATCGTCGATGAATGTCTGGGGGTAGCGCATGAAAAACTATGACTGTCTCAATTCTACTACTGTGGCTCCGCTGCCACCTTGATCCTGTGGGGCCGCAGTGAAGCGCGCGACATGCGGATGGCCTTTCAGAAGTTCACCGATAGCCCGACGCAGTGCGCCAGTACCGTGCCCATGAACAATTCTAAGCTGACTCGTTCCGGCAAGCGATGCAGCATCCAGAAACTTGTCGACTGCTTCCACTGCTTCATCCGCTCGTTGTCCAATAACGTTTAGCTCAGACGACGTGTTTTCTTCCGAAGTGTTCAACTGTACCGACGGAGTTCTCGTGTCGCGCAACTTTGAAAAACGGACACCGGTCTTAGCAGGCGCAACCGCCTCCACTAGTTCGAGGTTTTCAAGCTTCTCTCGCAGGTGAAGCGACTTAACACGAACTTCGGCCTCTCCATTCTTGATACTGTCGACGATTCCAATCGAACCAAACGAACGCAGTTTCACTTTGTCACCGGCAACAATCTCCCGAGGCGACGCAGCCACATACTCCGCGCTCTCGACCGCCGCAGATTTGCTGACAGTTGCCTGATTGCCGGGGACGACACTTCCTTCCCGCACGATCCTCACGCCTCGTGAACTTGGGACAGCATCTGTAGCAATCGCTTCGCGCCTGGCACCTGAACCGGCCGCCTTCTGAGCTTCGCGTTTCATCTCCGAAACTCGCCGTTGCGCCTCGCGTTCAACCTTTAACCGTTCAGACCGATCCTGAATCGTCGCCACGAGCTCACGCGAGCGTTTTTCAAAATCGGCCACTGTCCGTTCGAGTGTCTGCTGGAAGTCTCGCGCGCGCTGGCTTTCTCGTTTCGCCGCATCTCGCTCGAGCGCTGCGAACTTTTCCGCCACAGCGGAACGTTCCTCTTCCAGTGCTTTCGTTAGTGCGACCGCTTCTTCTGACTCACGTTTGATCCGGCGCAGATACTCCGTTGCCTGCAGAGACGACTCCCTGACTTGAGCGGACGCAGCGCCAATAATCCCGTCGCCGATTCCAAAGCGTCGCGCTATCTCAAGCCCTGACGACGAACCTGCAACGCCCACGATCAATCGGTAGGTTGGCTTCAATGTCTTTTCGTCAAACTCAACGCTCGCATTGAGGACGCCACTTTCGTTAGCAGCATACATTTTCAAACCGCTGTAGTGTGTTGTTGCCATCACATGGGCGCCGCACACTCTGCGAAAGTGATCCACAACGGCCACGCCGAGTGCTGACCCTTCTTCGGGATCAGTGCCGGTGCCAACTTCATCGAGCAGGATCAGCGCCGGGGATTCGCAGATTTCGATCATGCGGGAAATGTTGGCGACGTGTGATGTAAAGGTGGAGAGATTCGCGGCGAGCGATTGATGATCGCCGATGTCAGCCAGCACCGAGCGAAAGAAAGGCACACGAACCGCACGCGCGGGAACCGGCAAAGCAGACAACGCCATCAGCGACAATAACCCCGCGGTTTTGAGTACCACCGTTTTGCCGCCTGCGTTCGCGCCTGAGATCACGAGCGAGTCGTTACTCTCGTCCAATTTGAACGAGACCGGCACGATAGCTCCGCCAGACGTACGCAGGTTCTCTTCCAGCAGTGGATGGCGCGCTTCAGTGATCTCAAAAGTACTATTCGCGTCAGCGCCTTCACCGATCTCCGGAATCACACAGCCAAACTTCTGTTGAAACGCAGCCTTGGCGTTTATGAAATCAAGCTCAGCAACCGCACGCGCGGCCAATTGAATCGTCGGCAATTCCTGTCTCAGCTCCTCGGTCAAGCCAAACAGGATGCGCGCAATCTCCTGCGCTTCAGTTTCGCGCAAGGCCTGCAATTCGTTGTTAGCATCAATCGTTTCCAAAGGTTCAACGAAGGCCGTTGCCCCTGAAGATGAGAACCCGTGCGCAACGCCTTTGATTCGCCCCTGGTGATCGGACTTGATGGGGATAACGAAACGGTCGTTGCGAATTGTTACCAATTCATCCTGGATCGCCTCTTCCGAACGCCGCATCAGACTTTCCAGCGAACGCGTAATACTCGATCGCAGTCGCGTGATCTCGTGACGAATGCGAGCGAGTTCAGGACTCGCACGGTCGTCAAGTTCGCCGCTCGGCAAAATCTTGTTGGCGATGCGCGCAACGAGGCTGTTAAGTTCACGCGGAAGCCCACCGACTATTTCAGACAGAACCGGACTCTCATCACGCTCTGCAATGATCGATGCGCGTGCCGATAGGGCTTGGCTGCAAAGGCGACTCAGTTCAAGGATGGTCGCTGGATCCAGCGCAGTTCCTTCCACGCGCAACCTCGCGATCGCCTCTGCGGGATCGCTGAGTTCGCTAAACGACCAGCTCACCCCACGCGTTCTCAATTTCGCGCACTCAGCAACAGCCGCGAGAGCAGCGCGGAGCTTCGCGAGGTCGTCTAACGGTACGAGCTCGTCGATACGCTCGCGCCCCATGGGCGTCTGAGCGCCGCGACGAAGCAAATGGCGCAGTTGATCGTATTCGAGGATTTGAAAAGCCTGGTCGTTCATTATCAGTTGTTCTTCAAAATTGGCGCTGGCGTCGCTCACGGCCGCGAATCGCGAGAGCAAAGAGTTGTTTCACGTCCAGCACGCTGATGCTTTCTTCCTTATGTTTGATGACGCCCAACACGGCTGGGCTAGCTCCTTCCGAAAGCACCTCAGCTCCGCTAAGCAGCTCATCTGATTTGCTGCTGGCAGCCAGGGCGAGTTGTTCATCGCCTCGCAAGGCTACGATAAAACCACTCGGGCTATTTCCGTTGTCCGAAGCTTCGAGAAGCGTTGCCGGATCGAGCACGGTCAACATACGGCCCTGAATGGACACGACACCGAGAACTGCCGGCGGAGCGTGTGGCAGTGGCGTTGGTGCGCGCCACTCGGCGACCGTCGCCACATCTGCATCGAAGATCGCGAACTTCAAAGTGCCTGAGCTGAACAAGTACAGGCCGCCCCTATCTGCGCCCGCGGTTTCGGGCAAATCGAGGTTACTGCGGTTTTCAATCCGTTCACTCATCATGTATGGGCTAGCTTCGAAAAGCAGTGGAGACTTGAACGATCATTATAACGAAGCAATCGTTAAACGGTTACCGCGTGAAACAGGTCTGGTGTACTACTTGTAACGCAAACTGTTAGTTTGCGGTGATTGAGTTGCGTTTTCAGGCGGGCGCAAACTAACAGTTTGCGCTACGAAGAGCCAAACCAGGACCCTACCAACAGGCCTTAGTGTCGTAATCGGATTGCCAGGCTTCAGGTTAGAATGCTTCAAACCGAACATTGATAGGAGCAGACAATGGACGAATTCGACCGTTATCGAGCCGCAATGAATGAAAAGCTGCTGAGCAGCGATCACCTGGGAATCAAACGCTTCTTCGCACTCGATACGCAGGCTTACGAAGCCGGCGCGCTCGACAAACGCACGAAAGAACTGCTCGGTCTTGTCGCTTCGACCGTTCTGCGTTGTGACGATTGCATCACTTATCACATCAAACAGTGTGCTGGCGTTGGCGTCACGCGTTCCGAGTTTTTGGATGCCTTCAACGTTGCTCTCGTAGTTGGCGGTTCGATCACGATTCCACATCTGCGACGGGCGATCGATCGAGTGGATCAAGTCCTGGAACACGAAGATGGAGATGAAGCGTCTCCGCATTCACATGAATAAGCGTCAATCCAGACAATCTCATGATCAGGAAGGAATTCCATTGAGATGGATCTACAGAATGAGCGTGGTGGGCCTGCTTTCACTTGCTGCGTTTGCTGGATCGGGAACCTCCGCTCACAACACGAAAGGCTCTACTATGTCCACACAGGAACGAATTCGCGTGCGAGCACCTGAGATTGCTGGTGGTCGCGGCTGGCTTAATACCGACAAGCCACTCACCCTCGCCGCCTTAAAAGGGAAAGTTGTGTTGCTGGATTTCTGGACCTACGGCTGCATCAACTGCATCCACATAATTCCAGATCTGAAAAAGCTTGAAGCGAAATACGCCCGCCAACTTGTTGTCATCGGTGTGCACTCAGCCAAATTTGCAAACGAGAAAGAAACTGAAAACATTCGACGCATCATCGTGCGCTACGAGATCGAACATCCGGTTTATAACGATGCGGATTTCAAGGTGTGGGAAAGCTATGGCGTCCGCGCGTGGCCAACTCAGGTACTGATCGACCCGGCCGGCTACGTGATCGGCACAATTTCAGGGGAGGGAAACTACGATGTAATCGATCAGGCAATCGCGAAGACGGTTGAAGATTTTCGCAAGCGAGGGGAACTGAATGAGGAGCCTCTAAAGCTTTCTTTGGAACGCGCCAAGATCGGCGACCTGCCGCTCGCGTTTCCTGGCAAACTGGTTGCTGACGCAAAGACTGACCGCCTCTACATCGCCGACTCCAATCACAATCGAATCGTTGTTACCAGGCTTGACGGTACGCTTGTCGAAACAATCGGCTCTGGCACGCCCGGCGCGACAGACGGTCCCTTTAATAAAGCCAGTTTCTATCGGCCGCAGGGCATGGCGCTTGACGGTGATGTGCTTTACGTAGCTGATACGGAAAACCATCTGGTGCGTAAAATTGATTTCAAGTCGCGAACCGTTCAAACCGTCGCCGGTACTGGAAAGCAATCGCACGAATACTTCAAAGAGGGTCCCGCCCGCACTGTTGCTCTGAACTCACCCTGGGATCTGCAGCTGGTTGGACGAACTCTCTACATTGCGATGGCCGGCCCGCATCAGATTTGGAAACATGATCTGGATAAACAGGAAGTTTCAACCTTTGCCGGCTCCGGACGCGAAGCGCGCCAGGATGGGCCTCTCCTGGAAGCAGGCTTCGCACAACCTTCAGGACTCGCGAGCGATGGCAAGCGCCTCTTCGTTGCTGACAGTGAAGCGAACATTATTCGCGCCATTGATTTCACGAGCGGCCAGGTAACAACGCTCGCGGGGGGCGATCTCTTTGACTTCGGCGATCGAGACGGCGAAGGAAATGGAGTTCGGCTGCAACATCCGCTGGGTTTGTTTGCCTTCGGGGGCAAGGTTCTCATCGCAGACACCTACAATCACCGAATCAAGCAACTCGATCCGGAAACTCGCGTGGTCAGTACAAGCTACGGCTCTGGCGTTTCGGGACAAGTTGACGGAAGTTCAGCTTCTTTTTATGAGCCCGGCGGTTTGAGCGTGGCGAACGGCAAACTGTACGTTGCTGACACAAACAATCACGCGATCCGGGTTGTTGACTTAAAGACCAAAGCGACATCCACGCTCCAAATTAAGGAGCTGCAACCGCCACCATCCGGAGTAGCAGCCGATTCATCCGAAACCGAAGCCGGACCAAACACCCAGGAGATCCAACTCGAGACCCAACCTGTGCGTGCAGGCAGCGATGGCTCGCTGATCATCGCGGTGGATCTTCCATCTGGTTTCCATTTGAACCCGATGGCGCCCCACCGCTATCGCATCTCGGTGGAAAAAGGCGAGCAAGAATTCGCTTTGATGTCGGGAGCTGCTGGACGCGCCAGAGAACTTCGCGAGACGACGAAGTCCCTCAAACTTCCGCTGCGAATTCCCTTCAGCGCACCTGCGCCTGGATCTGCGGAACTTAAGATTCAACTCACGCTCTTTTATTGCCGCGAAGACAACACCGGCACTTGCCGCATCAAGACGCTCGTCTGGCTCGCGCCCGTTAGTTTCGTGAAAGATCCTGCCGCCCCAACGGAGCTTAGAGTTTCAAGCAAGCTGACGATCGATTAAGATAGAACGCATTGGTATTGCAGCCTGCGAAGCAGGCGCGAGCGTAAAGCCTTGGGCGTAAGCCCGAGGTATCGAATCAACCTCACATCGAGCCTGCGAAGCGGGCGAAAGGATCCTCACATGTCTCAGTCCTACACCAATCTTCTTTACCATCTGATTTTTTCAACCAAAGAACAGCGGCCGATTATCACCCTCGATTACAAGCCCCGGCTCTACGACTACATCGGCGGAATTATTCGGGGCATCGGTGGAATTTCGCTCGGGATAGGCGGCGCCGAGGATCATGTTCACGTATGCGCGAAACTGCGCCCCGAACGTGCGCTGTCAAATGTCTTATGTCTACTGAAGGCTAACGCGAGTGGTTGGATGCATGATGTGTTTCCTGAAGAACGGGACTTTAGTTGGCAACGAGGTTACGCGGCATTCACAGTTAGCCAGTCAAGTGTCATCGGGGTGCAGCGGTATATCGCAGGCCAGGAAGAGCACCACAAGCGAGTCTCGTTCCGAGATGAATTCATTCAATTCCTGAAGGCAAATGGAATTGAATACGACGAACGTTACCTGTGAGTAACTAACGCCCGCTTCGCGGGCTCGTTTTGAATTCATTCCTCGTTCCCAGGGCTTACGCCCCAGGCTCTAAGCCGTACGCCTGCCCTTGCAGGCTTGTGGGCCTCCCTTGCTCAGGCATCATTCAGCGGTTAATATCAAGCTCCCCTTTGGACAACTAAATCATCAGGAGCAAAAGTCGTGGCTGATAAACCATTTCTGACTGACATCAAAACTCTGCGCGAACGCGCCCGCCAGCACATTGAAAAAGGGGCGATAACACCCGGTTATGCTGCCGATCTGAATACGGTGATCAAGATTCTGAATGAAGCGCTGGCCACCGAGATCGTCTGTGTGCTGCGCTACAGGCGTCATTACTTCACCGCTTCTGGGATCCACGCGGAAGGCGTTGCCGCTGAGTTTCTGCAACACTCAAATGAAGAACAAGGCCATGGCGACCTGATTGCGCAGCGCATTGTCCAGTTGGGTGGCGAGCCCAATTTCGATCCGGAAGGTTTGCTGACACGGAGCCATGCCGAATACGACGACAGTTCCAAACTAACCGACATGATCAAAGAGGACCTGGTCGCGGAACGTATCGCGATCGACAGTTACCGCGAGATGATTAACTACGTCGGCAACGACGACACAACCACGAGAAGAATGCTTGAAGGCATTCTGGCGATGGAAGAGGAACACGCGGACGACCTTGTAAACCTTCTCCAGGAAATGGGCGCTTAGCGCGCGCTGGTAACGAAACTGTTCGTTTGCACACTGCGCACCTGCGCTGCACAATATCAGGCAATATCACTTTGGAGCGTGATGCTTTAAACTCGAAGCATCACGCTTGTTATCTTTAAGCCTTGTCAGACAGCCGACTCAACCCGACGAATCCGCCACGGCCCACAATGTGTCGCAGTTGTGGCTCCATAATCGGAGCCGGGCAAAACACTTGTGCAGTGTGCGGAGCCTCCATTGCTGCCCCAAACACTCGACAGCAAAATCGACAGGTGCCTGATCGCGAAACGCTGCGGTTTGCGCGCGCAATCATGGATCGCCCTTATAAGTTTACGATCGTCCTGCTCGTCACTAATCTGTTTGTGTTCCTCTTGATGTGGCAATCGAGCGGAATGAGTTTTAGCGTTCTCTCGGTTTTCCCCAACGCCGTTCTCATTGCTTACGGCGCCAAACTCAATTTCCTGATCAAAGCCAATCACGAGTGGTGGCGATTCGTAGCGCCAATGTTCGTTCACGTTAACCTGCTCCATCTGCTCGTGAACATGTACAGTCTCTGGATCATTGGACCGTATGTCGAAAAACTTTATGGGTCGGCAAAGTTTGTAGTGATCTGGGTGTTGACTGGAATTGCGGGGGTGGTGGCCAGCTATCTAACGGTAGTCAGTCCCGACGCACCAATTGGAGCGATTGGAAGATTCCTGTTCAAGGTCCACGACGATCCTTCGGCAGGAGCATCGGGTGCCCTTTTTGGTCTTGTGGGCGTGCTCTTCGTTTTTGGAATAAAGTTCCGTCACGAACTGCCTGAAGGATTCAAACGCGCGTTTGGCACTGGACTGTTGCCCATGATCGTTCTTAACCTTTTCATCGGCTATGTCGGTCGGGGAGTCATCGACAACGCCGCGCATCTGGGAGGACTTGCCGCGGGGGCCGGCCTCGCACTCGTGGTTGATTACCGCAGGCCAGGTGAACGACCGGGAGTCGCAATCATCTGGCAAGTGTTGCGAGTTTTAGCATTGGCAATAGTCGCGGTGAGCTTCGTACAGGTCGCCAGACATTTTCCCTCGTCGTCATTGCTGCCGCAAACTGTCCAGGCACCGCCGCCGCAGGCCGATAGTTTTGTCGTCTACGCGAAGGCGATGAACAGAGGACAAGATGCGCTGTACGCTGCAGTGCAGGATGGCGACTCAAAGGACCTCGCCGGCGCGATAAAAGATTTGAACGAGGCCCCCTATCTCGATCAGAGAGGTGATGAATTAAGAGAGGTGCTCAGAAATCTGCTGATGCAAGCGGAGGGTCTCAACGTGCCCGCCTCTCCACCGAACAACGACGAAAAGTCGGTGGCACAGAAAAAGACAGAGATAGTCGAGGGGTTTATCCGTTGGTCCAAAGACTACAATGAATGGCTGAAGACCGCGGGCAAGGCTCATGGTGGTCTGGTTGACGGCCAACAGTGAACAGCAAACAGCTGATAGCAAACTGCAGACAGCAAATACAGCTGACTAAGCTTTTTGCGTACATCTATTACAACTAGATTACCAACGGTGCGGACCATTCCAGTTGTCTGCTGTCCGCTGTTTGCTAGATAACCGAAGAAGAGGAGCGATTAGCGATGGAGATAAAGAAGGTAGGAGTGCTCGGCTGTGGGCTGATGGGTTCCGGTATTGCCCAGGTCGCGGCGAGCGCGGGTTTTGAAACAGTTGTGCGAGAAGTGTCTGATGATCTAATCAGCAAAGGCTTCGGCGGAATCGAGAAGTCTCTCGCGAAGTTTGCCGAGAAAGGCACGATTACAGCCGAGCAACAAAAGGAGATTCGCGGACGTCTGAGCGGCACCACTTCGTTTGCTGATCTGGCGGACTGCGACATCATTATCGAAGCAATCATCGAAAACCTCGAAGAGAAGCGAAACACTTACAAACAGCTCGATCAGATTTGTAAGCCCGAGACGATTTTCGCGTCCAACACTTCATCGATCTCGATCACTGAAATGATGACCGCAACTTCGCCGGAACGACAGCGGCGTTTTGTCGGTCTGCATTTCTTCAATCCGGTTCCTCTGATGAAACTGGTTGAGGTTGTGCGCACAATCCTGACTGATGAAGCGATCTACGAACAGGCGATCGAGTTTGGCCAACGACTCGGTAAAACGACAGTTCGAGCCGGCGACACCACCGGTTTCATCGTTAACCGTTTGCTGGTGCCTTACATGCTTGATGCGGTGCGCGCGCTTGAGGAAGGCGTCGGCTCGATAGTCGATATCGATACGTCGATGAAACTCGGACTCGGCTATCCAATGGGGCCATTCACGCTCGGCGATTTTGTGGGACTCGATACGACTTACTACATCGCGGAGATCATGTTCAACGAATTTCGCGAAAAGCGATTCGCGCCGCCGCCATTGCTAAAGCGAATGGTGCTCGCCGGGCTTTACGGACGGAAATCTGGACGCGGTTTCTATGACTACAGCGATCCAAAGAATCCGAAGCCAATGAAGTTGACCTAAACGTTCGGAGTTTGGTGTTCGGAGTTCGGAGTTCGGAGTCTAACTTCGGAGTTTAGAGTCGCGAAATCAGAATTAAGTCAGTCACTGTTAGGACACCGAACTCCAAACTCCAAACTCCGAACTCGAAACTCGAAACTCGAAACCGAAAACGATGTCTTTCGTCATTCATGAACGACGTGGTTCGGTCGCCATCGTGCAGCTGAACCGACCGGAGAAGTTCAATTCGCTTACGCGCGAGATGATTCTTGCCCTCAGCGATCTTTTCAAAGAATTCACCCAGGCTGATTTGCGTGCCGTGATCCTGACCGGAACAGGCGACCGCGCTTTCTGCGCCGGCACCGACATCAGTGAACTCAACGAGCTAAATGAAACCGAGGCACTGCAGGTGTCCCAACGTGGTCAAGCACTTTGTGACCTGATCGAAAAATGTCAGGTGCCGGTCATTGCAGCGATTAACGGTCTGGCGGTTGGAGGTGGATGCGAGCTCGCGCTGGCCTGTCACATTCGCATCGCCAGCACGAATGCGCGTTTCAGTTTGCCTGAAACGAAACTCGGTATCATTCCTGGCTATGGAGGAACACAACGCCTTCCGCGTGAGATCGGTCAGGCACGAGCGCTGGAAGCGATGTTG
>Ga0068862_100003034_pt1 | contig 14618 bp, 19 predicted proteins | sample KBSSwiS52_FD_66598 | JGI IMG/M metagenome (GOLD analysis project Ga0068862, IMG submission 66598) | Switchgrass rhizosphere microbial communities from Kellogg Biological Station, Michigan, USA - KBS Switchgrass S5-2 | ecosystem: Host-associated > Plants > Roots > Rhizosphere > Soil ... | reverse complement strand
AGGCCGGAAATGGCGCCGTACTTCAGGGCGGTGGCTAACATGGGTGCTCCTCGTGCTTCGTCTTGAGCGGAGCTAGCCCGCGTTGCGCCGTGAAATTCCATCACCCGAAAGGGCGAAATCGTCCAGATCGGGTGTTTGGCGTGGGTGTTTTCAGGGGATGAGGGCGAGTTCGCGGGCTTTTTGCACAGCTTGCGTCCGACGCTGCACTTCGAGCTTCTGGTAGAGGCTGGCGATCTGCGTCTTCACGGTGTTGGGGGAGACGCCGAGCTTCGAGGCGATCTCTTTGTTGGATTTGCCGCCAGCCAAGAGCGCCAGCACCTGCTCCTCGCGCTGCGTGATGCCTAGGGACGCCAGCGCTGCGGTGTTCTTCTCAAACGTTGAGGGCGCGGGACGGCGGGCGAGCCGCATCCCGGCCCAGACGCCGAGCCCCGCGAACGCGAGCGCGATCAGGCCGATGTAGATCTCGGTCGAGAAGGCGCGGACGAAGAAGGTGTACTGCAGCCATTGCAGCAGGAAGGCGCCGGCCGCGAGCCCCAAGGCGTAGAGGATGATGATCCGCGTCATGGAAGCGGTGTCATAGCATGGCCGACCCTTCAGAAAGCAAAGCAGTCATGCGCGTTTCCGAGCTGAAACCGGGGCGGCGCCCATGGACAGGGACGGCAAGGCGCGCAATGTGACTGCAGATTTTCGCATCAGACGAAACCGGGAGGCAGTTCATGGCGCGCGTGGCTTTTGTGACGGGTGGAACGCGGGGGATCGGCAAGGCGATCTCGGCCCGCCTGAAGGCCGACGGCATGAAGGTCGCGGCCGGCTATTCAGGCAACGACGCCGCTGCCGCCGACACTGCCAAGGAACTCGACATCATGGTGGTGAAGGGCAACGTCGGCGTGTTCGACGATTGCGTCGCCGCGGCGAAGGCGGTCGAGGATCAGCTCGGGCCGATCGACGTGCTGGTGAACAATGCCGGCATCACGCGCGACGGCTTCTTCCACAAGATGAGCCATGAGCAATGGTCGGAAGTGATCCGCGTGAACATGGATTCGTGTTTCAACATGACGCGCCAAGTGATCGACGGCATGCGCACGCGCGGCTGGGGCCGCGTTATCAACATCAGCTCGATCAATGGGCAGAAGGGCCAAGTTGGCCAGGTGAACTATTCGGCGGCGAAGGCCGGCATGATCGGCTTCACCAAAGCGTTGGCGCAGGAGTGCGCCAGCAAAGGCGTGACGGTGAACGCGGTGGCGCCGGGCTACATCGACACCGAGATGGTCGCCGCGGTGCCGGAAGAAGTGCTGAAGAAAATCATCAGCGGCATTCCGGTTGGACGCTTGGGCAAAGCGGAAGAAATCGCGAGCGCTGTGTCGTTTCTTGCATCGGAAGGCTCCGGTTTCATGACCGGTTCCACGCTCACGATGAACGGCGCGCAATACATCACGTAATCGGAACACGCATTCGCGGCTGGCGTTGCTTCTCCGTCTTCAAGGAGAGGCGACTCATGGACAAAGAACACATGAAAGGCGCAGCCGACAAGGCGTCGGGCGCGATCAAAGAAGGTGTCGGCAAAGCCACCGGCGACAAGTCGATGCAGGCCAAAGGCAAGCTCGACAAAGCCAAAGGCGAAGCGCGCGAGTTCGTCGGCGATGTGAAGGATTCGCTGAAGAAGGACAAGCGTCCGCACTAGTTCGATATGAACGTTTCGAGCGGCCCGCGCGAAAGCGCGGGCCGTTTGCGTTACGGCTTGTGCACGTATTCGAGCTTCAGACCGTCGGGATCGGCGAAGAAGACGGCGTAGTAGGTGGGGCCGTATTGCGGATAGGCCGCCGGCGGATCGAGAATGGTGGCGCCGATCGATTGGAGATGCGCGTAGAGCGCGTCGACGTCGGCGCGGCTTCCGGCGTTCCAGGCGAGGTGGTGCATCCCCGGTGTGTAGCGATCGTGCGTGCGCTCGGCGTTGGGGCCGCTCGCGTTGCGGATGCCGATGGAGACAAAGCCGGCAGGCGTTTGGAGATCAAAGTCGTAGCCGATGGGATAAGTCTCGCCCAAGCGATAGCCCATGAAGCCCAGCACGCTTTCGTAGAAGGCGCGGGAGGCATGCGCGTCCTTCACGGTGAGGTCGATGTGATGGACGAAGCCGCGCATCAGCGGTTGGCGCCCGGCTTCCAGAGCAAATCGGCGCGGCCTTGGTCGTTGGCGTAACGGGCGGCGACGAAGAGGAGATCGGAGAGGCGGTTGGCGTACTTCACCGCTTCCGGCGATATCGCTTCGACGTCGGCCAGCGCGACAATGGCGCGTTCCGCGCGGCGCGCGATGGCGCGCGCGAGATGGAGGTGCGCCGCTGCGGGCGTGCCACCCGGCAGGATGAACGACGTGAGGGGTGAGAGCTTGGCGTTGAGCTCATCGACTTCCGCTTCGAGACGATCGGTTTGGCTCGCTTGAATGCGAAGCGGTTCGAACTTGAGATCGGGCGATGCGGGCGTGGCGAGATCGGCGCCGAGATCGAACAGGTCGTTTTGAATACGATCCAAAATCGGATCGAGCACGGGGTCGCCCGTGGTGTGGAGACGTGCGACGCCGATGGCGGAATTGGCTTCATCCACGGCGCCGTACGCTTCGACACGCGCGCTGGCTTTGGAGATCGGCTCGCCCGTGGCGAGGCGTGTCTTGCCGCCGTCGCCAGCCTTCGTGACGATCTTGTCTAGTCTAACCATGCTGGCTCCGGCTGTAGAGCATGGCGGCGATCAGGATCAGGATCACAACGAACTGGGCAACGACGCGGAAACGCATCGCTTTGTTCGACCAAGAGCGTGAGAAATCGCCGCCGCGGAAGAGCGTGTAGATCCCGAAACACAGGATCAGAAAGACCACAAGAAGGCCTGCCGGGATCAGGTAGTTGAAGACGTTCATGGGCCGGAACTTACGCCTCGGGCCGCCCTTCCGCCATGCGCCAAAGTTATCCTATATGTGACGAGCATGTGGTCGGGTCCGGCAGACTGCTAGGCTCCCGAAATGACCGAATCGCTTCTGCTTTTGCTGGCCGTGGCCGCCATCGGCGCCGCCGGCTGGTTTGCCTATCGCTCCGCGGGCGTCGAGCCCATCCGCGCCGAGCGCGACCGCGCTGTCGGAGAGCTGGCGAAGCTACGCCAGGAAAACACGCAACTGGCGGCTGACCTCGCCGCGGCGAAGGCCGCGACGGGCGCGCGCGCGGAGAGTGAGGAGGCGCGCTTCGTGGCAATGGTGACCAAGGTGCTCGACGCCACGCAGCAGAAATACACCTCGGTTGCGCAGGGTAGCGTGAAAGAGGTGCTGGCGCCGACGCAGGAGCAACTGACGAAGCTCGCCGCCACGGTCGACGCGCTCGACAAGGCGCGTTTGCAGGACAAGTCGGCGATGGACCAACAGGTTCGGCAAATAGTCGACGCCGTCGGCTCGACCAATAAGACGACGCAGAACCTGCTAACCGCGCTGCGTGCGTCGCCGAAGATGCGCGGGCGGTGGGGCGAACAGACCTTGCGCAATGTGCTCGAGCTCTCTGGGCTCGCAGCGCACGTCGACTTCACGGAGCAGGTGACAACGAGCGATGGAGAAGGCTCGCGCCTGCGGCCGGACGTGGTGATCAACCTGCCGGGTGGCCGCTGCATCGTCGTGGATTCGAAAGTGGCGTTGTCCGGCTATCTCGATGCGATGGACGCGACGGACGACGCGGCGCGCGAAGCATTCATGAAAAAGCACGTAGCCGAACTTAAAGGGCACGTGAACAATTTGGCGTCCAAGGAATATCAGAAACACGTGCCGGCGACGGCTGATTTCGTGGTGTTGTTCGTGCCGGGCGAAAACTTCCTCGCCGCCGCCGCTGAACGCGATCCAAACCTGTTCGACGAAGCGTTCGCGAAGAAGGTGATCATCACGACGCCGACGACGATGGTGGCGCTGGCGAAATCGGTCGCCTATGGCTGGCGCCAGGAGCAGAGCGCCAAGAATGCGCAGGAGATCGCCGATCTTGGGCGAGATCTGTTCCGGCGTATGGCTGTGATGGTCGATCATATGGGTAAGGTCGGCGACTCCATTGGCAAGTCGGTCAAGAGCTACAACGAGATGATCGGCTCGGTCGAAAGCCGCGTGTTGCCGGGTGTGCGCAAGTTCAAGGAACTGGGCGCTGGCGACGCGGGGATCGACATCGCCTCGCCGCCGCAGATCGAGGCGGCGCCAAGGTTGCCGCCGCCGCCAGAGCAACTCGAACTGATGCCGCCACCGCAACCGCCTCCGCGACGCGGACGCTGATATGGACCGCCGGCGCCTCGCCGGGATGCACTGGCGTTGGCCGGCGATGGCGCCGGCGGTCCAGACTCGGTTGTTCGTCGCATTGCGCGTGGAAGAGCGATCTCGTCGCGCTAGCTCGTAGCGCGGGAGGATCGCACATGAAGCGTTTTCTGATCGTAGCCGCTGTCGTCGCACTCGCGGCGTGCGGACAAACTGCACAACAAGCTGAGACGGCCGCACCGGCGGTGACGGCGGATGCGGCGAACATCGTGGCGGCGGTCGCCGATGCGCGGCGTCCGCAAGCGGATCGCGACCGTGACGCCAATCGCCATCCGGCGGAAACGTTGGCGTTTGTCGGCATCGAGCCAGGCGATCGCGTCGCCGACATTTTCCCGGGCGGCGGGTATTGGACGCGTCTGTTTGCGGTCGCGGTTGGCGATCAGGGCAAAGTGTATCCGACCATTCGGCCCGATGGCGTTGCTGGCGAATATGAAACGCCGGTGTTGCCAGTGGCGGCGGAGTACGCCAACGCGACGATGGCGCGCGTGCCCTACGATGCGCTCGCCTATCCTGAGCCGCTCGATGTGATATTCACGGCGCAGAACTACCACGACCTCCCGATCGCCTCGTACAATCTGGGCGATCGCAACGCGATGAACCGCGCGGCATTCGCGGCGCTGAAGCCGGGCGGCGTTTACATCGTGATCGATCACTCGGCGGTCGCCGGCTCGCCCGTGCAGACTGAAGACAGCGAAGCGACGCTGCACCGGATCGACCAAGCGACGGTGCGCAGCGAAGTTGAAGCGGCGGGCTTCGTGTTCGACGGCGAAAGCGACATCCTGCGCAATCCGGCGGACGATCGGACGACCAGCGTGTTCAACGAAGCGATCCGCGGACACACCGATCAGTTCGTGATGCGGTTCCGCAAGCCGGAGTGATCCTGGCGTTGACCTAAGAAGCAGCGTCATCCTGGGGCTCGCGGCACGCGAGAACCCAGGACCCAGGGGCAAACACTGAGTCCCTGGCCCCTGGGTCCTGGGTTCGCACTTCGTGCGCCCCAGGATGACGCTGCTCTTTAGGGCGGTTTCAGAAATGTTGGCGGCGGCGGATTGATGAAGTCGTCGTAGAGATCACGCCATTGCGGATTGGTTTTCTCGATCAGCTCGATCTTCCAAGCGCGCCTGAACACTTTCAGCTTCTTCTCGCGCTCGATCGCCGTAGTCATCAGATCGTGTTGTTCGAACCAGACTAGAGTTTTGCAGTCGTACTTCTTCGTGAAGCCCTCGAGGAGACCTTCGCGATGTTCGTAGGCGCGCCGGATCAGATCATTGGTGACGCCGACGTAGAGCGTGCCGTTGCGCTGGCTTGCCATGATGTAGACAGCGATGAACATATATCCGCGTCATCCTTGGGCGCGCGTCAGTGCGAACCCAGGACCCAAGGGCCAACACACGGGTCCGTCCCCCTGGTTCTCAGCTTCGCTGAGCCCCAGGATGACGCTGCTGTGAGATCAGCTCAATCGTGATCTCGGACTTTGCCACGATTTGCCTTCACGCTGCCGCGGCGGGTCTTGTGATCGAGCCGTCGCTGGCGTTCGGCGCGTGGGACTTTGGTTTTGTGGCGCGGTTTGGGGCGGTGGGTGGCTTTTTCCACCAGCGCCACGAGCCGCGCCTGTGCTTCGGCGCGGTTGCGATCCTGAGTGCGGTGCTCGTCAGCGCGGATGACGATCTCGCCGTCAAGCGTGAGGCGCCGGCCGGCCAATGTCTCTAATCGCCCGCGCACGTCGTCCGGCAATTGCGTGTGACCGCCTAAGCGGAAGCGCAGTTCGACTGCCGTCGACACCTTGTTGACGTTCTGGCCGCCGGGGCCGGCGGCGCGGATGAAGCGCTCTTCGAGGTCGCGTTCGTCCAGCGCCAAGGTGGGTGTCACGGGAATCATACGCGGTCAGTGTAACGGTCAATCGTTCACTTCGCAGCGAGCGACGCCGGGAGAGGGCAAGACAAGCCCGCGCCCGCGCGCTACATCCGGCGCGATCGGTGGAGGACAAATATGCGGAATTTGCTGGCGGCGGCTGGGGTTGCCCTCTTCATCGGCGCGTGCGCGGGCGGCGCGGTGCCTGGGATCATGCTGGCCGCGCCGGCGGTGAACCCGAACCTCGAAGCAGCTCTGACGGACGCGCGGCGCCCGGCGGCGGACACCGAGCGCGATGCGCTGCGGCATCCCCGTGAAATCTTGGCGTTCAGCGGCGTGCAGCCAGGCTGGCGCGTGGCCGATATCGGCCCGGGCGGCGGCTATTACACGCGGCTCTTCTCGGTGGCGGTTGGCCCCGAGGGGCGCGTGTACGCGATTGATCGTCCGAATACGCCGGAACGCACGCGGGCCATTCTCGCCGTGGCGCCTGCGTATCCGAACGTCACCGTCGTGCAGCAAGGGTATCAGGGCTGGACGACGGATGAGCCGCTCGACGCGATCTTCATCTCGCAGATCTATCACGACTTCCATCTCTCGGTGCTCAACGTCGATGTGCCGCGCTTGAACCGCGAGATGTTTGCGGCGCTGAAGCCGGGCGGCGTGCTGGTCATCATCGATCACGCGGCGGTCGATGGCGCGGTAGCGGGTACGGATGGCGCAACCGCGACGCACCGGATCGATCGCGCGCAAGTGGTGCGCGAAGTGACGGCGGCCGGCTTCGTGCTCGAAGAGGAAAGCGAAGTATTGCGCAATCCGGCTGACAACCGGACGGAACGCGTGTTCGAAAGCGATATTCGCGGGCGCACCGATCAGTTCGTGCTGCGCTTCCGGAAGCCCGCGTAAGGATGGCGCTGCTGCCGCACAACCCGAACGCGTTCGCGCGTTCGCTGCTGGATCGGGCTGGGCATCACCGCAAGGATGAGACGTGGCTCGCGGCGGCGACGAAGAACGAGCAGAGCGCGTTGCTGGTGTTCAGCAAGGGCAAGCCGTTTCTGCATGAAGAGAGCGGCGGTTTGGTGCTGCGATGGTTGGCGCCGCATGTCTACGCGCAGCTTGGCGACAAGAGTTTGCCACTGCTGTTTCTCGGGCTCGACAAAAACGGTGCGCCGCATTTCGCTTGCGAGATCGCTGATCCGGCGGCCTTGAGCGATCTCGGCTTGTTCGAGGAGTTGCGCCCCGCGGCGCCGCGGCTGGATTGGAAGGCGTTGCCGGACATCGGCACGGCGCGCGCGGTGTTCGATTGGCACAGCCGCAACGGCTACTGCGCCAACTGTGGAACGCAGACGCGCGTGATCGAGGCGGGCTGGGTGCGGAAGTGCGACGCCTGCAATGCCGAGCATTACCCGCGCGTCGATCCGGTTTGCATCATGGTGCCGACCTTTGGTGAAAATTGCTTCCTGGGACGTCAGAAGATGTGGCCGCGCGGGATGCATTCGGCGCTGGCGGGGTTCATCGAGCCGGGCGAGGCGATCGAAGAGGCGGTGGCGCGCGAGACGCTGGAAGAGGCTGGACTGAAGGTGCGCGAGGTGCGGATGCATTCGACGCAGCCCTGGCCGTTCCCGCATTCGCTGATGATCGGCGTGCTGTGCGAGGTTGAGGACGACAGGGAAACGGTGGACACCAGCGAGCTTGAGAGCGGGCGCTGGTTTACGCGCGACGAAGCGAAGCTGCTGATTGCAGGCAAGCATCCCGAGTGCTGGGCGCCGCCGCCGTTCGCGATCGCGCACCAATTGCTGAAGAGCTGGAGCGAAGAAGGCTAGCAGTGCTCACAATCGTCGCGCTGGGCGCGTTCGATTTGCAGTGTCACGTGCGAGATGCCGAAGCTGTGCGTGATGCCCTCGGCGACTCTCGCGAGGAAATCATCGTCTCCGCCTTCGGGGCGGACAAGGTGCGCCGTTAGCGCGGGCCTCGTCGCTCCCATCGCCCAGACGTGTAGATCGTGGACAGCGGTGACACCGGGCTGTGCGGCGAGATAGGCGCGGACGGCGGCGACGTCGATGTTGGCGGGTGCGGCGTCGAGGGTGAGATCGAGGGACTCTTTGAGGAGACCCCACGTGCTCAAGAGGATCAGCGCGACGACGGCGACGGAGATCGCGGGATCGATCCAGGTGAGGCGTGTCAGCCAAATTGCCGCGCCGGCGACGATGACGGCGGCGGAGACACCGGCGTCGGCGAGCATGTGCAGGTAAGCGCCGCGCACGTTCACGTCTTCCTTGCGGCCGGCGAGGAAGAGCATGGCGGTGGCGCCGTTGACGACGACGCCTGCCGCGGCGACGGCCATGATGAAACCGGGCTCGACCGGCTCGGGCGTGAAGAGCCGCGTTGTCGCTTCCCAGAGGATGCCGCCGCAAGCGATCACAAGCACGAGCGCGTTGGCGAGAGCGGCAAGCACGGTGGCTTTGGCGTAGCCGTAGGTGCGCTGCGGGTTAGATTGCTGCTTCGCCAGCCAGGCCGCGCCGCCGGCGAGCGCGAGGCCCAGCACGTCAGAGAGATTGTGCGCGGCGTCGGAGAGGAGCGCAGTCGAGTTGGCGAAGAAACCGGCGGCGGCTTCGAGGATGACGAAGCCGAGGTTCAGCGCGATGGCGATGGTATAACGTTTGTCGTTGGTAGCGGGGGCGTGGTGGGCGTGATCGTGGTTATGGCCGTGCGCGTGCCCGTGGCTCCCATGCATGGCGCTGATGTGTGCCAGAATCGCCTGAACGGCAAGGCTGCATTGACAGAATCCGCGCGCGCATTCTGATGCTCGCGGGATGTTATCACGGCGTATGATTTTGGCTTTGGGTGGGGCGAGCTTGGCGTCGTCGTGCGCGGCGACGCGTGGGTTCGGCGAAGGCCTGATGCGCGACTTGGGACGGGCGCCGCGCGAGCGTGTGCGCTTGGCGCCGGTGATCGTGGACGAGAGCCGCATCATCCGCATCGATGTCGGCTTGCGTCCGTTTCGGCCGCATGGCTTTCGGGTCGAGCGCGAAGCGCTCGGCGACAAAGTGCTGGTACACAATTACGGGCACGGCGGCGGCGGCATTACTTTGTCGTGGGGCACCGCGAAGCAGGCGGTGGACTTGGGTTTCGATGCGTCGAAGCCGGATTGCGCTGTGCTGGGTTGCGGCGCAGTTGGTTTGGCGACGGCGACGCTGTTGCAAGAGCGCGGCGCGCGGGTGCGCATCTATGCTAAGGACTTGCCGCCGAACACGACGTCGAACGTTGCCGGCGCGCAGTGGTGGCCGGCGTCGGTGTACAATCACCGTGTCATTACGGATGAGTATCGCGCCCAACACGTCGACGCGGCGCGGTTTGCGTACAGCCGCTACCAGAGTCTGGTCGGTGGCGGCTACGGCGTAGAGTGGGAGGCGAATTACTACCTCTCTAACGCGCCGATCGACGACTATCCGGCGGCGGAGACGAGCCCGATGCGCGCACTGGTCGCTAATCAACGCGATCTTTCACGCGAGGAGCACAATTTCGACGCGCCGTATGTGCGCCGGTTCGACACCATGATGATCGAAACGCCGCTCTACTTGCGACGGATGGAAGAGGCCGTGCGGCTCGCAGGCGGCGAGATCGTCGTGCGCGAATTTCACGATGTGGCCGAGGTGCGGGCGCTTCCGGAGCGGACGATCTTCAACTGCACCGGTTTGGGCGCTGGCGTGCTGTTTGGCGATGCGGAGCTGGAGCCGGTGCGTGGGCAGCTGGCGGTCCTGCTGCCGCAGCCAGAGGTCGATTACAACGTGATCGGCTATGACGGCTACATGTTTGGGCGGCGCGACGGGATCGTGTTGGGCGGCACGTTCCAGCACGGCAATTGGTCCCTTGGGCCAAGCGCCGACGACACCGCGCGGATCGTGCGCGGTCAACAGCACATTTTCGGATCGATGGACCTTAGGTCTTAGAGCGGCATGTGGATGACGCGACCGCCACGCTCGGTGGCCATCGTGCGCGCGCTGCGGCAGTCGGTTTCGGCCGGTTGCGCTGAGGCGTCGACGCCGTTCAGCCACGCGCGGCAATAGCCGGCGCGCGGCAATTCGCTCGCGGGCACGCCGTTGAAATCGTTGCGGCCGTTGTAAGAGGCGCGTTCCACTTCGCCTTCATCAGTTTGCTCAAGCACGCGGCCGCCCCAACGCTGGGCAACCCAGTTCGCGTGTTCACATTCCATGGCGGCAGGCTGCGACGCCGCGGGGAGCGCGTCGTATTGGATGCGGCATTCGCCAAGTTCCATCGCGTTCAGCGCGCGCTCGACCGGCGCGGACACCGTCTGCGCAGGCGCGTCGCGCATCGCGGCGATGCTTGAGCCGCCGAGTGCAAGCAGCGCGAGCGCTGTTGCGAATCCGGAGGCGCGTACCTTGGTCATGACTCCCGTAACTTCCCGTGCGCAGGCGCCGTTTCCTGAGCACGGGATGAATGTAGGAACTGTCATGGATGCACCGCGTGACATTCGTCACGCTGCAAAATCGGTTCAATCACAATGAGTTGAGCGCCCGTACCGAATTGTCGCTCGGGGGCAAATGTGATGTCGCGCGCGGTAAAGCGAGCCGCTCACTGCGCGGGCGGAATTCACGGGAAAACGCAGGAACGATTTCGCTTAGGTGGTGTTCAAGTACCTGTCGCGGGCAGCGACTCTCCGGGACGGCCGGTTGGAACTGCGCCGCGCACGGGGAGACGTCATGGCCGACGTCGTGATGGTGTGTGTGCGCGAGGATGTCGGGCGAGCAGAACAGCTCGCGGACATGTTCGACGATTTCGGATTCTCGGTTTCCTGCGATGCGAGCGACGACGCGCTGGCGCGATGTGGCGCGGGCGTCGTCGTGTGGACGGATGCGGCTACAGCCTCGCCGGCGCTGAAGGAGGCCATTGCGCGGGTGATGGCGTCGGGCAAGGGCGTTGCGGTGACGTTTGCGGGTGCGGATGCGCCTCCGGGCGCGGCGCTCGCCTTCGATCTGACGGGTTGGAGCGGCGATCCGGAGGATCCCGCGCTCGACCCGATGTTCTTTGCGCTCGACCGGATGGTGGTCGCCGCGCGCGCCGCGCGGCCAGTGTTGCGGCAACTTGCGGAGAAAGCGGACGCGCGGGGGCGCGTGGCTGCGCCAGCACCGGCTGTTCCGTCCAGTGCGCCGCCGCCGCGGATGCGGACAATGGCCGCGAGCTTGGCCGTGCTTGGACTTGTGATCGCCGGCGCAGTGGGACTTGGACGCGCGCCTGAGGCGCCTGCGCCGGCCGTCGTGGTTTCGCTCCCGGCCGCGCCCGACGAAGCGCCGCGCGTGGCCCTGGCCGACGCGCGCGCGCTCGACATGACGTACGATTTAGCTGCGACACCGGTGGAGGACGCGACGGTCGGCCGGCGGGGGTTTGAGCCTCCGTCGGCCGCGGGCGCGGGACGTTCAGGGCGCACGCCTGCGCCAGTACGCTCTTGGGATCGGCCCACAGTATCGCCGGTTCCCGCTGCGTTCAGTACGAACCCGACGGGAAGCGAAACGCCGGAGCCTGCGCGCTCAAAGCCGGGCGCCTAGCACTGCGTTTGCTCAATCGCGATGAGGAACGGCCGCGCGACTCAATCGTTGTCGTCAACGGCCTCGCTTGGCGCGATGGCCAGTCTGATCCGGGGAGGACGGCCTCATGGCGGATTTGATGTTTGTCTTCGTGCAGGAAGACACCGCGCACGCCAACGCGCTGGCGGACATGTTCTATGCAGCCGGCATTACAATTGACGAAAACACGGATGAGGACGCACTCGACGCCTGTTCGGCGGCGATCATCGTTTGGTCGCACGCCGCGGCGCGATGCCGTGCGTTCCTCAAGCGCGCGACAGAAGCGGCGCGAGCGGGCAAAGCTGTCATCGCTCATCTGGGCGGTCCGGTTTGGCTGGACGAGCGCGACGACGCACCCGTCGTGCATCTATGGAACTGGGATGGCGTGAGCGCTGAGGACCCGGCGCTCGACCGGTTGCTCTTTGCAGTTGATGAGCGCCTGGCCGCGAGCCGCGCCGAACTCCACGATTTGGCTCCTGCGTACATAGACGCGGTGTTCGAAGAGTGTGCGCCGATCCCAGAGCCCGACGCGTTTTGGGTCGAGGAGGCCTGGCCGCGTGCGGCTTTGGCTTCTGCGCCGACGCCGGCGCGCACGCCAAAGCAGGACGAGCAGGTGATGGGGGGCGCCTGGACCGCACCGCTGCCAAGCGACTTCATTGTCCCGCGCGTCGCGCGCCCTGCGCCAAACGCGCGCCCGCCGCGTCGGCCGCTGTTGGCCGTGGCGGCACGCGCGATGGTGCTGGCGTTCATGTTCGGCGCGGGCGCACTGGTCGGCAATCTTGAGTTCGGCCGCGGGGGCATGGTTGCGGCGCAAGCGCCGGCGGTGACGCTGAGGGTCGCTTCCGCCAATGCGGCTGAGAACTCGCCGCAACGGACCGAGCGCGTTGTTCCAACGCCGCGACGCGCGGCTAGCAGCCAAATCGGTGCGCCAAGCTTCGACACGGCGGCGCTGACGATTGCGGAAACTGTCCAGCTTGCACCGCTTGCACTCGAAGCGGCGCCGGCTTTGCTGGAAATGACAACGCCCGCCGGCGTTTGATCAGTGCGGCTTTGCGGTTTCAGTCAGCGCGCGCATGGTGTCGCGCTGCGCGACGATGAAGGCTTTGCCGACGCGGCTGTAGGCGCGGGTGGCCTCCATCATCGGATCGAACATCGGATGCACAAACGCCGTTGAGGAAGGCGCGGCCTCGGTTTGTGCTTCAGGCGCAGGTGCTTCAGCGCCCTCGGCTTGCTCGACCGGCGCTGCGTAGCGCATCTCGGCCATCTTGATCATCTCGTCCTGCTGCAGCCGCACGACGGCGCGGAGGCCATCTGTACTGACGCGCCAGGCGTCGAGCGCGATGCGCGTATTGTTGAGCGACGCCAGCATGATGTTGCGCGGCGAGGTGAGCGCCCACCAGTTGAGAGGATTGAACGCGGGGAAAGGCATGAGCTGCAGCCACGTCATGCCGTCGTTGGGGGAGTCAGCCGCTTTGCGCGCCATGGATTGTTCTCCACATGCATCCACCCGCCGCGGCTGACATGCGCTCACTGGCGCGCCTGCTCAAGTTACCGATTCGGCTGATCGCGCTAAGCTCTTGCTTTAGCTCACATCACGAAGTGCGCTGGATATGGCGGCGAGGCCGCCGGCGAGTTCCTCCGGTGTCGGCCAACCGTAACCGACACGGAAGAAGCGATCAGATTGTTCGAACCAATGGCCGGGGCCGACATACGCGCCGTAGTGGTTGTTGAGGCGATCGTAGAAGCGAACTGTGTCGATGCCTTCGCGCATGCGCGGGAAGCAGACGCAGCCGCCGGAGGGCTCGACCCATTCCAGCAATTGCTCGCGGCCGATCCACTCTTTCACCGTGGCGAAGGCGCGGGCGATGGCTTCATCGTTCTGCTTGAGCCAGGAATCGGCTTGCTGAACGGCGCGGAGGCCGATCTCTTCGTCGATGATGCTGCCGCAAATGCCGATCTGCTCTTTGGCGCAGAGCAGGCGATAGAGCAGGCCTTTGTCGCGGCTGATGATCCAGCCGAGGCGGATGCCGGGGATGCCGAAGCTCTTGGAGAGCGAGGCGACGGAAATGACGCGCTCGCCGTAGGCGGTGGCGACGGGCGTTTTCGGGATGAAGGACATCTCGCGGTAGGTCTCGTCGACCAGCACGTAGGCGCCGCAGGATTCGGCGATGGCGACGATCTGCTTGAGCTGATCGGCGCTGAGCGCGACGCCGGTGGGGTTGTGCGGTGTCGTGACCGAGATGAGCTTGGTGTTGGGGCGCACGAGCGATTTGAGCTTGTCGATGTCAAAGGCGAAGCCCTGATCGAAATCGAGGTCGATGTAATCGATGGCGCAGCGCAGCGCGCGCGGGGTTTCTATGTTGGTGGCGTAGTTGGGACGGACGACCACGATATGGTCGCCGGCGTCGAGGAGCGAGATCGCGACGATGAAAAGCGCGGCAGCGGCGCCGGCAGTGATCATGACGTTGTCGGCGGTGAGCCCGCCGCTGGCGCGTTGAGCGATCAGCGCGCGCAAGTCCGGATGGGCGACGTGATCGGTGTAGGCGAGGACGGTCTTGCTGAGATCGAGGCCGAGATCCGCCAATGTGCGATCGCGCACGGAGGATTCGGTCAGGTTGAACTTGATCTTGTCGTAGCCCAGTTGCTCCGGACTCTCTTCCTCGATCGGCATGCGCGGAAAGTGCATGTGCGTCCCCCTTTGGCGCGCTTATGCGCTGCCTCAGCTGCAGGGCGCAACGTGGGTCGGCGACTTTCCGCGACGTCCGCCGCTCAGATCGCGGTGCCGACGTCGCCTTCGACGATCTCTTGCCGCATCTCAGGCCGCTCACCCGGCGACCAGCGCGCGACGCGATGGATGACGCGATAGCGCAG
>Ga0068862_100003029_pt1 | contig 14634 bp, 11 predicted proteins | sample KBSSwiS52_FD_66598 | JGI IMG/M metagenome (GOLD analysis project Ga0068862, IMG submission 66598) | Switchgrass rhizosphere microbial communities from Kellogg Biological Station, Michigan, USA - KBS Switchgrass S5-2 | ecosystem: Host-associated > Plants > Roots > Rhizosphere > Soil ... | reverse complement strand
TTCCAGGGCACCAGCCCCGAAAACTTCCGCCGCGCCGCCGACCGCGTGCGCGCGACGATGCTGCAGGCCGCCGATGCCGCGACCTGGATGGAGGAACGCCGGCGGCCACGCGCGCTTCGCGACCTTGGGCTCGACCGCAGCTTCCGCACTGCGCAAAGCGTCCTCGACTTCGTGGATCGCGCGCTCGGGGCGATCGGCCATGCCGAGATCGGACTTTCCGCGGCGGCCGAGCCGCATATCGGCCAGGAGCGTCCCGGCACCGTGACGCTGTGGCAGCCGATCGGTGCTTTGCAAGACGACGACGACGAGGCAGACCTGGGCGACGGCGTTGACGAGGGCACGGAGACATGGCTCTCCCGCCCCGATCGGCAGCTCGCCGAGCGCATTGCCCGGCAGGTCAAAGCATGGACGGACCCCGCCGGCCCCGGCTTCCGCCTCCATAAGGGTAGCGCCCGCCGCGCCGGGCCCGGCGACGTCATGGTGCTGGTACGAAAGCGCAAGGAACTGGCCGGCCTGATCGTCGCGCGGCTCCATGCGTTCGGGGTCCCAGTGGCGGGTGTCGACCGGCTGCGGCTCGGCGCCCCGCTCGCTGTGAAGGACCTCGTGGCCGCGCTCCGCTTCGCTGCGCAGCCGCTCGACGACCTCAATCTAGCGAACCTGCTGGTCTCGCCGCTGCTGGGGTGGAGCCAGGACGACCTGCTCGCGCACGGATACCGCGCGCCCGGTGAGCGTCGGCCGTTGTGGGCGCACCTTCGCGCTTCGATGGACCCGATGGTCCGGGATAGCGCGTCCCTCCTGTTCGCGCTGCTCGACCTTGCCGATTTCGATCCGCCGCACGCGCTGTTGCAATGGCTCCTGTCCGGGCCGTGGCAGGGGCGCCGCAAGCTGGTCGCGCGGCTCGGCAGGGAAGCGAACGATCCGATCGACGAACTGGTCAACGCGGCGATGGCCTATGCCGCGATCGGAACCGTCAGCCTCGTAGGGTTCCTTGCATGGTTCGATGCCGGGGACGGCGAACTGAAGCGCGAGGCCGATAATGCCGCCGGGCTCGTGCGCGTGATGACGGTGCACGGCTCGAAGGGCCTGCAGGCACCGATCGTGATCCTAGCCGATGCCACCGGAAATCCGGACGAGAGCCGGGAGCGCGGCCTCGATGTGCCCGATCCGCTGGACCCTCGCCGCAAGATACCGCTTCCGGCGCTCCGCAAGGAAGAGCGGCAAGGGCGCCTTGCCGAGGAGGCTGACAAGGTGAGGCGTGCGGAGGCGCAGGAGCACTGGCGCCTGCTCTACGTGGCGATGACAAGGGCGGAGGAGGCGCTGTTCGTCGGCGGTGCGCTGGGCCCCAAGGACAAGGGTCAGCCGGCGCCCAACTCGTGGTATGCCCGGCTTGCAGGGCTGTTTCCGCCAGACGCCGCCGTCGCCGATCCGATCTGGGACAGCCGGCGGGAGTGGGGCGATCCTCCGCAGCCGATGGCGGCGGAGCCGGGGCCCGCCGCCGAATTGCCGCTGCCCGAACCCATCCCGCCGGTCCTGCTGCGCGCACCTCCCGCAGAGCCGCTGCCGCCGCGCCCGCTGGCGCCCTCTGCGCTCGGAGAGGAGAGCGCGCCGGATGCACCACTGCCGGCGGGTGCCGCGGTTGATGCCGCGAGACGGGGCACGCTGATGCATCGCCTGCTGGAGCGCCTTCCCGGCAGTCCCCGGGAAACGCGGGAAGCAGGAGGACGCGCCTGGCTGCTGCGCCACGCGGCGGATTTTGCGGTCGAGGATCGCGACGCCATGCTTGCCTCGGCGATGGCGGTGGTGAACGATCCGTCATGGGCGGACCTGTTCGGGCCTGCCAGCCTTGCAGAAGTGCCGTTCTCCGCAGTGGTTGCGGGGCAAGTCATCGCCGGCACGGTCGATCGCCTGCTGATCACGGCGGAGCGGATTAGGGTGATCGACTTCAAGACCGCGCGGCGCCCGCCCGCCACGCTCGCCGACGTGCCCGAGGCAACCTTGCTACAGATGGCCGCCTACGCTGCGGCGCTGGGGGCGATCTATCCGGGGAGAGAAATCGAGGCCGCCGTCCTCTACACGGCCGCGCCCCATCTGATCGCGATCCCCGGCGAGGTGCTCGACGTCCGCAAGCCGGTCTTGCCGATGGCCGAGTAAAGCTTTCGCCGCGACTACATTGCCACGGACGCGTTCATCCCTAGATTGCGTGCCGACCATCCGATTGGAGATTGCAAATGCCGACCAAAGCCGTGACCGACGCCAGCTTCGAGGACGACGTTCTCAAGTCCGACAAGCCCGTGCTCGTCGATTTCTGGGCGGACTGGTGCGGTCCGTGCAAGATGATCGGCCCCTCGCTGGAAGAGATCAGCGAAGAACTGGCGGACAAGGTGACCATCGCCAAGATGGACATCATGGCCAACACCGGGATCCCCGCCGAAATCGGCGTGAAATCGATCCCGCTGATGGTGCTGTTCAAGGACGGCAAGCCCGTTGCGCAGAAGCTGGGTGCCGCTCCCAAGAGCGCGCTCAAGGGCTGGCTGGAAGGCGAGCTTTAAGCCGCCTCGCTCACGACAAGGTGCCGGTATACTTGTCGCAGGTCATCACTGGGTCGGCCGGTGTTCTCTGGTAGACCTGCGACAAGTCCCGGCTCGATCGCACCGTGAACGAGGCGATCGAGGAAATTGTTGGCGTGCCGATCACGCTGGAGCCGACCAGCGGCTGATAGTCGTACTTCACCTCCACGAACATCACCGCCTCACCTTTTGAAGCGTAGACTTCCCGCCCGCTCGGCCCCATGCCGATGGCGAACGTAGTGCCCTGCACGCCGTAGGACGATGCCACCCGCTTTGTACCCATGCAGCGCTGCCAGTGGATGTACTGCGTGTTGCTGCCGGACGTCTGATATTCCAGGCTGCTGATGATGACGCGACCCTTGGTGAACAGGGACATCTGCGTGCCCGCCGCCAGGTCGGCGCCGGTCAGCAGATCGTTGATGTCGCCCTCGTAGATCTTGCGGTTGTCGAGCGTGGAGTAGTCGCCGATGCGCGATGCGTTGTCGGCGATCTGGCTGGCGATCTGGTTCACCCGCATCACCTGCAGCGAATAGCTCGCGACCTCGATACCGCCCAGGCCAGCCGTGAGGAAGAACGGCATCGCCAGGGCGAACTCGGTCATCGCCAGCGCCCGGCGGTCGCGTAGCAGCGCCTGACCGGCGCGGCGGATGTCGGCCAGGCGCTTCACGGGCACTTCCCGATCGGCGGCGTCTTCGCGAGGTTGTCCCACGGCTGGTTAGCCAGAACCGTCCGCGCGTTCATCGTGAAGTCGGAGCTCATCCCCATCAACTTCGCGACGGGGAAGGGTCGGGGATATGTTACTGTGACGAGGTAGACGACTACATCGCGCGAGCCGCCAAGGCCGTTGATGCCCTGGCTGCTATCCCACGCGTTGTTTTCGTTCACGTCCTCGAAGGGCTCGCCCGCGTCGCAGCGACCGTTCTTGTTGGTATCGGTGTAGTCCTCCGGTTTCCCGATCGAGGAGAACGACGTGTACGAGGTGCGTGAGAACGAGAGCGTCGCCCCAGGCGCCACATCCTTCACCGCCTTGGTGACGCGGGCGTCGATGGTGGCAGTGGTGGCATCCGCATCCTCCAGGCTGGAATCGCGAGCCGCATCCTGGATTGCGCCCTGAAGCAGTGTTTGCGTGTAGAGGTTGTAGGCAAGGTCGAACAGACCCATCAGCATCAGGAACAGCACCGGCGTCAGCAGTGCGAACTCCACCGCCGCCACGCCACTCCGGGCAGCGCGAACCGTATGGAGCGCCCGCCGGATCACTTGACCACTCGCAGATCACCGATCGCCGCGGCGATCTTGCTGAAGGCGTCGGCCAGTTCCGAGGCTTTGTTCGCCTGAAACCAGTGCCCCGATCCCGCGCAGTTCTTCATGAGGGTCGTCACGGTGGTGCCGAAGCCGATCATCCACACGGTGATATTCTTGTTGCGCACCTGCTGGCAGGCATAGGCGAAGCGGTTCTCCACCGTCTGTGTCAGCGTATAGGGAGAACTGGAATTCCAGCGCCGCTGCGACAGCGGCTCCACACCGTAGCTGGAATAGGACAAGTCCAGCGGAGCGGTTTCGCCATCGGTCAGAAAGATCAGGTGCCGCATCGTCGGGCGGTTGTTCACGTCCGCGTTCTCGCTGGCGAAAATGCCGGTGGGAGAAAGCAGCCGACCGCCCCAGATCATGCCGATGTCATGATAGGTGCTGCCCTCCGCCACCAGCCCATCGATGTAGGTCGATACATCGCTGGAGGTCATCTCGGCCAGCTTCCTCGCCCGTGCGGGGCAAGCCGCGAAGCCGTAGTCGGAGGATTGAACGTACTCGGTGTTACTGTCGACGCTGGCAGGCGACCAATAGCCGTAAAAATTGTTATAATTCACATAAATCGCGCGCAGCCAGGACATGTCAAGCAAAGCGGGACGCCATTGCGTGGCCGGTTTGGTCTTGTCTGGCACGGTATCGATATCGAGATCGAGCGCGCGGGTGAGGTCGACGTTGTTGTAGTCGGGGATCACATAGGTGCCGCGCTCTTCAATGCAGCCGTTGAATGAGAACGACATGTTGAGCGGGGACGCTGCGGTGCCGCCCATGGCGCGGGTCACGTAGCCGCCCTTGTAGGTGGCGGTGTCGCTGGCGCCCTTGAGGCCGCTGACATTCACCGAGGTGGATTCGTAACGCCACTTGGTGCTGCCGTTGGTAGTCACCGCCCGGCGTCCTTCGTAGTTCGCGCTATCCACCATCCATGACGACTTGAGCAAGTAACCGACGTTGACGTTGGTAGAGTAGGGCACGAAGCCGTAGCGTACCCGTACGCCCTGCGTCTTGTTCGCCTCGACCGAGGCGTAGAAGTCCTTCACCGTCTGCTTGAGGGTGTCGATCTTGTTCTTGGCGTCCGTGCTGACTGCCTTGTCCTTCATCGACCCGGTCGTGTCGAGCACCATCATGATGTCCGTGTTGGCGTAGTTGAACTGGGCCGAGCAGTTGGCTTTCACCGGGATCGTGGCGACGCCGAACATACGCATGATCGTGGTCGGTACGCTGGCGGTGGCCGCGCCCGTGACGGCGTAGTTGCTCTCCAGGTTCATCGCAAAGGTACGGTCGGTGCTGCCGTAGGCCCCGTCGGCGAAGTTCAGGTCAAAGAAGCGCTGGCCGATGGTTGAGGCATCGGTAGGGATGATGCCGTTGGTGATGATCTGGCTGCCGACCTTCTTGCGCGCGGCCAGAACGCCCGCGTCGCACGCCTGCTGCAGCCGCGTCTGGGCCAGGTAGCTGCGGCCCATGTCGATCCCGCCGCCGACGAGGCCGAGCATCGGAACAACCGCCGCCGCGATGATGACGAGGGTGTTGCCGGAGCGGTCATGAGCCAGGCGCCCCAGCATGCGCGCAAGCGCTCCCAGGCTTTTTGCGACGATATGGCGCGACATGAAGGGCAGCAGTTTTCCCGTTTCTGGTTGCACGCTCCTATCGCGCTGCACCTAACATCCTGGGTAAAGAGGATGGTTAATTCCGTGACACTGTTTCCCTGAGGATTGGGTCGCGCGGCTTGTGCTCCGGCGCGGCAGAGCGCAGGGGCAGGCGATGGATTCGGACGATGCGCTCGGCGCCACCATTCCCGCGATCGGAAGGCTGGCGCTGGCCTATGCCCCGGCTGCCGCCCGACAGCCGACGCTCGCGCTACTCGCCCTGGACGCAAGGCTCGCTGGGCTGCTGCGCCGCTCGAGCGAACCGATGCTGGCGCAACTGCGCCTGGCCTGGTGGCGTGAAAGCCTCGATCGCGAAGCAGCCGAGTGGCCTGCGGGTGAGCCGATTTTTGCGGCTCTGCAGAACGGGTGGTCGGGGCACCATCGCGATCTTGCGCCATTGGTGGACGGCTGGGAGGCCCTGACGGCGCCCCCGCCGATGACAGCCGCCGTCGTCGACGCCTTCGCGACGGGGAAGAGCCAGGCCTGTGCTGCACTGGCGCGGGTGACGGGGCGTGACACCGATGCACCGGCCGCAGCCGTGCTAGGCCGGATTTGGGCTTTGGAGGACCTCGCGATGCGCCTCAGCCGCTCTGACGAGCGAGAGGCGGTGGCCGCGTTGGTCGCCGCGGAGCCTCGGCGACTGCCTCGCGTCGGCCGCGCTTTGCGGCCCTTGCGGGTGCTGGCGGGGCTTGCCCGCCGACGTCGCGAGGCGGGAGAGGAGAGCGCTGCCTCTTCGCCGCAGGCCATGCTCCACGCGCTCCGGCTGGGATTGCTGGGGCTATAGCCCGCTGCTAGCGTGAACTCGGCGGGCGACAGGGGCGGGACGATGAACCGGTTGGTTTTGGGCGCGGTAGCGGCACTGTTGTTCGTCGGCGCGGGACTGTTCTGGTGGCAGGGCCGGGCCGAGGTGGAGAGCGCGGCTCCGCCCGCGATCCCGGTGGTGCCTGCCCAAGCCCTGCCGGACGACATCCCCTCCGCCGATGCGGAGGACCTGCGCGGACCCGAATTGCCCCAAGCCTCTGAAGTGACGCGCGAACAGCGCCGGTTCGGCCGCTACGACCGCGACCGGGACGGACGCATCACCCGCAACGAGCTGATGGCGCCGCGTGCCGCCGCCTTTCGCAAGCTGGACAAGGACGGCAACAATCTCCTCACGTTCGAGGAATGGGCCGCCGCCACCAGTGACAAGTTCGCCAAGGCAGACGCCGACCACGACCTCTCGCTGACACCGCAGGAATTCCGCACCACGGCGCCACCCGTGAAAGCCAAGCCCAAGTGCGGTTGCTGACATCCTCGTCGCGGCGGTCAGGCCTGGGCTGATATCCAGGATGTGAGGTCCGCCTTGGCGCGGTTGGTATAGGCTTCCTTGCGCTGCTTCTTCTTCACCTCGTGAAGCGGCGGGAACAGCCCGAAGTTGACGTTCATCGGCTGGTAGCTCTCCGCCTCCGCATCGCCGGTGATGTGCGAGAGCAGGGCGCCGAGCGCGGTGGTGCGAGGTGGACCCGCCCAGTCCTGGCCACCGATTTCCGCCGAGGTCATCAACCCCGCCATCAGGCCGATGGCCGCGCTTTCCACATAGCCCTCGCAGCCGGTGATCTGCCCGGCGAAGCGCACATGCGGCGCCGTCTTCAGCCGCAGCTGGCGGTCCAGCAGCACGGGCGAGTTGAGGAAGGTATTCCGGTGGAGACCGCCAAGCCGGGCGAACTCGGCGTTCTCCAGCCCGGGAATCGTACGGAACAGCCGCACCTGCTCGGCGTGTTTCAGCTTCGTCTGGAAGCCGACCATGTTCCACAGTGTGCCCAGTTTGTTGTCCTGGCGCAGCTGCACCACGGCGTAGGGCCAGCGCCCGGTACGCGGATCGTCCAGGCCGACGGGCTTCATCGGGCCGAACCGCAGGGTGTCGACGCCGCGCTCCGCCATGACTTCCACCGGCATGCAGCCGTCGAAGTAGGGGGTGTTCGCCTCCCACTCCTTGAATGCAGTCTTTTCCCCCTCCATGAGGCCGGCGTGGAAGGCGAGGTACTGCTCCCTTGTCATGGGGCAGTTGATGTAGTCCTTGGCCTCGCCCCCCAGCTTCGAGGTCTTGTCCCAGCGCGAGGCCATCCAGCACACGTCCATGTCGATGGTATCGCGGTAGACGATCGGGGCGATGGCGTCGAAGAAGGCGAGGCTCTGGGCACCGGTGGCCGCGCCTATGCTCTGCGCCAGCCCGGCAGCGGTGAGGGGTCCGGTGGCGACGATGGTGATCCCGGTTTCCGGCAGCGTGTCCACCCGTTCGCGCACGACCTCCAGCGTCGGTTGCGCGGCGAGGGCAGCCTCAATCTCGGCCGAGAATACGTCGCGGTCGACCGCCAGAGCCGAGCCGGCGGGGACCTGCGCCTTTGCGGCGGCGGTCATCACGAGCGAATCGAGCTGCCGCATCTCATGGTGGAGCAGGCCGACCGCGTTCTTTTCGTCATCGTCGGAGCGGAAGGAGTTGGAGCAGACCAGCTCCGCGAGCGCATCCGTCTGGTGCGCGGGAGATCGTTCTCCGCCCAGTTGCTCGGGTGCCCCACGCATCTCGGACAGGCGCACCCGCACGCCGCGCCGGGCAAGTTGCCACGCCGCTTCGCTTCCGGCGAGGCCGCCGCCGATAATGTGGACTTGGTGGGTCATCTGTTGCCTTGCCGAAGTCAGCCGGCCACGGGGTGCTTCACGATGCCGTCCTTGCCGCGTTCGAGGGGGCCATATGCCAGCACCGCCGACAGCGGCAGATCGCCGTATATGTGCGGGAACAGCGCTCCTCCGCGCGAGGGTTCCCATCTGATCGCGTCGCCCAGCACCGACAGGTCCACCGCCGCGACATAGAGGTCGTCCTGCCCGGCGAAGTGCTTGTCGACCGTCTCGGTGAGCTGATCGGCAGCGGAGAGATGGATGTAGCCATCGGCCTTGTCCACCGGTGCCCCCGAAAAGACACCGGTCTCCAATTCGGCCATCTGCGCGCCGGTCAGGACCTTGTATGCCACCGCCGCGCTCATTCCCGGGCGTCCTCGTCGTTGGGGTCGAGCTTGTCACGATCGACCTCGGTGGGGATGTCCACGTCGTCGGCGGCGCGAGCGATCATCGCCTCGGCGATCGCCTCCTCGGCCTCGTTCTCAGGCGCCTCGGTCTCGTCGATACGCACTGCGCTGACGACGTGCTCGTTGGCGGAGACGTCGAACAGCCGCACGCCGGCACTGCCACGTCCGATGACGCGCAGGCTATCGAGACCGATGCGGATGAGCTTGGCCTGGTCGGTGACCAGCATGAGCTGGTCCGCCTTGGTGGCGGCGAAGCTCGCGACCACCGGGCCGTTGCGCGCGATGTTGTCGATGTTGGTGATGCCCTGGCCACCGCGGCCGGTACGCCGGTACTCGTAGGCCGAGGACAACTTACCGTAGCCGTTGGCGCAGACGGTGAGGATGAATTGCTCCTTTTCCGCCAGTTCCGCGAAGCGGTCGGGCGGCAGAGCCGGCTCACCCTCCTTCTCGGTCTTCCAGGGGGCGAAGCGCAAGTAGGCGTCGCGCTCGTCCGCGTCGGTACCGACGCGGTGGAGGATCGAGAGCGACACGACCTCATCGTCGGCCTTCAGGCTCATGCCTCTGACGCCTGTGGACGTGCGACTTTGGAACTCGCGCACGTCGTCACCGGCAAAGCGGATCGCCTTGCCCTGACGCGTAGCCAGAAGCACGTCGTCCTCTGGGCCGAGCAGGGCGACGCCGATCAGGCGATCCTGGCTATCGTCCTCGAAGCGCATCGCGAACTTGCCGTTGGACGGAATGTTCGCGAACGAGTCCATCGCGTTGCGCCGCACATTGCCTTTGGCGGTGGCGAAGACGACGTGCAGCGCGCCCCAGGTTCCTTCGTCCTCCGGCAGCGGCAGCACAGTCGCGATCGTCTCGTCCTTGTCCAGCGCGGGAAGGAGGTTCACGATCGGCCGTCCTCGCGTTGCCGGGCCACCTTCGGGCAGGCGCCAGACCTTGAGGCGATAGACCTTGCCGCTGGTCGAGAAGAACAGGACCGGATTGTGCGTCGAGGTGACGAACATGTCGGACACGACATCCTCGTCCTTCGTCGCCATGCCGGCGCGGCCCTTGCCGCCGCGGTTCTGCGCGCGGAAGGTCGAGAGTGGCGTGCGCTTGATGTAGCCGTCCATGGTGACGGTCACGACCATGTCGTCGCGCTCGATCAAGTCCTCGTCGTCGATGCCGTCGGCAGCGGCGACTATCTCGGAAAGGCGCGGCGTCGCGAACTGGCGAACCGCTTCCAGCTCCTCGCGCATGACCGCGTAGAGCTTCACCCGATCACCCAGGATCGCGAGGTATTCCTCGATCTTGAGCGACAGCTCCTTCAACTCGTCGCCGATCTCGTCGCGGCCCAGCGCCGTGAGGCGGTGCAAGCGCAAGTCGAGGATGGCGCGAACCTGGATTTCGGAGAGGCGATAGGTCCCGCCGGTCTCCTCGGCGGTCGGCTCGATCGCCTCGACCAGGCGGATGTAAGGCGCGATGTCGCCGATCGGCCACTCGCGCGCCATCAGCCGGGCGCGCGCTTCGGCCGGGTTCGGAGCGCCCCGGATGATCTTCACGACCTCATCCAGGTTCGAGACCGCGACGACCAAGCCGAGCAAGATGTGCGCGCGATCCCGCGCCTTGTTCAGCTCGAACTTGGTGCGGCGGGTGATGACCTCTTCGCGGAACTGGATGAACGCTTTGATGATATCGCGCAGCGACAGCGTCTCGGGCCGGCCGCCACGGATCGCCAACATGTTGGCGGGGAAGCTCGACTGCGCCGGCGTGTGCCGCCACAGCTGGTTGAGCACGACCTCGGGCGTGGCGTCCCGCTTGAGGTCGATGACCACGCGCACGCCGAGCCGGTTGGATTCGTCGCGGATGTCGGAGATGCCCTCGATCCGCTTTTCCTTGGCGGCTTCGGCGATCTTTTCGACCAGGCCCGACTTGCCGACCTGGAACGGGATCGAAGTCAGCACGATCGAGCGCGCACCGCGGTTCGAGCCGCGACCGTCCTCGATCTCGTAGCGGCAGCGCATGATGATCGAGCCGCGGCCGGTCAGGTATGCCGAACGCGCCCCGGCTCGGCCGAGGATCAGCGGCGCGGTGGGGAAGTCGGGACCGGGGATGATCTCGAACAGTTCCTCGGCGCTGATCGCCGGGTTGTCGATGGTGGCCAGGCAGCCGTCGATCACCTCGCCCAGGTTGTGCGGGGGGATGTTGGTGGCCATGCCGACGGCAATGCCGCCTGCGCCGTTCACCAGCAGGTTCGGGAAGCGTGCGGGCAGGACTTGCGGTTCCTGGCGGGAACCGTCGTAGTTGTCCTGGAAGTTGACCGTATCCTTGTCGAGATCGTCCAGCAGGAAGTTCGCCACCCGGGCGAGACGCGCCTCGGTGTAGCGCATCGAGGCCGGCGGATCGGGGTCCATCGATCCGAAGTTGCCCTGGCCGTCGACCAGCGGCACCCGCATCGACCAGTCCTGGGTCATGCGCGCAAGCGCGTCGTAGATCGAGCTGTCGCCGTGGGGGTGATAGTTACCCATCACGTCGCCGACGATCTTCGCGGACTTGCGATACGGCCGGCCGGCGACGAAACCGCCTTCCTGGCTGGCATAGAGGATGCGCCGGTGCACCGGCTTCAGGCCGTCGCGCACGTCGGGCAGGGCACGCGCCACGATCACGCTCATCGCGTAATCGAGGTAGCTGGTCTTCATCTCGTCGACGATGTCGACACGCGTGTACTCCCCCGGAGGTCCGGGCGAATTCGGGTCCTGAGGCTCTGGAATCTCGGTGTCGTCGCTCACGCGCTTCTGTCGTTCATAGTTGCCGGGGATGGGTGAAAGCACGCCCTAGGCCAAGCCAGCCCCGAATGCGAGTCATGCACTTTGCGCGCGCGCGTGAGACGGGGCGTTTTCCACATCTCCCCCCGTTCGCATGGCGGCTACACGAGCGCAGCCGCCACGAAGAGACGCAACAAAGGCATTCAAACCGCGTTCACGCCGGGACGCCTAGTTGGGGCAAGCGGTTGCAATGGCGCACGATCCTCGCCATGACCCGCATCGATTTTTCCGCCGGCTCATCCTGCGAGGGAATGGGGCCGGCTTTTGTCGAGAGAGGAGTTCGCCGGAATGGCACGTAAATTCCTGATTTCCCGGCTTGCGCTGGCCGTCGCCGTTTCCGGTGCCGTTGTCACCACCGCCGGGCTGGCCGTTCCGGCGGTCGCCAAGGAGAAGGCGGCGAGTGCGAAGTATTCGGAGGGCTTCCGCAAGGTCGCAGGGCCGCTGCAGAAAGCGCTGGGCGATGCGACTGCAGGCTTGACCGGCAACATCACCGATGCACAGCTCCAAGCTGCCAAGACCAAGTTTGACGCTGCGGTTGGCGGTGACGGCAAGGCGGCGCTGACGGCGGCCGAAAGTTCGGCGACAACGCCCGACGACAAGGCGGCGCTGGGCACCTTACTGCGCAACTACGGCCTCATCGCGCAGGACCAGGCGATGATGCTCAAGGGCCTCGACATGTCGATCAGCAGCGGGGCGCTGCCGGCCGATCAGATCGGCAAGGCGAACTTCGACGCCGGAGTCACAGCTTATCAGATGTCCGACTATGCCAAGGCGGCGACTTATCTGAAGGCCTCCAAGGACGCGGGTTACACTGATCCCAGCAACCAGATCGATGCCGTGCTGGCCGATGCCTATCGCCGATCCAACAATGGTGCCGCTGCCCTGCAATTGGCCCAGCAGGAGCTGGCCAAGGCCAAGGCCGCCGGCGTCAAGCCGAGCGAGGGCGCGATCCGCAATGCGCTGCAATCGGCCTATGAGAGCAAGCAGGTGGCGCAGGCGACCGATCTCGCGGTGCAGTTGGTCGAGGACTATCCGTCCGCGAACGCGTGGACTTCAGCCTTCCAGGTTGTCCGCGCCGTGAACCGGCTCAGCGGGCAGGAGGATCTGGACGTGGCACGGCTCATGGCGCGCACGAATTCGCTATCGAGCCGCAATGATTACCTCGCCTACCTCGAGGATGCCGACCCACGGCGCTCGCCCGGTGAAACATTGAAGATCATCGACCAGGGCGTGGCCTCCGGCAAACTCACGCAAGCCGACGTGGCCGAGGCGCGTTCGATGGCGAGCGGGCGCGTTGGTGCCGACCGCGCCGCCTTGCCCTCTTATGAGAAGGACGCACGCGTGCCGTCGGCTCCGTTTGCCACGGTTAACGGTGCCGCCGACGCGTTCTTGAGCTACGATCAGCCGGCGAAGGCGGAAGAGCTCTTCAAGCTCGCCCTGCCGAAGGCTGGTGCGGAGAAGGATCGCGTCCTGACCCGCCTCGGCATCGCGCAAACCGACCAGGGCAAGTATGCCGACGCGAAGGCTACCTTCGAGCAGGTCGGCGGCGTTCGCGTGCCGGTCGCCAAGCTCTGGCTGGCTTATATCAAGGGGAAGACCGCTCCGGCTGCTCCCGCTACGCCCGGGAGCTGAGCGAGACCGCTTTCGATAGAGGGAAGGGCGCCGGGAAACCGGCGCCCTTTTTCGTTGCGTTCAAACGACCGGGGCGAACGTCCGCGTGGTGTCGTCCATGATGTGGAGCACACCGTCCGAGATGGCGAAGAATGCACCGCGCAGGCGCAGCGATCCGGCCTTTACCTTTGCATCGATGCACGGGAACGTCATGAGGTTGTCGAGGCTTACGCACACGGCCGCCATTTCCATGGCGCGCTCAGCCTCGCGCCCTTCGGTGCCGTAAGTCTCCGCGACCGGTTCGCGCGCATCGTCGAGCATCGAGATCCAGTCGGCGATGAAGCCGCCGTGGCCCGGCTCTGTGCCACGCATCGCCTGGGTCAGCGCCGCCTTGCAGCCGCCACACATGCCGTGGCCCATGACCACGATTTCCTTCACCTTGAGCACCTGCACGGCGAATTCCAGAGCCGCGGAGACGCCGTGATGGCCCGGCGCAGTCTCGAACGGGGGCACCAGCGCCGCGACGTTTCGGACCACGAAGATTTCGCCCGGGTCGACGTCGAAGATCTGGGCGGGATCCACCCGGCTGTCCGAACAGGCGATGATCATCACCTCGGGCTGCTGACCTTCGCCCAGTGCGGTCCAGCGTTCGCGATGGGGCGTCCATCCGATCTGCCGGAAACGGTGGTAGCCGGCGATCAGGGCATCGAGCGGGGCTGTGCTTTGAGAGGGGGTTTGCTGAGTCATGGCAACCTCCATGACGCGCGACATTGCCACTGGCAAGGTCCCACTCATGCGCCTATCTGGCGGCTATGAACGACTTGTCCTCGCCGCCGACCACTCCCGAAGCCGCGCCCCGGCAGCGCAAGCCGGACTGGATCCGCGTCAAGGCGCCGACGACCAAGGGTTACGGCGAAACCCGCCAGCTGATGCGGGACCTGAAACTGAACACCGTGTGCGAGGAAGCGGCTTGTCCGAACATCGGCGAGTGCTGGACCAAGAAGCACGCAACGGTGATGATCCTCGGCGATACCTGCACGCGCGCCTGCGCATTCTGCAACGTGAAGACCGGGATGCCCGGCCGCGTGGACGCGGACGAGCCGGCGCACGTCGCCGAAGCGGCCGCCAAGCTGGGTCTCGAGCACATCGTCATCACCTCCGTGGATCGCGACGACCTTCCGGACGGCGGCGCGAGCCAGTTCGTGAAGGTGATCGGGGAGCTTCGTCGCAACACGCCTCACACCACTATCGAGATCCTGACGCCCGATTTTCGCGGCAAGATGCGACCTGCGGTGGAAGCGATCGTCGCGGCGGGGCCGGACGTCTACAACCACAACCTTGAGACGGTGCCCCGGCTCTACCCGACGATCAGGCCGGGCGCCCGTTACTACGCCTCGCTTCGGCTGCTCGAGGAAGTGAAGCGGTACAATCCCGCGATCTTCACCAAGTCGGGCATCATGCTCGGCCTGGGTGAGAACCGTCTGGAAGTCCATCAGGTGATGGACGACATGCGCTGCGCCGACATCGATTTCCTGACGATGGGCCAGTACCTGCGCCCCACGCCCAAGCATACCGAGGTGGTCGAGTTCGTAACGCCGCAGGCTTTCTCGGCTTACGGGGCGATCGCCCGGGCGAAGGGATTCCT
>Ga0068862_100003023_pt1 | contig 14659 bp, 9 predicted proteins | sample KBSSwiS52_FD_66598 | JGI IMG/M metagenome (GOLD analysis project Ga0068862, IMG submission 66598) | Switchgrass rhizosphere microbial communities from Kellogg Biological Station, Michigan, USA - KBS Switchgrass S5-2 | ecosystem: Host-associated > Plants > Roots > Rhizosphere > Soil ... | reverse complement strand
GAGCAGCGCGGCGGCGAGACCATCCCCGCCGGGCGGGTCGGCGAGGCCCACGAGCTGGGCTGGGCCGCCGCCTATATGTGCTCGCCCTACGCGGCCTACCTCACCGGCCACACCCTGGTGCTGGACGGCGCCAACTGGCTGCGCCGCTACGGCTTCGGCATGCCGGAGTTCGAGCCCGCCCGCGACCGCTTCGACCGGCTGAAGCAGGCTGCCACGGGGCTGAGAGGAGCAGATGAATAACGCCTGAGGAGGATCGTCAATGGAGGATAAGACGTCTACTGTTATCCAGGCCCAAGATGCCGATGACATGCTCTACGAGGAGCGAGACGGGGTCGCTTACATTATCTTCAACAGGCCGCATGCAATGAATGCCGGCTCGCCTCGCATGCGTTTGCTCTTTCCGGAGTTCGTCGCGCGGGCCGAAGCTTCGAAGGATGTAGGTTGCGTCGTGCTCACTGGTGCAGGAAGGGCGTTTTCCGCCGGCGCTGACGTGAAGCGCCTAGCGGATCCAAATGAACAAAGTGCGGTCGCCGACACACTTCTAGAAGGTACGGAATCATTGCGCGCGCATCAGCGCAGCACTGTCTTGCGGCTCCATCAGATGCCCAAGCCCACCATCTCTGCGATCAACGGCTATGCGTTTGGTGCTGGGCTTTCGTTCGCAATGTCCTGCGATATTCGTTATGCCGCGCGGTCCGCCAGACTATCCGCCGGATTCGGACGTATCGGTGTGACGGGAGACACTGGATTGATCTGGTTCTTGACGCGCACCATTGGCCGGTCGGCTACATTGGAGTGGCTCTACACGAGTGAAGTGATTTCTGCCGACGAAGCGGCACGAAGAGGTGTTGTAAACGCCGTATTTGATGACGATGTATTTTCAGGCCGAGTTCACGAAATTGCGATGAAAATAGCAAGCGGCTCGACTCGTACGAATGCGGGAATGAAGGCAAACGTTGAGCTTGCTCTCCAGACTGAGCTTTCTACGTCACTGTACCAGGAAGCACTATCGATACATTGCGATCTTCTCTCGGAGGATCATAAGGAAGCCGTCGCGGCTTTGATCGAAGGGCGCGCGCCGCGCTTCAAGCGTTAGGGGGCGCTCTGGGTCTGAAAGGGAAAAGTAATAACCTGACCTGGACTTCGTCCCGTAGGACGCGTCGCAGCCCGGCCCCGGGCGCCGCGGCCGCGCCGAGCGGCGAGGTTCCTTTGGTCAAGCTTGGCCGGCGTCAACCCCTCGCATCTCCACGCCGGGCTACGGATGTTGCGCCCGCGTGCACTCTGGTGCGAGGCGTCGGAGTGACGCTGAGACAGAGAGGCTGCGCGGGTGACAGAAAGATCGGCTGATCGGAAGGAACTGTCATGATGGCCACATCCAAGTTCGACGTTACCGGCGGGCTCGAGCCGAAGCTCGATCTGATGGATCCGGACTATCCACGCGACGATCCCAACTACCGTGAGAGCGTTTCGATGTGGATCTTCGACGACCTCAATCGCGTGCAGCTTCCACGCTTCCTGCTGGACGACATTCCTGGAGACGAGCAGAGTCGGTCGTTGTTCCTCAACGTCGCTTTCTCGGATGGACGGGCGCTAGTCCGGTGGAGCCCCGGCCCCCGCACTGGGATGATCGACGCGAGCGGCGCGCCGACGATCTACGGCGGCGGCGGTCTCGAATTCCGGGTCGTTGAACCCTGGGTCCGCTGGACGGCGCGCTATCGGGGGACGATGACGGAGACGACGTCCACCCAGCTAATTCACGGCAAGCCGCAGGGAGCGCCGGTGGACGTCGAGGTCTTGATCGAGATGCAATCTGCGGCCCCTCCCTGGATTCCAGGCACCATGGGGCAGAACGCCGCCAGGCTGATGACCGAAGCAACCACCGAGAGCCTCTTCATGGGGCGTGGTTTCCGGTACGAGCAGCTCGTGCTTGCGACCGGCCGCTGCCGTATCGGAGCCGAGATTTTTGACATTTCCGGCCGCGGCCTGCGCGTGCATCGGCGCAGCAGCCGCGACGTCGAGGGGTTCTGGGGCCACGCCTGGCAGTCGGCGGTCTTCCCGGATGGACGAGGCTTCGGATACATCGCGTTTCCACCGTCGCCAGCGGATGGCTCCATCTACATCGAAGGGTATTTCTTTGACGGCCAGCGAATGCTGCCCGCCGCCGTACGGAAAATTCCTTGGCTTCGGTCGGCCGCGCCAGCGGGACAGGACGTGGGCTTTGAAATGGAGACCGAGGCAGGTCTCGTACGGGTCCGTGCTGAAACGGTCGCCACCACGTTCAGGAACGGTTCCGGGGGCGAGCTTGGCAACTGGCCGCCGGAGTTGCTGCTTCAGCAGGGCTGCGCGCGCTATGAGCTCGAAAATCAGACCGCGTTCGGAATGATCGAGCGCTCCAATTTCAAGGCCGAGCTCGAGCCGCCGATCTGCTGAACGTCTGCAAATCGCGTTCTCGCGTCGCAAGAACGCGTCGGCCATCTCCTCATCGCTCGTCAGACGCCGCCGCGCGCCTGAGCGCCTGAAAACCGCGCTCGCTCGTGACTTGACCGACCGGTCCATACAGGTCAGCTTGTGAGCGACCGTGCAACGCTGGAAGTGAAGCGAATGGATTTGGGAGAGCGCCATTCCGCCTACGAGGCTGGGAGGTTTGGCGGCGCGCGGTCGAGAACGACGATGAACTGTCCATGCTCAGATGCGAAGGCGGGTTCGCCGAAAAATCTGAACCATGAGGCGAAGGGCGGGCGCGAGTGAGCCTTGCTGATCGACGAGTCGTCAACGGGGCAGCAGCGGCGTCGGCGCACACGCCTCTGTCTCGCCTCGATGCGCGCCCGATGGTCAGCGCGGCTGGTTACGTGAACAAGCCCGAGAAGAGCCTGCAAAGCTTGAGCCGAGCGATTACAAGGTGGGAAAGACAGGATGGTCGATAATTCGGCGCTAGATCGCTTCCGTCTGGACGGTCGTACAGCAATTGTCGTGGGCGCAGGTCCCGGGATTGGCGCCCATGTTTCGAAGGCGTTCGCATCGGTTGGCGCGAATGTCGTTGTAAGCTCCCGATCTGCAGAACGTATGCAGGCGCTTGCCGCCGAAATCCGCGATAATGGGGGTTCTGCCCTAGGCGTAGCGGCGGATGCGGGTAAGGCCGACGATCTTGAGCGGCTCATCTCAAGTGCGGAGAAGGCGTTCGGCCCTGTACACGTGCTTTTCTTCAATGCTTTCACGGGGCCGCTTCCGATCGACGCCGATCCGTTCGCCGCCGACGACGCGGTGTGGGAAAACGCCTTTGCGGTGAACGTCATGGCCCCTTACCGCCTGGCGAAGCGCCTGACGCCAGGGATGCGTGCGGCGGGGTACGGGTCGATCATAAATTTGCTCACCTGCGCGGCGTTCACCCCGATACTTCCGCAGATTGCGTACGGCTCCACGAAATCGGCGCTGCATATGCTGACGCGCTATCTAGCCAAGGCTGGCGGCGCCGAGGTCCGCGCCAACTGCATCTGTCCCGGATCGATGAGCCCGGATGGAGAGGTTCGTGCTGCCTTTGCGGCGCATCTGCAGACGAACGCCATCCACCGCACCGGTCTGGCGGACGAGGTCGTCGGAGCGGCGCTGCTGCTGGCTTCGCCGGCGTCGAGCTATACGACCGGCCAAGTAATCTTCTGCGAAGGCGGACGGGTGGGAACGATTTCCTGAGCTCCATTATAAGGAAGAGCGGCCGTACTCTAGGGATGGATCACCGGTCGCGCGGTTGCTTCCACGGTCCTTGAGAAACAAAAAAGACTGTTCTCGGCAATAGTTGTCGCGACCCCCGCTTGACAAAGACGAACAGCGCTACCAGCGCCGAGCGAAGCAGCCAGCGCTTTCTAGTCAGCAGTGTATGGACTGATCCGCCCAGACGGAGTAGAGATGTAGCGAGCTCACGGGCACGGCGAGCAGAACGCCCGGGGTCTAGCGCATTGCGACCACCGCATGGACGGATCGCATGCATGGGGGAGTGAAATGCCCATCACCAGAATGGCGGCGCGCCGCTGCGTCCAACTGGCGCTCCCGGGCGCTTCAGCTCTGGTCTCGAGCGCGGTGATGGCCGCGCCGGCCCTGGCTCAAAATGCGACCGGGATCGAGGAGGTCGTCGTGACCGCCCGGAAGGTTGCCGTCGGCTGGCGGTCTGGGGCCGCAACCTCGCCAACGACCGCGGCAAGACCCAGGCTACCACCCTGCTGGTCAGCCCGCGCAATTACGTCGGCGGCGCCATTCGCGAGCCCCGGACCTACGGGCTGACGGTCTCCGCCGAACTCTGAGGGTCAGGCTCGCACGCTGAGCTGGAGAGCGCGTATATCGGCGACCCGACGCGGCGCACTGGAAAGGGGAGGGATAAGAGCATTCGGCGGTGTCGTGGTCTCTCTGCAGATGAAGAGAATAGTTGTTGCAGGCGTTAGGTTACCGGTGCGTCAAATGGTGCCTATTATCGCCCAAGCAGATCAACGAACAGGCTAGCAATAAGGGGAGTGAGATGCTTACTGGAAAGCGCCGACAAGGTCGGCTGATGTTGGCTTGCACCGCAAGCGCGTTGGGATTTATTGCCGCCACGCCAGCGCTGGCGCAGGTAGCGGCACTGGAGGAGGTCGTCGTCACGGCCCGCAAGCGCGAGGAGTCGCTACAGACGGTTCCAGTGGCTGTAACTGTTCAAACCGGCGCGGAACTGGAACGCCAGCGGATCACACAGCCGGTCGACATGGGCCGCGTGGTTCCCAGCCTCAGGATCATCAACAGCTCGAGTTCGTCCAACTCCGCTTCAATCATTCTGCGCGGTCAGGCCTCCACGGATACCTTGGTCGGCATCAGCCAGCCCGTCGGCTTGTACGAAGACGGGGTCAACATTCCGCACCCATTCGGCGCCAACAACGCATTCTTCGACCTACAACGGGTCGAGGTTCTTAAGGGCCCCCAAGGAACGCTGTACGGCCGAAACACCACGGCTGGCGCGGTCAACGTCATCACCAGGGATGCGGACTATGCCGGCCTGCACGGCTTCATGGAGGGTGAAGTCGGCAACTTCAACAACTGGCGCGTAGGAGCGGCGGTGAACGTGCCGATCGTGGACGAAGTGCTGGCCGCGCGTCTTGCGGTCATGCACTGGACCCGGGACGGTTTCGGCAAATCTCTGACCACGGGCCAACGTTTCGGCGACGACAAGGACGACCACCTGGCCCGACTGAGCATCAGGTTCGACCCGTCGCCATCGCTGTCCGTTAAGCTGAAGGGCGAATACACCGAGGCAAGCCACAACGGCGCCTTGCTGCAGAACATCAGCATCAGCCCCGTGCCAGCCCTGGCGAACTCCGCTTACCTGTCCACCGCGGTGTGGAGCAATCCGGCGGTTTACCGGCCGATTGTGCGAGACGCCCAAACGCCCGGTTCGCCAACGCAGGCCGCGAGTCTGGCGCAGGCCGTGGCCGTGGGCCGCGCTCTGCTGGCTCCCTGCATCGGGGCCGACCCTTACACAAATTGCACCGGCACTCTTCTGAACGACAAGTTGAGGACGTGGCATTTGGTTCTCGACGTCAGTTGGGACATCACCGACAAGATCAGGCTGCGCTCGATAACGGGTGGCCATCACTTCGACAACTGGAAGACAAACGACCTCGACGCCACGCAGTCACAACTTCTGGAGACGGGTTATGGCATCGGCGGCACGATCCTGGCGGTAAATGGCGGCGACTTCTTTTATCCGCTCAACCGCGGCTTCGAGCTAAAGGACGACCAGGCGTCCACTCAGTGGTCGCAGGAATTCAACCTTTCGGGGGAGCTGTTCGGCGACCGGCTGAGCTGGTTGGTGGGGGCGTTCGCTTCGGAAGATAAGGCGCGGGGAGCTCAGAACAACGCCTTTCAGGCAGACTTGGCGGCCGCGTCAGGGCGCGATCCCGGACTTGGCAGCTTCGATACTATCGGCGGAAACAACCGAACCTGGGCTGTGTTCAGTCAGAACGACATCAAGCTCACCGACAAGATTAGCGTGACGCTGGGCGGCCGATATACAGTCGAGCGCCTGGAAAACGATCTGGCAAGTTGGACCTACAACTTTCAAACGGGGCGATTCACCTGCACCGGCGCCGCACAGAACCCTGCTGGTGGCTTCACGACCAGCCCATTTGCTCCTGCCGATCAGAATAGTCCCGATACATGCGCATACGGCGGCGTACTGTCAGAAGGCCCCGACCAAGCTTTCTCTCGAGCCAAGTTCGATGGGTTCACTTACCTGGCGAGCGTCAACTATCAGATTACGCCCAACAAATTGATCTACGCGAAGCTCGCTAAGGGTTTCCGGGGCGGCGCTTTTGGCCGTGCGCGCGATCTCATCTCTGAGCCCGAGTACGCGAAGGATTATGAGATCGGATTCAAGGGCGACTGGTTCGATAGCCGCCTGCGGACCAACATCGCCCTGTATAGAACCAACTATACGAACAAGCAGGTCTCCATCCAGCTGTGCAATCTGACCGGGCAGCCGCCGGTCAACGGAACCTGTCCGCTCGGCAGCGGCTTCACGACGGTTGTGCGGAACGCCGCCCGTGCACGTATCGAAGGTATAGAAGGCGAAATCACTTTCCGTCCGTTCTCCGGACTGACGCTGAACGCCTCTGCCTCAGCGATAGACGCCGTCTACGTCGATTGGCCGAACGCGGTCTCCGGCGAAGGTGCGCCCCTGGGGAACGGAAAAGGTCTTCCGATCTCACTCGGCTCCTATGGCACGCCCAACTGGCAGGGCGATTTCAACGCTCGCTACGAATTCGAGGCCGGGCCTGGGATTGTGGGCCTGGTCCTGGACTATGCGATTGTAGGCCGAACACCGGTCAGCCCTGCCAACAACCAGGCCCAGGTTCCCGACGCCCTCGAATATAAGATTCAGGGCGCCCAGGGCTTGTTGAACGCACGGCTCGAATACGCCATCCCCGACCGAGGCCTGGAACTCTCCGCCTGGGCGACCAACCTGACCGACAAGACTACGGGCTACATGGGCATCTCGGCCAACTTCACCGCGGGCATCGGGCACCGAGTGATGAACCCCCCTCGCATGTATGGGGTCACGATCAAGAAGCGCTTCGGAAGCGAATAGCCGTTCACGTCAAGCACGACGTTCTCCAGTATTTCATATCTTGGAGTTGTCCGTGAGCTTAAGCGTCGATGCGCTGTTGTTGGAAACCGAGCGGCAAAGTGGCCTGAGTGATTGGGGACAAGATCAGTCCTTTCGCGAAGGGCTGATGCAACTCACTTCGGCTGTGCCAACCGCACCGCGTCCGCGCTCCAAGGAGATGACGATGGGAGACGCCTCAAACGTCACCGGAGACCTGGATCCCGCCATGGAGGCGTTTCTCACGGCGTCGCCGGAGCCGGACACCAGGGAAGCCAGCAACATGTGGTTTTGGGATGATGATGGCCGCATCGGGGGCCCCCGCATCGCGGTTGAAGCTTGGGGCCGCAACTGGCGCAATCGGTTCGTGCGTCTGAACCTGGCGTTCCCGGATGGGCGCGTGCTGGAAGCCGCGATGCTGGCGCCGGCTCATCCGGACCGCGCGGACCACTTCGGCGCGGGACGCTTGGGCTTCGACTGCCTCGAACCTTTCCGACGCTGGCGAATGACCTACGACGGCTCGGCCCGATGGACCACAGCGGAGGCGCAGCTTGCCGGCGAACCTCCCGACCGTACGAACACCCAGGTCCTGCTAACCTTGGACGCCGAAATGGCGGCGCGACCGTATCTGCGTGGCGAGATGGACCCACGGGCCGACGACATCATCAAGCATCATCCTGACGGCCTGATGGTGGGACGCGGGTACAATGTGAAGCACCTCTTCCGATGCACCGGGCGGTTTCAAGCGGGGGACGAGATCATCGACTTCCGCGGAGGCGGGTTGCGGGTTCGCCGCCGCGGCGTTCGGGACGCGGGCGGCCTCAGAGGCCATTGCTGGCAATCGGCGCTTTTCCCGAGTGGGCGCGCATTCGGGATGACTTGCTTCCCGCCGCGTCCCGATGGAGGACCGTCCTACAGCGAAGCTTTTGTGCATCTGGACGGCCGCGTACTGCCGGCGAAGGTCCTCGAGGCGCCCTGGATGACGGTCTACGAGCGCCCTAAAGACCTTTCCTGCGTGCTCCAGACCGCACAGGGGCGCATTTCTATCGAGGGCCGAGACTGCGCTTCGACCTTTACGACGCAACTCGCGGACCTGAGGTCATTCTCTGGTGGCGGCGACGCCTCAGGGCCAAGAAAGCCTCTGCCTTTCCATCAGGGGATTGCGCACTACCGATGGGGCGGCGAAGAGACGATTGGCATGGTGGAGCGTTCTTATCCCGCGGCCGAAGGCGCAAGGCTAGGACCGTGAGGCGGGAAATGGGGCAACGCCGCCCACACGGCGCACCGCCATCTCCGTGCGGTTGAAGCGCGCTCGACATCTACTGGTTTCTTTACCTGTTTGGCATGAAGCAGAGCCAAGTCGCGGCGATCACCGCCATCGGCATGGGCGGCACGCTGTCCGCCGCGCTGCTGGGCCCGCCGGTGATCAGGAAGCTGGGCAAGCGACGCGCGGGCATGAGCGTCGTGTTCTGCTCGCTAGTGTTGACCACTGGGCCGATGAGCCTGTGGCTGCTGGGCCTGACGCCCGCCCCGGGTTCGCTAGCCCTGTTCGTCCTCCTCGCAGCGGACCAGTTCCTCAATTCCGGCATGTGGTTCATGATCGGCGTCTGTACCGTGGCCATGATGGCCGATGTGGTCGAGGACGCCGCGGTGAAGACCGGCCGGCGCTCCGAAGGCCTGCTGTTCGCAGCCGAGAACCTGTTCAAGAAGATGGTCGGCGGGCTGGGCGTGTTCTCGGCCGGCATGATCCTGACGCTAGTCGCCTTCCCCAAGGGGGCGGAACGGGACGCGGTGCCGCACGAGGTGCTCACCCACCTGGCGCTGCTCTACCTGCCCGCGGTGGCGCTGCTGCACATTGGGGCGATCGCGTCCTTGAACTTGTTCCGCGTCAGCCGGGCCACGCATGAAGCAAACCTGCGCATCCTGGCGGCGAGAAGCTCCGCAGAGCCTGCCCCTCGGCCGGAGCAAGCGAGGGCGCCCGGGCTCCCGGTGCAGTCCGCCGCCCGCCCCAGGAGCGAGCCGGCATGAGTTGCAGCCGTCGGGCTGCGGGCCTCAGTCTGCGGCCGATCGCCAAGGTTCTCGCCGAGTTCTGAGCGCTAGGTCCACAGCTCAGTTGGAGAGGGCAGGATGTCACGGCCCCGCATCACCTCCTTCGTGGACGCGAACCGTGCCTTAATGTTCACCTGAGATGGCGCACCGGTTGCAAAAGGATCAGACGCTCCGCCATGAATAAACAGCAGGAACCGACGGGGCGCACGCCTCCTCCCGGGGCGATGCCAACGTCACCGCCAGCCGCGAAAAGCGTCGCCGGTCCGACGCAAGCGAAGGGCGTGGGTTTCGATCCTTCGCTCGACCTGCCTCTGATCCGTCGGCCGGAGGGCCAGCCAACGTTCGGTGAGAACCACGCCTTCTGGTTCTTCGATGAGGCCGGACGATACTACATCAACACGCACATCCAGTCGTTGGAGGCCTACTGGCCAATACGTCAGGAGACCATCAGCATCTGCCTGCCGGACGGGCGGATCCTGGTGGATATGACCGAGGGATGGAACACCACGGCCGACACGGTCGGGGGGGCCTACCTGCGGGCCCGTTGCGTTGAACCCTTCCGTCTGTGGCGTGTGGAGTGTGCGGGCACCTTCGTGGAGACGACGCAGCAAGCCCTGGCGGACGGCCCCTTGAGCTCGGAACGCCGGCGGCTGGTCGACTGGGACGCTGATATCGTCTGTCCCGCACCGCCCTACTTGACCGGCGGCGGTGACGCGACGAACCCGGGCGCAGCCACCGCCAACCGGTTCATGGGTGGGATGCGCTACGAACAGTTATTTCGCGCAGACGTGCGGTTGCGCGTTCACGGGGAGCCGGAAACCCGCTTCACAGCCACGGGCGACCGCACCCACCGCCAGGGACCTCGCAACGTGAGCGGATTCGCAGGGCACGACTGGAAGGCCTGTTTGTTCGCCGACGGAACCGGGTTCAACACCCATCGCTATCGCACGCCGGACGACGGCGAAGCCTGGAGCGAAGCCTTTGTCATGCGCGACGGGAGGGTGATCCCCGCGGAGATCGTCGAGGATACCTGGATAACCAGCCGCCGCCTGCAGGGCGAGACCTTGCGCGTGCGCCTGGCCTCTGAACTTGGGGAGACTTTGATCGAGGGCGAGACCCTGGGTGGGACCTTCCGCGCCATGAACGCTCAGCCCGGCAATCCGTATGGCCGCCTCTTCGGGGTCCACACGGGCGTCCCAGGCTCGTTGGCCCTGTCTCAGTCCTGGGCGCGCTACCGGATGGACGGAAACACGGCCAACGGATTGCTGGAGCGCTCGATTCTGACCGATCGCCTGCGCTGATGGCGACCGATCTGAACTGAGCGCCTAGCGCGTTAAATGACCGCCCTGACAGGACAATGCGCTGCTGTCTCGTAGCGTCAGCGTCCGCCCAGGGCTCCGAGAGGCGGCTCGGAATTGAATTCGATGGCCCTCGGCGTCGCTTCGACGTTAATGGCGAGGTGTTGCAGCAGCCGGGTAGCGCTGGTTGCTGTCGGGCAAGATCAGCCTAGGCCCACCGCGCCCTGGCGTTCCATCTCGGCGATCGCGGGGTCGTCGTAGCCAAGTTCGCGCAGCACATCGCGCGTGTGAGCTCCAACCATGCAGCCGCCGAGGGCCTGCGTTCGCGATCGAGAGAAGCTGATCGACGGCGCGCTCCGCTCATAGTCCCCGATCATCGGGTGATAGGCCTCGGCGAGGCAGCCACTCTCACGACCCAGGCTGCCCTGATAGACGTATTCGGTCTCTCGCCCGGGCAACGCGACGCACCCAACATCCACCGCCAAGAGCGCGGCCTCCCATTCCCTCGCCGTGCGCTCACGGAACGCCCGGGCCAGTTCGACGGCGAGTTCCGCGTCGTTCGCGGCTCGTCGGCCCGCGTCGACGAACCTCGGATCGGAGGCGATCGGCGCCGGCGCGAGCGCCCGCGCCAGCGTCTCCCACTGCGCCTCGTCCGGCGCGGCCAGGAAGACCCATCCCTCGGCGGTCTCGTACAGACGGTAGCGGGCGGAGAGGCCATGCAACTCTTCGTCCGGCCCAGGCAGCGCCGTCATCGCCCGATAGTCGAGCATCTGATCGGCGAGGACGTGCGCCGAGGTCCCCATCATCGAGGTCAGCATCCGCGGAGACTTTCCGGTGCGCGCCCGCGCCAGAAGCCCAAGCAGCATTGCGCTGGCCGCTGCTGTGGAGGAGAACCCGTCCGGATTTGCAAGGCCGGGCGCCGCTGAGTTCAGGCGTACGGACTCCGTCTTCTCAAGTTCGATCGACATGTCTGGCGACGACTGCAGGCCGGGGCCTAGATTGCGTAATGAAATCCCCGACCCGGCGGAGATGCTGGGCGCGAATGCAGGCTTGTCGGCGTAAGGGCCGTCGATGCCATAGCCCATCGCGTTCATCACCACGAGGTTCGGATTGACCGCCCGCAGGGCTGTCGGGCCGATGCCGAGGCGGTCCATTGCGCCGGGACGGAAGGAGGTGAGGTAGATGTCCGCCCGAGCGGCCAGCCGGCGCACGATCTCCTGGCCCGCGGGGGTCTTGATGTCGAGGGCGATGCACTCCTTGCCCTGGAACACGTGCATGCCGGAGACTTCCGGAAAGCCCAGTTGCGTGCGGATCGGGTCCCCTTCGAGGGGCTCGATTTTGAGGACGCGCGCGCCCAGGTCGGTGAGGAGCGTGGCGGCGTAAGGCGCGGCGAAGAAGAAGGCCATCTCCAAGACCGTGACCCCCTCCAAGGGCAGCTTCCCATGGGGAGCGTCTCCGGCGCGCCTCATGGGCGGCGACGGGCGACCGGGTTCGGCCCGCAGGGCTGCGCCATGGGCGTCGAGCGCCGGCGCCGGCGCATCGAGTTGGATCGGATTGTCGAGCAGACGAACGAGCGGAGCCGGCTGGCGCACCGGTCCATGCACGGGCTCATGGATGACGGCGACTTGGCCGTTGTGAATCAGCTGCGGGTGATCGAGTAGCTCCGCGCCGCGTCGGTAGACCTCGCCAAATACGTTGTTGTCCGCGTCGTATATGGCTTGCCAGTCCGCAAGCGACTTCAAGCGCGTCTTGGCGAGCAGCATCTCCCAGAACTCGACGCGCTTCGCCTCATCCTCGAAATCGGGAACAGTCGACCAGTTGGGGTCGTCGAACATCCAGTCGAGCTCGACCGCGCGCATGAATGCGCGGAACAGCCGAGGCTGCACCTGCGCGAACTGTTGCCACCGCCCGTCCCGCGACAGGCAACTCAGGAGCTTGAAGAAAGTCGGGCTCTGCGGAACCAAGCGAGCCGAGTACGTCGAGGTGTTGGTGAAAGCGTCAGGGTAACGCTCGCCGATCAGGCGCAAGGCCCAGTTCCAGACGTCCAGCGAGGCCATTCCTTTGACCAGGTCGGTTGCGACACGTTGTCCGCAGCCGGACGTCTCGCGTTCTAGGAGCGCCGCCAAGGTTCCCAAGAGGGCGCTCTGCATCGCGCCATAGGAGGCGATATTCGTCGAAATAAACGACGGCCCTGGACGTGTCGTGAGACGCTGCACCGAGTCGAAGGCCCCGAACCGCGCCGCCACAAGCGCCTCGTACCCCTTCACATTCACGTACGGGCCCTGATCGCCCCAACCCGAGATCGACGTGTAAACCAGGCCATGGTTCGTCGCCGAGAGGGCGTCGTAGCCAAGGCCCAGGCGGTCCGCGACGCCGGGTCTCCAGGCTTCGATCACGACGTCTGCGGAGCACGCCACTTCCAATGCGATCTTCGTGTCTTCGCGCGCCTTCAGGTCGAGTTGAATGCTCTTCTTGCCGCGTCCCAGAGCCGGGAACGCCGGGTGCCGGCGCAACGAGCAGCCGCCGGGCCGCTCGACGTGGATCACTTCGGCGCCGTTGTCGGCGAAGAATTGCGTCGCCTGCACGCCGGGCAAGGTGTCGGAGAAGTCCACGACCCTGAGCCCTGCAAGCGGCTTGCCGGCTTGCGCTGTGACACTCTCCAACATTTCAGGCATCGCTCACCTCTTCGCTTCGCCCGCTCAGATCGGGTCTCAGCCTACAGATTTGACGGGCTTGGCCCGCGCCTATCCCTAGCTCGCGCGCTGGCGGTCTCAGTCGCGCAGAGCGCGATAGAGGGGTTCATAGACCTCGTTGTTCGCCGGTCTGGCGCCCGGCCAGTTGTCGGTCCGCACAATAAGGTTGCAGCCGTCGTTGATCCACTTGCTGCGCCAGCGCTCGACGACCCGGGGCAGCGGGCCGATCAGCCAGTGCTCGTCGATGTACTCGTCGGGGATGGCGTCATGCGCCTCCTTGATCTTGCCCGCCCGGTATAGCTCCTGGACGCGCGGAATGACCTCGCCATAGCCGCGCGCCTCCATCAGCGTGGTGTGGCCGCCCTCCGGCCCCTTGGCGGTGTAGCGGGCCACGTATTCCTTGAACTCGGTGAACCCCGTCCTGAGGTCGTCGGTGATCAGCACGTCGACGTGCGCCCAGCATGGGAAATCCTCGCGTTTCATCGGCGTGGCGCGCCGCGCCAGTCCCCGCTCGATGATCGGGCCATAGAATTTCATCGCACCCGGCCACCAGCCGCCATTCGGCAGGAACCCATCGGCGATTTCGGCGGCCAGCGTCATCATCAGTTTGGTCGCGCCGCCAAAGATGATCGGGACGCTGCCGTCCGCCTCCATCAGGGGCGCGAAGGCTTGCTGCCCGGGCGCCTCGCCCGGGGCGCGGTAGGGGATGGAGATTGCGCGGCCCTCGTGGGCGACCGGCTGGTTGGCGAACGCCTTGCGCATGATCTCCACGTAGTCGCGCATTCGCCAGTAGGCGGGCGTCCAGGGCTGGCCGTGCCAGCCCTCGGTGATCGCCGGATTGCCGCTGCCCAGACCCGCGATGATCTCCCGCTCGGGACCGGCCATGTAGCGCAAGGTCTGGAACGTCATCGCCAGCAGCGGCGCCGGTCGCGACACGTTCTGGATGATCCGCGTGCCGACGCCGATGCGCTTGGTCGCCGCCAGCACGTAGCCCAGCGGCGTCAGGCCGTCGGAGCCGTGCGCCTCGGCGGTGAACACCATGTCGTACCCGAGGCGGTCGGCGAGTTCGACCCGCTCGCGCGGCATGTCGTAACGGCGCCGCTCCCAGTCGATCTCGATGCCGATCTTCATCACTGTTCCTCCTGGTAAGGCGCCGTTCAACTGTGCCGGGGCGACTTCTCCATGGCCTCTCTGTGGCGTTGAATCGAGGCCGCAGGTAGGCCGTCGGTGTATCCGGCCTCGGCCGGTTCACCGAACGCTGCGTTCCTTTCTGCTTCAATGACGTCGAGCGCTGGCTTCCAATGCGGGTGGGTGAATATCCAATAGCGCCCCTCCTTGGCGCGGCTCAGGATCATCCGCCCGGCAGCGTCGGTATCCATTCCGCTCTTCATCATCTCGCTGTACCGGCTGCCTGGAGCATCGGGCAGGCTTGCTCGGCCGGCCATGTAGGACATCGAGTTTCCGGAGAAGTTTGTGTTCATCAATCCTGGGCAGGCCAG
>Ga0068862_100003021_pt1 | contig 14661 bp, 9 predicted proteins | sample KBSSwiS52_FD_66598 | JGI IMG/M metagenome (GOLD analysis project Ga0068862, IMG submission 66598) | Switchgrass rhizosphere microbial communities from Kellogg Biological Station, Michigan, USA - KBS Switchgrass S5-2 | ecosystem: Host-associated > Plants > Roots > Rhizosphere > Soil ... | reverse complement strand
GCCAGCACGGATCCGGGAGCGCGGGCTTCGTCAGTGCATGACACAGGCACTCGCAAGGGCCACGGTCGATTCGCGACACCGTCTTGTCGCAACTGTCACCGCAATCACACTGAAGGCAGGGCTCGCAGGGCTGCGGGCACTGCTTACAGTCGTTGTCTTTGCAGGGTCTGATCGAGAACCAGACGGTCTCGCAGACGCGATCGAAGTTCTTGCGTTCGCAGCTGCAGGCATCACGTAACGACACGGGGTCGATGAGGCGCTCAGCGTAGTGGACTCTCAGAACCCAACACGAAGCATCCGGCACCGGCGCGCCGGCAGCGGGTTTTTGGGGCATCTCCGGCGCATAGAGATCGCTGAACGCCACGGTGACCTCCTCGGCATTCAGAATCTCTCGCCCTGCTTCATCGAGGGCCATGCCTGCACCGATGAGAAGTTTCAGAGCACCCTGCCCTCCTTGTGCGGCTGCCCCTTTCACTCCAAAACCATAGACGATGCCCCAACCGTGGATCGCGCGATTCAGCAGTTGTCGTCGCTCGATGTAATAGCGTTGCTCGTTCTGGAACACCTTCGGCGAAAGACGCTTGCCGATGAAGTAGTTGTTGCGTGCCTGCGCGCCACAGTCATCATCGACGCACGCGTCTGCACCCGGATTGCTGTTGGAGTAGTGCATGATGGCACCCCTGCTGATCTCGTTCATGATATCGAGGCCAGCCCGAGGTCCGGGCCGTCCTGAGTGAGTTTGGCCGACCGGTTGGCCGGAAGTCGTGTGTGACCCAGGAGCGCCTCTTTACCGAGGCTACACCCAGGAATAGCTCGCAACTCGATCTCCGGATCGAGCACGCCAGACCAGTCCGTGGCGCGCGGAACCCGCCAGCGCAGGACGAGTCGGCACGTCACCGGCAGCAAGGCAAGCAGCAGTGACTCCATCCAGGGCTCGTAAGCACTGCGTTCCAGAGCGGTTGCAATAATAGAAACGTCGATGCGACCGGTGAGACGCACCATCGGGTCGTCACAAGGGCTCGTGTTACACAGCCGCGCTTGCCCAAGAATCGCGCGTCGGCCCAGCGTCACGGCAGTCGAAGGCAAGCCGCCAATGAGTAACGGCAGCCTCGCTCCAGGGCATTTGCCACCGCCTAGTCGCGGCACGTCGTGCTCAGCTGTGTAGTCGAGTACCACGAAGCGCCGCGGCGTGCCTGGCAACAGAGTCTCAAGTAGTAGTTCGAGTGCCGCACGGGTCCCACGTGGGGCAAGTATTCTCGGCGCCGCATGAAGCAATGCGCGCTTGAGTGACACATCGATCTCGTCATCCCAGGGCAGACCGAGCCACCGCGCGATCACATCAAGCCATTCGGGCGGTGCCGAATCCGGATGCACCAGTGAGCCCAGCGAAGCAATTGTCGCATCGAGCCCCTGTGTCGTCGTTTCCAACACTCCGAGCAGCTGGCGCGTGAAATCGGTCGCGTTCTCGCCAGACGCGTAGATCGGTGGCAAGTCTCCGAGTAGTGATCGGTTCGGATAGAGAACTCGAAGCTCAGACACGTGTAGCATCTGAGCACCGGCCGCAGCTGTCAGGATCAACCGGAGCCAGAGATAGGGGCCCCGCGCATCGAATAGCGGTGTAGCGTACCAGCGCTCCGCGTTGGGATCATCCGATTCATTATCGCCCGAGAGAACAGCGGGGTCAGACCACTCACCATCCAGAAGTGACGAGATACGTGCTTGGCGCAGATTCACCGGGAGCGCCGAGTTTTCGGCTACTCGCTTCACCTGTTCGACGAGACGCGCATCTGCGGTCGACGCGTATTCCACAGAGAGTGACGCGCCTTGCCTCATCACTGCGCGAATCTCGGCGCGGAGCCAACCGCTTTCCACGCTGCTCTCCGGAGAGTGCAACACCGGCGTGATGTACACACAGCTTGCTTCGGCGCCCCTGTCGTCCGCGTTGGCCGCGTAAAGACTGATGCCAGTTGCAGATGCTACTGCCAAGGCATCAGTGTGCAACGCGACCCCGCGAACGTCCTCGCTCAGCACCTGTCGTTCGAGAGTCTCGCCGTTGCCATCGAGTACGAAGAGAAGGTGTTGATTTCTATTCCATGGGTCCGGCCCCGCAAGAGCGATGCGGTCGTAGCCGTCACCCGAAAGTGTGTGGGCCGAAAAGCAGGGTGCCAGGAAATCTAAAACTAGCTCCTGCCTCAGCTCGACATCGATGCCGAGGAACGCGACAATTCGCCCGCCACATGCCAGCAGCGCTATGACGGAAGCGCCTTTTAGGTACGCGAGTGCGGACGGTGCGCGGATCTTTGCTGAGACAGCGACTTCCTTTTGAACCTTTTGCCCGGCGCAATCGAGGTGTACCAATTCAACCGTTTCGCCCTGCCGGACCAAAGCCCACACGCCATCCCGGCGATCATCACTCAGGTCCAACACTTCGCCGTGCACATCGACCGACTGAATCGCCTGCAACGAAGCCAGGTCGTACTGCAGAAGTGACTGGCGCGATCGCGCGGCGGCCCACAAGTACGTACGACCAGCGACGAGCCTAGGCGTTTCTGCCGCACCGCGCGGCAGTGTGAGTCTCTCAAGTATTTCGTCTGCGATGCCGACCGGCATGGCGGGCAGCCGATGCAGCGTGCCAGCATCGTCCAACCAATACAGATCTCCCGATCGGTCGAACGCAGGCACTCGCGCACCGCTACTGGAGTATTTGCGTGGCGTGTGCGCGAAGGGCTGCAGTGGCGCGATGCCTCCGCCGTCACCAACCAGCGATCGTGCAAGCAACCCAGACGTCCACTGCTGCTTTGTGCGGAACGTATATGACGGGATGTCCATACGGCTCATCGTTATGTGCCCCGCTGCGCCCGCAGGACTTCGATGTTGGTACGCTCTAGATCAAGCGACGGTAGATCGTTACCCGTGATCGCAATGATGTCACTTGCCTTGTCGTCGTCCTCCCGATACAGACTGCACATTTCAATCTTGGCGACACCATCGATCTTCGAAAGCCATGCAGCGACCTGGACCGCCGTTACTTCTCGACCAAAGGGCCAGACCGTTCGGTCATCAGCCGGTACGAGTGAGAGGCGCTTCGCGAGTTCCTGCCTTGCCGCTGCGCTGACCGCTGTCGGACTTGCCATCCGCTCCAGCCTGAGCCGGGCACTGATGCGCAGACGCACGTAGTTAGGTGCAATGACGCGAAGGCGCTCGCCCAATGGTAAGCGTGCACTCAACGAACGCCGCGCGGCGGCAAGCCAGCGCGGACTCTCGTGCACTTCATCCGCCTCGGAAGCCGTACCTGTCCGGGCGCGCAGAAGCACGAGCGTGCGTGAGCCCGGCAGTGCGGCCATGCGCGGCGAATTGAGGTCCTTCTCAACTACGTGGGCCCGCACCACATCGAGCAACGGAAGATCCAGCGCCGCGGCAATCAGATCATCGCTCGTTACCAGCGCGTGCTCTCTCTGCAGACGCTCCCGTGCCTCGTGTCGCATTCTGGCGAGATCCATACTATCCGCGCCGCCCGTTGTAGCGTCGAGGTTCTTGCCAAAAACGTCTGCTATCCCGCGGCACATCCATGACTGATTTCGCGGCAAGTTGCCAGCGGCACCATCGCATACAGAGTAGTTGACCAACACGTTTCCAGGCGGTGGCAGACGGCCATTTACCCCGTTGCCAAAACGAATCTCAGCGCGGTCAGTGTCGAGTACGTAGACGGACTCTTCAGGGCCCGACATGGACAAATCCTTCTCCAACCTCCAGGGCCGATAGTCGCCGGCCTCGAGCACCAGGACCTCGACCGGTGGCGCGCCCGCCCCATACCGCAGTCCTGGCATATCCAGTGTAATGACCTGGCCTACTACACCCGTTACTTCATGCGGCTCGCTCGTTCTGTCCTCGTTCTGGATAATCGGCAGGACGTTCGGCTCGATGCGCAGCACCCGCGGAGCACGAGCGATGCCTCCCAACATCGGCGCGAGCTCGATGGTGAAAGTACCTGTGATCACCGGCAGGTCTGCGATGTCGACTAACAGCACACCGGTCTCGGCGAAGGCAGACGATGAATCCTCGACGATAGTCCGCGGATAACGCACTTGCCCCACGACCAAGTGCGCCACGAGTTTGGCGCGCGCAGCCGGGGGCACTGCGACTGCCGGTGCGGCCGCGCGGATACCGAGTGAGAGGCAGAGCTCTCTCTTCTGGGTCGAATTGAGATCGTTGGTCGGTATTGAAGGTGGCACCAGTGGCACACTATCGGCGAGTTGGAATTCCAGTATTAGCCGATCCTTCGGACTCGCATCCGGGCCGAACGGCAGAAACGCCGCGCCGCCACGTCGATTCGCAGCGGTGTGATCGATCACGCTGCCATCGGCAAGGTACGTGCGGATACTGGTAAGCTCTGCGCCGGCTAGCAGGATACGTTGAGTTGTGCGAAAGATCGGCGTGTCTGGAGTGGGTGTGCGCGCTTCGGCGCCCTTCTCGATGATCACACCTGAACCCCACGACGGCACCGGATGTTGTGGTGTCGGCAAATTTGGCCAGATGATTCCGCGCGCGGGAGCAGGCCCAAGGGGCTCAACACCCATCAGCGCAGCATATGCAATACGTTCATCGCGCCGCATGCGGCCCAGGGAATAGATCTGCGCCTCGGTATTCCACGCGAGCAACTCGAGCAGTGTGATGCCCGGGTCATGCACATTGTGATCGGTCCACTGGGGCGCGTACCGTGGAATCAGAGCACGGCCCAAGTCGAGCAGATCGGCAAAAGTGCGCTGAGTCAGGTCGAGTCGCAAACTGCTCATACGCTCGCCTCGAGCAGTCGGATAACGACTTCGATACCTTCCGGCGGCAGCCACGCCAGCTCGTTCGCGCGCAGAGCACTCGGCAGGCTGGTATGTCGGCTCAGTGCATCGAGCCCGAAAATCGACACCTCGCGTATGGCCTGCAGATCGGCGATATCGAGCACGCTCGCGGCGATATCCGCCTTCTGCGGAACACTGCCGAGCAGCCACCCCGTGCCCGACATGCCGCCCGTCGCTGGATCGAAGAACGAAAACAGGTTGGTGCGTGCCGCCTTCACGATGCGACCGCTTGCGCTCAAATCCGCAGTGTCGATACTCAATGTGACACCGAATGGCCGCAGAAGCGAAGGCTCGACGGAAAGCCGGCCGCGCAGCGCGAGATCTGGTGAGGCAACAGACAGCAACTGCGAGCGTAGCTCGCGCAAAGTCTCGTGCCGTGGCAGCGGTTGGGAGCCGCGCATGACCACGATCAAACGCACGCCCGTTACACCAGTCAGGGCTTTCGCCTGTGCGATCTCGGGGGACGAGTCAAGCGCGATGTCCTCCAGATCCTGCAAGGTAACGGCCCGACCGCGATAGCGCAGTCGAGCAGCACCACGCACCATCACGCGCTCAGGTTTTTCTGAATCGGAACCGCCCGCCGCGTGCATCGGCGCAAATGCGGATTCCACCCCGTCGATCGGCGTCACCAGACTGAGATTGGCCCATTCTTCCACTCGATTGGCTGCCGAGGATTCGCTGCGCCGGTAACTGGCTGCCATGATCGAGTCCCGACCCATGGGTGGAATGCGCCCGTGCGCACCGTCACCGAACCGAACCTCGCCTGTGCTCTCGTCGAGCGAGTAGCAGCGCATTGACGCGTCCTCGTCAAGCGGGTCGATGACGAGGTCCCATCGCACCCAGTCACCGGGGTGCCCGGTGATGTCGTTTCGGACCCTCTTCTTGCTCGTTTTCCGGTATTCGTCGCCGCTCGCCAACTGCTTGCGCTCCTCTTCGCCCAGCGATTCGAGCACGCGCAGCTCCAACGTGTTGTCCATAACAGGAGGCCGTGCAAGCAGGAAGCGTTGATTCGGGCCGCCGTCTGAAGAGCCGAGCAGTTCCAGATCCTGAGTTTCGGCGGCAGTTGCCCACACGGCGTTAAAGAACACCCCAGTTAGCTCCGGTTTCCATTGAGAGGTACTCGCTCCACGCGGGCAAAGACGCATCCAATGGCGGGCCTGACCAAACAGCGTGGCCGCGGTCGTCGGCAGCGGCACCTGCACCGTCAGTACGCCATTCTCACCGGCCGCGCGCGTATCGTCCTGCGACGTAACAGCCTCGAAGCGACCGTTGCGAAGCACTTCTATGGTCGCCGGAGCAAATCGATCGTGATCACGCTCATTGGCGAGCAAGAGAAGATTCAGCGGTCCGCCCTCGAGCTTGTCTGTAAATCCAAAATACAGCGCGGGCGACAGCGCCTGTAAACCAGATGGTATTGACGCGCCGGGTCGCGGATTTGATGAACCACCGCAACTGCAATCATTCGTATCCGGCTGCGCTGTGCTATCGACAGATTCCGCGCGATCCAGCGCACGCAACGACTCGCTGAGTGGAATAAACGCTTTCACAATCGCACTGGGCGTTCGATTGGCAGCGCTCTGATCGGTTGTTGTGCCACTATCGTCAGTCAACACGAACTGTGGCAGCACCGCGTTGCAGATGCTGTAGCTCACTTGCAGAATCAGGACGTAGGGTGCATGGATGTCGTCCGTGGATCGCGCGACGATGTTTCCGTTAACTCCATTCACCGTGCCGGGAATGGTACCCACCACTTCGCGACCGTAATCCCCACCAACGAGCCGAGCACGGATCCAATGATTCTTGCGCCCGGCCCAATCGGACTCTGCAAAGTCATCGGGTACGGTGAATTCCATAGTGCCGGTCGTCTTGAGATTCCCCGTACGATCGGTTATCTGTTGGAGCTTCCACCAGCCAGTGCCGTTCCAGTACTCCCACGACAGCTCCGGGTTCGCGGTCGCGTCGGAGAGCTGGTGCACAAAGTCCGCTATGCCGTTAACGGCGTAGCGCACCTCACCGTGCACGTCGGCTGGTGGCACTGGCTCACCAGCGGAATCCACTAAGGCGACAACTACCGGTTGGTTCGCATTGTTGAGCTTAAATGTCTGGGCACGCTGAAACTTCTGACGTGCGGCAGGCACGACGACAGGTCCGCCTGCCGAAAGACGCGCCGGCCAATCCCTACTGCCATTGGGTGTGAGCTGCAGGGTTGTGACCGGCAAATGGCGTGAGTCCGGGCGCCTCACTGTGCGCCAATAAGATCGCTTCCCCGAAATCGTCGCGCCGGGCTTCGGGTCCAACTCGGCCACACGATGCTCACCCTGGTTATGGACGTCTTTGACTTGATGGGCCACTCCCTCGAGCAGTAACCATTGTTTCTTTTTCGTCCGCCTGTCATTGTCATCGAGCACGAGGTTCCTATCATCGTCAATCGTACCCTTGAAAGCGGCCTCCGGATCGGAGGTTTTGAATGCGGCACTTCTGTCTGTGCGGCTGCTGAATCGCGATTCGAGTTGATACAACACCTCGCTGTCGCTTGGCAGCGATTCATTGACGATAGCAACTTCGAGCCGCTGCGTTCCCGTCAACCGAGCTACTATCGAGTCTTTCGATGTCAGTTTGATTCCGTCTCCCGCACGAACGATGACCCCCTGCCGAACTTGCGCATCCGGCACCGCATGCAGCGCCTGCCCACTCGGCGTGAACGAAGCGACAAGCACATCGCGCGGCAACCTGGGTACGATCAGATGATTAGCGGCAAAAACGGGCGTATCCGCGACCGTACCGGCCGTTGGTGGCACGGTCGTGTAAAAGATGTTGTCTTCAGGATCGTCCTGCGTTAAAGCCGGAATCCACGTCACCACAGACGTCTGGCCATTATTGCTGACGGATGCGATAACGCTTGTTTCTCCGTCATCGCCAATTGCGAAATCGAGATTGTTTCCCCGCAGAGGCCCCTCCAGCGACACTGAATGAACTCCGTCATCACCGGGCCTTCCTGTGTAAAGCGCTCCGTTCGATCGAAACACGACGAGATCATCTGCGTAAGCGCGCTTCGCCGCGATGATCAGATCACCGTTAGCAATCCGTACTGCGACCGGGCACACGGCGCGATCAATCAGCAGGGCCTTCGCCCCCTGCTTAAGCGAAATCTTGTGCCAAATGCCGTTGGCCGCTCGCGCATGGAGACCACTGTTCGAGTCGACGACGACGAGTTCTCCGGAGGTGCCGATTCCAGAATGCGGCGTGAACAGACGCACGTCGCATACAGTCTCGAGCAAAATGAACTCCTCCCTCTCCCCCTTTTTTTCTGTCGGGCCGAAGCGCTGCCACGCAACCTCTGGAGAGCTGCTCCCGGTCGGCCCGGGGGCGAAGAACAATGCACCATCTCGCACAGCGGCGACGTAGGTCTGGGTCTTTCCAGGCCCTCCAGCGTCAACCGCATAACTAGCAAGCGCTCGAACAACCTTCTTGGGGTCGTCGCTCGTGCCCACGCGTCCGTACGGTCGCCATCCGCTGGCTGTTGCGACGCTCGCCTCATGCCAAATCCATACATCCGTCCCGGACCACACGACGGCGTAGGTTTCGAGGGAATCGCGCCAAGCCGTGGGTCGCACCCGCGCAGTCTCCGCAGCAGCACCCGCTTCGAGGCGGATACGCGGACCAGTCTGGACCACTCCACCATCGCGGGGTGCGGGCGGTTGCACCGGTGCATGAATTTCCGTGACCAGGCCGCTGCTTGTATCGTTGAATTTCTTGGCACTGTCGAACTTCAGCACGTGTAGACTGCCGTCCGCGCCAACGCCGAACAGAAGCGTCTCCGTCTGCGTTGCGGTGCGCACCGCAACCATCGGTCCGACTTGTGGTCCCGCCATCTGGAAGCACAAGCACACCTTCGCGCCTTTTTTTGAAAAGGCCTCGTCACAACCTAGGTAGAAGGAATCGAACTGACGGGGCTCCTGCCCGAAGGGGTAGAATGCCTGACTCACCACCAAGGGATTTGAGTTGTAGAACCCTTCTGTCACGGGCCCATCGCTGGGCTTCCTCTTGAGATCGGGGCAATCAGGACATTTTCCCGGGTCATCACAATTGATCGAGAGACGCAGCTCATCGATTGGCTGCATCACTTCTGACACGGTGGCAACCGATGCGCGAATCCAGCGGCTCTGTTTGCCGCCGATTTCGCGAGGCACGAGGGTTCCCTTCTTCTTGAGCAGTCTTATCTCGACCGCCGACAATCTAGGGTTCGGGTCAACGGTCAACTCGCGCCACGCCGGATCATCGACGCGCGGATCCGGGGCCTGCGTGTCGCGAGCGGAATCGATACCCGCCGACCCATCAGTAGCGACGGGATCTGGCGGGGCCACCTTGCCCCAGTACTGCCACCGCGTTCCGGCCGGCACGGCCCCGATTCCCTTCACGCAAATCGATGCCGCCGCTTCGATGTTGAGCACGTTCTCATCACCGATATAGAGCACGTGTAACTGTCGATTGCGCGCCGTAGGGGAAAATGGCGCGAAGCGGCTGACCGCACTCGCCTGGCCATTCTCGAGGCCATCGGGAGCTTCGAGCGGTGGCTCAATGGTAACTATCGAGCGATCCACGGCGGTGACGCGATATTCCTTGTCCTTCAGCGACAACACGAGCTCGGGTGCCAGTCCCAGCTCCGGATCGAGCTGCAACTGAGTTGCGCCGTTCTCAGCGAAACTGCGCAGAGTCCATTGGCTGGGCTTCGCCTCGGGCTCACCCAGCGTGGTGAGTCCCGGCGCCGGCAAAAAGAATGCGTCGGCGGCTGGATCAGCAGCGACGACCATGTCGAGACGCGCCGGCGACACCAGTACGTCCGCCTCTGTTTCAAAGACTACAGTGCCAGCATCCGGCGTCCCTACATCGGCGTTTGGATCAGGCTGCGCATCTGCCTGCAGCTTAATCGGCCGCACTGCGAGCACCGCCTGAGGCGCAGCGTCCGCCATCTTGAACACCACGGGCATCCGCGCCGGCCGCGCGCCACGTGGCTTGATACCGAGCCAGTCCAGCAAGCCGCGCGCGTTCTTCTCCTGCATACGGTCGAGCCGCTCCGTAACCTCGGAACCGAAGCGAGCAGCGATCTGCAGCAGCGCGCGCGTGACATCGGGCGCGTCTTCGCCCCCTTCCCAGCCTGGAATCCAAGCGCGCGCACGCTCCCGCAGCTCATCGAAGAACGCTACCGCACGCCGTTTATCGACTACCAAATCGCGCGTCCGCTTCACCCCGCCGCTCCTTCGTTGTAGTAGAAGGGATACACGAGATTCCCGGACTGATTTGTCGCCCGCACGCGGTAATCGAGGCTGATTTCAAGATGACCATTGCTACCGGCGTCGACGACATCTACTGTTATGGCCAACACTTCGATACGTGCCTCGAAGCGACGTAGTGCGTCCGCCGTTTCAGTACGCACGCGCTCTGCGGTTGTAGTGTCCATGGCGGTGAACACCAGATCATGAATTCCGCAGCCGAAGTCAGGGCGCATCACCCGCTCACCGCGCGCGGTGCCAAGAATGATACGGATGGATTGCCTGATATCCTCCTCGTCCTCCACTAACTTGGCGCCGGTAGTTCGCGCATCGAGCTGTGGTGGGAATGCCCATCCACGTCCGAGAAATTCCTTGCGCAGTTGCATGAAGGTTCGCTCCTTACCCGATCAACACATTGGTGGCGCCAACGGCGATAGCGTTCGGCGGCCCCACCTCGACCACGAGGTCACCCTGGCGTGCCGCCGGCATGCCACCGATGAACACTGTCGTGCTGCCCACAGAGACCACTCCGCCTCCGTGAGGCTTCGGTCCGTCGGATAGAGGGCAAATGTGCGAATCAGTCACCGCGCGCCACGCCGGCTGGCTGCCGATGAGGACTGTGGGGCAACCCGGGCCGGGCCCCAACGGCGTGCCGTGAGATGTCTGATCACCTAGGCGTGCTGCAGGTTGTCCCATGCGCTGCCCTTCAGTTGATGTTTACAATCGATCCGCGCAGGGTCGCCGCGCCGCTTGCCTTCATTTCGAGCTGCCCGGTGGCCTCGATAGACACCGTGGCACCCTTGAGCTTCAAAGGACCGGCGGCCTCCACGGTCACTGAGCCACCGTTGGATTTGATTTCGATTTTGTTCCCCTTCCCGTCCTCCACCAGCACGCCATCGTCATCTATGCGCAGTTTCTTCCCATCATTCAGCTCGAGCTGCACGCTGCCGCGCGTGCCATCGTCAAACGTGAGCCTGTGGCCCTTGCGCGAGCGGAACGTGCGAATATCGTTGTTGCCATCACTGTTCGTGTAATGTGCTTTCCCCTTGCCGTTCCATAGCCCTCCCAACACCACCGGAAAGCGCGGATCGTTACGCTCGAATAGCAACAACACTTCGTCGCCCACTTCCGGGATGCAAACCAGTCCACGGTTCTTGCCGGCCATCGGCGTCGCGAGACGGGCCCAGTAACTTTCCCGCTGCTGGTCGTGCCACGGGAAGCTCACTTTCACGCGACACAACCCATCCGGGTCCTTGTTCTGCGTCACCACCCCGGTGGCAGCCCCCATGATGGTGCCGCCCGATTCCAGCGATGTCTCACGCGGTGCCGTGCTCATAATGCTCACAGCGTTGTCTCCTTCACCTTGAAGCGCGTCCGGTAGCCGCCAGCATCAGCCTTGTGGGTTGCTTGCTGTACGTAGTAAGTCTTGGAGAACGGCACCCCGAGGTTGTCGAGCGCCACATTGCGGTCCGGGCGAATCTCCGGAAGGCCGATGGTCTCTGCCTCCCCGGTCAGGAACTGTTTCGCGCGTTCATTCAGTGCGGCCTTCGCCCGGCTGTTAGCCTCGGCTTGCGTAAACACAGGCTGGCGAAGACGCAACACCGGCTGCCGTTTCGAGCTCGAGGCCAGCGCGTCGAAGTATTGTCCGGCGCTCTTGCCCTTCGCATCGAATCCCGACTCCTGCCCCGCGCGCGCCTTACCGATGATCTTCTCGCCACGATTGGTGTCCCAGCCGTACACCTCAACCGCGCTGATCTGTCCGGCGAGATTCGCTTCCGGCTTAAAGCTCAGGAGACCGGCGCCGTAGCTCAAGGTGACAACGGCGTCCTTGCGGTCGTTCGGCTTTGCGAAGTGCAATATTCCGTCGCTGTCAACGTACACTTCGAAGTGATTTCGATCCGCCAGCTTCTTGATGAACTCGAAATCGCTTTCCTGGTTCTGTTCGATCTGCTTGTGCTGCTCCTCGGTCCGCTCAATGTTGGCCTTCAGATTGTGGAAGCTCGCGATCTCCTGCACCGCATCGCTATCCCGTGCGTCCTTCCAGGTCCGCGAGCTCTTGCCATTCGTCATCGGGAACGCCCGGTCATACCCAGCGATCGCTAGCTCGGGGCTCCCCGTCTCGGGGAAATTGGTCGTGATCTCAGTGATCACACCGTTCACGAGCCGCTCGAGCCCTTTCACATCGCCGTACCCGAAGCGCAGCTCGATCTCGGTGCCGAACGTCAGCATCTGCAGCACATTCCTGCCACGGCCGGTCTTGAAGCCGCGGAACTCGATGTCGTACGCGTCCACCACGGTGAAACTGAAGCGGCCTGAGCCTCCCAACACCAAGTCAACTTCTGCCTGGCTCACGGCGAGCAGCTCGTCGCGCATCAGATCCGCGCCACCCGCGCGCACGGCGAAGGCCGGCACATAAAATGCGCCATACTTATCGGACAGTGATCTCAGGTCCATCAGGCTCATCCAGTGGAGGCAGCAGCAGCCAGTCGCCGGCGGCGATGGCACGGGGGTCATCGAGATCGTTTTTGTCTGCAATCAAACGCCAATATGCGACGTCTCCGTATTCGCGGGAGGCCAGCAGCGGCAAGGTGTCGCGGCCGATGATCTGGCGTCGCTTGCTCTTGTCCGCCGACTCACGGCGCGGCCGCTCGAGCTGCTCCTTGAGGGTGCGATACTCCCGGAACGTGACTGAAAGCGTGGCGCGCGCAGGCGTGCCGTCCGGATGAAAGAGGGTGACCTTGCGACCGAGCTTCTCCATAACGGCGACAAATTCGAAAGGCCCCCAGTTGAAACGCACCGGAGGCGGCGCATGCAGGCGCCGGTCGATGTTGAGGAGGTCGCTGATCTCCCGTAGCTTGGTCAAAACCGGCTCATTGACCGGGCGATCACGCTCAGGGCCGTTCGGATCCGTGTAGTCGTCGAGGAACAACTCCATCGACAGCGTGTCGCACTCTCCGTTCACGAAGTGCACCAGCGGGCTGGTGAGCCCCGGCACAGGTGTCGACTTGTAAGCGTTCGTGCGCTCGAAGCTGTACTCCGTGGGATTGAAGAGCACAGTGATGACCGTGTTCGCCTTCGAGCCCTCGAGGACGGTGATGGTCGCTTTCTTCAACTGCTTCGGATTCACAGTTGCAACTCCCTACAAACCCCGCCGTTCGCGCTCGATTCGCATCCGACGTTCCACGCGTTGAATCACGTCCTCCGCCAACCGATCAGTCATCGCCGAATCAAGCCGGAGTGAAGCCGACGGGCGAAGAACAGCAGTACTCGCCAAATCGGCGCCGCGGCTCACTGAGGACGTGGTGATTGCGGCTGGCCGCGCGCTAACTCGCGCCGACCGGGAGCTGGCAAATGGAGGTGCCGCACGCTGGCTGTCAGGGGCCTCCACTTCGTTCCCCCTCCTCCAGACAATCTCAGCACGCGGGCGCGGCAGGGGTGTGCTACGCATCCCTTCAGTCGGCAGCCTTACGCGTCGGTGATACCAAACGGAGACCGGCTTCAATGCGGCGACGCCTTTCCCGCCTCGCCAGCCCATCGCTGATGAAGGCGCGCTCGGCTCAACACTCATCTGAATCGCCATCGGTTGATCCATCGGCGCGACCCGCCACCGGTGCTCAAAAACACGAGCGACGCGCACGGGCATGCGCGCCGATACCCCCTCGTTAGTTGAGCCAACTTGAAGCGCAGGAGTCGCCGCACGAGGCCGCGAACGAAATGATTGAAACTGTGGAGTCGCACGGCGATGCAGAGGTGCCGCCGCGCGAAGGGATGTGGCTACCGTGGTCGTTCCATCTCCTGCGCTCATCAGGTGCGCCCGCCGAACTCCCGGCTGGAACTCCCAGCCAGGATGCACTGCAATTGGAAGCCGGGGTGCCAGCCAACGCCGGTGCGCGGCACGGTGCGTGATCTCCGCCTCACTGCGACGACGAAACACGTGGTCCGCCCGCACTGCCAGAGAGTTGTTGAGGTGTAGATTGATGCCAACGTGTAAGTGCAAAGCCAGTAAACATTGAAGCCGCAGTCGGACGCGCTCAGCTCGCGGGACTCTCTGTCGGCGCCAGAACAGGCGCGCTCTGCACTTCGCTGGATGGGCAGGAACCTGGAGTCTTGCGGCGAGCATCTCACCAAGCGGTAGACGCATCGCCGGCAATGTATGTACCGGCGAACCGTTCAGTATGAGAGGCCTTTCCCGCAACCAACCCGCCGACATCACCTTCATCATCAGCCGCTCGGTCGGGACCGATGTTAACCTCAGCCGGGTTTGACCGTTGCCGCTCATGCGCCCTTCCTCAATCCGTGATGCGCGAACTCAACGCTCTCCATGACTACCTGCGAGGTCGCGCTATCGAGGTCAGAGGCGGCCCACTTAACAGGGAATGCGTCTTCGACGATCCACGTCCATTTGTCTGCACCGCTCTCATCCCGCAGAACTATGCTGATGGTGCGGCGTCTCACATCGCCATTGGACACATCCAGCGCCCAGGTCCACAGGGCCTCGCTCGCGAGCCCGCGTTCCAGAACTAGATTGCCGTATGTCG
>Ga0068862_100003013_pt1 | contig 14689 bp, 12 predicted proteins | sample KBSSwiS52_FD_66598 | JGI IMG/M metagenome (GOLD analysis project Ga0068862, IMG submission 66598) | Switchgrass rhizosphere microbial communities from Kellogg Biological Station, Michigan, USA - KBS Switchgrass S5-2 | ecosystem: Host-associated > Plants > Roots > Rhizosphere > Soil ... | reverse complement strand
CCCGGTCGTGGAGCGCCGCCGCTGACGCGCAAGCGTTGGGTGGGGCCTGTGTGCGAGCGTTGACCCTTTTGAAACAGCCTACAAACAGTCTTCGTGATCTTCGTGGCGAAGAGTTCTTCGTGCACTTCGAGGCTGGAGTTCTTCGCCGATCTTCTGACGCCGGGCTGAGTATGGGCTCGTGAACCAGATTCCTAACTGCACAGCATGAATGTGGCAGACCACGGCCCCAGGCTCACCCTCGATCCGGTCGCTGGTTCGTATGCGATATGTCGCATGTCGCCTGGCGATTCGCTTCCACCCTGGGTCGTGAATGGAACCTTCTTCTCGGTCACGCGTACGCCGACGGAACTGTCGGTGGTTTGCGATGTGGCGAGCGTTCCTTCTGATGTGACAGCTGATGCCCCGTGGTCGGCGCTGGCGGTTCGAGGTCCCTTGAACCTGAACATGACCGGTGTATTGGCGGCGTTGGCGACACCATTGGCAACCGCTGGCATCAGCATCTTCGCGGTCTCGACGTTCGACACTGACTACGTGCTTGTGCGAAGCCACGACATGGATCGAGCGGTTCGCGTTCTCCACGAAGCCGGGTACTTCGTGGGCGCAAGTTCTTCGTGATCTTTCGTGGCAAAGAGTTCTTCGTGCCCTTCGTGGCCCAAAGATCAATGTGGCCTTCGTGGTTAGACCGACGCGACGGGACGGCTTGCCGCCGCCGATCTCAAGAGGGATACGGCGGTGTACACCACGACCACTACGACCAGCCACCGCACCCAGTTGAGCGGCAGGCTGCGAACGATCAATGCGGCAATCAGCACCGCCGGGATGCCGCCAATGGCCAGCCCCATCGCGGCTCGCAGGTCGTACTTCTCCTTGCGGATGAACCGATAGCCGCCGAACGGCATCAGGAACGCGCACGATCCCATCATGATCGGAAACGCTGCCGTGGGATTCATGCCCAGCAGGCTCACCATGATCATGCAGGGCGCATAGAGCCCGATGCCGAGCGTCATCAGCGCGCCTAATGCGAAGTTGACGGCCACCCCGGCGATGAGCTTCCCCTGCGTGAGCGCCAGGGCGGTACCGCCACCCGGAAATCGATTCAGCGCTGTCATCGCCATCAGCACCGCGGCGACGAGCAGTGCGACGCCCATTCCTCGCTGAATCGTGCGGCGGTTCAGTCCCGCCACGACGTCAGCGCCGATCCACGACCCGGCGGTCGCCGCCACGATGAGCAGCGACAGGGTTGTGAAATCGACCTCGACGATGGTGATGTAGATGAGCGCCTGGACCACAGTGGGAAGGGCATGACCGACGTTCAACGTCCCCGGGATGTTTTCATCGGCCATGAGCTTTCGCAGCCGGAACAGCGTGGTCGTCGTGGCAAACGAGCCGATGCCGAGCGTATCGAAGAAGTTCGTGATGAAGCCGATCGCGAGTCGCAACCACGACGCGCGTGACCAGAGCGAGACGAACACGGCGGTGACGAGCAGGAGCGCCGCCAGCAGGATCGTCTTCGGGTCTGAGAGCGTCACTGTCAGGCTTCAGTCGCCAGATAGGGAATCGTCTGTGGGCCCTGCGGCAGCACGCACAGCGTGGAAGCGGTGCCGGCATGATGCAGCGCATCTTCCACCGCGCGGGTCACATCGTCGATCGGCGTGAAATGCGCGGCACGGATTTCGTTCGGCCCGAGGCCGTCCGTCTTGATAAGGACGTTGGCCTTGGTCTGAATCTGCGCCTGCACCTGCACTTGCCATTGATCGGGCACGGCGTATCCAGGAGTGCAGATCATTTCGAGCAGCGCTCGCGGACTGGGCGCCGCCGCGAGCACGGCGCCATACGAACCGTGGTTCGGCAGCCCGTCGCGGCACTCGGCGGCAGCGACGATCGTCCCTCCCGGCTTGATGATCTTGGCGGCCGCCGACATGCCCTTCACCGCCTGATACAGGTTTTGATCCAGCGGGTACCCCGAGTTCGTCGTCAACACCACGTCGAAAGGCGACGGGACCTGGCGCATCGCGGTCTCCTTCGCGGACGCGCACGCCGCCCGGTGCTCCGCGAAGATGTCGCCGGCGAACGCCGCGGTGATCTTCTGATCGCGGTTCAGCGTCACGTCGATGGCGAAGTGCACGGTAACCATCCGCGCGATCTCCCGCACGTCGTCGTGAACCGGGTTGCCTTCCGTGATCCCCCATGTGGCGCTCGGATGCCCGATGTGTCTCGCGTCGTGTAGCGTCATGACCGTGTCGATGCCGGCCAGTCCTGGCGCCACCATCTTCGGCCCGCCACTGAAACCCGCGAAGAAATGCGGTTCCACGAAGCCGGTCGTGATGCGCACGTCGGCCTCGAGAAACTGGCGATTCAGGTAGACCTGGACACCCGTGGACGTCGTTCCCACGCGCGCGAGCGTCGACGGATTTCGGCTGTCGTGATTGATGACGTTGTAGCGGCCCAGGATCTCGCGGCCGAGCATCCGTTCGAGTTCCTGATCAGTGTTGACGCGGTGAGTCCCGGTGGCGATGAGGATCGTGACGTCCTGGGGCCGGACGTGCGGCATTTCTTCGAAGAGCGCCTGCAACATCTCGATCCGCGGCTGCGCGCGGGTGATGTCGCAGACCGAAATGGCGACCCTCTGACCCGTGCGTACGAGGTCGCGAAGCGGGGCTCGGTCGAGCGGTGAGCGAATGGCTCGCAACAGCGTCGCCCGCGGGTCCGGCACCGCCGGCCGCGCTATCGGCTCGATGACCGTGACCCGTTCGTCGGGCAGGTCGACCTCGAGTCCGTCGGTTCCGTAGTCCAGTCGTATTCGCACGTTGGCCGACGAGTGTACCATCTGGACAAATGAACTCTGTCAATTCCCAACTCCCCAAGTTCCAACGCCCAAATTACGGGGCACCCTTGGAAGTTGGGAGTTGGAGTTGGGCGTTGGGCATTTTTCCGTCTTTGAGCCCGTACGAGAGCGATGGATCCACGCATCGTTAAGCTGTTCAAGAAAGCGATCGGATCGGAATCCGTTCTGACCGACCCCGTGCAACTCGTCACGTACGAGTGCGACGCCTTGCCTCACCTCCGCAGCCAGCCTGAGCTCGTGTTGCTTCCGCAATCGGCTGCCGACGTGCAGGCGATCGTGCGCATCTGCGACACGGAAGGTGTGCCATTCGTGGCGCGCGGCCACGGGACCGGATTGTCTGGCGGCGCATTGCCGGTTCCCGGCGGAGTCGTCATCAGTCTGGCCAAGCTGAATCGCGTGCTCGACGTCGACATCCCCAATCAGCGCGTCACGGTGGAGCCGGGCGTCACCAACCTGGAGATCACACGGCAGGTTGCTCCTTTCGGGTACTACTACGCCCCCGACCCTTCCAGTCAGCAAGTGTGCTCGATTGGCGGGAACGTCGCCGAAAACTCCGGCGGCGCGCACTGCTTGAAATACGGCTTTACCGTCCATCACATCCTCGCCGTCGAGGCGGTCCTTCCAAACGGGGAGCTTGTTCAGATCGGCAGCTCGCTGCCTGATGCGCCCGGTCCCGACGTGTTGGGACTCGTCGTGGGCAGTGAAGGGACGCTGGCCATCGTGACGAAAGCCGTCGTCAGGATTCTGCGAAAGCCGGAAAGCGTTCAGACGCTGCTTGCCGCGTTCGATAGCATCAGCGCGGCCGGATCAGCGGTCTCAGACATCATCTCGGCCGGCATTGTTCCTGCCGCGGTTGAGATGATGGACGCCGTTGCGATCGAGGCTGCCGAAGCGGCGGTCCATCCGAATTTCCCGTCAGCAGACACGATCCTGATCGTGGAGCTCGATGGGCCGTCGGCCGAAGTCGCCGAGCTATTCGCCATTGTCGAGTCTACATGCCAGAAATCTGGCGCCACGCGCGTCGAAATCGCGCAAGACGAAGCCCAGCGCTCCCGTATCTGGAAAGGACGGAAAGCGGCGTTCGCCGCCATGGGGCGCATTTCACCCAACTATTACGTTCAAGATGGTGTCGTGCCGCGCACGAAGCTGCCGGAAGTGCTGGGGCGAATTCGTCTGCTCGAGAAACGCGAGGGCCTGCGGATCGGCAACGTGTTTCATGCAGGCGACGGCAACCTGCATCCGCTCATCTGCTATGACGAGCGCATCGAAGGCCAGTCGGCACTGGCCGAAAAAGTCGCCGGCGAGATCCTGATTTACTGCGTCGAAGCCGGAGGATCGATTACGGGTGAGCACGGCGTGGGTGCCGACAAGAGGGAGTTCATGCCGAGGATGTTTTCAGAGGACAGTCTCGACGTAATGCAGTCGGTACGCGATGCGCTCGATCCCAAGCGGCTGTGCAATCCAGGCAAAGTTCTTCCGACTCCAAGGCTCTGTGGCGAAGTGCCGGGTCCGTATCGAGAGCATCCTGTGGAACGGGCTGGACTGGGCGAACGATTCTGATGGGAGTCACACAAGCTCTTCGGCAGGGAAGCGTTGAAGACGCCGTCGACGGTGTAGTTCCGCCTGTCGTCGCGGTGCCCGAGAGACCGGAGGAGCTGGCGCAGGTTCTTGCTGCCGCGACTCTCGATAAACAGCTCACGGTGCTGCGCGGCGGCGCGTCCAAGCTGGGATGGGGCCGTCCACCCGATCGCGTGGATCTGGTCATCACAACAGAGAAGCTCAATGCTTTGGTCGCGCATCGTCATGGCGACATGACCGTAACCGCGCAGGCGGGCATGCCGCTCACGCGGCTGAACGGTCTCCTTGCCGAGCACGGTCAGCACCTCCCCGTCGAGAGCGCGTTTGCCAACGCGACGGTCGGTGGCATCGTCGCAACCAACGACGCCGGCCCGATGCGTTACCGCTTCGGCACGCCGCGTGACCTGCTGATCGGTGTGACGCTCGCGATGACCGACGGGAGATTGGTCAACGCGGGCGGCACGGTCGTGAAGAACGTCGCCGGATACGATCTCGGCAAACTCGTCAGCAGTTCACACGGCACGTTGGCGGCAATCGTTGACGTCACCTTCAAGCTGCTGCCTGTTCCGCACGCGTCGAAGACCCTCGTCGCGACCTACGCGGATGGCAAGGCATTGGCGCATGACGTCGCCGTCCTCCACGGCAGCCAGGTGGAGTTCACCGCATTTGATATCAGCCTATCGGACCAGGGACGGTCCCTCCTGCTGATGCGAATGGCTTCCAGTCCCGCGGCAACCGATGCGCAGGCATCCCAAGCCAGACAACTTGTTTCCAGCGCTCCGACGATGGTGAGCGGCGAAGAGGAACGAGCGCTCTGGGATGAGCAGATTCGTGCGCCGTGGTCCGAGGCAGGCACCGTGGTGCGCTTCAGTTGGTTGCCGTCCAATCTCGCTGCTGTTTTTTCATTGTTCGATCGTGTGCGTGCCAACGGATGTCGAGTGGCGATGTTCACCGGTCGCACCTCGGGTGCAGGGTTTGTCCGATTCGACGGAGAGGATTCGGTAGTCGCCGGCGCCATCGGCGTGCTTCGCAGCAGCGAGCACGTGGGGCACGTCGTCGTCGTTCGCGCGTCGCGGCGACTGAAAGAGCAAGTCGACGTCTGGGGGCCTGCAACGGGTGCCAGCGAGGTCGCCCGTCTGCTGAAGCGCAAGTTCGACCCCGCCGGGATTCTCAATGCGGGGCGGGGACCGATCTGAACCAAGCGCATGTCAACTCCCAACTCCCAACTCTCAACTCCAAAGGGCTCGACGTTCCATGGCGCGGACCAGCCATCGCGCGCGCTGATCGACAAGTGTGTCCACTGCGGCTTTTGTCTGCCGACGTGCCCGACGTATGTCCTGTGGGGCGAGGAGATGGATTCGCCACGCGGCCGGATCTACCTGATGAAGGCGGGGCTGGACGGACGTACGGAGATGACGGCGTCGTTCGTCCAGCATTTCGATCGTTGTCTTGGTTGTCTTGCCTGTGTCACCGCGTGTCCCTCGGGGGTCCAGTACGCCCCGCTGATCGAGAAATCGCGTGTCCAGATCGAGCGAAATTTCCAGCGGTCCGAACAGGATCGACTCTTTCGGCGCCTGTTGATGGCGCTGATTCCGTATCCCGCGCGGCTGAAAGTCCTGATGGCGCCGCTCCTGGCACTTGCGCCGATCATGGGCAGGAACGGCGGCCTCAGTCCTGGTCTCGCGCGCATCTTCCCGGCGCGGATCGGGGCGCTCCTGTCGGTGGCTCCGCGCGTGAGTCTGCGGGGAATTTTCGGTCGGGTCCCCGCTCGAACCGCGCCGGTCGGATCGGAGCGGATGAAGGTCGCGCTGCTCGAAGGCTGTGTCCAGCGCATTGCATTTGCCAAGGTGAACGACGCGACCGTGCGCGTCCTTGCCAGCGAGGGGTGTCGTGTCGATGCGCCTCGCGGGCAGGGCTGCTGCGGAGCGCTGCCGCTCCATGCCGGCAACATCGATCAGGCGCGCGAGCTCGCGCGGCACAACATCGAGGTCTTCGAGGCTGCCCGCGCCGACCGCATCGTCGTCAACGCCGCTGGGTGCGGTTCCGCGATGAAGGACTACGGGGAACTGTTCGAGGGGGATCCCGTCTGGGAGGAGCGCGCCCGCGCGATCAGTGGCAAAGTCCGTGATGTCTCGCAGATTCTGATCGAACTCGGCGAACCCCGCTCGGTCAGGCACCCCATTCCCTCGCGGGTCGTTTATCACGATGCCTGCCATCTTGCGCACGGGCAGGGAGTTCGCACCGAACCGCGCGCGTTGCTGCAAGCCATTCCGGGCATCGAACTCCTCACCCCCCCAGAATCCGAGATTTGCTGTGGGAGCGCGGGCATCTACAATCTCGTGCAACCAGGACCGGCAGCTGAACTCGGGGCGCGAAAGGCACGTCACATCGCGGCGCTGTCGCCGGATATGATTGCCACCGGCAACCCGGGGTGCACACTGCAGATCGCCGCAGCGGCGAGCGCGCTGGGGTACGACTGGCCGATTGTCCACCCTATCGAGCTTCTCGACGCCTCGATCAGGGGCGTTGACCCGAGCACGAAATAGTCCTTGGTGCTTGGTCCTTGGTTCTTGGTTCGGGCGGACCAAGAACGAGGAACTAAGGACTAAGGACCAAGGACCAAAGAGGAGATATGTGGCAGCACAACTATGAACCGATCGCGGGGAGCCTTGGTGTGTCGGCGATCGTCGCCGCGCTCCCGATCGTCGTGTTGTTCGTGATGCTGGGTGTCCTGCGCAAGCCGGCGTGGATGTCGGCCGCGACGGCGCTGGCCTCGGCGCTCCTTGTGTCGCTCGTTGTCTACCGCATGCCTTTCAACCTGGCGATCATCTCCACGATCTACGGCGCCGCGTTCGGCATCTTCCCGATCGCCTGGATCGTCTTCGCCTCCATCATGCTCTACCGCCTGGCCGTGGACACGGGCAAGTTCGAGATCATCAAGGACACAATTGCCGGCCTGACGAGCGATCGGCGGCTACAGGCGATGTTCATCGCCTTTTCCTTCGGTGCCTTCATCGAGGGAGCCGCGGGCTTTGGTGCACCGGTCGCGATTTCAGGTGCCATGCTCGCTGGTCTCGGCTTCAATCCGTTCTACGCCGCTGGTATTTGCCTCCTCGCCAACACCGCGCCGGTGGCATTCGGATCGATCGGCATTCCGGTGACGACGCTCGCCAACCTGACAGGACTCCCGGTCCTGTCGTTGAGCGCAACGGTCGGGATGCTGTGTGCGATGGTCTCGGTCATCATTCCCGGATACCTGATCGTCGTGATGGCAGGATGGAAGCGCGCGTTTGAAGTGCTGCCAGCGATCGTCGCGTGTGGGCTGTCCTTCGCAGGAATGCAGTTCTACGTGTCCAGAACCCGCGGACCCGAGCTCACCGACATCATGAGCTCCCTCACCTGCATCGTGGTCATGGTCTTCGTGCTCAAGCTGTGGTCGCCGAAGAGCATCATGCGCCTCGAAGGAGACTCGCCGGTGGCCACCACGGTGAAGCGATACGGAGCCGGTGACGTCGTGATGGCGTGGGTCCCTTACCTGATGCTCGTGCTCTTCGTGCTGGTGTGGGGCGACACGTCCATCAAGCACCAGATCAACCAGTGGGCCGACGGGTTCGTGCCCAGCTCGTGGACGACGGTCCCCGGGATCGCGACCCCAGTGACGGCCGTCCGTCTGGCAGTACCGGGACTGCACAATCTGATCGAGCGCGTGCCGCCAGTCGTCGCGAAGCCCGGGCCCTACGCAGCCTTGTACGAGCTGAACTGGCTGAGCGCATCTGGCACAGCGTGTCTCCTCGCCACGCTCGCCACGGCGCTGGTGTTGCGCGTGCGTCCCCGGATGGTCGTCAAGGCGTACGTCGACACATTCAAACAGCTCAAGCTTGCGATGCTGACCATTGCCTGCATGCTTGGACTGGCGTACGTCATGAACTATTCCGGCATGACATCAACGCTCGGCCTCGCGCTCGCCGCGACCGGCGGCGGATTTCCATTCTTCAGCGCGGTGCTCGGATGGCTTGGCGTGTTTCTCACCGGGAGCGACACATCAGCCAATGCCCTCTTCGGCAACCTTCAGGTCGTAACTGCGAACGCCTTGAATCTCAATCCCGTGCTCACCGCGTCGGTAAACTCTGCGGCGGGGGTGATGGGTAAGATGATCTCGGTTCAGAGCATTGCCGTGGCGGTTGCCGCCACCGGAATGACTCGAGCCGACGAAAGCAGGCTCTTCCGATTCACCATCAAGCACAGTGTGTTCCTGATGGTGATCATGGGCATCTTCTCGATGCTCTTCGCGTACGTCTTCCCCGGCAGCGTACCCGTCGCGCCACCCAAGTAGGCGCGCGGCCGGTCGCCCGAACCCCGGGAAGAGGCACACACACCCCGACGTGTGTCCAAGCGCGGTTGCCGGCCGGATGGTTTCTCCGGTAAACAGATATTGCAACCTTGCGTATCGAAGAGAAAGTTGCATGGGACCCACACTTACACCGAATGAGGATCCTGCCCGCCGGCAGTTCTTTGCGCGCGTCGTCAAGACGATCCAATCAACGATCGCGGGCGTTGTTGGCGTTGTCGCCGGCGGCTCGATTCTGTCTCCGAGCTTCGCGCGACGTCAGGAGAACTGGCTCCCCGTCGGACCAGGTCTCGGCGCGTTGATCGATAACGCACCCACACCGGCGACGCTGCGAGTAGCACGCGAGGACGGCTACAACCAGATCGTCGAGCGACGTGTCGTGCTCCTCGTGAAGACCGGCGAAGGGGAAGTGACGACGCTCGATCCGACCTGTACCCATCTTGGCTGTCGTGTGAGTTGGGACTCGGAGTCGAAGGAGCTCCGGTGCCCCTGTCACGGCGGTCGCTACGATCACCTCGGAGTCGTCAAAGGCGGGCCGCCGCCCGCGCCGCTGCCGAGGCTTGCCACGAAAGTCGACGGCAACCAGATTTTCGTTCAGATCTAATGGCTCTCCCGCGAACGCTGCTCGACTGGCTCGACTCGCGTACGGGCTGGCGCACTGGTCGAAGGCACCTCCTCGAGGAACCGATCCAGGCCGGTGTCGGCTGGTGGTTCGTCACCGGCAGCATTCTTCTGATGCTGCTCACCGTGCAGTTCGTGACTGGTGTCGCACTTGCGATGTTCTACGTGCCCGCGCCCGATCACGCCTACGACAGCATCCGCTTCATCATGGAGCGGCTCACGTTCGGGCACGTGCTGCGCGGCCTGCATTTCTTCGGCGCCAGCTTCATCGTCGTCGCTGCCGTCGTGCACATGTTGCGTGTCGTCGCGCTCGGCTCATACAAGAATCCGCGTGAAGTGACGTGGCTCACGGGTGTCGTTCTTCTCTTGCTGATCCTGGGCTTTGCCCTGACGGGTTATCTGCTGCCGTGGGATCAGAAGGCATATTGGGCAACGACGGTCACGATCAACATCGCGCGCAGCGCGCCGCTTGGCGAACAGGTGGCCGGGCTGCTTCAAGGTGGATCCACGCTCGGGTCGTTGACGTTGCTGCGTTGGTATGCGGCACACGTATTCCTGCTGCCCGCGGCGCTCATCGGCTTTGTCATCGCGCATCTGTTCCTGATGCGGCGACATGGCATCTCGGGCGCGCTTCGTCACGTCGAGGGAGCAGCGAAGCCGTTCTATCCCTATCACGCGTTGAAGGACACGCTTGCCGGGAGTGCGGTGTTCGCGCTGCTGCTGACGTTTGCGATCGTGTTTCGCGCGCCGCTCGATCCGATCGCCGACCCATCGGATGCCGCCTACGTGCCGCGTCCCGAGTGGTACTTCCTCAGCCTCTTTCAACTGCTGAAGTACTTTCCCGGTCCGCTCGAACCTCTGGCGACGATGGTGATTCCGGCGCTCGTGGTTGGCTTGCTGCTTCTGCTCCCGTTCCTCGACCGCCGGCCCGATCGACATTTCCTCAAGCGTCCACTCGTGACGCTCGGCTTCGGCATCATCGGCCTTGGGATCGTCGTGTTGACCTACCTCGGCTATAAGGACACGCCCGCGCACGCGGACCCTTCGGTGTGGGGGCCATTGCCGCTGGCAGGGCCGACCTTCGTACGGGACCAGCGATGTTTGACGTGTCATACGGCGGGCGGCACGGCCAGCGTGCTCGAAGACATCCGGATTCGCCGCGATCCTGAATGGATCATCGCGCACGCGCGGGATCCCGAGGTCATCGCCCCCGGGTCGCGCGACGCACCCCGTGGCGGGATGAGCGAAGGGCAGGCGCGCTCGGTTCTGAGCTATATGCGGAAGCTGCGGGCCGGAGTGTCGCCGCCGCAGGTATCCGAGCAGAGGAGGGTCGTATCGCTCATCATCGGCAGGTACTGCTCGAACTGTCACACGATCGATGGAGACGGCGGAACCGCCGCCCCAGATCTGTCACGAGTGGGGGCCACGCGGGACAAGCAGTGGCTGCTCAACTGGATTACCAATCCTGAGGAGGTCGATCCATTCGCCAATATGCCGGCCTTCGGGGATACGCTGACGCCGCAGGAGATGACTGCGCTTGTCGACTACCTGTCGCAACGGAAATGACGATAAATCGTTGACGAGCTGCTACTTAATACACGCTTGTGCTGCACGCTCCTTCCTGGAAGTGCGCCGTTCCCTGGCCGGTCACTGCTCGTCGATGTGGGTGGTGTGGCGCCGCTAAGTGCAACTGTTGCGCAGGATTACTGCGCATGTTATATTCGTCAGGTTCTCTTGGAGCTGGGACACCCTATCTAGCTCCGACTGCACTGGAAGAAAGCTGGAAGGCTGTTTTCCTGGAGAGGACGCGCGTCGATAGACCGCGCTCCGATCGGACATTCTACAAATAGGGTTTGTGTTTCAGGCGCCAGACCGGCAGCGCGTCATAGAGCGATGCCGTTCTTCAGGCCTGGAACGAACGCAAGGCCGCTTGGCTGGCGGCTGTGTGCGTACGTTTTTCCAAGGAACGGCGTTAAGCCGTTCCAGTAGATAGCGAGATCGAGGGCACATGCCGACCATCAGTCAGCTCGTGCGCCAGGGGCGCACGAAGATCGTGACCAAGACCAAGAGCCCGGCGCTCCAGGTCAGCCCGCAGAAGCGTGGCGTCTGCGTGCGTGTCTTTACGCAGACGCCCAAGAAGCCGAACTCGGCCCTGCGCAAAGTGGCGCGTGTCCGGTTGACCAACGGGATCGAGGTCACGACCTACATCCCCGGTGTCGGCCACAACCTGCAGGAGCACTCGCTCGTGCTTATTCGCGGCGGCCGCGTGAAGGACCTGCCGGGCGTTCGGTATCACGTCGTCCGCGGGACGCTCGACGCCGTCGGCGTGCAGGGTCGCAAGCAAGGTCGGTCGAAGTACGGCGCCAAGAGGCCGAAGCAATAACCGGGACTCGGGAGCCGGTAACTGGACGTACGTAGGGCGGGTCCTGTTCTGAGGACCCGCTGGATCGGCGGGTCTTCAAAGCAGGACCCGCCCTACGGTGAAGGATTCTGAGATATGCCTCGCAGACGAGAGATACCGAAGCGCGAACTGGCGGCCGATCCGCTTTACAACAGCGTGCTGGTCAGCAAGTTCATCAACACCGTGATGCACGACGGCAAGCGCAGCACGGCCGAGCGCATCCTCTATCAGAGCTTCGACATCATCAAGGAGCGGACCGGCGATGACCCGCTCAAGGTGTTCAAGAAGGCGCTCGACAACGTGAAGCCGAGCCTCGAAGTGAAGTCGCGTCGCGTCGGTGGCTCGAACTACCAGGTGCCGGTCGAAGTGAATCCGAATCGGCGTCTCTCGCTCAGCATCCGCTGGCTGGTCGGGTACGCGCGCGATCGTGGCGACGGCAAGACGATGCAAGAGAAGCTGGCCAACGAGTTGCTGGATGCGTCGAACTTGCGTGGCGGCGCGGTGAAGAAGCGCGAAGACACGCACCGTATGGCGGAGGCGAACAAGGCCTTCGCGCACTATCGCTGGTAAGCACGAAGCTCACCAAGAACCGAAGAAAGTATCGAAGCAATGCCGCGCCAAACGCCACTCAATCGAACCCGGAACATCGGCATCATGGCTCACATCGATGCCGGGAAGACGACCACGACCGAGCGGATCCTTTTCTACACCGGAATTACGTACAAGATCGGCGAGGTCCATGAAGGCACCGCCGTCATGGACTGGATGGAGCAGGAGCAGGAGCGCGGTATCACGATCACGTCGGCCGCGACCACGTGCTTCTGGCGCGATATCCGCGTCAACATCATCGATACCCCGGGTCACGTCGACTTCACGGCTGAAGTCGAGCGCTCGCTGCGCGTGCTGGATGGCGCCTGCGCCGTGTTCGATGCCGTGTCGGGCGTCGAGCCGCAGTCAGAGACAGTGTGGCGTCAGGCCGACAAGTACCGCGTCCCGCGGATTTGTTTCGTCAACAAGATGGACCGTATCGGGGCCGACTTCAAGCGGACGCTCGAGCAGATCGAGACCAAGCTTGGGGGCAACCCGGTCGCGATTCAGCTTCCGATTGGCGCTGAAGACAAGTTCGTCGGAGTGGTCGACCTCGTCAAGATGAAGGCGATCACCTACAAGGACGAGACGATGGGCGCCGACTACATCGTGTCGGAGATCCCGGCCGACATGATGGATGAGGCGAAGATCTATCGCGAGAAGTTGCTCGAGAAGGTCAGCGAGCACGACGACAAGTTGCTCGAGAAGTATCTGAATGGCGAAGAGATCACTGAGGACGAGATCAAGGCGGCACTGCGGAGTCGCGTGATCAAATCCGTGCGCGAAGAGCCCACGGCCTTCGTCGTGGTGATTTGTGGCTCGGCGTTCAAGAACAAGGGCGTGCAGCCGATGCTCGACGCGGTCGTCGACTACCTGCCGTCACCGCTCGATATTCCGTCGATCACGGGCTTGGATCCCAACGCGAAAGAGGAGACGCTCATCGAGCGGCCCGCCGCCGACGACGCGCCGTTTTCGTCACTGGCCTTCAAGCTGATGACCGACCCCTTTGTCGGTCAGCTCACGTTCATCCGCGTGTACTCGGGCGTTCTCACCTCGGGTTCATCGGTCTTCAACCCGACGAAGGGCAGAAGTGAGCGGGTCGGTCGCTTGCTGAAGATGCACGCCAACAAGCGTGAAGAGATCAAAGAGGTCTACGCCGGTGACATCGCGGCGGCCGTTGGTCTCAAGCAAGTCAGCACAGGCGACACGCTGTGCGACGAGAAGAAGCCTGTCGTCCTCGAGTCGATGGACTTTCCGGAGCCGGTCATTGCTCTAGCCATTGAGCCAAAGACGAAGGGCGATCAGGAGAAACTTGGTGTCGGCCTGCAGAAGCTGATGGCCGAGGACCCGACGTTCCGCGTCAAGACCGACGAGCAGACAGGGCAGGTCGTTATCTCGGGCATGGGCGAGCTCCACCTCGAGATCATCGTCGACCGCCTGAAGCGTGAGTTCGGCGTCGAAGCGAGCGTCGGCAAGCCACAGGTCGCGTACAAGGAAACGCTCACCCGTCCGGCTGACGGCGAGATGAAGTACGCGAAGCAGACCGGCGGTCGCGGCCAGTACGGTCACGCGAAGATTCACTTGTTCCCGGGCGAACCGGGCACCGGCTACATCTTCGAGAACGAGGTCACGCAGGGCGCGATTCCGAAGGAATACATCAAGCCGATCGACGAAGGCATCAAGGAAGCGCTCACGCGCGGTGTGCTCGCCGGCTATCCGATCGACGACGTGCGCATCGTGCTGTACGACGGTTCGTATCACGACGTCGACTCGTCGGAAATGGCGTTCAAGATCGCCGGCTCGATGGCGTTCCAGGATGCGGCGAAGAAGGCCAAGCCGGTGCTCCTCGAGCCCGTGATGCGCGTCGAGGTCGTCGTCCCCAAGGACTACATGGGCGACGTGATGGGCGACCTTGCCAGCCGTCGCGGCCGCATTCAGTCGCAGGAAGACCGTGGGGGCACGCAGATTATCAATGCGCGCGTGCCGCTCTCGGAGATGTTTGGCTATGCCACCGATCTCAGGTCACGAACGCAGGGTCGCGCGACGTACTCGATGCACTTCGATCGGTACGAGCAGGCGCCACCCAACGTGAGCGAAGAGGTCGTGGCGAGGATTCAGGGAACGAAGTAGACAGTGTAGGCCGGGTCCTGTGGACCCGGCGGACTGATAAACGACGGAGCGAACTTCGATGGCGAAAGAGAAATTTGATCGGTCCAAACCGCACGTGAACGTGGGGACGATCGGGCACATCGACCACGGGAAGACGACCTTGACGGCGGCGCTGACGAAGGTGGCGGCGGACAAGGGG
>Ga0068862_100003012_pt1 | contig 14692 bp, 12 predicted proteins | sample KBSSwiS52_FD_66598 | JGI IMG/M metagenome (GOLD analysis project Ga0068862, IMG submission 66598) | Switchgrass rhizosphere microbial communities from Kellogg Biological Station, Michigan, USA - KBS Switchgrass S5-2 | ecosystem: Host-associated > Plants > Roots > Rhizosphere > Soil ... | reverse complement strand
TTGCCTCCACGACCGGGTCCAATACCGCCACCTTCACCTGGGCCAATGCCTCCACCTGTACCGGTTCCAATACCGTTCCCGGTTCCCGGGCCTGAAGACGGGTCAGTACTCTTCGACTTGAAGTCGCCGTAAGGCAGAACACGCGCATCGGGCGGAACCAACAGCGGATCTGCAACCACCGTCGCCGCCACAGGCAGCGAAGGATTCTTGATTTGCGGTGGCTTCGGATCTGGTGCTACCACCTGCGGAACTGTCAACGAAGCTTGTGGCGTCTTACCAAACGAGGCAGGCTTGGGATCCTGGCGACCACCGCCGCCACCGCCTGCAGCCTTCTCAGGCTTTGGTTTACTTCCGCCGCCGCTGCCCTTATTCAAACCTGCGGTACCTGGTTCGGGAGTCGGCTGCTCGTCAGGAATGTCGATCATCTGTTCGACTGTCAGCTCTTCCTGATTCTGCGCAAGGTGAGCGCTGGCCGCTTGCTTACGTTCCAACCAGATAACGGCGCCGAGAATCAGGAACAGGAAAACAAAAGCACTGATCATTCCCGATACGACGCTGCGCGAATCGGAAGGCTCTGCTCCCATCACCGCGGCACCACGCTCACGACCCAACATAGTTGAGAAGAGAGCTATCAATAGCCCGCCAGCGACAATGGCGAATCCGATCAATCCGAAACGCGACGACTTCGACGACTGGGAGCGATCCATCAGAATAACCGCACCAACGAGCGCGAGCATCGCGACAAAGGCGGCGCCCATTGCGATCATCACGTTTGGCTTGCGGAGAAACTTTCCGAACATCTGGCCGTAGCCAACGAAGGTGCGCTTAGTGAAACCAAACGGATCACGCTTGAATTCAGGCCAGGTCAGTTCGTACTCATGGGCCACATCCTTAACTTCGTGCGACAAGCGCGCTACGAGACCGGAGTCGTCCATGATTGTCAGGTGATACTCGTCGCGGAGCGCAAGAGCCGACGATGCTGTGTATGCCGGTTGCGCTACGCTCGGCTCATTGACGCTTTCATATGCGGCAACAGTCACCGGCACATCGCTCGTCTTTTGAACCGTTACGCTTGGATCAGGCTTGCTGACCGTCAGGCTGGGTTCTGTCTCCTGCCGTGCGACGACAGTCAAAGGCGTTCCGTCGACAGGACAAAAGCTAAACTTATCGGCGAACTCCTCTTCACACCTGGTACAAAACTTCATCGTTACTACCTCTTCTCGCGTCTGGGGGAGCGGCATGGACTGTGATAGTCCAGCAGCGCCTGAAAATTCTCTTGCAAAACTAGTTTCGATCCGCTTGTCGAGAAGTTTCGAGGGTCCAGGCGCTATCCAACGTTCGAGCAGCGCCTTTAGATCATCTTCCGAAACAAAATCTTCGTCCCGTTCAACCCTGCTCATTTAGGCCCCTCTCAAAGTAACAATTTCCCGACCATGATTCAATTCTTTATTGCTCTCTAAATAGGGCCGAAGAGCTGTTTTTAGCCGCTCACGCGCCCTAAATAACCGACCCTTAACTGCACCTACTTCACTCTCAGTGACCTCAGCGATCTCATTCAACGAGAGCCCTTCGTATTCGAAGAGCACTAAAGCCTCCCGTTGCAACGGTGGTAGCGCCAACACCGCCTCTCGAACTTGCGTCGACAACTCCTCACTCAAAAGGCGACCTAACGGCTGGGCCGTCACATAATCCGTCTCGTCCTCTAGACTGTCTAACGTAGCTTCTCTTCCTGAGCCACGAAAGTGTTTGAGTGCGAGGTTGCGAGCCGCCGCAAATAGATAAGTTCTCAAGGAGCCGCGTTCAGCACGAAAGTTTTCGGGCTTTCGAATCAGGCTGACAAAACAATCATGCGTTATGTCCTCAGCCAGTTCGAGGGAACCCAGAAGACGATAGGCAAATCGAAAGACCGGCTGACGGTGCCGCTCATACAACTCCAGAAAAGCCGCCTGTTCGCCATTTCCCGCCCTCGTTAGCAAAAGCTCGTCTGATATGTTCTCGGGCAATCAACCACTCGATCCTGCAGGAATCGCTTCCTACTGTAGTTACCACTAACAACCCAAAGGTTACGCCGGGCCTCAAAGAAATGCTTGGACGTCACGAAATTTCAAGCGGGAGGACCGCAGTATATAACTCTTTGCGGTAGCCGCGGGACAGATCGAACCCACAACCTTTCGCTCAACAAGGCTTTGGATGCTTTTAAAACCCAAACGGTTGACGACCAAACACCCCGCATCTAAGATGTTTTTGTCCCCAATGAGACCATTCTTAACACCCTGGCACAGCTGTCTGCACATGTCCCTTAATAGATCAAAACCGCGAATTCTGGCTTTTTCCGTAACCATCGCTCTTTTGTTTGTTGGATCTCAGGTAAAGGCCCAGGTTGCGGAACGAGAGCAACTGCTGAATGGACTCCGCGTAGTCCTCCTGCCCAGGCCCGGTAGCCCGGATGTCCTTATTAAGCTCAGAATCCATAGCGGCGCTGCTTTTGACCTCGCCGGGAAGTCAGGTCAGATGGCGCTCTTGGGCGACATTCTGTTTCCCGACAAGGCGACTGTTGAATATTTTACCGAGGAAATGGATGGACGCCTGGATGTGGTAGTCAACTACGACTCCCTGACCATCACTATGGAAGGAAAAGCCGGAGAACTCGAGCGAATCCTTGATGTCTTGCGAAACGCCCTGGTCTCGACCCAACTGACACCAGAAGTCGTCACAAGGATTCGCGACTCACGAGTAAAGATCATTAAAGATACTGCTATCTCGACCGGAGCTGTTGCTGACCGCGCTGTTGCTGCCCGGCTCTTCGGTGACTTTCCCTATGGTCGTCCAGTGGGGGGATCTGCGGAAGATGTCGCTCGGATCGAGCGCGCCGATTTGATGCTCGCACGAGATCGTTTTCTTAATTCGAACAACGCCACCCTCACGCTCGTCGGCGGGGTGACAAAACCACGTGCATTACGTGCGTTGCGCCAATTGCTTGGGCCCTGGAGGAAGAGTGAACAATTAGTGCCCTCGACGTTTCGACAACCAACTGCTCCTGATTCAAAAGCTCTTATAATGTCTGGCACGGGAGACGGTGCGGAAGTTCGTTTGGCTGTACGTGGCGTCGCACGATCGGATCCTGATTACTATTCGGCCTATGTGTTGGCGAAGTTAGCTCAACATCGTTGGGAAGCATTAATGCCCGATTTGGCGAAGCGACCAACTTTTGCACGCAGCGAGAGTCACTTTCTTCCAGGGATGTTTACGATGGGAACGTCAGTCAGTGCACAAGCAGTTCCCGACGCACTTGCCTCAGCAAAAAAGACAATGGAAGGGTTGGCAGCCACCCCTGTGCCTCCGGCTGAAATGGATCGAGCGCGAAGTGAGGCATTGACCGAGCTCAATAGTTTACTTTCAAAACCGGATGCCTCAAGCGACGTTTGGCTGGATCAAGACACCTATCGCCTTTCGGAGTCGCTTCCGTCTCCAATATCGGTTGTCAATGCGCTTACGCCACTGGATCTTCAGCGTATCGCCGCACGGTTATTCAATGGACCGGCAGCAATTGTGGTATTAGGCGAAACACAGCAGCTAAAAACGGCGATGCAAGCGCGAGTGCCATTCGAGGTATTTGGCGAGGTGGCGCCTCCGGCGAAGCTTCCGGTAACTGCCCCTAAAACCGTTCCGAAACCGACGCCCAACTAATCCACAAATTTTTCGCAAGCGACTTGCAACCAAACCCCCATCGAATTTGGCTTAACTGTGTCTGAGAATAGAAGTGCTGAAAATGAGCACGCTGGCCGCGTTCGCGACATGTTCGCAACGATCGCGCGTCGATACGATCTTTTAAATCATCTCTTGTCTGCCAATATCGACAAGCGATGGCGACGAGTGGTAGCGAACAGCATTGAGGGCAAGATAAAGCGAGATGGTGCACGGATTCTCGATGTTGCATCTGGCACTGGCGATCTGGCGGCCACGTTGTTTGAAGTAACAGGGGCGGAGGTGGTAGCAACAGATTTTTGTCGGCCGATGCTGGAGATCGCGGCCGAAAAAATCGGGCACGACGTAACGCTGATTGAAAGCGATGCTCTGCGATTGCCGTTTCGGGACGGATCGTTTGACGCGGTCACAATCGGTTTCGGGTTACGAAACGTCGCGAATGTGCAGACCGGTTTGGCAGAGCTGGGAAGAGTCTTGCGCAGTGGGGGCTGGCTAGCAGTCCTCGAGTTTTCAAGACCTGCAAATGCTGCGGTGCGGGCGGTGTTTGGGACCTATTTCACGCGGATCCTTCCCGTGATGGGTGGCGTGGTAAGCGGATCGCGTAGTGCTTATACGTACTTGCCTGATTCAGTGAAACGATTCCCTGATCAGCAAGAGCTCAAAGCGATGATTGAGCAGGCAGGTTTTGAGGAAGTTTCGTTTGAGAATTTAACGGGCGGCATTGCGGCACTGCACGTGGGCAGGAAGCCGTAAGAGCGGTGGAGCGCGATGATGTCTCGCTCTTAGTCGTCGCGTTCATAGATTGGTTGCAGCTTAGCAATTACGATTGCAACCAGCTACGTAGTCCTGGGGTTAGGTTCGGTAAGCGCGCGGTTGTCGGGGCTGTGCGAGTATTCGAGCCAATTCCGGGGCTACGTTTTTTTATTCAGTACCGTTCGCGGTAGCGGATGGCCAACACGCAAGCACCACTATAGACATCTCTTCATCGGAGCTTGAGTGTTGGCCATCCGCTACCGCGAACGGTACTGATTACAACCTGGTAATGGGGCCAGCTCAACTATCCGCAACTCTCGACTTACCTATCCTCACTTCAGCGTGTGTTATCATTCCGCGTTTTCAAAAATCTCTACTAACAAATGAGAGCTCGCCCGAGTGCAAGCTACTGTTCGTCATAAGATCCTTGGCGGTCTACGACGCCTGCTTATTCTTTTACTGGTCGCGTGGACAGTAGTTTCACTCGTAACTCTACTGATCGAGCTTGTTCCAGGTGATCCTGCGGTAGCGATCCTTGGTGATCAGGCAACGCCGGAACAGTTCGCGCAATTTCGTCAAAAACACGGCCTCGATCGACCGCCTTTCTTCTTTTCATTTCCGCGCGACGCTTCTAACCAAAGACATTTTGTTTGGCATGGCGCCGACAACCGCTACGTGGATTATTGGCAAGCGCTTCTGCAAGGTGATATGGGGCTGTCGTTCAGAAATGATCGTCCCGTCAGAGATCTGATCCTCGAACGTTACCCGGCAACAATCGAACTAGCCATCGTTGCGATGTTGTTTGCAGTGCTTATCGCAATACCTCTTGGAGTAATCGCTGGAACAAATCGCGGCACTTGGATCGACAACGTGGCTTCTGTGGTCGCTTTGGTGGGCATCAGTCTGCCTAGCTTTGTGATTGGTCCAATGCTCGTCTACGTCTTTGCTGTGAAACTCGGCTTGCTCGCGCCGTCTGGGAGATTTGATTGGAGCGACATCCTACTGCCAGCGTTCACTCTAGGTGCCGCTCTCTCAGCAATTCTTACCAGGATGGTGCGCTCTTCAGTCATTGAGGAATTGGGGGAGGATTATGTTCGAACCGCACGCGCGAAGGGATTGAGCGAAAGAAAAGTAATCTATAAGCATGTACTCAAAAACGGACTAATCCCGGTGGTTACGATCCTGGGTCTTCAGTTAGGTATCTTGCTCGCTGGCGCCATCATCACGGAGAAAATTTTCGGCTGGCCCGGTTTAGGTTTGCTACTGGTCGAGGACGGAATTGGCAAGCGCGACTATCGCGTCGTGCAAGGCTGCGTCCTTGTGATCAGTTTGACCTACATCATCGCGAACATGCTGACCGATACGGTTTACAGGTGGTTGGATCCGAGAATCAGAGTCAGTTAAAAACATGTCGATTGTCGATTGTCGATTGCCGATTGAAAGACAATGCGAATCTATGACTGTTTTTAGCAATCAACACTCCAAGCAAGACCAATCGGCAATCGGCAATCGGCAATCATCAATGTTCTTATGAATCGTCTCACAACAATCGGTATCGCAATCGTTGTCGTGCTTGTGATCGTTGCGCTGTCCGCAGACTGGATCGCCCAGTATGATGTCGGCGCAACTAACATCGCGCTGAGATATTTACCTCCTTCCGCGGCCCATTGGTTTGGAACTGACTCAACTGGCCGCGATATTTTTTCGCGTGTCGTTTTCGGCACCCGTATTTCACTGCAAGTCGGCATCATCGTCGTTGTCGTTTCATCGATCGTCGGAACGATCATCGGGGCCATCGCAGGCTATTACGGTGGTTGGCTCGACAGACTCATCTCCGGCTATGTCTTCAACGTTTTCCTTGCTTTTCCCGGTCTCCTGTTGGCAATCGCGATGGTTGCATTTCTGGGAGCGGGCTTAAATAAACTCATCTTCGCTCTATGCATCATTGGTTGGGTTGGATACGCACGGCTGATTCGCGGGCAAGTTCTCAAGGTACGCGAATACGATTTTGTACAAGCCGCGAGGGCGCTGGGCGCAAGCGACATGCGTATTCTGTTCAGACACATTCTGCCAAACTCGATACAACCCCTCATTGTTCAGGCGAGTCTGGGAATGGCGGGAGCGGTTTTGTCAGAAGCATCTCTTTCGTTCCTTGGACTTGGGGTCCCACCTCCGGCGCCTTCGTGGGGAGTGATGATTGAGGAAGCGCGCGATCTATCAACTCTGCAAGCAGCGCCTCACGCACTGATCTTTCCGGGTGTCGCGATCGCGCTGACGGTGCTTGCCTTCAACTTCATCGGTGACGGCCTACGCGAGTACCTTGATCCACGCCAGCGGGCACGGTAATAGGGGCAGGAGTAGCAAGCAGGCGCAGGTGGTGCTCCTGCTCCTGATTCCTGCTCCTGCCCCTGATTCTGTAATCTTTCACTGGGATTGAGCGTTTCTAGATTGCAGCGAGATTTCTACTTGCTTAGTTCGGCTGCTCAAGCAATACTACGCGCCACGATTGACAGGTCACTTAGCTCAGACCGTTGTAACGGCTGAAGTACGCCGTCCGCGCTACTAAAGCCTCAACATTCAAGCTCGGAGAGGAATCCCTCGACCGACGGAGAACAATCGTTAATGTCCACCGCTCCCGGCCCTAAAACACAGACCAGTCCTCTTCTGGACAGAATCGCCGCCAACAAATCCAACTATTGGGTGGGATTTTTCACTGATCCAGCTGCCGCCGCCTTCCTGCTCCTTTGGGATTTCGTCATCTTAAGAGACAACCTCTTCTTCCTCGCGTCGAGCTACGCAAGTGGTCTCGTCAGTTGGACATTGTTTGAATACTGCTTTCATCGATGGATCTATCATCGAGGCGAGACGCTTGCTCACGCAGGTCACAGGTTGCATCACGAATCGCCCAAGGCGCTCATCGGCATGCCGTGGTTTCTGACCACTGGTTTTCTGCTACTCGTGTGGTTCATCTTCGGCAGCTATCTCGAAGTTCCCTATGTTCTGAGTTTCATCGCCGGACTGACCACCGGTTTCTTCTTCTACGGCGTTTTCCATCACGTTCATCATCACTTTGAGTTTGCCCAACGCTGGAATCGCAAACTCAGAGTGCATCACAAGATTCACCACGCCATTCCGGAAGTTAACTTCGGGGTGACGACTCGAGTCTGGGATTACGTCTTTGGAACCGCGTACGACCGCAGCCGCAAGCTTAACAGGGGCAGGAGCACCACGCAGTCGGCAGGATAAAGATCCTTCCTACAAACTGCCCCTTCCTCCTGCTCCTGCCTGCTGCACTGCTCCTGTTCCCATTACCTGCTTGCTCCTCGATCGATATTGTTGCTATCGTCCTTTCAATGGCGCTTAGAGTAGCGGAAAGTATTCTCGACCTTATTGGTCAAACTCCCCTTCTTCATCTATCACGATTCATTCCCCAGGATTACGCCGACGTCTACGCAAAACTCGAGTGGTTTAACCCTGGCGGCTCAGTAAAGGACCGCGCGGCGCTGGGAATGATTCTCGACGCCGAAGAGCGCGGACTATTGAAGCCTGGCTCAACCATCATCGAGCCGACTGCCGGTAACACTGGAATCGGACTGGCTCTTGTCGGAATAGCTCGTGGTTATCGTGTTATCCTCTGCGTCCCGCAAGGGTTTGCCGAAGAGAAGATGAAGCTGATAGAAGCGCTCGGCGGTGAAATTGAATATGTGTCACACGAAGAAGGAATGAAAGGCGCGATTCAACGCTGTAAAGAATTATCGGCGAAATCGGACCAGTGCTTCATTCCGCAGCAGTTTGAGAATCAGGCTAACCCGTGTTTTCATGAGTTGACGACAGCCGCTGAGATCATCGAACAGATGGACGGTCGCATCGACGCTGTCGTTATCGGAGCCGGCACTTCGGGGACGTTCTGCGGTGTAGCTCGCGCGGCGAGGAAGCTTAAGAGCGACGTCCTGTGCGTGCTGGTTGAGCCCGAAGGTTCTATCTACGGCGGCAAACCTGCGGGCCCTAAGAAGATTGAAGGAATCGGGCAGGTCGACTTCATTCCAGGCATTTATGATCCATCATTGGCCGATGAAGTAATGATGGTCTCGGACGACGACGTTTTCGAAGCTATTAAGTCGATCGCCAAAACTGAAGGCCTTCTAATCGGTTGGTCGTCGGGCGCAGCGGCAGTTGCGGCGCGCACAGTAGCTGAACGACTCGGATCCGGTCGACGCGTCGTCACGGTTTTCCCAGATGGCGGCGAACGGTATCGCAGTCAGGGGATCTTTGAGCTTTGAGTTTTGGTCTTTGGTCTTTCGATTTAGGTGTAAAGGATATTCTGATGGATTCAGCTGCTAAGACCCAAGACCAAAGACCAACGATTACGATTCACTATTCACCATTCACTATTTACTAATATGGGCTTTGCAACTATCGCTATTCACACCGGCTCGGAACCCGACGAGGCAACAGGCTCCGTGACTGTTCCGATTTATCAAACTTCCACTTACGCACAGGACGCGCTCGGTAAAAATAAAGGATACGAATACGCGCGAACTCAGAATCCGACGCGATCCGCGGTCGAACGAAATGTCGCGGCACTCGAAGGCGCACGTTTTGGTTTCGCTTTCGCTTCAGGGATGGCGGCAATCGACGCAACGCTGCGCCTGGTAAAGGCCGGTGAACACGTCGTCGTTTCCGACAACACTTACGGCGGCACCGCGCGTCTGTTCACCCGCATACTCGCGAACTACAACGTCGAGTTTGATTTTGTCGATACGTCTGATGTGCTCAACGTTGAAGCTGCGATCAAGCCGAACACCAAGATGGTGTTTCTGGAAACACCAACGAATCCGGTAATGATCGTCACCGACCTGCGCGAGGTTAGCGAAGTCGCGCATCGCGCCGGCGCTCGCGTGGTTTGCGACAACACGTTCATGTCGCCTTACCTTCAACGGCCGCTCGAGTTCGGAGTAGACATAGTCGTGCATTCAACAACGAAGTATCTCAACGGCCATTCAGACGGTGTCGGCGGCATGGTTGTTTTGAATGATGAAGAAGACGCGGCATGGATCGGCTTTGTCCAAAATAGCGCCGGAGCGATTCTGTCGCCGTTTGATTCATGGCTCGTGATGCGCGGCACGAAGACACTCGCATTGCGCATGGAACAACATGACAAGTCGGGTCGCGCCGTGGCCGCGTTCCTCGAGGAGCACCCGAAGGTTAAGAAAGTTTATTACCCAGGTTCCGCATCGCATCCGCAGCACGCTCTCGCGCGTCGTCAACAACGTGGCTTCGGTGGCATGGTTGCTTTTGAAGTCGGTTCGCTCGCGGCAGCAAAGAAGGTGTTGGAATCAGTCAAACTCTGTACGCTCGCGGAGAGCCTCGGCGGGGTCGAGACTCTAATCTCGCATCCCGCAACGATGACACACGCTTCAGTCGACGAAGAAAAGCGCGACCGACTGGGAATTACTGACGGTCTTGTTCGGATTTCTGTTGGTATTGAAGACACTGACGATATCATTGCCGATCTCGATCAGGCTCTGGAGAAGATCTAGTTTTTCGAAAGTTTTTTAGTGGACTAATTTGTAGGGGCGTCCCTCCGTGGGCGCCCCATCTTCCTACGTTCGCCGATCGGAATGGGGCGCCCACGGAGGGACGCCCCTACAAATTAGTCCGTTACCGAAAAATTTTCACGAGTGACAGTCAAACCGTAGAAGGGTTACAATTAGCCGTTCTCAGCCTTTAGACTCCCTTCGCTCTCCTTATGATCATAGAGTTATACGCCAAATCAGATGTTGGCCGTGTTCGACGTGGAAACGAAGACAACTTTCTCGTTCTAGATCTGTCGACTGAACAGACCTGGACAGGATCGGACAACACCACGCCTCCCGAACGACTTACAAAGTTCAATCTTGGTGAAAAGGGCCTTGTACTCGTCGTGTCAGATGGCATGGGCGGAGCTTTGGCCGGTGATGTGGCCAGCAGGATGGCAGTTGATTCAGTGCGCGAAATGCTCACGGGGAGCGATGTGGACGAAAGCTGCCAATCTGATCTCGATTTGGTTGAGTGTCTGAAGAACGCTACGGTCTACGCAAACCTCGCGATTCACATGCGGAGTCAGGAAGACTCGCGTTGCGCGGGTATGGGCGCGACATTCACCGGTGCCGCGGTTAAAGGAAACACGCTCGATCTCGTGCAGGTAGGCGACAGTCGTGGGTACGTCATTCGAAAAGGCCAGATTCGTCTTGCGACCAAAGACCAATCGCTGGTTCAACAGCTCGTCGACGTCGGACAGATCAGTGAATCAGAAGCGGAGACACACATGTTCCGCAACGTGATTCTCCAGGCACTCGGTGCCCAGAGCGAGATCACCCCGGTCACGGGTAAGATTCGAATCAAACAAGGCGACTTAGTGTTGTTGTGCAGCGATGGCCTTTCAGGAAAGCTACGGGCGGAAGATATTCAACGGATCGTTACAGGAAATAATGGTGATTTAGCAAAGGCCTGCGATGCACTCGTTCAGGAAGCGAATGACCGCGGAGGTGAAGACAACATCACCGTCGTACTCGCGCGCTTTCTCGGTGACGACCTGGAAGCACCTAGTACTGAAAAGATCACAATCGAGCTCCCACCGCTTGATGAAGACAAAACTCTCGACGACGGCTATGAAGCCGACACCGAACCTCACTAACTCTGGTTATCCGGTAGAGCCTTCTGCCGCCAGTCACGATCTCCGGTGACCCGTCGCACATAGATCGAAGCGCCTTCTACACTCTCCACACAAACTCGTTCACCGGCTTCAAGTGGGTCTTCGCCCGGCGCAGGATACGCAGTCCAGGTGGATCCAAACACTTTTACGGCGCCTTCGTTCAGTGCGCCTTTACTCGACGACACCACTGTTCCGATCTTTCCGGGCAAGGCATCTACGCCAGTTCGTAACGATTGGCCCGTGCGTTCTTTTGAAAAGTAGTTGACGAAGATAGTGCGCGAAGAGACCGTCAGTCCGATGGAAACAGCGGCGAAAATCAAAAACTGAATCGCCAGGCTATCGATTCCGACTAATCCCACAAGTGCGGCTGCCAGAGCGCCGATGCCGAACCAGAGGAGCACGAAACCAGACGTGAAGACTTCTGCAACGATAAGGATCGCGCCGAGGATAGCCCAGAAGATCCAAAGCCATTCGCTCATGATGTTGAACTCTTTGGAGTGCGCCGACCTGTCGGCGCTTTCCCGTACAGTGCCGACTAGCCACGGCGGAACAAAGCGCCGACAAGTCGGCGCACTCCAAAGAGTTTTACCCCTTAAACAGATTCTTCAAAACAAACCAAATATTTGCCGGTCGCTCCGCAAGACGACGCATGAAGTAAGGATACCAGTGTTTCCCGTAAGGAACATAGACTCTCATGTTGTAGCCATCATGGGCCAACTGACGCTGCAAATCGCGGCGAATGCCATAGAGCATTTGGAACTCGAATTTGTCCTTGCCGATTCCTTCGCGCGAGGCGAAATCGACCGTCGCATCGATCATCTTTGGATCGTGCGTCGCCACTCCGTGATAGATGCCGCTGGAGAGAAGAAGCTTCATGACACGAACGTAGTTGTCATCTACGTCCTTCTTATCAGGAAACGCTACCTCAGGCGGTTCGTTGTACGCGCCTTTGCAAATCCGAATTCGAGCCGGCAGCTTGATCAACTCTTCCGCATCAGCCAACGTTCGTCGCAAATACGACTGCAGCACGATGCCTACGTCGTTGAGTCCAAACTCCGCTCGCAGTCTCTTGAAGATATCAATCGTTACCTGCGTTACGGGGGAGTCTTCCATATCAACACGCACAAAGTTCCCTCGACGATGGGCGTCTTCCACTATCCGGCGCGCATTCTGGTACGCGAGCTCAGGATCTAACCCGAGTCCGAACTGCGTTAGTTTGATGGAGACGTTTGAATCGATTCCCGTTTCGTCAATCCGTGCGAGAATTCGCAGATACTCCGCAACTTCCTGGTCCGCCTCGCTTGGGCTTCCCACGGATTCATTCAAATGATCGAACGAGGCGCTACAGCCTTCGTGATTTATCGCACGGATGTACTGAACAACATCATCGATGTTTTCGCCGGCAACAAAACGGGTGGTGAGCTTCCTGAAGGGTCCAAAACCCGTTGCGAAGTCCTTAAGCCCTTCCTTGCGTGACAAATAGAGCAGCGCGCTTCTGGTTATCATCTGACTCGATAATGACTGTGGTATTCTTGGCCCTATGCGTTAGCTTGTCGGACACCGGAACGTGGGGACGGATTCGTGCGACTGAAGCTCATAATCGGCGCTTCCTTGCTCGCAGCAGTTTTGGGAGCGGGGTCTTGTGTCGCTTTACTACTTGCCTTCTTCTCCCAGGCCAAGTTGGTTTCATCTCCCAGTCTGCTTGTGCTTTCAACTTTTCTCCTGCCGCTAGCGACAATCGTTTTTGCTTCAATATTTGTCTATCGCCACACCTCACGCCGGAGGAAACTACAGGCATTCATGACGGTGGTTCTCTCCACAATTCTGACGATAACTCTTTTTGTGGCTGCATCGATCATCACTTCGAAGACTGCTAGAGAGGCGCAACCACCTTCGTCGCCAATTGCGGTTACGCCGCGGTAACGCGGTTTAAGCCAATCTGCTCCTGCACCGGTCGCAAAGCATCAATTACAAATCGTATGTGTTCGTCGAGATCGATTTCTAATTCGGTGACGCCCTGCCTTATATCGTCGCGATTCACTGTCCGCGCAAATGCTTTATCTTTCAGTTTCTTTTTGACGGAAGAAACTTCGAGGTCATCCAAACTCTTCGACGGACGAACGAGCGCGCAGGCCACTAAAAAGCCACAGAGCTCGTCTGTGGCAAACAATGCTCTGGCCATGTCAGTGTCACGCGGCACGCCGGTGTAGGTCGCGTGGCCCATGATTGCGCGAATGATTCGATCCGAATAGCCGCGGCCACATAGGATGTTCGCACCAGTAAACGGATGCTGATCGGCCGTCGGAAACATTTCGTAATCGAAATCGTGAAGCAGTCCAACGAGGCCCCATTCATCTTCATCAGCATCAGCGGCACCATAACGTTTGGCACACGCGCGCATCGCAGTTTCGACTGCGATAGCGTGCTTACGCAGGCTATCGCCCTTCGTGTACTCACACAACAATTCCCACGCTTCTGCTCTATCTGGCATAAAGCTTTCCGACTATTCAATGAAGTTTCAGGAAATGCGCTCAAAAACTAGCATGGGAAAAGTGAGGCGGCAAGCGAGGACATTGTAGATTGAAGATTGTTGATTGCTGATTGTAGATTGAAGCGGATCTATCAAGACACCCGCCGCTGAAGCGGGTGGTGTCTCAGTGTTACCGCGCTGTTCTTTTCGCGCGACTTGAAGCAAGGTAGCCGGGGCGCGCGCGGATCACGACGTCCTTTCTACTAGTAGTTACTTTGATCTTCCGATACTGGTCATCTCGGTCTTTGTTCAAGGGGTAATAGCCTAGTAGATATTGCGTCCGTAACTCCGCAGCGATCTTCGCGAAAGCATCTGGCAATGACGTTAAAGCGTCCGCCCGCAAAAGTTTTCCGCCTGACTTGTCAGCAAGGTTCTTGAGATATTCATCAGCCGTCCGATACGCGAGATCGAGCATCGCGCTGATTGAATCGTCTGGTCCTCTTCGATCACGCGATGGATCACGCGAGGAACCAGGACCAGGAGAGGGCCGCCGGTTCAATATGTCATCGGGATTGCGTTCCGGGCCGGGAATTTGAGTTGGGTCGGGCCGGTCATCAGGGACTCGCCTGGTGTCGCGCCTGCGTTCTTCTTCGCGCCGACGTCGCAGAATCTCTTCTGCGGAGGGAAGACCTAATGGACCAGTCTTGTTTCGTGAAGTTGTTGTCGGTGGTTCATCCCCGCCGGGAAAAGTGGGCGGCGTAGTTCCGGGCGCTGGTTGCCGTCGAATGACGTCACTGGTCGGCAGTTGAGGACCGCTCGCTTGCTCTCGTGCGATCTGTTCTGTGATCGCGCGTGTGTCGTAACGAATCGGATAAATCAAAACACCTTCCTCGTCCAGTCGACGCAAGGTGGCTTCGTACGTTGCATTGTCACTGTGCCAGTCAACGCCGTCTGTGAAAAGTACGATGGCCTTTCGTCCGGTTATGGGCCGAACAGCATTCAAAGCCACTTCGACAGCGTCGTAGAGTTTGGTTCCCTCACCTGACTTCGTTTTGTTGATGGCTGCCCGT
>Ga0068862_100003003_pt1 | contig 14717 bp, 7 predicted proteins | sample KBSSwiS52_FD_66598 | JGI IMG/M metagenome (GOLD analysis project Ga0068862, IMG submission 66598) | Switchgrass rhizosphere microbial communities from Kellogg Biological Station, Michigan, USA - KBS Switchgrass S5-2 | ecosystem: Host-associated > Plants > Roots > Rhizosphere > Soil ... | reverse complement strand
GGGATAGGTTATATGGCTGAACTTATAGGGGCGGCAGCACTCGTAATGGAAAATTTTGAAAAAGAATCCTATAAAAGCCATGCAGCAACATTTGAAAAGACATTGTCATAATAATCGAGATATGAATAAGATCCAGCTCTCAAAAGGCAGCTTTATAATTCTTTTGCAGTTAAATAACTTAAGGAATTTTAGAGCAGTATTTACCTTAACAACAAATTTTAGTTCCCGCTTTAAAATTCAATAACCATAATTCTTTTACTCATTTTTTAAACAATAATCACAATTCTTTACTCATTTTTTAAACAATAGCTTATGAAACGATTTTTATGTTTTTGGTGGCTGGCAGCTCTCAGCCTGACCTGTTTTGCACAGGAACAAAAAACCATAACCGGCACAATACGCGACGAGGCAACCGGCAATTCAATACCCGCAGTGACAGTGGCAGTTAAAGGAACAAAAGTAGCAGTTGGCACAGACGCGACCGGCACTTTTCGGATTCGCACCAATAACGCCAACCCTACATTGGTGTTTACTTCTGTGGGGTATGAGCCGAAAGAAGTTGCATATAGTGGTACCGATGCCATTACAGTTTCACTTAAATCCAAAAATTCGGCATTAACTGAAGTGGTAGTAACTGCATTTGGACAGAGACAGGCTACCAGTAAGCTGCCTTATGCTTCTCAACAAATTAGCTCAGCAGAATTAGCCAAGGCCCCATCTCCCAACGTATTAAATTCTTTGCAGGGAAAACTGTCCGGGGTACGGATTGACCAGGGTACAGGAGGCGCAGGATCCAGTTCACGTATACGGATACGTGGAAACACTTCTTTGAGTGGCAACCAATCGCCGCTTTTTGTAATAGACGGTGTTTTAATAAAACCGGAAGTGACAGGCCCTGAAACATGGTCCGATAACAATAATGTTGATTTCGGAAATATTTTGAAAAATATAAATGAAGATGATATTGAATCCGTCTCTGTGTTAAAAGGCTCCGCCGCAAGCGCATTGTATGGATCCGGCGCTCAAAATGGAGTGATATTGATAACCACCAAAAAAGGCAGGGCCGGCAGTGGATTAGGGGTAAGTCTTAATGTAACCCAAATGTGGGATAAAGCTTATAAAGGGCCTGACTTGCAATATGAATATGGAGGCGGCATCGCTCCTTTTCAAAAAGATGCAGATGGAAATAATATCTTAGACCCCGATTGGAGCCCATATTATGATTTCGGGCCTAAATATGAGGGACAAATGATAAAAGACCTGGATGGACGCATACGGCCATGGGCTCCTTATAAGGTTATAGATTATTTTAAAACGGGTAGCCAGACAGATTATAACGTTTCAATGCAAGGTGGAACAGAAAGAAGCTCTTTCAGGGCCTCTTATTCAAAGAACCTTACTGATGGTATTATTCCTAATGGGGCCAGGTTCGATCGAAATAACTTCTTCATAAGAGGGACACAGAAAATCGGAAAAATATTTGATATTGATGCTACTATAACCTACACACAAACGAAGAATAAGAATCCTATCCGGCAGGTAAGTAATTACAATCCTATATTCAGGTTTAATTATTACAGGGCCAGTAGCATTGACTGGAATTACTGGATAAATAATTTTACTAATAAGGCAAATGGAGGCCGGATCTCAGGTGCGGCAGATGATCCCTATAACCTTGGTTTATTTTTATGGAGCACTTATAATAATAACCAATCCAGTGATGAAGATAACTTAAGAGCTAATGTTGACCTGACCACTCATATTACTCCCTGGCTAACCCTGCTTACCCGTGGTAATTTATCGAATTACAATACAAAAATTGAAAAGAAGTTTTTGGGTGATGGAGCCAATTATACAAATGGCTATTACGGCTTGTATATCAATGATCGCAAAAGCTATCGTTTCCAGGGATTATTAACCGCCAGCAAACAAATCTCTTCCGATTTCCAGGGAAGCATCACTGTGGGCGCAGAAACAAACAAAGACCAGAGAAATGACATAATCGATATGCAAACTAATGGTGGTTTGAATCCAACTAATCCTTTTTATTTTAATTTAAATAATGGTATTAACCCTCCTTCTTTCATAGCAGGTCACCCGATTTATAATCCATCCAAACTCACAGATGCTATTTACACTTATGGGGATATTACCTGGCGGGATATGCTTACGGTAACTTATAGCGTTCGAAATGACTATAATTCAACCCTTATAGTTGCTAATGGAACAGGCGACTATTCTTTTGTTTACCCTTCCGTGGGTGCCTCTTTTATTTTTAGTAATTTATTAAAAGATAAGCCAGGGTTTAACTTTCTTAGTTTTGGGCAGCTGCGTGCATCTTACGGTGTAACGGGTAAAGATTATGATCCATGGAAATTGAACCAGGTGGGAAATTATGCTATCGGAGGTACTGACGAGGTAGTGAACAATGGAGCTGGCGTTACTACAGTACCTCATATTGGATTTACCAGTGCTACATTGCCCAATAAAAGCCTGAAAAATGAAAAAACTAAAGAATACGAGTTTGGTACTAATCTTCGTTTTTTTGATAACAGATTAGGTATTGATTTCACTTATTATAATAAAAATACTTACAACCAGATACTGGAATTACCGGTTTCTCCTGAGATCGGTGCAAATACGGCATTATTTAATGTGGGCCAAATAAGGAACCAGGGCATTGAAATTTTGTTGAATGCTGTTCCTGTGCGTACCAAAAATTTCAGCTGGAATTTTAATGTCAATTTTACCAGGAATCATAATACAGTTGTTTCCCTGGCCGATGGAGTTACTTCCAGGGATTTGTTGGATGCATTTGGAAATGACGTAAGGGCCCTGGCGGAACCTGATAAAGAATATGGCGCAGTATATTCAAAATATTCATTTGCCTACTACCAGGCGCGTGACGCCAATGGAAATCCAATAGATAATCCCAGCAATGGTAAGAGAGTTTTAGGCAGCCCACCAAATGGCTCGGATGGATATACGTTCCTGCGTGCAGGTGATTACGCCGCCGGTCTGAGTCAGGATCACTACCTGGGAACAATTATGGAGAAATTTTTAGCCGGTACCTATCAGACTTTCAGGTACAAAGACTTCTCTCTCAATGTACAGGTAGATGCGAAAGTCGGTGGACTGATGGCTTCCGGAACTCATCAATATGGATCTTCAAACGGCGCCTTTTCTTTTACTCTGCCCGGACGGGATAAAGACCATGGCGGTATAGAATATACCGATGGAAATGGGGTAAAGCAGGAAGACGGCATTATACCTGATGGAGTTTTTGCTGATGGTATCACAAGCGCTAACGGAACTGACCTCGGAGGTATGTCTTATAAAGACGCTTATGACCAGGGATTGATAGCACCGAAACCTGCCTGGCAGTATTATGAAGACCTTACCCAATGGTCATCAGGTATCAGGGAGTTTTCAGTATTTGAGAATTCCTGGGTGGCACTTAGGGAGGTATCTTTTGGATATAATTTACCCAAATCAGTTTCTTCAAAATTGAAAATTAATAACTTAAGAGTTACGCTAATTGGAAGAAATCTTACTTATCTCTGGAAAAATGCCAAGGGTGGTATTAATCCCGAAGGGTTGAGCAGCAATGGCCCCGCGGCTTTTGCAGAATATGGCGGTGTACCGTACGTAAGAAACATTGGCTTTTCAATAAATGCTGATTTTTAATTCAATAAAAACTTTCATATGTTTAAAAATATAATTATTGTATATATCGGTTGCTTCCTGCTATGGGGATGTGAAAAATCTTCATTTGTAAATGCTAACATAGATCCCACGGTCGCTTATTCCGTAAATCCTGAGAGCCAGTTCCTAAATGGGTCGAAACACATTTTTTCAAATGATTTTGAGGCTTATTATGAAACTTACCGGGATATCATGCCATGGTTGCAACTGACTACACCCAGTGCAGGAAATTCTAAAAATTTTACTGCAAGTTCAAATCCCTTTGGAAGATATGACAATCTCTATGGAAGGGGTGGAGGTTCTGAATTGTATGATGTAAATGTTGCCATTTCAAAACTTGAATCACCTAAAAAAGAAACTTACCAGCAATTGGGTGCTATTGCAAGAATACTTCTTGATTATGAAGCTTTCTATGTATCTGATATTTATGGTAGTATCGCTTATACGGAAGCATTTAAAGGGCGTTATACACTTGAATTTACAGTTCCATTTGACAGCCAACAGGATGTATTTAATGCTATTGATGCAGATTTAAAAAGTGCAATACAGGGTATTAAAACCGCCCCGGCTGGCCAGTTTGCCCTGGGCAACTATGACCAGTTTTATTTTGGTGATGCCAGCAAATGGATAAAAGCGGCCAATGGACTGCGTTTACGAATAGCTATGCGAATGATGAAAGTAGATAACGCCAAAGCCTCTTCAATAATACAGGAAGTACTGTCATCCCCGGCAGACGAATTAATGAGTGATAACACTGATAGCTGGACACTTAAAGCGCCTCCTTCCCTTACGTCGGGGGGTAACTTTAATCCTGATGGATTACGGGCACCAAAGGCGATCGCCGATTTTATGGTAAATAATAACGATCCCAGGATTCGAATCTATTTTACTAAAAATTCCTACAGCCTGGAGAATTTCAACCTGGCGAAAGCACAGGGTAAACTGAATGCTAACGCGGTATTTGTTGACCAGCGATACATAGGAAGTTTTGCAAGCCCTGACGCTTCGGATGACGCTGCTATTGAAGCACAATATTATACAACCAAACAAATCACCAAGGGTGCAGGAACTCTTAACCTTGATACCTTAAGCAACATAAATCCCAGAATATACCAGGTAGCGTTTAACGGAGGTACGGGTACTCAGTATATCCCATTAATAACTTATGCAGATTACTGCCTAATGCGTGCAGAACTTGGTTTTAATGGTATTAATAGTGATGACCCTGAACCCTGGTACACCAAGGGAGTGATAGCGTCTATTGAATACTATGGTAAGATGGCGCAGGATGGAATGTTTCTTGATTATTATCTTGAAACCGGGGCAGGCCTGCAGGTTGCAGCGCCTACACAAACCGAAATTGACAATTATCTTGAAAACCCCGCTGTAAAATTTGATCTTGCAATAGGCCTTGACCAGATAATTTCACAATCATTCATTAACTTTTTCAAAGAGCCCAATGAAGCATGGGCATTAGTAAAAAGAACCGGCAAGCCCGATAATACCTCTACATTGCAAATGGAGAAATTGTTGTACAATGGCAGTGAATTACAAATTCCAAGGCGTGCACCCCGTAATTTACCACCCACATCGGATATTAATTTTGAGAACATAAATGCGGCATTTACCGAAATGCAATCCAATCCGGATTACGGCTCAGGCCCCGCAGATATTTCCGGCAGGGTGTGGTGGGATAAAAAATGATTTTGTTAAACCTCATTTCACAATACTCCGGCTCTTTACCGGAGTATTGTAATTTTGAAGATACATGAACAAAAAAATTATTTTATTTTTTTTGATGATCGTGCCTTGCATGAATGTCTTTTCACAGGCATTCTTTACAGCAGAAAAAAAAACATTTAATAAAGATTCTGTCACCTCATTTTCTCTACAGCTCCCCGACGGAACTGGCACACATTTACCTTTACTTTCAAAAGACTTACTGGTAATCGCATTTCTTTCACCTGATTGCCCAATATGCAAAAATTATTCGGTAAAGCTCCGGCAGCTTAAAAACAAATATATAACCCGGGCCGATTTTATTGGAATTATTCCCGGGAGTTTTGATGCTAAAGACGTCATAGAATTTCAAAAAAAATACCTGCCCTCCTGGAAATTATTCAGGGACCAATCATTGCATCTCACCCGTTATCTTGATGGTACTACAACACCGGAAGTTTTAGTCATCAATATTAAAAGTGGCACGCTGATTTACAAAGGAGCGATAGACGATTGGGTCGTATCATTAGGGAAAACACGAAATCATATTTCCAATTTTTACCTCGATATTGCTTTAAATAACTTTTTAAACAATAAGCCTGCTATCCCCTTCACCCAACCGGTTGGATGCTTAATTAATGATTTTTAAAAAAATGCGCATTTTTTTTATCCTGCTTTTCTTAAGTACAGCACCACCGGCGCATGCTCAGCCTGTTACTTTCAACCGGGATATCGGGGCTATTATTGAATTAAAATGTTCCAACTGTCATAAACCCGGCGAGTCGGCACCTTTTAATTTGTTGACCTATGAAGACGTTGCCAAAAGAGCAACTTTTATAGCAAAAGTTGTAAACAGCAAATATATGCCACCCTGGAAGGCAGACGATCATTACATGGCTTTTGCAAATAACCGTTCCTTATCTGATGAACAAATAAAAAAAATAAATGAATGGGTAAAAAACGGTGCGCCCAAAGGAGATGTGCCGGATTTTAAAATAAAGGCATTGGAAAATACTTCCTTTAAAAGAAATCCCGATCTTACCCTAAAAGTGAAAAACGGGTATGAAGTACCCGGCGATAATAAAGAAAGATTTATAGTTTTTAAAATTCCTTTTGAACAGGCAATGGAATATAATGTGGAAGCGGTGGAATTTTTTAGCGATAATAAAAAGATCATACATCATGCAAATTACGCCGTGCATGCAGTGCCCGACAGCACCATTGATATTTACAAAACGGCAGATATCATAAATCTCACTGATGATGACAGGACGAAATATTCCCAATATCTTCCTTATAAAAAAACGATCACCTATTATGGAGGCTGGATACCCGGTACATCGTATGAAGAGTATCCTGAAAATTTTGGATGGATAATGCCAAAGCGGGGCGTGATATTACTAACCATTCATTATTCTCCCCTGGCAAAAACGGCGATGAGCATTTCAGGTATCAATTTATTTTTCACGAAGGTTCCTGTTAAAAGGAAAATAAAAGTTATTAGCCTCGGCAGTGGCGGTATTGGTGAGAAAGATATTGTTCCCGAATTTCATTATATCCCGGCAAACAAAATAAGCAATTACAAATTGGAAATTCTAAATCCGAAAGAAAATGAGTCAGTATTTTATGTGTGGCCGCACATGCACCTCATTGGAAAATCTTTTAAAGCCTATGCAGTTTTTGGGCCAAATAATGATACCATTCCTCTTGTAAGTGTCCCGGAATGGGATTTCAGATGGCAGGAAATTTACAGGTTTAAAAAACCTGTCCTTATACCCATGGGCTCACGGTTGGTTATTGAAGCATCCTACGACAATACTTCCAATAATCCTTTTAATCCAAATGATCCGCCTAAAATTGTAACCTCAGAAGGTGATATGAAAAGTGACCAGGAAATGATGACATTATTAATGCTTTATGTGCCTTATGAAGATGGTGATGAAAATATTTCACTTGAATAAGCTTAAAAAAATAATAAGTGCAATGCTTTGGATCATCCCGGCGCAGGCAATTAATGCTCAGCAAACATTATTCACATTAATGCCTGCGCAAAAAACCGGGGTTGATTTTACCAATATTATTCCAGAAAACAACTCGTTGCACATCATGAATTATGAATACCTCTATAATGGGCATGGCATAGGTATTGGCGATTTCAATAACGATGGTTTTGAAGATATTTTTATTTCAGGCAATACTGTGCCCGATAAACTCCTTTTGAATAAAGGCATATCGGGCGATGGAATGGGAGGTTTTAATTTTGAAGATGTCACAAAAAAGGCTGGTGTTGCCGGTAATGGTACCTGGAGCACGGGTGTGGTCGTTGCTGATGTAAATGGTGACGGGCTTATGGATATATATGTTTGTCATTCCGGTAAATATGCTGATCCCAAAAAATTATCCAACGAATTATTTCTTAACCAGGGTATACAAAATGGCACCCCGCTTTTTAAAGAATCCGCAATGCAATGCGGATTGGATGCACCCGGAACTCAGTCAACAATGGCAGCTTTTTTTGATTATGATCGTGATGGCGACCTGGATATGTTTTTGGTAAACCATGCATTACATAGTTATGATCCCTTCGAAAATACCACTAAGATGCGCGGAGAACCCAGTTTGCAATTTGGGAACCGTCTTTTTAAAAATATGCTGGCAGAAAGCGGGAAGCTTACTTTTATAGATGTCACGTCAACTTCGGGCATAATTAATAATGCCCTCAACTATGGACTCAGTGTAAATATCAGTGATCTTAACCAGGACGGCTGGCCGGATATTTATACTTCAAGTGATTATACAGAAAAAGATTGCTATTATATCAATAATAAAGATGGCACTTTTACTGAAAGCCTGCAAAAAAGCTTCACGCAAATTTCTAAATATTCAATGGGGGCTGATATAGCTGACTGCAATAATGATGGCCTTCCTGATGTAATTACCCTGGATATGTTGCCCCAGGATAATCATCGTCAAAAATTATTAAAGGGCCCGGATGAATACGATAAATACCATTTGATTGCAGATAGTGGTTTCTATTACCAGCAAATGCGAAACATGCTTCATTTAAATGAAGGGCTTGATGAAAATGGTAATGCAAGATTCAGCGAAATGGCACAATTCGCGGGAGTTTCAAATACCGATTGGAGCTGGAGCGCTCTTTGGGCAGATCTTGATAATGATGGATGGAAAGACCTCTTTATTACAAATGGCTATCTACGCGATTTTACCGACATGGATTTTTTAAAATATACCGTTGCCGATTATGAATTAGCGAAGGTATCAAAAGGAAAGCTGGATTTTAAGACTTATGAACTGGTAAAAAAAATGCCTTCCAATAAATTATCTAATTACGCTTTTCAAAACCTGCATCATTTACAATTTAAAAATGTTACGAATGAATGGGGATTGAATTTACCAACAGTTTCCAATGCAGCGGCTTATGCAGATTTTGATAATGATGGCGACCTGGACCTGGTTGTAGGTAACAATAATGAACCGGTTAATATTTATCGTAACAATTCACAGGAATTGCACCGCTCTTTTACTACTATACAATTAAAGGGCAGCAATTACAATACGCAGGGGGTTGGCGCGAAAGTATACGTTTTCGTTAACGGGATAAAGCAGTTTGCCGAAAACTATTCAGTTCGCGGATACCAGAGTACTGTTACTAATAAACTACATTTCGGCCTGGATACTGCATCTGCTATTGACTCCCTGGAAATTGTGTGGCCCCGCGGGGGAATAACCTGGAAATATAATTTGCCGGTCAATTCTTTATTAAAATTTGAAGAAACAGGCGTTGCAGGAGAAAAACAAAATGGTTATAAAAGCCCTTTACATTACTTCAAAAATATAACGGCTAACAGCGGCATTGATTTTACACATAAGGAAAATGATTTTATCGATTTTAAATCGGAAGTTTTATTACCGTGGGAACTATCCCGTTACGGGCCTGCATTGGCAAAAGGAGACATTAATAACGATGGATTGGATGATTTTTTTGCTGGGGGCGCTATTGGACAGCCCGGCGCCATTTACCAGCAACAGGCGGATGGAAAATTTATTAATATAAAACAGGATGATATTGAAAAAGATTCAGCGAGTGAGGATGTGAATGCAGTTTTTTTTGACGCAAACCAGGATGGCCACCAGGATTTGTATGTCGTAAGCGGGGGCGATGAATATGACGATGGATCGCCTGAATACCAGGACAGGCTTTACATAAACGATGGAAAAGGGAATTTTATTAAAGCTCCCAATGCATTGCCATCCATGCTTTCAAGCAAGCTGGCCATTGCAGTTGCAGATTATGACGGGGATGGAGACACCGATATTTTTATTGGCGGTAAAGCCATTCCCGGTTCTTTTCCCTTACCAGCGAGGAGCTATTTATTAAGGAATGATAGTAAAAATGGAACTATAAAATTTACCGATGTTACCGCTGAAGCGGTCCCGGGTTTATTAAATCCCGGAATGGTAAGTGCTGCTGCCTGGATGATAAATAAAAACGGGGAGCCCGCGCTTATGATTGCGGGTGATTTTATGCCGGTCCGTTATTTTAAGAACAATAATGGAAAATTTACCGAACAAACCGGTAACGGGTTTAAAAACACGGAAGGATTCTGGTCTTCTTTAATGGTTTATGACGTTAATGGTGATGGTAATACAGATATCGTTGCTGGCAACTGCGGCGATAATTTGCAATATAAGGCTTCTTTACAAAAGCCTGTAGCCCTTTACTATGGCGACTTTGATGGCAACGGCAATATAGATCCAATAATGACTTATTATAATGGTGACAAAAGTTATCCTATTGCTTCGCGGGATGAAGTACAGGACCAAATGCCCGGCCTGAAGAAAAAATTTGTATATTATAAAGACTATGCAGATGCCCAAATACAAAATATTTTAACTCCCGGACAATTGTCCCAGGCAAAAGTTTTAAAAGCGACGATTCTGCAATCAGTTGTATTTATCAATGATGGCCAAAATAATTTTACTATGAAATTGTTGCCTGCTGAAGCCCAGTTTTCAAGAGTAAGCAGCATTTTGAATATGACTGATACCAATAATAAAAAACAATTATTACTGGCAGGTAACTTTTATCCATATCGTGCTCAATTCGGTCATTGCGATGCCTCAATGGGATTAATTGTAGATTTTGATAAAACTAATATAATAACAGAAAGGCCCTACCAGAGTGGTTTATATTTGAACGGCGATGTGAGAAATGTTGAAATACTGCAAAGCATTCATCATAAAAAATTATTATTGGTAGCAGCAAACAATCAGCGACTACAATTGTATGAAATTCCATAAAAAAAGCATTTTAGTCTTATTGTACTGTGGTATCGGTATCAATGCTAAAGCGCAGAAAGCTAATGATGCAAAATACCTGCACCAGGGTGAAAGCGCCCTCACTGCAGTATTAGTGCATGATGTGTTTTCTCCCCCTGTAGCAAGCAGGATTTACTTATACAGTCATATGGCGGCATACGAAGCAGTTATACATGCACCCAACCAGGAGGCATATGTTTCTTTATCAAAAAGCATAAAAAGTTTTCCATTGATTCAATCACCTGGAAAGCCCATCAATATCGAGTTAGCGAGTATTGCAGCATTTTATTATACTGCAGATAAATTCATTTTTTCAGAAAAAATGTTGCGGGATTCTTTTGCAATTGTTTTAAAAAATTTTCAAAAAATTTCAAAACAAAATCCCGGGCTGTATCAATCATCATTACAATATGGAAGGCATGTTGCAGATAGCATTATTGCGTGGAGCAGCACCGATAATTATAATATAACAAGGAAAATAAAAAGATATTCCTTTTCTAATCAGCCCGGTAAATGGTTGCCTACCCCTCCCGCATACCTGGCCGCCGTTGAGCCATATTGGTATAAAATGCGTACCGTCGCAACAGATAGTTCGTCGCAATTTGCCCCCCCACCCCAGGAATTTAGTGTTGAAAAAAATTCAGGATTTTATCGCGCTGCTTATGAAGTTTATGAAACCGGAAATACCTTGGATGCTGAGCGCCGAGCTATTGCAAACTTCTGGGACTGTAATCCTTTTAATGTAAATACAAGTGGACACTTAATATTTGCAAGAAAAAAGTTATCGCCGGGCGCACATTGGATGAATATTACAAAATTATGTTGCAAAAAAATAAATGCCGATCTTATAACATCTGCGGCCGCTTACACGATGACAGCTATAGCATTATATGATGGGTTTATAGGATGCTGGTATGCAAAATACCGTGATAACCTGTTAAGGCCGGAAACCTATATTAACAGGTATATTGATGCACGTTGGCACCCCCTTTTGCAAACACCCCCTTTTCCTGAATACACAAGCGGGCATAGTGTTATTTCAACTGCAGCCGCAGAAACGCTCACCGCTCTTTTTGGTGATAATTTCTCTTTTGATGATGATACAGAAACTTTATACGGATTGCCTGTTCGCCATTTCAAATCTTTTATGGCTGCCGCAAATGAAGCTGCCATCAGCAGGCTGTATGGCGGTATTCATTTCAGGGATGCTATTGTTAACGGGCAACAGACGGGAAGGCAGGTAGGTGAAATAGTTATAAAAAAAATTCATTTATTGAATCATAAATAACACTAGCATTTTAATATGAAAGTTATTCGGTTCTATTTGGAATGGTACAGACGGCCAGATTGGAGTATCGGGTACAATAACTGGTTACAGGTACTTCTCCTGAACATATTCATCTATAATAAATAATTATATGCAATCGCGTAAGCAATTTATACAAACAACAGGTTTGATAACTGCGGGTATGTTATTACAACAATCAGGAGTTTTTGCTTTTGGCAGAAATGATTTTGAGAGTAAAAGACCCCCATTAGCGCAAAGAAAATTCACCAGCCCGGCCGTGGAGTCAACCATCATAAAATTAAAGAAACAAATTGCTGATCCGGAGTTGGCATGGCTCTTTGAAAATTGTTTCCCCAATACATTGGATACTACGGTTGACTATGAAATAATAAATGGAAAACCGGATACATATGTTATTACGGGTGATATTGATGCGATGTGGTTACGGGACAGCACCGCACAGGTATGGCCATACCTGTCTTTGATGCAGGAAGATTCAAAATTAAAGGCTTTGATATCGGGTGTAATCAACCGGCAGAAGAAATGTATTTTATCAGACCCATATGCCAATGCATTTTATAAAGATGGGAATAAAGTAAGTGAGTGGAAAAGTGATTTAACCACAATGAAACCCGGCATTCATGAGCGCAAGTGGGAAATAGATTCTTTGTGCTATCCAATAAGGCTCGCCAACCGTTACTGGAAGCTTACCAAGGACATAACTGTTTTTGATAATGACTGGGAGCAATCAATTGAACTTACTCTAAAAACATTTAAAGAACAGCAACGAAAAACCGGGAACGGGCCCTACACATTTCAGCGTACGACGGCCTGGGCTACAGATGGGGTGCCATTAGGTGGTTATGGCTACCCGGTAAACCCGGTTGGGCTGATCTGTTCTATGTTTCGCCCAAGTGATGATGCTACAATTTTTCCCTTTCTCATTCCGTCGAATTTCTTTGCCGTGGTATCATTAAAGCATGCAGCAGAAATGGTAAAATCAATAAGAGGTAATAATGGTCTTGCAAATGAATGTTTGCAATTGGCTGGCGAGGTAGAAAAAGCATTGCAACAACACGCCATCATCCATCATCAAAAGTTTGGGAAAATATATGCCTACGAAATAAATGGGTTTGGCAGTTATAATATAATGGATGATGCCAATGTTCCGAGCCTGTTATCATTGCCTTACCTGGAAGCTTTAGAAAACAAGGATAATGTTTATCAAAATACAAGGAGATTTCTATTATCAGGAAATAATCCATTTTTCTTTCGGGGAAAAGCAGGTGAAGGTATTGGTGGCCCGCATGCAGGGATGGATATGATATGGCCATTAAGTATTATCATGAGGGGATTAACCAGTACCGATGAAAATGAAATAGAAAAATGTCTGCGGATGCTAAAAAACTCCCATGCGGGAACAGGATTCATGCATGAATCATTTAACAAAAATGATGCAGCCAATTTTACACGTAAATGGTTTGCCTGGGCCAATACACTGTTTGGTGAATTGATACTTTCTGCCGAAATGAAGCATCCAAAATTATTAAGCAAAAATTATTCTTAGTAATCCCCGAAATAAAGATCAGTTTATGACTTTTATATCTGCAATAAGCGATTTTTTGGTGTCTATTTTTAGTAACTTTAGAGCCTCGGCGTTTAACTCTTAAATGAAACTTAGATTCCTAATATTACTCGCATTGCTTGTAACGGTTTTTAGCTGCTGGTTTGGATGTAGTAATAAAAACGGTACCGATCCGGCACTCCCGGATATAGTAAGCTATAATTTTCATATCCGCCCTATTTTATCTGACAAATGTTTTAAATGCCACGGCCCTGATGTAAGTAAGCAGGAGGCGGGACTACGTCTTGATTACGATAAGTTTGCTTATGCCCCTTTAAGAGAAACGAAAGGTGCATTTGCAATCGTACCGGGTAAGCCGGAAAAATCAGAATTGTTTAAAAGGATATCTTCAACTGATTCATCCTACCTGATGCCAATACCGGAATCGCATCTTGGTGCATTAACTCCTTACCAGGTTAAACTATTTGAAAAATGGATAAAACAGGGAGCGCATTATGAACGGCATTGGGCGTTTACCAAACCCAAAAAAAATGCATTACCCAAAATAGAAGACAAAGCATGGACAAAAAATGAAATTGATTATTTCATCCTGAAAAAACAGGAAGAAGTAGGTTTACAACATAATCCTGAGGCCGACAAAGAAAGACTTCTGAAAAGAGTTTCATTGGATCTCACAGGTTTACCACCTTCAGAAGAATTGATGAATAAATTTATGGCCAACAAAAATCCAAATGCTTATGAGGCAGCCGTTGATGAATTGTTGAATACACCGCAATACGGAGAAAAGATGGCAATGCATTGGCTTGATGTTGCCCGTTACGCTGATAGCTATGGTTACCAGGATGATAATGTGAGGACCCAGTGGCCCTGGCGTGATTGGGTTATTCATGCTTTTAATAACAACCTGCCATATAACGAGTTTCTTACCTGGCAGATAGCGGGCGACATGTTACCAAATGCAACTAAAGAACAGGTATTGGCCACTGCTTTTTTTCGAAATCATAAGTATACCGAAGAGGGCGGAATCGTACCTGAAGAATATCGCATAGAGTATAATATAGATAAAACAAAAACTTATGG
>Ga0068862_100003002_pt1 | contig 14721 bp, 15 predicted proteins | sample KBSSwiS52_FD_66598 | JGI IMG/M metagenome (GOLD analysis project Ga0068862, IMG submission 66598) | Switchgrass rhizosphere microbial communities from Kellogg Biological Station, Michigan, USA - KBS Switchgrass S5-2 | ecosystem: Host-associated > Plants > Roots > Rhizosphere > Soil ... | reverse complement strand
TCGATGCCCTGGCCGATGCGGTTTGGGCCGCCGCCGAGGATAATGATCTTTTGGCGATCGCTTGGGTCCGCTTCACAATCCGGCTCAGCTTGCTCGCCTTTCAGATTGTAGAGCCCGCTTTCGTATGTCGAATACATATACGGCGTAGTCGCGCGGAATTCGGCGGCACAGCTGTCGATGCGCTTGAATTGCGGACGAACGCCGAGCTTGCGCCGCGCCGCGCGTACATCCCGTTCGCGCTGACCCGTCAGCTTAGCGAGCCGCGCATCGGAGAAGCCTTGCGCCTTCAGCGTACGGAACTCCGCAGCGTCTTTGGGCAACCCGTTGGCGCGGATGTCCGATTCCGTCGCGATGATCTCGGCAATCTGGCGCACGAACCACGGATCGAAATGCGATGCCGCGCAGATTTCTTCGACGCTCAGCCCGCGGCGCAGCGCTTCGGCGCACACGAGCAAACGATCCGCCTTCGGCGTCACCAGCCGTGCGCGCACCGCAGCGCGGCCATTGTCTTCGTCGCTCGCGCCTTCGATCTGAATCTCGTCCAAGCCGGTGAGGCCGGTGTCGAGCGAGCGCAGCGCCTTTTGCAGCGATTCCTGGAACGTCCGTCCCACCGCCATCGCTTCGCCGACGCTCTTCATCGAGGTCGTCAGCGTTGTGTCAGAGCCTTGGAAGCGCTCGAACGCAAAGCGCGGGATTTTGGTGACGACGTAGTCAATCGTCGGCTCGAAGCTCGCGGGCGTCGCGCCGCCCGTGATGTCGTTGGCGATTTCGTCGAGCGTGTAGCCGATCGCGCACTTGGCCGCGACTTTCGCGATCGGGAAGCCCGTCGCCTTCGAGGCCAGCGCCGAGCTCCGCGACACGCGCGGATTCATCTCGATGACGACCATGCGCCCGGTTTGCGGGTTCACGGCGAACTGCACATTGGAGCCGCCGGTTTCGACGCCGATCTCGCGCAACACCGCGATGCTCGCATTGCGCATGATCTGATATTCGCGGTCTGTCAGCGTCAGCGCCGGCGCCACGGTGATGGAGTCACCCGTGTGCACGCCCATCGGATCGATGTTCTCGATCGAGCATATGATGATGCAGTTGTCCGCTTTGTCGCGGACGACCTCCATCTCAAATTCCTTCCAGCCGATGATCGACTCTTCGACCAGCACTTCGGTGATCGGCGACGCCGCAAGCCCGCGCTCGATGATCTCTTTGAACTCTTCCAGATTGTAGGCGACGCCGCCGCCCAGGCCGCCCAACGTCAACGACGGGCGAATGATCGAAGGCAGCTGCACATACTCCAACGCCGCGACCGCTTCTTCCATCGTGTTGCACAAGCGCGAGCGGGGAGACTCCAGACCGATCTTGTCCATCGCGTCGCGGAATTTCTGCCGGTGCTCGGCTTTCTCGATGACATCGGCATTGGCGCCGATCATCTCGACTTTGTATTTCTTCAGCACGCCCGTGCGCTCCAGTGTCAGCGCGCAGTTGAGCGCAGTCTGTCCGCCCATCGTCGGCAACAACGCATCCGGTTTTTCGACGGCGATAATCTTCTCGACCATCTCCGGCGTGATCGGTTCGATGTAGGTTGCATCCGCCAGACCCGGATCGGTCATGATGGTGGCCGGGTTCGAGTTCACCAGGATGACGCGATAGCCCTCGGCCTTCAGCGCCTTCACCGCCTGCACGCCGGAATAGTCGAACTCACAGGCCTGGCCGATAATGATCGGGCCGGCCCCGATGATCAGGATCGACTTGATGTCGGTGCGTTTCGGCATGCGTCTCCGCCCGCATTCATGCGGCTAGAATCGATCCATTTGGCGGATCGCGCCTGCATATAAGCCGGGGGGGCGGGGTGCAAGGGCGCCGCTGCGGCCTTGGGCGGATGCCTGCTTTTCAGGCGGCGGCAGGTTTCCGCTGCACGAGCGCAACCACAGCCACGCCAATCGCCAGCGCTACGAAGCCGCCGATCCCGACGAAGCCGGTCCACGGAAATTCTGGATTGTTCAGCGTCATGATCGTGACGCCGGCGACGGCGTTGATGGTGCCGTGGGCGATGCCCGCCGCCCAGGTTGAACCGCCGCGGTCGCGGATCAGTGTCATGATCGGCGAGAGCAGGGCGCACCAGACGATGAAGATCGCGGCGCCGAGTTCGGCGTGGCTTGGGTAGTTGAGCCCATAAAACAAGATCGCCGGTGCGTGCCAAATGCCCCAGATTACGCCAGTTCCGATCGATGCGCGCCAGAACCCGCTTGGCCGCCACAAGTCGTACAAATAGCCGCGCCAACCGAGCTCTTCGGTGATGGTGAGCGCCGGCGCATTGAAGAGTGATCCAGCGAAAACCGAAACCAGGAGAACAAATGTCGTGGTGAGGAAGAACGGCGGGACTTGCGATAAATCCTGGCCTTGCGCTGCGGCCGCCGCGGCCGCCGCCGCGCCTGGATCGACATACGTTCGCCCGCCCAGCAGCAGCGTCGCCCCAATCGACATCGCGGCGAGCGCCAGCGGGATCGCCCAGGCGAACAACCACCACCAATTTGGTTTGAACCGCAGCCCAAGCGCTTGAATGCGGCGGCCCTTCTCGAACGCGAACACGCAGATCACCGCCGCGATCGCAGGGCCCGTCATCATGGTCACCAGGATGGCGAGCCCGACATAGGGATTCATCTCGCGTGTAAGGCCGGCGAAATGCGCGCCCAGCGTGACGCCCCAGCTGATGGCGAACGTGATCGCGAGGAAGGTGAGCGATTTCCCGGCCGTGCTCACGTGTCGTCCCCGTCTTCTTCCTTTGCTTCTTCGATGCGTATGCCGCGCGCCTTCAGCGCCTCGCGCAGCAGGCACTCGATCTCAGCATTGACGCTGCGGAGATCGGTGCTCGCGAGGCGGGATACGGCGTTGTAGAGCGCCGGATCCACGCGCAGGGCGAAGGCTTTCTTTTCAGCCGGCATGACCGCCTACTGGTACAAGCCGCCTGTGTTGACGACAGGCTGGGCGTCGCGGTCGCCGCAGAGCACGACGAGCAGGTTCGACACCATGGCGGCGCGGCGTTCGTCGTCGAGTTTGACGATGTCGCGTTCGCTGAGCTGTTCCAACGCGTGCTGCACCATCTCGACCGCGCCTTGCACGATGAAGCGGCGGGCTGCGAGCACGGCTTCCGCTTGCTGGCGGCGCAGCATCGCACCGGCGATTTCAGGCGCATAGGCGAGGTGGCTGAGCTTGGTTTCGTCGACGACGACGCCGGCCACGGACGTGCGCTCCTGCAGTTTCTCGCGCAGCAGCGCTGAGACCTGATCGGCGTCGCCGCGCAACGTGGCTTCGCCTTCCTCGGCGTGATCGTAGGCAAAGTGCGACGCGATCTCGCGGACGGCGGTTTCGATCTGGATGTCGACGAAGGTCTGGTAGTGGTCGACGTCGAACAGCGCCTGGGCGCTATCGGTGACGCGCCACACGACGACGGCGGCGATCTCGATCGGGTTGCCGCGCTTGTCGTTCACCTTCAGCTTCTCGCCGGTGACGTTGCGGACGCGGAGGGAGATCTTCTTCTTCGTGTACCAGGGCAGCACCCAGCGCAGGCCCGGCGTGCGGTCGGTGCCCTTATAGTTGCCGAAGAGGGTGATCGCCGCGGCCTCATTGGGCTGCAGCGTGTAGAAGCCGACCAGTATGAAGACGAAGGTCACGACCAGGACGGCCATGAGCAGGGCCATCGGGCCGCTGTCGTAGGCGATGGTTTGGGTTAGCGCCCAAATCGCTGCCGCCAGGACCAATAGGGTCATCAGCAGCATTAGCCCGCCGTTGGAGGTATTGGCTTTGCGTTCTTGGGTGTGATTGAGCGCGGCTGCGGTCATTGACGTACCCTCTCATGCGATCAAAGTGATATCACCATAATAGCAAACTGGACCGGCGACAAGGGGAAATCGGCCCCGTTAAGGACCCTTCCAAATCCGAAATTAAGTCTCTTCTGATACCTCAGGCGGTCCTAAGGGTCCGATTTTGAGGCGGAAAATGGTTACCCGATTAAACACCGTGGCGCGCATTTTTGGGCGTGACCGGCGCGGCAACGTAGCGATGATGTGGGGCCTGATGGGCGCCGTTCTGGTGGGCCTGATCGGCGTCACGGTGGACTTCACGCGCGCCCAAGCGCTGCGCAACCAGATGCAGAACGCCGTCGACGGCGCCGCCCTGGTGGCCGAACGCAGCTCGAACCTGACCCTGGACGAGCGTCAGGCCGCCGCCGAGGCATTCTTCGACGCCGAAATGGGCGACCTGGCCCAGGACGCGACCTTCACGGTCGTCAAGCTCGACGACGGTGGTCACGAGGCGTCGGCTTCGATGCCGATGCCGCTTAGCCTCGCGCGCATCATCAACAATCGCGATTGGGACATTGCCGTCAGCGCCGTGGCCGAAGCCAACGCCAGCCCGCCGATCGAGGTGGCGCTCGTGCTCGACAACACCGGTTCGATGGCCAACGACATGGATGGCTTGCGCAGCGCCGCCTCGGATCTCGCGGCGGACTTGCTTGCGCTCGACGGCGACACCGTGCGCGTGGCGCTGGTGCCGTTCGTGGCCCAAGTGAACGTCGGCAATTCTCAGGGCCACATGGCCTGGATGGATACGGCCGGTCAGGCTGCCTACAACGGCGAACTGGTCGAAGATCGCTCGATCGCCTATCGCTCGGTCACCACGAGCACCGGGCCGGAATGCCAGAGCATTTCGACGCTGCCGTATTCCGCCTATCCGGGTCCCTACCGCCTGACTTGGCGTCGCGGTGACACCTCGCTGCTCGGCTCTCTGCTCGGTAGCTCCGGCGGTCAAACCAATCGTTGTTACGCGTGGACGCCCTCGGACGGCGTCAACTACTTCACGCTGTTCGACATGATTACCAACGAAGACTGGAAGGGCTGCGTCGAAGCGCGTCCGGAACCCTATGACATCACTGACGCTTCGCCGAACCCGGCGCAACCGGACACGATGTTCGTGCCGTTCTTCTGGCTCGACACCGTGGACGGCATCAGCGGCGTGAGTTCGTCCAACTCGTATGTCACTGACAGCCAAGGCAACATCACCAGTGCGACCATGAGTTCGTACATGGGTTCGGGGACCAGCCCCACGGCGACAACGAACCGCGCTGAAGCCCAGATGTTCAACGTCTTCAAGTATCGCAACACCAGCGCGTCGATCACCACGACGGCCCCGAACACGCGCGGCCCGAACCGCGGCTGCCCGACGCCGATCGTGCCGCTGACCTCGAGCGACAGCACGATCCAATCCAACATCGCTGCGATGCGTCACTGGTCGGGCGGCGGCACCAACCAGGCGGAAGGCCTGGCCTGGGGCTGGCGGGTGCTTTCGCCCGCGGCGCCGTTCACCGAGGGCGCACCGTATGGCCCGAACGTGCGTAAGGTCATCGTGCTGATGTCCGATGGCGAGAACACCAATGTCGGCAGCGATCCGGTGCTGGCGAGCGACTATTCGGCCTACAACTACTTAGGCTTGTGGCGCGATCTCGACGATGGCGGCCTGCTGGGCCAGCTCATCGGCGGCATCGTCCGCGGGATCTTGCCACCGCAATACCGGCGCAACATCACCTCGTCGACGAGCTACGTCACGTACGTGAACAGCCGCGAAACGCAGCTCTGCACCAACATCAAGAACGCGAACATCGAGATCTACACGGTCATCTTCCGCGAGACCGATCAGGCGACAGAAAACTTGATGCGCAACTGCGCGTCAGGCCCGGATCACTTCTATCGCGCAGATAGCGCCCAAGAGCTTTCGGAAGCCTTCGACGCGATCGGCTCCGGCATCGGTCAACTTCGACTGACGAACTAGCGCCTTACTGCTCCGGCGCCTGGAACTGCACCACAATGCGGGTCCGGGCGCCGATTGCATCAGCGCCGTCGCTGAGCGCACCGCGGGCGCGATAGGAGTTCGACGCATTGAGCGCAGCGCGGCCGAAGCCCAGGCCAGCCGGTGACTCGCTTGCCACCGAACACGCCAACGTCAGGTTCGAGCGCACACTGCAATCGAGTTCGACCCGCCCGCCGACGCCATCACGGCCGGCGCGGTCAGGATAGAGTTCGCCGATCCGGCGCGCCGTCGGACGCGCAGCCCACACAACGCTGCCTTGGCGGGACGTCGCCAAGCGCTGCGGCGCGCTGGGTTGCGGCACAACAGGCGACGCGGTTGAGAGCCCGGAATTGCCGGAAGCGGGGCTTGAACTGCCAGGCGAAAGATTGACCGGACCACCGCCACCCGTGGACGGACCCTGCCACGACGTCACTGGCGCTGGTGGCGCCTCACTTTCTTCGCGGCGCGGACGCGGCTCTTCGCGGCGCGGTGCTGGGGCAGCGGCAGCGGGCTCGCGGCGCGCGGGAGCAGGTTCGGAGCGGCTTGGCGTAGAGGAGGCTAGGTCCTCGATCGGCACGCCGGCCGGTTCGTCGAGCGAGGGCGGTTCGCCGGCGCCGCTGTCATAGGGCGCGGTCGAGCTAGCGTCTGCGATCTGTTCTTCCTGAGCGGCGTTGCCGCCGCCGAAATTGGGCATGCCGCCGCCAAAGTAGAGCCCGCCGATTAATGCAGCGCCGCCCAACAAGGCGATCAGGATGATGGCGCGCATCGGCCCAGCTTCGCGGGTCGGCGGTTCGCGGAGATCAGCGCGGTCGAAGCCGCGATCCGGCGGCGGACGGCGCGCGGGATCCGCACGGCGCGGCAGGGGCTGGATTTCCCGCTGGCGTTGAGGCGCGTCGGCCCGGGGCGGCAGCATCGGACGCGACGGGGGCGCAGCATCGCGGCGTTGCGGCGCGACGGGTTGGCGCGATGGCGAACGGCCTTCCGCGCCTTGCGAGGTAAGCTGCTTCAGGCGGAGTTCGGCGACTTCCGAGAACGCGCCGTCTGGGCCGTAACGCGCGAGATAGTCCATGAAGTCGGACGGGTTGCGGCTGTCGCGGATGGCGCGCCAGTGCTCGGCCTCCGAACCCAATTCATCTTGCGGTTGACGATACGTCGTCGCCGGCGGCGGTGTCGTCATCGGCGGCGGCGTGGGACGGGCGGGCGACGGACGTGGCGCGTCGCGCGGGGCGTCGTAAGCGGACGAGGGGCCGGGAGCGGCGGTCGCGCCAACGGCGGCGCGAGCCGAATTCACCATGCGGTCGACCGCGAAGAAGAGCGGATCCAATTGCGGATCGTTCGGGTCACCGTGCCAATTTGAGAGATCGAATACCGGCGAGTCACCGATGCTGGACGGCGGCGGCGGCTCGATCAGGCTCGCAACCACGGCCTTTTCAGCATTAATGACGCGCTGTGCAGCATCGAGAAACGGACGCGACCGGATCGAAGCCTGCGACCAGACCACAAGGCCTGCGCCGCTTGAGCGCAAAGCGCCATCGCTTGAGGGCGCGCCCCCGATTGAGAAGCCGGCAGCCTCGAACATTTCCGCAAGCGCCTTCGCTTGCGGTTCGTCTTCACGAACACAAACAATGAGAACGTCCGCCATGCCGTCTCCTGCGTCCCCTCCCCAAGGTCCCCGTGCGGCCTTGAGGCCATAGCACGGAACATACCAGTGCAATACGGGGATCGCGTCTTGACGCTATGAAATCGCATCAAAGGACTGGATTAAAGGCGCCAGTCACAGGGTCGAGCAGTTCGAGGCTGCCGTCCGCCACGCCGTAGCGCGCGCCGATTAGCTTTAATCCGCGCTCGCGCATCGCTTCCTGGATAAATGGAAAGGTGGCGAGGTTCTCCAGCGTTACGCGGATGGACTCGTACTCGAGCGCCGAGACCTGATCGCCCGGCAGGTGCGCGATGCGCTCCTTGGCGGTGTCCAAGAGGCTGATCCAGGCGTCGACAAAGGAGTGCGGATCGCGCGGATGCGGATCGAGCGCCGCGGCGCAGCCCCCGCATTGGGCATGGCCCATCACCAGGATGGTTTCCACCTTGAGCTGCTTCACCGCGAACTCGATCGCGGCGCTGACGCCATGGAATCCGGGCGCCTCTTCGAACGGTGGCGCGAGGTTGGCGACGTTGCGGACCACGAAGAGTTCGCCGGGATCGGCGTTGAAGATGGTCGCCGGATCGACGCGGCTGTCGGCGCACGCAATGATCAGCGTTTGCGGCGCCTGGCCGCGCTGCGCGAGGCTGCTGTGCAGTGCGCGCAGCTCCGGCCAGCGCTTCTCACGGTAAACGCGATAGCCTTCGATCAGGTGTTCCATGAGTAGTCCTTCAAGCGCCGATGGACCCGCGGAGCAAGCGCTTCTATCCGGGGGAACTTGCTTGGCGCCGGACATAGCGCCGCCATGCTCGCGCGGGGAGAGCAAAGATGAAGAGCTGGCTTGCTGGGATCGCCGCGGCGGTGGTGCTCGCCTCATGCGCGACAGGCGCGCCGGACGTTCGCCGCGCTGAGCTGACGCGCCAGATCGCCGACGACGCGGCGGCGTTCAACGAGGCCTACGGCCAAGCGGTGTCGGCGCAGATTCTTCTGAACATCCTGCGCTCGCGCGACCGGCTGCCGCGCTATTACCTCTCGATGACGGGCATCGCCGATAGCCCGTCGTGGCGGTATCGCCAAAATGTTGGTGTTGGCGGGATTCCTTTGGGCGAGGGCGCCTCGCCCTGGGGCATCGGCAATGCTGGCCTGGAGCGCGAAACACAGACGCGCCCAACCTATGCCGTGCAACCGTTCACCGCCGATACGCTGACGCGCACGGCGTTCGAACCGACGGCGCCATACGTATTCGAACATTATTGGCGCAGCGGCTGGCCGCGCGATCTGTTGTTGCTGGTGATGGTGGAGGCGATCGAGAAGACGGACGCGGAAGGCGTGGTGCACACCTACACCAACGAAGCCAACACCATCTTCGATGATTGCGTCGAGAACGTCGACACGAACGGCTGCGCCTTCGTGCGCGAACTGCGTGAGTTCATGATTTCGACGCGCGAACATCCGGATGAAACGGGGATTGATCGCGAACATGGCCGCCCGCTCTGTGGTGTCGTCGAAGCGTACGGGCCGACGACGCCCGTCAAACCGATTTCTCCGCGCGAAGGTTTGGATTGCGATCCGGTGTTTCCGATTGGCTCGACGTTGGTGCGCCTTCGTCTGCGGTCGCTCGACGACATGGTCTACTATGTTGGCGAGCTGATGCGCGCCGGCGGGATGGATGCTGAAGCGAACGATACGATCGAGGCGCAAGTCACAGTGCGCGCTGCTGGCCTGCGCGGCGGTGGCCGTGGCGTGCCGCTCTTCCGCATCGTGCCGGAGAATGCCGCGCACGCTGAAGCGTACGCGGCGTCTGTCGTTTACGCCGGCCATCGCTATTACGCGGGCCCCGCGATCGGGCGTTCGTGCGGCGCCGAAGCGGAGAGCGGGCGTTGCGCCGACACGGCGGACGAAGGCGATCGCTCGTCGTCGGTGCTGTCGCTGATCGCGGAGATCCTGGCGCTCAACCAATCGCCTGACGCGATCCGTGCGCCGAACAGGCTGATCGCCGAATAGCTTGCCTCTCGGCGGCGCGGCGCTTAATTGGCCCACATGCGTGGCACAATCCTGGGCGTCCATGACGGGCGCGGCGTTCTGCTTGGTTCCGACGATCAACGGCTTGAATTTCCGCTGAGCGAATGGCGCTCCGCGGGCACGCCGATGTCCGGCCAGATTGTGGATTTCGTTGAGGAGGGCGGCCAAGCCAAGAGCGTGTTCGCAGTGCCGGGCGGGACTGCGAGCGCGGCCGGCGGCGCTTCGAGTTCGCGGGTGCTGGGTTGGATCGCGGTCGCGTGCCTGATTGCCGGCTTCGTCATCCCGTTCTTGCCGACCATCGCGGCGTTCGTGCTCGGCGTCATCGGCGCGGGCCAGGCCAAACACGAGGGCGACGACACGGCCTTGTTGCTCTCGCGCATTGCCTGGATCGCGTCGCTGGTGCTGTTGATCTTGGGCGTGCTCGCGATCGTGGCGTTCGTTGCGTTCTTCGGCGTGCTTGGGTTCGCGGGTGCGTGGCACGGGGTCGACTTCTAGAACGCCAGCTCGGTTTCATCGCTGACGGCGAAGGCGCGGATGGTCTCCTGGTGCTGCAAGAAGACGTCGGGCCATTCCGATTCCACCATCGCCAGCAGCGCGAACAGATCGAACGGGCCGAGTGAGGCTTTATAGTCGCCGAAGCGATCCTGCAGCGCGCGCCAGCTTTCAGCGCATTGCGCGCCGTCGCGGATGACGAGGTGCAGGGCCTTCGAGCCCGGCGCGGCGTCGATGCGCCAGGGCGGGTAGCGGCGGTTTTCGCCGGCGCTGTAGATGCAGATTGCATTGCCGGCGGGATCGCGGAGCCACGCTTCGGTCCAGAGCCAGCTTTGCGCTTTCGTGTCTTTTTCGATCGCGACGCCCGCGTGTTTGAGGCGGCGGATCTCGAACGCGACGTCGTTCACTTCGAAATAAAGTTGCGGCGCGTTCTCGCGTGGAATCTCACCGTCGGTGGGGTGCAGCGAGAATGTCGCTTCGCCGCGCCGTAACTCGAAACGCGCGTAGTGCGTACTCTTCACGATGAGTTTGAGCCCGAGCAGTTCGTAGAACGCGATCGACGCGTCGAGATCGCGTGTGGCGGCGGTCACTTGGTTGAGGCGCATGTGCAGGGGAAGGTCCGATTGCGGCGAGCAGTGCGCCTCACTCTAACGCATGATCGCAGCTGTAGGAGAGATTGAATGAGCTTTCGCGTTCAGGGCCTCGATCCCGAACTGTTTGCCGATCTGCGGGGATTGCCGGAGGTCGAACTGGCGGCGAAGGGTGTCGAACGCGTGTTCGTCACGGAGAAACCTTCGGCGCCGTGCCGGATTACCTTGGATGACGCAGAGGTTGGCGAGAGCGTGCTGTTGCTGAGCTACGATCACCAGCCGGCCGATACGCCGTATCGTCAGCAGGGGCCGATCTTTGTGCGCGAGCAGGGCAAGCGCTTTGAAGGCGTCGATATGGTGCCGCCAGCTTTGGCGCGGCGCACGCTTTCGCTGCGTGGCTTCGATGCGCGCCACACGATGATCGAAGCAGAGATGGTTGAGGGCGCTGATGCAAAGGCGATGATCGATCGCTTCTTCCGCAATCCGGACGTCGCCTACATCCACGCGCACTACGCGCGGCGCGGATGCTTCGCGGCGATGGTGACGCGGGCTTAGTTCGGCAGCAGCGCCGCGGCCAAGGCTTGGATGGCGCGGCAGGCGCTCTTGTGTGGAGCTGACGAACCTTGCGCCTTGGAGACGATGAATGCGCCTTCCATGGCGGTGAGGAAGGCCGACGCGAAGATGGTGGCGTTCTCTTGGCTGAGGCCGCGGGCCTGCGCGGCGTTGCGCATTTCGGCCTCCCACGAATTGAACGCATCGCGGATTGCCACGGCGAGTTTGTCGTCGCCGCTGCCGAAGCCGGTAGCGATCGCGGCCATCGGGCACGAGGCGGTGTAGCCGCGCTCCTTGCATTCCTTCGATGTCGACTTGAAGACGCGCTCGATGAAGGTGTTGAGGTCGACGCCGCTATCGTGGAGGTCGCGGAAACGCCTGGCCACTTCAGAGCCGACGCGTTCGACGACTTCGGCGCCGATCTGCTGTTTGCCGCCCGGGAAATGGAAATAGAGCGAGCCGCGGGGCGCGCCGGATTTTTCCAGCAATTCGGCCACGCCGACGCCTTCGTAACCACGCGCGCGGAAGAGCTCGACCGCGGCGCCCAGCATGTCCTCACGGGCCGATGAAACTTTTGCCATGACACGAAGATATCACTTGTATGACGACCGGTCTAGTGATATCCGTACTAATAGACCGGTCGTCATATCTGACCGGCGTCTCTTCCCCGGAGGGTCCGTTATGAAGAACTTTCTTGCTTATGCTGTTGTAGCAGCAGCGCTTTTTTCCACCCCGCAGACCGCCTTTGCCGGCGACAACGCGGCTGATCGTTCGGCTGCGATCCAGCTCTGCCGCGCCGAAGTGGCGTCCCAGGCTGGCGTCGAAGCCGAGACCGTCCGCCTCGACCAGGTGGCGCTGCGTCCCCGCGTCGTCCGCGTGGACTTCGACCTGTGGCGCAACGGCAATCTGCAAAACGTCCGCTGCGAAGTGACCCGCGGCGGCGGCCAGCTCCAGATCGCCTCGATCACGCCGGCGCTGCAAACGGTCGCGGTCGCCCGCTAATCGCTTACTGCCCAACCACATTGCTCGCCTCCCGCGGCATGTGTGTCCGCCTGACGCCCCCGCCCAAACGGGGGCGTCTTTTTGTCTGAACCAATGTTGTGTTGGTGAATGCGTTTGCGGCTGCGTGCGCCGCGCCGTAAGCGCGCGGACATGGCAGAGATCAAGACGCTGTTCGTCACCAAGCTTTACCGCGCGGCGGTGGAGGGCGTTGATCTGCGCGCGCTCAACGCATCGTGCCGCGCCATCGCGGCGGAGGATGAAGCGGGCAAAGCGTGGAGCAAGGAGAAGGGTTTTCGCGGCTACACGTCCTATGCGTCGTTGAATGATCTGCCGAAGCGGGACCCTGAGTTTAGCACGCTCGTGAAGCTGTTGGATAAGCACGCCGCCGCGTTCGCGCGCGAGCTGCATTTCGATCTGGGCGGACGAAAACTGAAGCTGGATTCGATCTGGATCAACGTGCTCGAACCCGGCGGCGTTCACACAGGGCACATTCATCCGCACTCAACGCTGAGTGGGACGTTTTATGTCGAGGTGCCATCGGGCGCTTCAGCGCTGAAACTCGAAGATCCGCGCCACGCTTCGATGATGGCGGCGCCTGTGCGCCGTAACGATGCACCCGAGGATGAGCAAACCTTCGTCTACATCGCGCCGAAGGCTGGCGACGTGCTGATGTGGGAGAGCTTCGTCCGGCACGAGGTTCCGGCGAATGCTGCGAAGAAGGCGCGGGTTTCGGTGAGCTTCAACTACGTCTAAGCAGCGCCGGGGCCGACGAAACCGAACACGGGGTAGGGGCGCAGACCCATCGAATTGGTCTGCACGTTCCACACGCGCACTTGGCTCCAATCGTTGGCGGCAGATGCGTCCTCGATCAAGGCGCCCGTGATGATTTCGCCGCCGCCCAACCAGTTGGCGTGATCGACGACGATTTGGCGTGTGCCGATCACGCGCGTCACAACAGCGACGTGGCCGGCGCTAGTGCCGTCCAACACGATGACAGAGCCCACGCTTGGCGCGTGCGAACGGCGATAGCGGCCTTCAGCTTGCGGCCACCAATTGCGCGCGGCGCCGGTCAGCGAAATGCCGGTGCGTTGGCGCGCGTAGATTGCGCATTGCAGCGGCGCGCCGGAGCGATCGACGATCGCGGTGACGCCGGCGGGCGTTGGATTGGTTGAGACCGGTACGACTTGCGGCGCTGGCGTTGAAGCGGACGGCGCTACGGGCGCTGGGGTTGCGGCTGGCGCTTCGGCGACGGCCGGCGCTATGGCTTCGGCGCTTTCAGTGCGTAGGCGAAGGTTTGGTTGAGCGACGATGGCGACGACGGCCGCCAACGCAGCAAAGGTGAGTAGGGCGCTCAAGGTTCGCCACATCGGTTCGCTCCGCAGCTCGTTCCCGCTCTGCGTGTGGTAGCACTTGCGGATTGTTGCGACAACGAACTGATTTGTGACGTGCGCTTTCGTGTGAGAAATCAGGGTGCTGGAAACGCGCCTTAGGCGAGCGTTTAGAGTTTTCGTTAGCGGAGCAGGCGATAGTCGAGCCACGCGGGGGCTCTGATGACGGCCAAGTCGAAACGCCACAAGCTGTTCTTGAGCTACAGCCACAAGGACAAGAAATATCGCACCGAGCTGAGCGCGCATCTGAAGATGCTCGAGCGCTATGCCGAGATCGATTCATGGACCGATCAAGCAATCGGCGCCGGCGATTTCTGGCGCGATGAAATCGAAGCGGCGATCAAAGCGGCGGATGTGTGCTTGCTGTTGGTGTCGCAACATTCGCTGACGTCGGACTTCATTTGCAACGAAGAGGTCGAGCCGTTTCTGCGGCGGCACCGGCGGATTTTTCCGATCCTGGTGCGCGATTGCGATTGGAAGACGGTGGACTGGCTGAAGGCGCGCCAGATCCGGCCGGACGCAGCCAAGCCGCTCAACACGCTACGCCCGGCGCAGCGCGATACAGCGTTTCGGCTGATCTGCGAAGAGATACGAGGACTGTTGAAATAGCTCAGCTGGAATCGTCGCGACGCCACGCGCCGCGCGCGGCGGTAGTGATTTGCTCTGCGTCGTCGACGCGATCGGTAAAGTGCTCTGGTTCGTGGAGCACGGTGTCGAGCTGACGCGGATTGGCGTGGAGGCGGCGTGCGAGACGGCGGGCGAAAGCGTGTGGCGCGTTGAAGACGCGGAGGAGAGCTTCGTAACGTTCGGCGATGGGCCAGGCCGAGTGGAGGAGTACGCGCCCCTTCGCCTCGCCGCATTGCGGCTTGGCGCTTCCCCCGCTGCTCGCGGGGGAAGATGAGAAGCAGCGGAAGCTGACGCGCCAATCCTCTGGATTGTCGGCGCTGAATTCCATCAGGCGGCGCTGGCGTTGGCGTGGGGCGCGGGGGCGTGCGGCGCCTGATGTGTCGAACGCGGCGGCTTCGATGACGAGGAGGCGGCGCAACAAGGCTTCGCCGACGCGGAGCCAGGACAGCATGAGTGTGTAAGCGGCGCGCGTCAGCGTGTGCTCGCGCGCGACGTCTTCAGGCGCGCCGAACAGCGCATGCAGAATGTGCAGAAACGCCTCCGCGACGCGCCAAAGCGCGAGCGGTGCGGTGCG
>Ga0068862_100002995_pt1 | contig 14730 bp, 9 predicted proteins | sample KBSSwiS52_FD_66598 | JGI IMG/M metagenome (GOLD analysis project Ga0068862, IMG submission 66598) | Switchgrass rhizosphere microbial communities from Kellogg Biological Station, Michigan, USA - KBS Switchgrass S5-2 | ecosystem: Host-associated > Plants > Roots > Rhizosphere > Soil ... | reverse complement strand
CGGTACCTGCCGCGCATCATGTCGGGCGAGGACACCATGTGCTTTGGCCTGTCCGAGCCGGGCGCGGGGTCGGACGCCACCATGATCCAGACCCGCGCGGCGGTCGACGGCGACGGCTGGAGGCTGTCCGGCGGCAAGATCTGGACGACCAACGCCCCGCACGCCCAGTTCTGCATCGTCTTCGCCGTGACCGATCCGCAGGCGGCCAACCGCGCCGGCGGGATCAGCACCTTCCTCGTGCCGATGGACGCGCCCGGCGTGCGCCTGGACCGGATCATCTCGATGTGGGGCCACGCCGGCGGCGACGAGGCGGAGCTGCGCTTCGACGAGGTGCGAATTGAGCCGCACCAGCTGCTGGGCGAACTGCACAAAGGCTTCGCCACGGCCATGCTCGGGGTGGATCTGGGGCGGATTTACAACAGTGCGCGGGCGGTCGGCTACGCGCGCTGGGCGCTGGAGAAGGCGTTCGATTACGTGAAGGTACGCAAGGCGTTCGGCAAGCCGATCGCCGACTACCAGGGGATAACGTTCCCCTTGGCGGAATCGGCGATGCAGATCCACGCCGCCCATCTGATGAGCCTCAACGTGGCGACCCTCAAGGATCGCGGCCAGCGGGCGTCGAAGGAGCTGGCGATGACCAAGGCCTTCGCCGCCGAGGCCAGCGCGCGCGCCCTCGACCGGGTGATCCAGGCGCACGGGGCGATGGGCATGACCAACGAGCTGGGGCTGACCGAGGCCTACACGACGATCCGCAAGATCGGCATCGCCGACGGCACCAACGAGATCCTGCGCCGCCAGGTGGTCAAGGAGATGTTGGCGGGAAACACGGACCTATAGGGGCTCCTCTGGGCCGACCCCTCGTCCTCGTCAGCTCACCTGATGGCCGCGGCTCGCCGGGGCGGCTCGACGATCTTGCCCGAGGCGTCCGGATCGACGTGGCGGGCCACGATGGTGAGGAAGGCTTCGGCCTCGAACGGCTTGGAGACGAAGTCGTCCATGCCCGCGGACAGGCATGCGTCGCGGTCGCTGGTCATGGCGTTGGCGGTCATGGCGACGATAGCAACCGACCCGGCCGGGCCGCCGAGGGCGCGGATCCGCCGGGTCGCCTCCAGTCCGTCCATCACCGGCATGTGGACGTCCATCAGGATGAGGTCGAAGCGGGCGCGCGCGGCCGCCTCGACCGCCTGCATTCCGTTGGCGACGACCTCGACGCTGTAGCCGCCCGCCTCCAGCAGGGTGGTGGCGAGCAGGACGTTGATGGAGTTGTCCTCCGCCAGCAGCACCCGCGCCGACCCGCCCGCGGCCTCGATCCCGGCCGGCGGCGCCGCGGCGGCCGTCTCGGATTCGGGGGGCGAGATCAGAGCGCCGAGACAGTCGAGCAACGCCTCGTGGCGGACCGGCTTGGTCAGGAACGCATCGAAGCCCACGCAGGCGCCGCGCTCGGTGCTCAACGGCGCGCCGACCGAGGAGGCCAGGACCAGCCGTGGCTGCTGCAATTCGGCGTCGCCGCGAATGCGTTCGGCCACCATGTCGCCGGCCATGTCCGGCATCATGTGGTCCATCAGCACCAGGTCGTAGGGTTTCGCGTCGGCTTGCGCCTGCGCGAGTGCTTCCAAGCAGGCCGGTCCGTCGGCGGCTTCGCCGACAAGGGCGCCCTCGCCCTCCAGTTGGCGGCGGAAAATGGTGCGGTTGATCTCCAGGTCGTCGACCACAAGGATGCGGACGCCCTCCAGGCCGGTCGGACGTGGGCGCCGCGCCGCGCAGTGGGCGCCCTGCGCCAGGTCGATCTCGAACCAGAAGGTGCTCCCGCCGCCGCGACGGCTCTCGACGCCGATCGTCCCGCCCATCAATTCGACCAGCTGACGGCAGATCGAAAGCCCCAGGCCGGTGCCGCCGAAGCGCCGGGTGATCGAGCCGTCGGCCTGCTGGAATTTCTGGAACAGCTTGCCCTTGGCTTCGGGCGTCAGGCCGATGCCGGTGTCGCTCACTTCGATGCGCAGCCCCGTGCGGTCTTCCGGCAGGGCCTGGGACATCACCTCGACCGAAACGAACCCCTGTTCGGTGAACTTCAGGGAATTGGAAAGCAGATTGAGGAGGATCTGGCGCAAGCGGGTCGGGTCGCCCCGCAGCGGCTGTCGCGCCCCGCGATCCAGATGGCAGACGACCTCCAGCCCCTGTTCGAGCGCCCGCGGCGCCAGGAGCTCGACGACGTCCTCGACCACCTTCTCCAGACTGAAATCGATCGTCTCGAGTTCGACCTTGCCGGCCTCCAGCTTGGCGATGTCGAGGATGTCGTTGATGATCCCCATCAGGCAGTCGGCCGAGGTCTTGATGGCTTCAGCGAACTTGCGCTGCTCGGGCTGCAATTCCCCGCGCAGCAGCAAGCCGTTCATGCCGAGGATCCCGTTCATCGGCGTGCGGATCTCGTGGCTCATGTTGGCCAGGAACTCGCTCTTGGCCCGGTTCGCCGCCTCGGCCTCGTCGCGCGCCCTGAGCAGCTCGCTTTCCGCCCGCTTGCGCGCGTCGATGTTCCGCGACACCGCCACCCAGCGGGCGGAGCCGTCCTCGCCGCGTTCCAGCACCTTCACGTTCACCTCGAGCCAGACCAAGGCGCCGTCTCGGCGCGGCGCGAGCAGCTCCAAAGCGGCGGCGTCGTGTTCCATGAGCAGGGCTCGGACTTTGTCCCAGCTTTCGCCCCAGCCCGCCATGGCGCGAATTGGCCGCCCGATCAGGTCGTCGGCCGACCAGCCGGTGGCCTGTTCGAACGCAGGATTGACGTAGACGGTGACGGACTGGCCGTCGGGCCCTGCATGCGCGATCTGGATGCTGTCGGTGGCGTGGGTCACGGCCGAGCGCAGCAGTTCGAGCTGATCCTCGGCGAGACGTTCGCGGGTGACGTCGCGAACCCGCAACGACAGCAAGGCGCAGCCGTCCGGTTCGCGCGTCGCCGAAATGGAATGCCGGATCCATCTCAATCGGTCGTTCGAATCGCGAGACCGACAATCGAACCAGCCCGGCGAGAGCGTCTGCGCCGCTTCGTCCATGAGGGTCTTGAAGTAGCGGTTCTCCGCCTCTGTCATCTTCACCCGCGCGAGGACCCCCGCCACGTCGGTCAGGTCGACGTCGGGCGACAGGCCGAAGACCCTGCGGTAGCCTTCGCTGAACGGCGCCATCACCATCCCGCCGTCGGGTTGCATCCGGATCTCGACGATTGCTTCGGCGGTGGGGTCGCCGTCGAGAGCCCACGTTTCGTCTGCCCCGGGCAACACGGAGCTCGCCCCGCGTTCGGCCGTGACGTCGCGGGCGGTGCGGACCAGGCCGCCGGACCGGGTGCGGTTCTCCTTGACGCGAAGGATCCGGCCGCCCCGGTCGCGGTACTCGAAGGCGTGCGGCCGCGCGTCATGGATCGCCTGGGCGTCCGTCCAGTCCTGCGACAGGTCGAACTGCGAGCCCGCCGCCATGTCGGCGCGCGCGAGGTCGTCGTCCGCATGAGCGCCGAGAAGCAGGGCGCGCAGCGAGGCGCCGGGCGCGATCAGCGCCTTCGCGGCGGCGAATTCGTGCGCGAAGCCGGCGTCCCAGTCCAGCAACGCGCCGGACGGGTCGAACAACGCGAAACTACCCCCCTGAAGCTTGGCCGTCTCCGCGGCGTCTTGCATGGTCTATGATCCTGAAACCACCGCCTGGGCGGTGTCGAAATATCGACCTCAGGTTGGTAAATCGAGATGAACAACAACTGGTTATCGTCCGCCCATCTGCGTCTGTCGGCCGCACCCGGCTCGCCCGACCTCATCCCCCGCCGAACAGGTCGTGGAACAGGCGCTTCAGCGCGCCTCCGAAACCGTGCCCTTCCGGCTCGGCCTCGGGCTCGGGCGGCGGAAGCTCAGGCGGCCCGCGCGGAACCTCGCCCGCCGCGATCGCCCCGGACAGGAACTCGCGCCAGATCTGCGCGGGCAGGCCGCCGCCGGTGACGCCCTTCATCGGCGAGTGGTCGTCGTTGCCGACCCAGACGCCCACCACGAGGTCGCCGGTGAATCCCACGAAGAGCGCGTCGCGGTAGTCCTGGGTGGTGCCGGTCTTGCCGAACACCGCCTGCGGCAGGCGCGCGCCCGTCCCGGTGCCCTCGGCCACCGCGGCGTGCAGCAGGTCGAGCATGGCCTCCCGGTCGCGCGGGCGCAGGGTGTCGCGGCCGGCCGGCGCCAGGCCCTCCGGGAAGGGCAGGCCGCGCGGCGTGATCGGCGCGTGGTCGCCTGCGATCCCGGCGTAGGCGGCGGTCAGTTCGGCCAGGGTCAACTCGCCGGCGCCCAGCGCCAGGGTCGGATCGTCCGGCAGCGGGCTTTGGACGCCCAGGTCGCGGGCGGCGCGGATCACCTGGGCGCGGCCGGCGGTCTGCGCCACGCGCACGGCGGCGATGTTGCTCGACCGGGCGAAGGCGTCGCGCAAGGTGAGGTAGCCGCCCGACGAGCGATCGAAGTTGCGCGGCGTCCATTTCCCCAGGGTGATGGGCTCCTGGCTGACCAGGCTGTCGGGCTCGGCCCCGTCGCGCACCGCGGCGAGGTAGACGAACAGCTTGAAGGCGGAGCCCGGCTGGCGGTGCGCCTGGACCACGCGGTTGAACTGGCTCTTGGCGTAGTCGCGCCCGCCCACCATCGCCACCACCGAACCATCGGTGCGCATGGCCACCAGCGCCGCCTGTCGCGCGCCGCGCGCCGCGCCGCTGGCGTCGAGGACCCGGCGGACGGTCCGCTCGGCGCGCCGCTGCAGCCTCGCGTCGAGCGTGGTGGCCACCTTGACCTCGCCGTAGCCGGCATCGAAGGCCGATCGCACCTGCGGTCCGACCCAGTCGGCGAAGTAGCCGCCCACCGGCAGCACCTTCCGCCCGGGACGGACGCGCGCGCCCTGCGCCGCCTGGGCCTGGGCCGGCGTCAAGGCGTGGGTCTCGACCATCGCGGCCAGCACCAGGTTGGCCCGCGCCGCCGCGGCCTTCGGATGGTCGATGGGGTTGAGCGCGGAGGGCGCCTTGACCAGGCCGGCCAGCAGGGCGGCCTGGCCGGCGGTGAGCTGCTCCGGCGGCCGGTCGAAATAGTGCCGCGAGGCCGCGCCCAGGCCGTAGACGCCCTGGCCGAAGTAGATCGACGACAGGTAGCGGGCGAGGATCTCGTTCTTGGTCAGCCGCAGCTCCAGCCAGAGCGCGACGAACACCTCCTGCAGCTTGCGCTTGAGGCTGCGGTCGGGCTTGAGGAACGAGGTCTTGGCGAGCTGCTGGGTGATGGTCGATCCGCCCTGCACCACGTGGCCGGCGCGCAGGTTGGTCACCCAGGCGCGGGCCACGCCGCGCAGGTCCACGCCCCAGTGCCGGTAGAACCGGCGGTCCTCGATGGACAGGAAGGCCTTCACCACATGCGGCGGCAACGTCTCCACGGTGACCGGCGCCTCCTTGTAGGCGCCGCGCCGGGCGAAGGCCTGGCCGTCCTGGGTGAGCAGCACCACGGCGGGGTTCGGCAGCGGCTCCAGCGCGCGGGAGAGCGGCAGGCTCCAGGTCAGCCACAGGCCCAACGCCGCCACCAGCAGGGCGCCGATCGCCAGCCCGAGCACCAGCGGTCCGAGCCACCGGCCGCGCGGCCGCGGCGGCTCCGCCCGAGGGGCCGCCGGCGCCTCCGGCTCGAGGACGGGTTCGGTCAAATCCAAGCTCGCAACCTCGTTGGCGGGCTGTCTTGCGGCCAGCCTGGGGCGCGCCGCCTGAACGTGAGCTGATTGTGCGCCCGGCGCGACGGCGAAAAGGCGGCGGCGTCTTGCCTTGCGCCGGGCCTGCGGCCAAGGTCGCCGCATAACAAGATGCAGTCTGTATGTGAGGGAGGGGGACGCATGAAGCGCGACCTGCTGGCCGTTGCGGCCGCGGCTCTGGCCATGACCCTGGCGGGATGCCAGCAAGCCGTGAAGCCGGCCGGCGACGGACCCGACGGGATCGCCGCGGATCCGGCCAACTGGACCGCCTTCGGCCGCACCCCGGGCTCGCAGCACTACAGTCCCCTCGACAAGGTCAACACCGGCAACGTCGCCCAGCTCGGCCTCGCCTGGTCCTACGACCTGGAGCCGGGCCACAGCATGACCGCCCCGGTGGAGGCCGGCGGGGTGGTCTTTGTCTCCACCCGCTCGAGCGTGGTCACCGCGCTGGACGCCGTCACCGGCCAGAAGCTCTGGGAGTACGATCCGCACGCGCCAGAGGTCGCCGGCCTGAAGCTGCGCCGCGCCTGGGGCAGCCGCGGCCTGGCCTATGACGCCGGCCGGGTGTTCGTCGGCACGCAGGACGGGCGGCTGATCGCGCTGGACGCCAAGACCGGCAAGGAAGCCTGGAGCGTGGCGACCGGCGAGCCCGGCGACGACCGCTTCATCACCGGCCCGCCCCGGCCCTTCAAGGGCAAGGTGCTGATCGGCCACGGCGGCGGCGACATCGTGCCGACCCGCGGCTACGTCACAGCTTACGACCAGGCCACCGGCAAGCAGCTCTGGCGCTTCTACACGGTGCCGGGCGGCAAGGACGACGCGGCCGACCCCACCCAGGCGATGGCCGCCAAGACCTGGTACGGCGACACCTGGAAGCAAGGCGCCGGCGGCGTGGTCTGGCACGCCATGACCTACGACGCGGAGCTGAACCGGGTCTATCTCGGGACCGGCAACGCCGAGCCCTACGACCGCTCGGTGCGCAGCGAGGGCCAGGGCGACAACCTGTTCTCGGCCTCGATCGTGGCGCTGGACGCCGACACCGGAAAGTACGTCTGGCACTATCAGATCAATCCGGGCGAGGAGTGGGACTTCGACGCCTCGAACGACATGCAGCTCGCCACGCTGACCATCGGCGGGCAGCCGCGCAAGGTGCTGATGCAGCAGCCGAAGAACGGCTTCTTCTACGTGCTCGACCGCACCAACGGGAAGCTGATCTCGGCCGAGCCGTTCGCCAAGGTGAACTGGGCGACCAAAATCGACATCGCCTCCGGCCGGCCGGTGGAGAACCCCGACGCGCGCTTCCATGGCAAGAAGCCGTTCCTCATGTGGCCGACGCCCACGGGCGCGCACAACTGGCTGCCGGCGGCGTTCAGTCCCCGGACCAACCTCGTTTACATTCCGGTCAGCGACCGGGCGGTGCTGTGGGAGGACCCGGCCCCCGACTACCTGCCCAAGATGACCGAGCCCGAGCGCAGTTACCTGAAGGCCTGGGACCCGGTGGCGCAGAAGGTCGTGTGGCAGGTGGAGACGCCCGGCATCTGGTCCGGCGGGGCGATCGCCACGGGCGGCGACCTGGTGTTCCAGGGCCAGATCGACCACAAGTTCAACGCCTATGACGCCAAGACTGGCAAGGTCCTGTGGACCTTCGACGCCCGCGCGCCGGCGGTCTCGCCGCCGATCACCTACGAGGTGAAGGGCGTGCAGTACGTCACGGTGGTCACCGGTTTCGGCGCCAGCCCCAGCCTGTTCATCCGGCCGGGCCAGCATCCGGTCAATCTCGACTACCGCACCATGGCCCGGCGCGTGCTGACCTTCGCGATCGGCGGCAAGGCGACCCTGCCGCCGGCCCCCGCGGCCCCGGAGCAGGTCGCGCCCGCTGACCCGGACTTCAAGCCGGACGCCGCGCGGGCGGCGCGCGGAGCGGTGCTGTTCGTCAACTGCATGCTGTGCCACGGCATGAACGCGGTGGCGGCGGGCGCCGCGCCGGACCTGCGCTTTTCGCCGATCCCGGTGGACACGGCGACCTTCCAGCAGGTGGTGCGCGACGGCGCGCTGTTGTCGCGCGGCATGCCCAGGTTCGACGACCTGACGCCGACCCAGGTCGAGGACATCCGCTTCTACATCCGCACCCGCTCGCACGAGCCCACCGAGGCGGCTGGCGTCAAGACAAGGATGGACTTCTGATGATCAGATCCTCCCCCGCCCCGAAGAGGGCTGGGGAGGGGGACCACGCGTAGCGTGGTGGAGGGGGCGCAAGGCCGCCTCCCGAGCGCCCCCTCCGTCACGCCTCTTCGAGGCGCGCCACCTTCCCCGTCGTCTTCGCGACGGGGGAGGTGCGGGAGGCCTCAGTCCTTCAGCCTGTACCAGGCGGTGAACATGGTGCTGAGGTCCACCGCCGGAGTCAGCGGCGTGCGCTTGTCGTTGCCGGCGCCCAGCGCGGCCTGCACGGCGGCCAGGTCGTCGGTCTCGATCTCGTATTGGTGCATGTAGCGCGTGGCCTTGGGGTTGGCCCCTTCGGGCGCGAGCTGGTAGCGCGTGCAGCGCTTGAACCCCTGGGTCTCCAGAACCTCGGGAATGTGGTGGTCGTCGAGCCAGGCGTTGAGCGTAGCGTCCTGGCCCTCCACCGGATTGACCATGATCAGGAACACGTACTTGGCCATCTGAAGTCTCCTCGCCTGTCTTGTTGGCGCATATTGCGGGGCTGACGGGGAGCGTCCAGCGGGGATGCGCTACGCCGGAGACGTCACCTGGACGCCCAGCGTCCGAGCCGCCGCCAGCCGGCGCGCCACGACCAGGAACAGGAGCCCGCTCAAGACGGGCGCCAGCAGGGCGAACGGGATGGCGCGCGACAGCGAGTTCGGGCCCCCGATCCAGTCGGAAAGCACGCCCACCAGCACCGGCCCGCCGCCATAGGCCGCCAGGTTCGCCAGGACGGTCATGATCGCCATGATGGTGGCCCGCGGCCCGGGCGGGGCGAGGGCCATCAGCAGGCTGTAGCTGGGGCCTATGTAGCCGAACATGCAGAAGACGCCCGCCCAGAGCGCGGCGACGGTGGCGGGCGTGTACCCCCACAGGACGCCGCTCGCCGCGATCACCGCGCCGACGATTCCGGCCCCGGCCGCGTAGATGAGCTGCAGGCCCGGGCTGCGCGCGCCCAGCCGGTCGCCGACCCAGCCGCCCAGGAGCTGCCCGGCCGGCCCGACGACCCCCGCGGCGAACGCCAGGACCAACCCGGCCGATTTGAGGTCGAATCCATGTTCGCGGATCAGCAGCGACGCGGCCCAGGTCCCCAGCGACGAGCTGCCGATGCTGGCCAGCACCATGGCGGCGATCAGGGTCGCCAGCGTCCCCGAGGCGGCGATGGCGCTGACGCCCTCCCGCAGCGGCGCGGCCGCCTGTTGCGCGCTGGCGGTGCGCGCCGGCTCCTTCAGGCGTGCGGCCAGGAACAGCGCCAGCAGCAGTCCCGGGACGCCGGCGGCGAGAAACGCGGCGCGCCAGCCGAAGGTCGCGGCGATCCAGGCGCCGGCGGTGAAGCTGATCACCGCGCCCAGGCCGCCGGCGGCGAAGAACATCGTCGTGGCGCGCCCGCGAAGGCGCGGCGGGAAGGCGTCGGTGATCATAGACAGGCAGGTAGGCGGCGCCGCCGATTCCGCACCGCCGACCCCCATCCTCGCGATCAGCAGCATGGAGAAGTTGGCCGCCAGGCCGCACACGGCGGTGAAGCCGCTCCACAGCACCAGGGCGCCAATCAGCACCTTCTTGCGCGAGATCCGGTCGGCAAGCATCCCCGCCGGGACGCCCACCACGACCGCGGCGGCGCTGTAGGCCAGGCCGCTCACCGCGCCGAGCTGGCCGTCGTTGAGCTTGAACTCGTGGCGCAGGGGCTCCAGCAGGATCGAGATGATTTGCCGGTCGAGCATGTGCAGCACGTAGACGAACACCAGCATCGCCAGCAGCCGCTTGGCGGCGGACGACAGGGGCGCCGAAGCTTCTGTGGAGCCGATCACATCGATTCGATCTGCGCCCATCTCGCCGCCCCTTCCGCTCCTCCCCGCGAAAGTGGGGATCCAGGCGTTTTAGTTCGTTTGGGCCGTCGCGGACCCGTGAACCTCTGCCGGCTCGAAAAAAGCCTGGGTCCCCGCTTTCGCGGGGATGAGCGGTTGGATTTAGGCGGCTGCGGCGGCGATGTCCTTCGCCCGGCCCAATCCCACCACGGGATCGCCCACCACGGTCAGGCGCTGCATGCGGCGCGGCTGATCGTAGTCGCTGGCGGCGTAGTGCTGGGTGAAGCGGTTGTCCCACATGGCCACCGTGTCCGGCGTCCATCGGTAGCGGACCTGCACGTCGGGCAATGTGGCCAGGGTGCAGAACATGTCGATCAGCTTGGCGCTTTCCACCTTGCTGACCCCGACGATGGACCTGGAGAAGATGCTGTTGACGTAGAGGCCGCGCCGTCCGGTGGCCGGATTCACCCGCACTACGGGATGGGTGTATTCGAACGTGCCCCGCGAGTTGGACACCGCCTGCACCACCTCCAGGCCGTCGGCCAGGCGGCGCAGGGGCTCGGACATCATCTCGTAGGCGGCGTACATGCTGGCCCAGAGGGTGTCGCCACCCAGGTCGGGCAGGTGTTCCGGGCGCAGGATGGTGGCGTAGGGCGGCCGCTCGCGGAACGGCACGTCGGTGTGCCAGGCGTCGGCGTATGCGCCGCGGACGACGCCGGGCGGGACCTCGACGATATGCACGGCCTTCAGGTCGCCGCCGAGGTTGGCGAGCAGCGGCGTCACCTCCAGCTCACCGACCACCTCGCCGAAGCGCTTGAAGCTGGCGGCGTCGAAGCTCTGGCCCACGAAGAACAGCACCAGGTGCTCTTCCAGCAGCGCGCGGATCTCCGCGCGGCTGTCCGGCCCGAGCGCGGACAGGTCGATCCCGGACACCCGGGCGCCGATGTGGGGGGTCAGTCGTTCAATCTGCACGGCGGCCTCCTCGTCCTCCGGTCCGCGCTTGCGGCGGCTTTGGAAGGGACCATGACATAGGTACATTTTTCGAGCAACCGTCTTAAACCGTACCAGAGCCTGGAGCCTCGAACAGGGCCACGCCGGCCGTGAGGGCTTCGTCCAGCACGGCGGCCTTGTCGGCGTACGCGGCGTCGCCGGCGTCGTGGCGACACAGGCCGTCGAACAGCAGGGTCGAGGACATGCCCATGCGGCGCTCGAACTCAAGCCGGGAGAGGTGGGGGGCCAGACCGCGGATTTCCGCGATGACCGCGCCCATCACCGGAGCGAGGCCGGCCGCGGCGAGGCGCCGGTCCAGGCCGCGCTGCGAGCGGCGCAGGCTCATGAGGAAGGCGGCGTAGCTGTGCCGGCCACGAGCGTCCACCTGCTCCACCAGCGGCCGCCAGGAGATGTCCAGCAGCGCGCGCAGGTCGCGTCGCGCCGGATCGAGCTCGGCCAGCATCTCGACGCGCCGCCGTTCCATCTGCCCCAGCCTGTGCTCGAAGATCGCCGTCACCAGCTCGTCGCGGCCGCCGAAGTGGTACTGCACGGCGAAGGAGTTGGCCGAGCCGGCGGCCGTCGCTATCTGCCGCAGCGACGCGGCCTCGATGCCGTGCTCGGCGAACAGTTGCTCGGCCGCCTCGATCAGCGCCTGGTCGGTTCCGCGCCTAGGCTCGGCGCGCTTGGGTCGGGGCATCTTCGGGGCCGGCGATCATGCGCACAGTGTGCACGGCGCCGAAGCGCGGGGGAAGCGGGCGGAGCGACCCCGCCTTGACACCCGCCCGCCGATGACCACGCTGGCCTGCTCGAGGAGGCCTGCCGTGAAGTTCATCCTGGCGCTCAACGCCATCGGGATCAAAACCGAGGAGCTGGTCCCGCTCGCCCGCGGCGCCGAGGCGGCAGGGTTCGACGGGGTGATGCTGGGCGACCACGTGGTCATGCCGGCCGCCATCCAGGCCGAGGCCTCCTACACCAAGGACGGCAAGTCGCCGATGGGCTTCGAGACGGCATGGCCCGAGTGCCTGAGCGCCATGGCCTACATCCTGGGGGCGACCACGACGCTGCGGGTGATCTCCAGCGTGCTGGTCCTGCCCATGCGCAACCCGTTGATCACCGCCAAGAGCGTGCAGACCATGGCGGTGATGTCCGGCGGGCGCGTCGTGCTGGGCGTGGGCTCCGGCTGGATGGCCGAGGAGTTCGCCGCGCTGGGCGCGCCCTTCGCGGGCCGCGGCGGACGCACCGACGAGGCGATCCAGATCATCCGTACGCTGGGGACGGCGGGCGCCGTCGAATGGCATGGCGAGCATTTCGACATCCCCCGCGTGTCGGGCCATCCGACGCCGCCGCGCCCCGTGCCGATCTATGTGGGCGGGGAAGCGGAGGCGGCGCTGCGGCGCGCGGCCTTCCTTGGCGACGGCTACCTCTCGGTGCTGCGGACGCGGGCCAGCCTGCTGAAGCGCCTGGCGCGGCTGAACGAACTGCGCGAGGCGGCCGGTCGCGCCGACCAGCCGTTCGAGTTCATCGGCGTCCCGGCCGACGCTCACACGCCTGAGGACTTCGCGGACTTGGAGGCCCAGGGGATCGGCGCCGCGGCGGTGATGGCCTGGCAGGCCTCGTATGAAAAAACCGATCCGCCGCTGGCGAAAAAGCTGGACGCGATCGCCGCCTACGGCGAACGGGTGATCGGGGCGCTGGATTAGAGGGGCTCAAATCAAGGTCGTCATCCTTGGGCTTGTCCCAAGGACCCATGAACACCGAGCTCGCCAAGCCTTCATCCACCCCGCCGCCAGATCCTGAAAGCGCCTGTGTGCATGGGTCCTCGGCATTCCGCGCTACGCGCTCCAGCCGAGGATGACGTTCAGGGTGGGGGCAGGTCGCCGACCTATCCGCCGCCCGCCACCCCGCGCGCCAGGGCGCCGGCCAGCGCATAGCCGAGTTCGTCGACGCGGAAGGGCTTTCGCAACACCGTGGCCTTGTGTCCGAGGATCGGCTCCAGGGCGGCGGCGTCGGCGTAGCCGGTCATGAAGATGATCGGCACCTTGGGATGGTTGCGCGCGATGATCCTGGCCACCTCGGCGCCGTTCATGCCCGGCATCGCGTAGTCCAGCAGCACCGCGTCCGGCAACTGGGCCTTCATGGAAGCCAGCGCCTCGCCGCCGCCCGGCGCCTGCAGGACGGTGTGGCCGAAGGTGTCGAGGGCCGCGGCGGCGAACGCGCGGACGTCGGCGTCGTCGTCGACCACCAGCACCAGGCCCGTGCGGGGGGCGGCGGCGGCCTGCGGCGTCCGCGGCGTCTCGGCCGCCGCGGCGTGTTCGGTGATCGGCAGGATCAGCGAGACCACCGTGCCCTGGCCCTCTGCGCTCTCGAGCCGCGCGACGCCGCCCGCCTGCCGCGCCAGGCCGTAGACCTGGCTCAGCCCCAGGCCGGTGCCCTGGCCCACGTCCTTGGTGCTGAAGAACGGCTCGAAGGCGCGGGCGCGGACCTCGGGGCTCATGCCGACGCCGGTGTCGGCCACGCTCAGCTCCACATAGGCGCCGGGTTCCAGGTCGGCGTCGCCCTGGCCCACGTCCAGCCGCCGCGCGCCGATCACGATGCGTCCGCCGTCCGGCGAGGCGTCGCGCGCGTTGATCACCAGGTTGAGCAGGGCCAGCTCGAGCTGGGTGCGGTCGGCCATCACCGCCAGGTCCCCGCTTTCCAGCCCGAACCGCAGGTCGATCATGTTGCCGGCCGCGCCGCCCAGCAGGTCGCGGACGCCCAGCACGAAGTCGGAGACCACGAAGGGCTCCAGCTTGAGCTGCTTGGAGCGGGCGAAGGCCAGGAGCTGCGCCGTCAGCTTGGCCCCCCGCTCGGCGCTGTGCATGGCCCGGTCCGCCAGTTCGCGCACCTTGCCGGCGTCGGACGCCCGGCGGCCGATCAGCTCCAGGGAGCCCTGCACCGACTGCAGCAGGTTGTTGAAGTCGTGGGCGATGCCGCCGGTGAGCTGGCCCAGCGCGTCCATCTTGCGCGACTGGGCCAGCGCCTCCTCGCTCTTCAGGCGCTGGGCCTTCTCGTGCTGCAACTCGGCGATGGCCAGGTCGCGCTCGGCGATCCGCTGGCGCAGCTCCTCGTTGACGACCTTCAGGTCGGCCGGCGTCGGGATGCTCACGGCGAGCGGGATCAGCAGCCACAACGCGACGGCCGTGCCGATCGAGGCCAGGGCGGTCACCACCTTCACCAGCGCCTCGACGCCGTAGTCCGGATTCCACAGCGTCCAGATGCCCATCAGGTGGGTGAAGCCGCAGGCGGTGATGAACAGGGCGAAGCACCACACCATCCAGCCGAACGGCACGTCGCGCCGCTTGTTGATGATCACCGCCAGGGCCACGGGAATGGTCATGTAGGCGCTGAAGATCAGCACGTCCGAGACGACGTGCGTCCACAGGAGCTCGGGGCGCCACAAGAGGCAGATGCCGTGCGGCGAGAGCATCTTGGTGTCGAGCAGGCGGGCGATGTAATCGAACACGTACGACCTCCGGGAGGTTCCGTGAGGCGTTCCCTTAGCAAATGAGGGTGAGTCCGTCAGGCCAAGTTCGCGCGGACTGTGTCTGCGGGCCCGGCGAGGCGGAGGTCCGCATGCAAAAAGGGCGGCCGCATCGCTGGGCCGCCCTTCGTCGCTGGATAGGTTGTCCGCCCTAGGCCGGCTCGGGATCGGGCCGCGGCGAGATCGGCACGGCGACGGCCGGGCCGGTCGGGCGCTTGGCCTCGACGTCCTCGCGGTTGGGCTTCACGCCCTTCAGCGCGTTGATGATCTCGTCGCCGGTCAGGGTTTCGTACTCGAGCAGGGTCTTGGCCAGGAGGTGAAGGTCCTCGAGCTTCTCGCTCAGCAGGCGCTTGGCCTCGTCGTAGCCGGCCTGCACCAGGCGCTTCACCTCGGCGTCGATGATCTTGGCGGTGTCTTCCGAGATGTTCTGGGTGCGCGAGACCGAGTGGCCCAGGAACACCTCGTCCTGGTTCTCGCCGTAGGCCACCACGCCCA